>Ga0315912_10001307_pt1 | contig 31480 bp, 24 predicted proteins | sample VfabasoilMG_FD_204469 | JGI IMG/M metagenome (GOLD analysis project Ga0315912, IMG submission 204469) | Garden soil microbial communities collected in Santa Monica, California, United States - V. faba soil | ecosystem: Environmental > Terrestrial > Soil > Garden | place: USA: California...
CAGCGCCGGCGCCGCGTCGGGGGTCCTGAGCACGTTTCAGCAGGTCTCGAGCATGCTGGGCGTGGCCGTGATCGGCCTCGTGTTCTCGACGGTGCTGGGCGCGCATGCGGGCGCCGCGAGCTACGCGCACGCAGCGACCTGGGCGCTCTCGATCAACCTCGCGAGCCTGATCGCCGCCGCGCTGCTCGCGTGGAGGCTTCCGCCGGCGCCCGCGACGAGTCGCTAGCGCAGGGCCGCCAGCGCCCGCTCGACGCGCGGCAGCGCCGCCGCGATCTCGGCCGGGGTGACCGCGCCGACCGACAACCGGAACCAGCCCTCGTCGCTGCGCACGCCGAACGCGCTGAAGGGCACCACCGCGAAGCCGGCGGGCTCTACCTCCCGTGCCGCTTGTACGCTGGCGTGGAGGCGCGAAACTGGGAACGCTGGATCCCGCGCTACCCCTGAAGCGCGCTCGTCCCGCGCGCAGCAAGTCACTTCCCGCTGGGGGACTTCTCTTTGTTGGGCGCGCTCTCGTCCTGCTTCACGGGCGGACTGCGCAGCGTCCACTGTTTCCGGCCGTCGAGGAGCCGCTGTAGAGCGCCAGCCCCGTCGACCCAGATCTCCACGGCCTGGATGCCCCCTCCGCGATGCTCGAACTTGGTGCAGGCCACGCTCCGCTCTCCGATGCGGAGCGCATCGGGGCCCAGGCATTCGAGAAAATGTTCTCTCTTCAGATTGAACTCTTCCGCCTCGAGCCAGAACCCGAACGAGACCACGCTTCCCTTCTCGCGAGGGAGCAAGGGCACCAGGCGCAACAAGGCCGCGCTCGTGAGCGTCTCCGACGGAAGGCCGAGAACGTCTTTGGACTCGAACCGCATGATGCCCGTCCTCACGCCGGCGGCGTCGACCGCGTGAACTTTGGCATCGATGGAGAACGGACCCTCGTCTCCATCGCCCTTGACTGCAAGGCGCTGCGGTGTCAGCGAATTGTCCTTCGCGCAGGTCTGCGTCAGCTCGAGCATGCGTGTTTTGCCGCGCGACTCGATCGTCCAGGTGTCCAAGAGCACCAGCCGATCGCCGTCGGCACGCGTGGAGCACTCGAGCGTACCCTGCCGCTCGTCGGGCTCGCCCTTGATGCCGAGGCGCACCAATTCGTACATCCGCGCGCCCTGGACCTCGATCTTCGCCAGGTCGAGCTTGAGACTGCTCAATGCGCGAATGGACTTGACGTCCTGTAATTCGACCTTCTTGGGCGGAGCCTGAAGCGCGACATACGCGAGCGTCATGGCCATCAGCATCGGTGCCTCCCCTACGGTAGTGCGATTGCTCCGCAGACCGCACGCAGTCTAGCTCCCCGGCTAGACCCACGCGAGTTGCCGGCGCGAACGCACTTCGATCACCGAACACTGCCCGGTCGAGAAGTCGCTGCGACCGGGATACTCAGACACTGGCGTGGTTCGCGCCGCGGGAAGCACGGCATAGTCGAGCTCCCGCAGCTCCGCGACCTTGCCCAGCGCCTCGGGCCGCGGGTCGCTGTGGAGCTCCCCGGACAGCAGCGAGTGTCGCGCGAGACGGGCCCGGTGGCCCGCGACGTCGCTGACGGGGCGTCGGAATCTCAAGCGAAAGAGCCTGGGCTCAGCCCACTAGGGTCGGAGTCCGTTTCTGCCGGCAGGACCCTAGCGCAGCGCCGCCAGCGCCCGCTCGACGCGCGGCAACGCCGCCGCGATCTCGGCCGGGGTGACCGCGCCGACCGACAACCGGAACCAGCCCTCGTCGCTGCGCACGCCGAACGCGCTGAAGGGCACCACCGCGAAGCCGGCGGCCTCGAGCAGGTACTTGCGCACGTCCTCCGAGCTCGCGAGCGTCGCGCCCGCCGGCGTCTTGCGCCCGAACGGGTGGAAGCGCGCGGTGAGGTAGATCCCGCCCATCGGCGGGAGGCAGTCGACGGCGAGGCCCTTCGCCTTCAGCGCGCCGAGTCCGTCCGCGAGTGCGCAGAGACGCGTCTGGACCGCAGGCTGGAACTGCGCGTGGTACTCCCGGATCCCGTCCGTATCGGCGAGCAGCTTCGCCGTCGCGACCTGCTCCGCGCGCGGGGCCCAGGCTCCGACGTGGCCGAGCACGGCGCTCATGCGCTCCATCACGTCGACCGGACCGACGCCCCAGCCCACGCGCACGCCCGTCGCCGCGAAGGCCTTGCTGATCCCGTCGACGAAGATCGTGTAGCGCGCCATCTCGGGCTCGAGCGCCGGCGGCGTGACGTGCTCGATGCCGCGCGCGCAGAGCATCCAGTAGATGTGGTCGTACATCAGGTACAGCGGCCGCGCCCCGCGCCGCTCGCGCTGCCGGTTCTCCTCGAGCACGAGCGCGCAGATCGCGCGCAGCCGCTCGCTCGGGATCGCGGTCCCGGTCGGATTGAGCGGCGAGTTCAGGCACAGGAGCCGCGCGTCGCCGAGCACCGGAGCGAGCTCGTCTTCGGTCGGCAGGAACATGTGCTCGCGCTGGCACGCGATCGGGACGGCACTCGCGTCCGCGAGGTGCACGTAGTGGTTGTTGTTCCAGCTCGGCACCGGGTACACGACCTTGTCGCCCCGGTCGAGCACGGTGCGGTAGATGCCGTAGAGCAGCGGCCGCGCGCCCCCGGCGATCAGCACGCTCTCCATCGGGTACGAGAGGCCGAGCTCGCGCGCGTAGAAATCCGCGACCGCCTTGCGCAAGACCGGCAGGCCGTCCGACGGCGGATAGTTGGTCTCGCCCTTCTCGAGCGCCTCGACGATGGCCTTCTCGAGCCGCGCGGGAATCGGGAACTGCTTCGGATCGAAGTCGCCGACGGTCAGGTTGCAGATCTCGCGTCCGCCGGCGACGAGCGCGCGGATGTCGCCCGCGATCTTCAGGATCTCGGAGCCGATCAGCGCGCGGGCCATCGCGCCGACACGCAGCTTGGGATCGGCGCCGCGCTCGCGCGCCAAGGTGGTCACGTCGACGGTGTCTCGCTTCATCGTGGCGCGGACTATGCCAGCTGGTCCCGCGATCGCCAAACTAGCTCCTGGATGACTCCTGAATTTCGCTTGCGGGCTGCCTACGCCGCCTCCGCGCTCGTGACCATCGCGGTCGGCCTCGCCTTCCGCTTTGGAAGCACGGGCTTGCCGCTTGCGGTGCACGACGTCGTGGGGGATGCGCTCTGGGCGGTCATGCTCACCTGGTGGGTCAGCGCCCTGTGGCCGCGTCGAGCGCGCATTGCTCGCGCTGCGATCGCGCTGGGGACGTGCTGGGCGGTCGAAGTGAGCCAGCTGGTCCACGCTCCGGGATTGGATGCGGTACGCGGGACCACGCTGGGTCAGCTGGTGCTGGGCAGTGGCTTCGATCCTCGCGACCTGGCGGCCTACGCGCTCGGCGTTCTCGCGGCGGTCGCCATCGAGCGCGCGGTGGCTGCGCGCGCCGGCTAGTAAACAGTCCGGCCGGGCACCGCGCAGAGGCGGCGCCCGGCCGGGAGTCATTCAGGAGCCTTGGAGCTCAGTCGCAGTGGGGCACGCAGCGCAGGCCGCGGTTGTAGTCATCGAGCTCCGCCGCGAGCTGAGCGCCTTCGATCCAGGCCGCGCTGCCCCCGGTGACACCGCTGCCGACCGGATGCGCTGTCATCCAGGCGTCTGCGTCCGCAATCGTGTCAGCGATGCAGCCGGTGTCAGCGCCGTTCAGCGAGTTGAGCTTCGCGGCAACCAGTTGGTGGAACACGATAAGGCTCTTGTCCTTCTTGGGCGCCGTCTTCAACAGGTTGATCGCCTGATTCCGCGTGTAGGTGCGGCCTCCGATCACGATCGAAGTGACCGGCCAGTCCTGGGGGTGATTCTTCCAGTAGCCCTGCGTGTAGGAGCAGCCCCCGCCACCACCGCCGGGGATGATGGAGAACTCGAACTGCAACAGGCTCATCTTCCGCTCGCCGAACGGGAGGCCCGTGAAGAGCTCGAGGGTGTTGCCGGTGTAGTTGGGCTCGAGCTCCCAGATGTAGGCGTCCGTGACCGAGTCCGCAACCGCGCCGTCCCGCTTGATGAGGACGTAGTCCGGGCTGCCGCCCGGGGGCGTGAACCAGATCTCGAGCTGCGGACGGTGCGCGATGTCCGGGCTCTCGCTGCTGACGAAGCGCGTCAGGAAGGTCGTGTCCGACCGGAGCAGGATGCCCTGGTTGTCGATCGAACCGTCGACCCAACCCTGCACGAGACCGGTCAGGTCGGCCGTCTGCCAGCCGACGAGCCTCGGGAACGTGTCGATGATGGTGGGGTCGTACGAGTTGGCGAAGTTGGCCCACGTCACGGTCGTCTCGTCCCAAGCGGCGGTGGCGCGATGGACTTCGATCGGCGCGCTGTCATCGCCCCAGGTCACGAAGATCGAAAAGACGGCGGCGTCGATGACCGACCCTTCCGGGATGTTGCCCGGAGCGAGCGTGGAGGTTGTGAGGGTGGAGGGTGCGAGCGCGGAGGGGCTCGCCGAACCGACAATGAGGGCGCTGGCGGCAAGGCCGAGCGTGGCTAGGAGAACTTTCTTCATGAACAAAGCTGCCTGATCTAGGGGGATAAAGCGGGAGAGAACTACCCAGGCCTCCCGCGCAAGCTGAGTGCTCAGGGGGGGCATTGGGGTGTGGGATGGTGATTGCAGAATGATAATGCATTCGACGCCACGGGGCGGGATTGAAATCGCAATCATCCCCAACTCTGGATTGTTCCTGCCAGTCAGGGTTTACGCCTGTCACCAGGGCCTGATATCCGGAGCCTGGGCTCTCAGGGCCCCTCGCCCAGGGGCCCCTGGGGGGCCTGGGGCTTCACCAACGCAGGTTGTGCAGGTCTCCGGGGGCGAGCTCGACGCGCGTGCGGCCGACCTCCTGGCCTGCGAGATGGAAAACGACCTCGCGCGCTCCTTCGCCCAGCGAGAGGATCTGCGAGCGGCCATTCTCGATCGTCGCCTTGCGGCTGGTGTAGGAGGATTCGCCGCGCATGACGCGCAGGATCATCGGCTTGCCGCTCGCATCCAGCACCTGCAGGCTGTCGGCGCGCGCGAGCGGCGCTTCGAGCTCGACCTGCAGGTGCACTCGGCGGTCGACGAGTACGTCGAAGTGCTCGGCATCGGAGTCGGCCGCGAGCGTGCGGCCGGCGAATAGGATCGAGTCGCCCCAGGCGAAGATCTCCACGCCCTCGCGCGGTACGTCGCGCAGCTCGTAGGCGCCGTCCTCGCCGCTCGTCACCGGCTCGCTGTCGATCCACTCGTCCCGCGTGCCGCCCGGGACGTTCACCTCGAGCGCCGGGCGCTGGAACTTGACCGACACGCCGGCGACTCCGCTGCCGTCGCGCGCCACGATGCGGCCGCGCACGTGCGCGCGCAGATCGCCAGGCAGCACGAGCTCGACGGTGTCGCTGCCGGCGGCGACGCGCTCTGCGTCGGCGCGGACCAGCGTGCGCGGGTCGATCGCGGCCAGCGTGTAGGCCCGCCCGGAGAGGCCGCCGATCCGGAAGCGACCATCGCTGTCGGTGAGCTGGAAGTTCCAGAAGTGCGGGGGATCGCCCGCGAGCAGCGTCTCGGCCAGCAGCACATCCCCGTCGGCGACACCCACGCAGAGCGGGTCGACGATCCAGACGCGCACGCCGCTCCGCGGCGCACGATCCGGGCCCAGCACGCGACCCCGGATCTCCAGCGGTGCCGGGCCGAGCTGCAGGACCACGCGCGCGGGCCAGCGCGGCTTGCCCGCGGCGAGCTCGGGTTCGTAGAGCGCGGGCTGGTAGCCCGGCGCGAGGGCGACGAGGCGCGGCAGGAGCTCGCGCCCGGCGATCTCGAGCGCGAACTCGCCGCGTGCGTCCGTGAGCGCGAGCTCCGCGCCCGCGCTGACGCGCGCGCCCTCGACCGTGGCGCCCGCAGGATCGAGCACCACACCGCGCAAGTGACCTTGCGCGTCGTGCGGCCGCTCAAGCACGTAGTGCAGCGAGCCGTCGGGCACGGCCGGCAGCGCTGCGACGCGCGTCACGTATCCCGAGAGCGAGAGGTGCAGCGCCGCGTGCTCGACGAAGGGCACGTCCGCGAGGTCGAAGTGCCCGTCGGAGTCCGTGCGCGTGCGCCAGGCGCGCGGCAGCGAGTAGTCGAGCAGGATCCCGAGTTCGGCGCCGAGGTGCTGCGAGAGGTGCAGGCCGATCTCGACCTCGGCCAGCGCGGCACCCGTCTCGTCGACGACGCGGCCGCCGAGGTCCAAGCGCGGTGCAACCAGCACACTGGCCTCGTGCGCCGGGTCGATGCGCGCCGAACCGGAGAGCACCGTCGACCAGCGCGGATCGACCGAGACGATCGCGTTGGCCGCGGCGGGACGCGCGAGCTCGAAGCGCCCGTCGGCGGCACTCGTGCCGAACTCGTGCGCGGCTTCCGTCGCCTCCCAACCCAGGCGCACGCCCGAGACGCCGTGGCCCGCGAGGTCGAGCACGCGCCCGCGCAGCGGCGGGCGCTCCGGGATCGCAGGCGGCGGCGAGGTCTCCGCTTGTGTTGCCGGCTGGGCGAGTCGCTCGCTCGACGTAGCCCCTTCCAGCGTCGGTTGCCGTTCGAGCTCTCGCGCCTTGGTCGGCACGGCGTTGGCCGCTTGCGGCGACGCATCCGACTGCGGGGGCTGCGCCGTGGGCCAGAGCCAGTAGCAGACCAGCGCCAGGGCCGCGGTCGAGAGCCCGATCTTCCATGCTCCGTTCACGATCGACACTCCTACGGTCCAGGGGACGAGTTGCGATCCGCTCTTGGTCAGCGGCACGAGAGCGGCGAGCCAGTGGCTGCGCCCGTGCGTGCGATCGAGCGACTCGCGCAGCCTCGCGAGCGCACGCTGCAGCCGGCTGTTCACGGTTGCGACGCTGCAGTGCATGCGCTTGCCGATCGCGCGCGGCGGCAGGTTCTCGAAGAAGCGCAACAGCACGCTGGTGCGCTCGGGCTCCGCGAGCGCGAGCACGGCATCGACCAGCAGGCGCTGCTGCTCGGCCTTGGCGATCACTTCGTCGGTCGGCGGGAGCCCTTCGGCGCGCGCTCCGGCACGCTCGCGAGCCGAGCGCGAGTGCTCTTCGCGCCGTTTGTCGACGAGCCGGCCGCGCAACACGCTCGCGAGCCAGCCGCGCAACGGTCGATCGCCGCGCGGAGGATGCCTCAGCGCCGCCGCGAGCGTGTCCTGCGCGAGGTCGTCGGCTGCCTGCCCGTCGGCCACGAGCCGGCGTGCGAGGGCCGATAGCCAGCGGCTCTCGGCGAGCAGTTGCGTGAGATCGGGCTGTTCGGGCATGCGCGCAGGCAGGACACGGAGCGGGCCCTCGATCCTATGCAGCCAACCCGGATTTCAGGCTCCGAGCTTCAGCGACTCGCTGGAGGCAGCGGCCGCGTCCAGACGAAGACGAGCACGCCGAGCACGCTCGCGACCGCGGACACGCGCGCGAACGCGGGGAGCTCCAGGAAGAGGACGGGGTAGGCGACCATGCCGCACGACATGAGCGTGCTGATCACCTTCACGCGCAGGCGGATCGCGCCGTGCGCCTGCCAGTCGGCGAGGATCGGTCCGAACACGCGGTGCCTGAGCAGCCAGCCGTGCATGCGCTTCGAGCTGCGCGCGAAGCACGCCGCTGCGATCAGCAGGAACGGCGTCGTCGGCACGAGCGGCAGGAAAACGCCCGCCGCGGCGGCGACGACGCAGGCGAGTCCGCAAGCGAGGAGGAAGGGTCGGTGCAGCATGGTGCGCGCAGGCACGGACTCATCCGGGCTCAACCGAGCGCAGTGAAGTAGAGCGGCTCCAGGAACACGCCCGAGTTCTTCCCCGACTTGTCCTCGAAGGTATGGGGGCGGATGGCTCCCCCGAAGCGCGTGAAGCTCTCCGCGAGCCGCGCGCTCGGTTGCTTCACGACCAAAGCAGCCGCGGTACCGGTGGCAGCCGCTGTCGCGAACAGCTGATACGCGTCGTAGTGCACTTCCACAGGGATCATCATCACCACCTTGCCGGCCATCATCGGAACGACTGCGCGCTGCGTCCGGCGAGCGAAGTAGCGCGGATAGCCCTCGACGACCACCAGCTGACCGGCCTTGGCCTCGCGGGGCATCTCGGAGGGCTCGAGCCGGCGCGGGCCGTGAGACTTGTAGCGCTTGGCCAGCGGCGGATCGATCAAGGAGAGAACTTCGGCCCGCTGACGGTCGGTCAGGTCGGCCAAGGCCATGTGCAGGAACAGGAACGCCGTCTGTTCGCTGCCAAACACGCCGGCGGCCTGCTTGAGCTCGGCCTTGCTGATGCGCGCGTCGTCGGCCTTGGACAACAGGTTGTAGAAGCGGCCGCCATTGTCGAGGGCCGCCTTCGCACCCGGCAGGCTTCGATAAGGCTTGAGTTCGCGCACAGGGCTTCGGCTCAGGTCCCGAGCTTAACGCACTCGTAGTCGAATCAACGCTTCGCCGGCTCGTTGCTGTACTCCGGCCGCAAGGGAGCCTTCGACAGGACCTGTGCCGAGCGGTCGAGCATCGCGCTCAGCTCTTCCTTGGGCAGCCACCGGCCTTGCAGCATCACACCCTCGATCGCCCGCGTGTGATCGATGTTCAGCAGCGGATCCTTCGCCAGCAGCACGAGATCCGCGCGCTTGCCTTCCGCGACCGTGCCCGAGTCCTTCAGCACTCCGAGCCACTCCGCCGGATTGCGCGTAGCCGCCTCCAGCGCGCCGTGCGGCGGAATCCCGGCCCCGACGAACTCCCCCAGCTCGCGGTGCAGCGTGAATCCGTACAGCAGCAGGCACTCAGGCGAATCGGAGCCCGTCATGAGCTTTCCGCCGGCCTCGTAGAGCTGGCGCATCATCTCGCGGCGCAGGTGCTCGTAGCGCTTGCGCTGCGCCGGCGGCGGATTCACCTTCGTCGCAAAGTAGTCACGGCCGCCGAGCTGCTCCGTGCGCACCGACGGCGACACGAAACGCGCGTCCGGGCTCGCGTCGACTTCCGCGTCGGTCCAGCCGCGCGAGAACGCCCTCAAGAAGAACGCCGAAGTCGGCGTCGTCCACACGTGCGCGCGGACGACGGACTGCACGAGTGCGGGAATCCTGCCCTCGTCGAGCAGCTCGAGCGTGTCCCAGTTCCGATAGATGCCGAGGTCCGAAAGGCTCTCGCGCTTGGGCGAGCTCTCCGGCAGGAGCTGCTCGATGAACTCATCCATGTGCTCGATCTGCATCCCGGCCGCAAGCGCGCGCGCGAGCCCGACCTGCGGGCCTACGTGCCCGAAGACGGGGAACTTCAGCTCGCGCGCGGTCTCGATGACGGCGTCGAACACCGCGGGAGTGATCGCAATCGTCAGCTTGATCCCGTCGTATCCCTCGCCATGGAAGCGCCGCACCGCCGCGCGCGCCGACTCGGGATCCTTGACCTCGACCCCGTTGAAGACCTTGCCGAACCTGCGCCCGCTGAGCTGCGGACTGCCGACGATCATGCGCGGCCCGAGCACTGCGCCGCTCGCGATCTTGGTTCGAAGCGCCAGGAGCTCTGGCTTGCCGATCGGGTTGCGGATCGTCGTGACGCCGCTGGCGACGATGACGGCGAGCTCCTCGTCCGCGAACTCGTCCGCGATCTTGTCGTCCGACAGCAGGTGGCAGTGCATGTCCGTGAAGCCGGGCAGCAAGAACTTCCCGCGCGCGTCGATCACGCTCGTGCCGGCAGGTACGCTGAACCAAGCCGTCGAACGGATCGCGACGATCCTGCCGTCCTTCACGAGCACGGTCATGTCCGGCAGCGGAACGGAGTCGCGCTCGCACGAAATCACGGTCGCGCCCACGAACGCACGCGTTTCGCTGGCGGGGCCTTGCGCGCTCGCGAGGGCGCACGGAGTCGCGCCAACGAGCAGGAAGAACGGCCAAACCGATGCCTGGAGTTTCATGGAGGTGCTCCTTGTCCTCCAGACACTACCAGCCGGGCGCGCTCCGCCCCGTACATCCTCCGTTGGAACTGATCAGGCCCCGAGCTTCACGTACTCGTAGTCGATCGGCAGGTTGTTGATGCCCTTGGGCGGCGGCGCGATCCAGCTGGCGGTCTTGCCGCGCTCCAGGCAGGGCTTCATCAGCGACTGCACGAAGGCGCGCTCCTTCTCGGTCGGGAGCCACTCGGAGACGCGCGCGTTCCACTGCGCCTCGCTGAGCGGGTTGCCCTCGTAGTCGAACTTGCCCGCGGCGTAGTCGCCGATCTTGCGGTGGAAGCGGCGGTGGGGGAGCTTGAAGCGGAAGTCGATGCCCTGCTTCTCGCAGACGCGGTTCCAGTAGTCGATGCCCTTCTGGCAATCGGTCAGGTACTCGCCGCGCAGGACCTCGTTCATCGCGTTGCGCAGGGCGACCTCCTCGGTCACGAGCTTGCCCTCGAGGAAGCGCTCGATCTTCATCGACCCCTCGCTGACCTTGTGCTCGTCGTAGCGGTCCTCGTAGGCGCGGCCCTTCAAGCCGGCGGCGAAGAAGTTGGCCGAGTTCGACGAGACCTCGGAGCCGTAGAGGTCGGTCGAGGAGGAGTACCAGAAGTTGATGTACTTCTGGATCAGCTCGAGCGGGATCGCGCCGTACTGCGCCGGATCCTTGCCCGGATTCTGCTTCATGACCGTGCAGGTGCGCTCGATCACGCGCCCCATGCCGGTCTGGCCGACGAACATGTGGTGCGCCTCCTCGGTCAGCATGAAGCGGCAGGTGCGCGCCAGCGGGTCGAAGCCCGATTCCGCCAGCGCCAGCAGCTGGAACTTGCCGTCGCGGTCGGTGAACATCGTGAAGCAGAAGAAGGACAGCCAATCCGTGCAGGGCTCGTTGAACGTGCCCAGGATGCGCGGGTGGTCGGGGTTGCCCGAGCGGCGCTGCAAGAGCTCCTCGGCCTCCTCGCGGCCGTCGCGGCCGAAGTAGGACTGCAGCAGGTAGACCATCGCCCAGAGGTGGCGGCCCTCCTCGACGTTGACCTGGAACAGGTTGCGCATGTCGTAGAGCGAGGGTGCCGTGTGCCCGAGCAGGCGCTGCTGCTCGACCGAGGCGGGCTCGGTGTCGGCCTGCGTGACGATCAGGCGCCGCAGCCAGTTGCGGTACTCGCCCGGGACCTGCTGCCAGGCCGGCTCGCCGAGGTGGTCGCCGAAGGGCACCGTGCGGTTGGCATCGCGCGGCTCGAGGAAGATGCCCCAGCGGTAGTCGGGCATCTTGACGTAGCCGAAGTGCGCCCAGCCGTCCGAGTCGACGCTGATGGCGGTGCGCAGGTAGATCTCGTTCGAGTTGAAGTCGGTCGGCCCGACCGACTTCCACCACTCGAGGTAGTTCGGCTGCCACTCCTCGAGCGCGCGCTGCAGGCGCTTGTCGGACGAGAGCTCGACGTTGTTGGGGATCTTCTGCGAGTAGTCGATGCCGGGCATGAACGTCTCCTAGGTGCGCTCGGTGTTGAACTCGGGGCGGGTGGGCGTGCCGTAGCAGGTCAGCGCGCCGCGCGCGCCGACGGCGTTGGGGCGCTGGAAGATCCAGTTCTGCCAGGCGGAGAGCCGCCCGAAGATCTTGGTCTCCATGGTCTCGGGGCCGGCGAAGCGCAGGTTCGACTCCATGCCGGTCAGGGCATCGGGCGAGAACGAGGAGCGCTCCTCGATCGCCAGGCGCAGTTCGTCGTCCCAGTCGATCGCGTCGGGCGCGAATGTCGCGAGCTCGCGCGCCGCGTCGGCACCGCCGAGGATCTCGCCGACCTTCTCCGGCGCGCCGAGGAAGCGCGTCTCCAGGCGCGAGATGCCGTTCGACATCGGCAGGTGCCCGCGATTGAGCTCGGTGACGCCCATCTCGATCGGCCGCTCGGGGTCGTCGAGCACGTAGATGCGGTCGCAGGCCAGCGCCAGCTCGAGGAAGCTGCCGACGAAGAGCGAGCCCTCGTCCGCGATGGCGTAGAAGCTCTTCGAGGAGAGGTCCAGGCGCTTGAGCACGCGCTTGACGAGCTGGCGCACCTCGCTCACGAACCAGTCCTTGGGCTCTGCGAGTAGCGCATCGGTCGCGCGCACGGTCTCGGCGCTGCCTTTCGCGCGCAGCAGGACGAGCGCGATGTGCGGCAGGTTCATGCGCAGCTGCAGCAGCGCGTCGTCGAGCTCGCGGAAGGCGCGCAGCACCCACCAGTCCGAGCTGTGAGTCTGCGGACCGGAAGCGGGCGCGGTGATGGTGAGCTCTGCGACGCGCGTCGCCTCGTCCCAGGTGAGCTCGACATGGCGGTAGGGGGTCTCGATCGCGTCGAGCTGCACGCCCTTCGTCCCGCGCACAGGCACCGAGTCCGCGAGCTCGCGCGCCCACTTCGTCACGGTCTCCTGCCAGCGCGAGAGCGGTGCGATGCCGTCGACCAGGTTCCACTCGACCGCGCGCTTGCCCTTGATGCCCTCGGCCAGCGTCGAGAAGACGTCGCAGCGGTCGCGGCGCAGCTTGCGCTTGTCCGTGATGCGCGTCAGGCCGCCCGTGCCGGGCAGCACGCCGAGCAGCGGCACCTCGGGGAACGAGACCGCGCTGTTGCGGTCGTCGACGAGCAGGATCCGGTCGCAGGCCAGCGCCAGCTCGTAGCCGCCACCCGAGGCCGTGCCGTTGAGCGCGGCCAGGAATCGCAGGCCCGAGTGCGCGCTGGCGTCCTCGATCGAGAGGCGCGTCTCGTTGGTGTACTTGCAGAAGTTGACCTTGAAGGCGTGCGTGCTCGTGCGCAGCATCACGATGTTGGCGCCCGCGCAGAAAACGCGGTCGAGCGCGCCGTCGAGCACGACGCAGCGCACCTCGGGGTGCTCGAAGCGGATGCGCTGGATCGCGTCCGCGAGCTCGACGTCGACGCCAAGGTCGTAGCTGTTGAGCTTGAGCTCGTAGTCCTCGCGCAGCCCGCCGTTGAGCTCGACCGCCATCGAGAGCCGCGCGAGGTCGCCCTCGAAGCGCAGCTTCCAGTGGCGGTAGCGATCGGGGTGCGTCTGGAACGAGACCGGCGCGAGGGCGGTGGTGGTGCTGGCGGCCATTCGGGATCGATGGGAATTATAATTCCCTAAGTCGTTGTTCGTGGGTACTATAGAGCTCGAAGTCATGGAAGGCCAGAGCCTGCTCGCCGAATTGGGCCGCCGACTACGCGAGGCGCGCGTGCGCTCGGGCCTAGGGGTCGCAGACCTCGCCACCCGATCGGGCCTCTCGCGCCGCTACGTGACCGAGGCCGAGGCCGGACGGGCGAACCTGAGCATCCTGAAGCTCGCCGCGCTCGCGCAGGCGCTGCGCACGCCGCTCGCAGCGCTCGTCGACCTGCAGCTCGTCTCACCGCACTCCGAGCGCATCGCGCTCGTCGGCCTGCGCGGCGCGGGCAAGTCGAGCGTCGGCCGCGCGCTGGCGTTGCGCCTCGAAGTGCCCTTCGTCGAGCTCGACGCGCGCGTCGAGGAAATCGCCGGCATGGCGCTGGCGGAGATCTTCTCGGTCCACGGCGAGGAGCACTTCCATCGCCTCGAGTCCGAGGCGCTCGAGAGCGTCTTGGCCTCGGGCGAGCGGCTCGTGATCGCGACCGGCGGCTCGATCGTCGCGTCGCCCTCGAGCTTCGAGCGCCTGCGCGCGACCTGCAGGACCATCTGGCTCTCCGCGCAGCCCGAGGAGCACCTGCAGCGCGTCGCGGACCAGGGCGACCGCCGTCCGATGCAGGGCCGGCCGCGCGCGATGCAGGAGTTGCGCGACCTGCTCGCGCGCCGCGAACCGCTCTACCGGCGCTGCGAAATCGAGATCGACACCAGCGGGCACAGCGTGGCCGACGTGGTTGCGGCGATCGAGAAGCGCCTCGCCGGGTAGTGCGAGTGCTCGAACCCGACCGCCCGCTGCGGTGGGCTCAGCTTCACGTGGCCGCCAGGGGCTGGCCGCTGACCTGTTCCCTGACGACCCGCTGCGTGAGGCCGCGCTTCTCGGTCGCGAGCATCGTCTTGGCGTCGAGCCGCGCGAAGATGTCGAGCAGCGGCGCGAAGAGCCCGGTCCAGCCCGTCTGGTGGCTGGCGCCGATTCCCGCGCCGTTGTCGCCGTGGAAGTACTCGTAGAAGAGGATCAGATCGCGCCAGTGCGGGTCGTCCTGGAACTTGGCCGTCTGGCCGTAGACGGGCCTGCGGCCCTGCGCGTCGCGCAGGAACGTGCTGTTCAGCCGGCGGGTGATCTCGCGCGCCACCTCGAAGAGCGTCATCTTGCAGCCCGAGCCGGTCGGGCACTCGACCGTGAACTCGTCGCCGTAGAACTGGTAGAGGTTCAAGAGCGCCCGGATGATCAGCGTGTTGACCGGCATCCACACGGGCCCGCGCCAGTTGGAGTTGCCGCCGAACATCCCGCTGGTCGACTCGGCGGGCTCGTACTGGACCTTGTATTCCTGGTCGCCGACGAAGATGCGGTACGGATGCTCGAGGTGGTGGCGCGAGAGCGAGCGGATGCCGTACGGTCCGAGGAACTCCTGCTCGTCGAGCATGTGGCCCAGCACGCGCTCGAGCTTGCGCTTGTTGAGGACGGAGAGCAGCCGCCGCTCCTTGACCCCGACGAAGCCGGCGTCGGTCGGCGCCAGGTGCGAGACCAGCTCGGGGTGGCGCTGGCGGAACCGGTCGACCAGCTCCATCAGCTTGGGGAAGCGGGTGACCGACTCGGCCGAGAAGACCGTCGACGCACACAGCGGCAGCAGGCCGACCATCGAGCGCACCTTCAGGCGGATGGCCCGCCCGTCGGGCAGGCGCAGCACGTCGTAGAAGAAGCCGTCCTGCTCGTCCCACATCTCGTCGTGCTGCTCGCCGAGGCGGTCCATCGCGTAGGCGATCCAGAGAGAGTGCTCGACGAACTTGAAGGCGGCCTCCTCGTAGAGCGAGTCGTGTTCGGCGAGGATCAGGGCGATCTCGACCATGTTTTGGCAGTAGAACGCCATCCAGGCGGTACCGTCGGCCTGCTCCAGGAGCCCGCCCGTCGGCAGCTTCGCGCTGCGGTCGAAGACCCCGATGTTGTCGAGGCCCAGGAACCCGCCCGTGAACACGTTGCGCCCCGCGGAGTCCTTGCGGTTCACCCACCAGCTGAAGTTCAGCATCAGCCCGTGGAAGGCCCGCTCGAGGAAGGGGATGTCGGCCCGGCCCAGGGTCTCCTCGTACTTGAACAGCCAAAGCGTCGCCCAGGCGTGCACTGGCGGGTTCACGTCGCTGAAGTTCCATTCGTAGGCGGGGATCTGCCCGTTCGGGTGCAGGTAGTTGCTGCGTAGCATCATCAGCAGCTGGTCCTTGGCGAAGTCGAAGTCCACCAGGGCCAGCGCGAGCGTGTGGAAGGCCAGGTCCCAGGCCGCGTACCAGGGGTACTCCCACTTGTCCGGCATCGAGAGCACATCGCTGTTGAGCATGTGCCTCCAGTCCTTGTTGCGCACGTGGTGGCCGTTCGACTGCCCGACCGGATGGCTCTCGTGCTCGCGCAGCCAGACTTCGAGATCGAAGTAATAGTACTGCTTGCTCCAGAGCATCCCGGCCAGCGCCTGGCGGTGCACGCGCCGCTGGTCCTCATCCAGTGTGTTCGGCGCGATGCGCGCGTAGAACTCGTCGGCGTCCGCGCTGCGGCTCGCGAATACCTTCTCGAACCCGCGGAACGCATGCGCCGAGAGCGTGGAGGAGAGGCGCAGGCGCACGCTCCTGCTGCCGCCGGCCGGCACGTCGAGGGCGTAGTGCGCCGCCGCCTTCGTCCCGGTCTGCGCGGGGTTCACGGCATCTGCCTGCCCGGAGATCAGGCGGGCGTGGAACGCGTCCTTGACCCAGGGAGAGGCGTTGGGCTGTCCCCAGAGTCGCTGCGCGTTGCTCTCGTTCTCGGTGAACAGCAGCTCCGGCTTGCCGTCGCACTGCAGCCAGTACTCGCCGAGCTGCTCGTGCCTGGCGTGGATGATCGACGGTCCCGCCGCGCGCAGTGCAGGCTTGCGCCCGTCCTGGCCCCAGGACCAGGTGTTGCGGAACCAGAGGGTCGGGAGCAGTCGCAGCCGGGCAGCCTCGGGGCCGCGATTGTGCACCGTGACGCGGATCAGCATGTCTTCCGGTGCCGCCTTGGCGTATTCGACGAAGACGTCGAAGTAGCGGTCGTCCGCGAACACGCCGGTGTCGAGCAGCTCGTACTCGAGCTCGTCGCGCGAGCGCTTCTGGTTCGTCTCGACCAGGTCGCGGTAGGGGAACTCCCGCTGCGGGTACTTGTAGAGGTAGCGCATGTAGGAGTGCGTCGGCGTGCTGTCGAGGTAGAAGTAGTACTCCTTCACATCCTCGCCGTGGTTGCCTTCGCCGTTGGTGAGGCCGAAGAGGCGCTCCTTCAGAATCGGATCGCGCTCGTTCCACAGCGCCAGCGCGAAGCACAAGAGCTGCTTGTCGTCGCTCAGCCCGCCGAGGCCGTCCTCGCCCCACTTGTAGGCGCGCGAGCGCGCCTGGTCGTGCGGGAAGTGGTCCCAGGCGTTGCCGTCGTAGCTGTAGTCCTCGCGGACCGTGCCCCACTGCCGCTCGCTCAGGTAGGGTCCCCACTTCTTCCAGGGGACCTTCGACGTGCGCGCCTCATTCAAGCGCTGCTGTTCCACAACGTCCACGATCGGGGTCTTCATCGGTCGCCCTCTCGGATGCCTGGCGGGTCGGTGAGCGTGATCTTATCCTCTGCCAGCGCGCGACCTCGAACGCCCTCTCCCGGACCGGCCCCTTCCGTCATGCTCATCCAGATCCTCTCGCTGTCGTTGGCGCTGTTGCACCCCGCCTCGTCCCAAGCTTCCGGGGGGCCTGCACCCGCCCAGCTGCGTGCGCTCGAATTGCAGCGCATGGACGGCAGCGTGGCGACGCTCGGCGAACTCGTGCCCGGCTTCGCGCGCGGCACGCCGGTCGTGATCTGCATGACCGAAGTCGGCTGCCCGATCGCCGGGAAGCTCGCGCCGCGGCTCGAGCGTCTGGCGAACGAGTTCGGCTCGCGCGGAGTGCGCTTCGTCGGGGTCGACGCGAGTATGCAGGACAGCCTGGCCGCGATCGCACTCGAGTCGAGCGAGTTCGGGCGCACGTTTCCCGTATTCAAGGATGCGCGTCAGGCGTTCGCGCGCATGCTCGACGTGCGCACCACGACCGAAACGATGCTCTTCGATGGACGCGGGCGCCTCTGCTACCGGGGCGCGGTCGACGATCAGTACGCGCTCGGCGCCGCGCGCCCCGAGCCGACGCAGAACTACCTGGTGGCAGCTCTCCGGTCCGTGCTGCAGGGCGAAGAGCCAGCGCTGGTCGCGACCGCAGCACCCGGTTGTCGATTGACCGTGCTGCCGGAGGGCGAGTTCCCCGCCGCGCCGACGTATTCGCGCGACGTCGCCCCGATCCTGCGCGCGCGCTGCGAGGTCTGCCACCGTCCAGGGCAGGTGGGTCCCTTCGCGCTGCAGAGCTACGAGCAGGCGAAGGGGCACGCCGAGATGATCGCGTCCGTGCTGGAAGAGGGGAGGATGCCGCCCTGGAATGCCGACGCGCGCTTCGACGGGATGTTCGTGAACGAACGCAGGATCAAGCCGGCCGAGAAGGAAGTCCTGCTGCGCTGGATCGCCGAAGGCATGCAACGCGGAAGCCCAACCGAGGATCCCAAGCCCAAGCAGTGGCCCGAGGGCTGGTCGATCGGCACGCCGGATGTCGTGCTCACCCCCGAGATCGACACGCTCGACGGGAAGCCGCTTCCGTCCGAAGGCTACGCGGTGCCGCGCGAGGGCGTCGTCGAGTACCAGCACTTCACGGTCAAGACCAAGTATCCCCAGGATCGCTGGATCCAGGCGCTCGAGGTCAGGCCCGGCGCGAAGGACGTCGTGCACCACGTGCTCGTCGCCATCCAGCAAGCGGGCGGTGACATCGACGAGGGCTCCTATCTCGCCGTCTACGTGCCCGGCGACACGCCTTCGGTGTTTCCCAAGGGCTACGCCAAGCGCCTGCCCGCGGGCGCGACGCTCGTCTTCCAGCTGCACTACACGCCGAACGGCAAGGAGCGTCGCGATCGTTCGAGCCTCGCGCTCGTGTTCGCCAAGGCGGCGCCGGAGTTTGAGGTCGTCACGAACGCGGTCATGAACCAGAAGTTCAGCATTCCGCCGGGGGCCGAGAACCACGAAGTGCGTGCCCAGCGCGTGATCGCGAAGGACACGGGCTTGGTCGCCCTCTTCCCGCACATGCACAAGCGCGGGAAGGACTTCCGCTACGTGGCTCATTTGCCCGGCGGTACCGAGCAGGAGCTCCTGTTCGCGCACTACGACTTCGCCTGGCAGGAGTCCTATCTCCTGCCGGATCCGATGTTCCTGCCGGCCGGGACGAAGCTCGAGTGCATCGGACACTTCGACAACTCGAGCGCCAACCCGAACAATCCGGATCCGGGCGCGACGGTGCGCTGGGGCCGTCAGACCTTCGAGGAGATGTTCATCGGGTACTACGACACGGTGGAGCCCGTGGAGTGAGCGGGTGCGTCTAGGAGCGCCGACTTCCGCTGGATCCGTGCGCACCGGCTTCCCTATCATCCGGCCATGGCGAAGAAGAATGCCGAGTCCTCCGAGTCGCGCGGCCCGAGCGCCTTCAAGCTCTTCCTGATCGTCGTCATCCTCCTGCTCGTGCCGACGACGATGGAGCAGCTCTCCATGCACGAGGACACCGTGCGCCAGGTGGGCCGCGTGTGCGTCGGGATCGGGGCCCTGTTCTTCCTCTACGGGCTCTTCGCCAAGGCGATGCGTTTCGGCGCCTTCGTGCTCCTGATCCTGATCGGGGCCCGTGCGCTGGCGAACGAGGGCGTGATCCAGGTGCCCAAGCTCCTCTCCAAGTCCGAAGCGCGCGAGGACAAGCGCTAGTTCCGTACGCGCGCCGCGAGCCCGCACCCTGACGGCGATCAGCGCGGCAATCCCGCTTCCGCGCGCAGCCGCGCGGCTTCGGCAAAGTGCTGTTGCGCCTCGGCCTCTTCGCCGAGCGCCTGGCAGGCCATGCCCCAGTTGTCGTGCATCTCGGGCACATTCGGCGTCATCTGCGCGGCGCGCCCGAAGGCCTCCTTGGCCTCCTTCAGGCGACCCGACTGCGCCAGGGCGAAGCCCAGGATGTTCTGGGCCTGGGAGTCCCTGGGGTCGAGTCGCACAGCCTCCTGGAGCCGGACTACCGCCTCGCCGGCGCGGCCGGTCTGCACGAGCACGATGCCGAGATTGCAGAGCGCCACGGTATTGGTCGGATGCAGCTCGAGCGATTTCTCGAACAGGATGATCGCTTCGGTGACGTGCGCCGGATCGCCGACCAGCAGGCGGGCGAGATTGTTGTACGCCATCCAGCACTCCGGATTGCGCTCGATGGTCGTGCGGTAGAACGTCTCCCGGTCCTCGTACATCCGACTCTGCCGCCAGCTCAGGGTGCCGAGCGTGGCGAGCAGGACGATCATCGCCGTCCAGCGCACCGGAGGCGCAAAACGCGCCAGGCCCGTGGAGATTCCGGCGGCCGCGAACGCCGCGAGCGCGATGCAGGGCAGGTACTGCCAGTGATCCGCGACGTACGAATACAGGAACCCGAACACGTTGAAGAAGCCCAGCACGGGGAAGAGCGAGCCCGCGAAGAGCAGCAGCGTCGCGATCGGCGTGCGCGATCGCCCGCGCCAGGCCCACAACGCCGCCACGAGCGCGAGCAAGCCGAGCGGAAACAGCCACTGCGCGATCGACGAGGGATCCACGACCCAGCGCGGATAGATGAAGATCAGATCGGTGGGCCAGAAGAACTTGTAGAGGTAGAACCAGACGATGCGCCCGGCGAGCAGGCTGCGTTGCGTGAAGGTCAGGGCGAAATCGTCGCCCACCGCGCCCAGCTGGGTGCGCTCGAGCGAGGCCGAGAAGAGCCCCATCCCCGTGGCCAGCGCGAACCACGGCAGCAGCGGCAGGACATCGCGCCGCCATTCGATCCTCCCGCGCTTCCACCAGAAGACGACCAGCAGCCCCGCCGGCAGCGTGCCCGTCGTCGTCTTGCTCAGCAGCGCGCAAATGAAAAGCGCGAGCGCCAGCGCGTACTGCTTGCCCTTGCGCTGCTCGTCGAAGCTCAAGTAGGCGAGCCCGGCGGCGAGATAGAAGACCAGCGAGAGCGTGTTCTTCTGCTCGGTGATCCAGGCGACCGACTCGACGCACACGGGGTGCAGCGCGAAGAGGAAACCGGCCAGCCACGCGCCCGGCACGGCGAGCCGGCGCAGGAACAGCGCGAAGAGGCACGCTGCGGACGCGTGCAGCAGCACGTTCGCGATGTGATAGCCGGACGGCTCGTCACCAAAGAGTTGGTGCTGCACCCAGAAGGCCGAGTGCAGCAGCGGGTAGTACTGCTGCGTCGAGCCGAGATCGAACCAGATGCGCCACAGCCCGTGCAGCGATCGCAGCTCGGGCGAGGTCACGTAGTCGGCGTCGTTCCAGGTGAACCCGGCGCGCAGCGCCGGCAGGTACGCGATGAGCGTGCAGGCAAAGAGCGTTGCCACGAGCCACCAACTCGACTTGCTCGTATGGCTCGGCGCGGCGTCGGCAGGGGGCGTTCCTTCGGGCATGCTGGACGCGGGCGTGAGCCGCTGGGGGGGGGGCAGCATAGCGCCCCGCGGCTGCGAACGCGCTTTCGGGGGGGCCCCGAAAGATTGTCCTCCTGTCGGGCGCGGAAGCCTCCGATAAGGCCTCGACGCGGCTCCCTGGGCGGCCGCGAAGTCCCCGTGACCGCAAAGCGCATGCGCAACACCCACTCGTCGGGATTCACACTGATCGAGCTCACCGTGGCGATCTCGGTGCTGGTGATCGCCTTGTGCGCCACCGCGAGCACGGTCGTGACGACGGGCTCGCTCAACAAGCAGAGCCACGAAACCGCCACCGCCCGCAAGGCCGCCGAGAGCATGATGGAGGCGCTGCGCAACACGCCGTTCGCTACGGTCTTCGCGACCTACAACGGCGCCGCGAGCGACGATCCGGCCGGACCGGGGACCGCTCCCGGTTCGAACTTCGCCGTCCTGGGCCTGACGCCGATCGCCGGTGCTCCGGGCGGAGTCGCCGGAGAGATCTTCTTCCCCTCCCCCGGTCCGACGCTGCCGGAGAACGCCGTCGACGCGACGCTCGGCATGCCGCGCGACCTGACCGGCGACATCCTCATCGACGGCTGGGACCACGCCAGCGACTACCGCGTGCTGCCGGTGCGCGTGCGCGTCACCTGGACAGGGCCGAGTGGGCCGCGCTTCGTCGAGCTCCAGACGCTGCTTTCGGGAGTCTAGCCGTGCCTCGAACGAAACCGTGCAGGCGGTCACAGCGGGCGGGATTCTCGCTGCTCGAGCTGATGATCGTGATGACGCTGCTCGCCGCGGTCGTGAGCAGCGTGGTCGTGGTGCTGCGGACGAGCACGCGCGCCATCGGCGTCGGGACGACGGACGCGCGCCTCGAGAGCCTCGCCAGCCAGACGCTCGACCTGATCGCGAGCCGCTTGCGTTCTTCCCAGCGCGCCACGATGACGCCCACGCTCTCCATGCCGTTCAGCAGCAACCAGATCTCGTTCCAGCCGAGCGTGGGCACCGCAGCGGGCGTGACGCTCTGGGGGCCCGTCGAGCGCATCGGCGTCGAGTATTCCCCGACCGACGCGGACGACGGCGTCGACAACGACCGCGACGGCTTCGCGGACGAGGGCCGTGTCGTCTGGGTCCAGAACGTCGGCGGCGCCAACGAGCTTGCGACCGTCTGGGCCAACGGCGTCTCCGAGTATCTGCAGCGCGAGACGCTGGACACCACCGACGAGAACGCGAACGGCCTCGTCGACGAACGCGGCCTGTGCTTCGATTTCGACGCGACCAGCGTGATCGTGCGCCTCACGCTCCAGGCGCGCGATGCCTCCGGCATGACGCTCACGCGCACGGTGCAGGAACGCGTCTTCTTCCGCAATCGATGATCGACGAGGAACACGGATGAGCATGCTTCGACGAAGACAGGGGAGCGGCGAGCGCGGCAGCGCGCTGGTGATGGCCGTCATCGTGCTGGGCACCCTGCTGCTCCTGAGCTCGGCCTTCCTGCGCCTGGGAGTCACCTCCAGCCACCAGCACAGCAACGCGCTCGACCAGAGCCGGGCCTTCTACGTGGCCGAGGCGGGGCTCGCAGAAGCCGGTATGGCGCTGCGCATGGGGCGCAGCGGAAACGTCGCCAGCCAGGCGCAGCCCGCGACCTACGGCGACGGGATCCTGTGGGTGACCGCCAACGATCTCGGCGGCGGCGACCACCAGCTCAATTCGGTCGGGCTGTGCAACAGCGGTCGCGCGGCGATCCGCGCGGTCGTGCATGCGGACATGTCGGGAGCTCCGGTCTACGCGGTGACCTCCGACCTGCCGCTGCTCGTCGGATCGAACGTCATGGTCGACAGCTACAACCCGAACAACGGGTCGTACGCCGCGCAGCCGAAGAAGAAGGTCCCGCCGCACAACGACCTCGTCGTCAGCGCGAATGCGAACATCGGCAGCAATCAGGGGATCAATCTCTCGTCAGGCGACCGCATCTACGGGGACGCGATCCCCGGACCCGCGGCGACGATCACTGGCCTGGGCGGGAACACGTTCGCGACCGGCGCGACGCTACCCGCGCTGAAGCCGGTCCCCATGCCGCCCGTGGTCGTGCCGCCGATCACCGCGTCCGGAGCCAAGACGGTCAACAAGAACGACCCTCTGGCCTCGCGCACGATCGGGCCGGGCGACTTCCACTACACCAGCCTAGCCGTCGGCAACCAGGCGGCCATGACGTTCAAGGGTCCGGCCAGGATCGTGCTCGACTCGTTCTCGAGCAGCTCGGGCTGCTCCCTGAACATCGACGCCACCGCCGGCCCAGTCGAGGTCTGCTTCACGGGGCCCGCGACGTTCGTGTCCAACATGAACGTGACCTCGACCTCGCCGACGGCGCAAAGCGTGACCTTCAACTTCTCCTCGAACCTCCCCGTCGATCTCAAGTCGAACGCCACGTTCATCGGGACCATCAACGCTCCGCTGGCGAAGGTGACGGTGAGCAGCAACTGGATCGTGTACGGCTCCGTATCCGCGCGTCAGGTCCAGCTGGCCTCGAACACGCAGCTGCACTTCGACGAGACGCTGATGGCGAAGCAGATCTCCGCGGGATCGGTCCTGACGATCAAGTCCTGGCAGCGCATTCCGCTGCCGGCCGGTGTGCACGCGCAGGAGCGCACCGACCCGTACGCCGCGCTCGGGCTGAAGCGCGGCACGCTGGCCAAGGCCTCGGACTCGTACCAGTAGGAGGCGCGCAGGAAGAGCCATGGGCCTGCCTGCTGTCTTCGCGCTCGGGTTCCTCGTCTTCAACGACGTGTCCGGGAGCGCGTTCGACCAGGCTGCAGCACGCGTGGAAGTCGATCACGCGAAGGGCGCCAGCGAGGTCGCAGCGAAGGTCCGGACGATGCTGCTCGCGATCCGTGCGGACGAGCCCGAGTCCCGCGAGGTCCAGGCCAGCCGCCTGGTCGGCCTGGGTACCGCGGCCATTCCCGTACTGCTCGAGGCCCTCGGGTCGGGACTCGTCCCGGCGAGTCCCGAGGCCATGGACGAAGCGCGCGAGGCCGCCGCGATCCGCGCGCTCTCCCATCGCAGCCGCGCCGAGCTCCTCCAGCCGGCGACCGCGCTGCTCGATCGTTCGACCCGAGCGCACACCTCGGCCCTCGTCGTGCGGCTCCTAGGCGCCGTCGGGGACCGACGCGAGCTCGCCCGCTTGTGCCGGACGGCGCGCCCGGTCTCGGGCGAGATCGTCGACGGGGAGCTGACCGACGCCTTCGAAGCGGCCGCGACGGGGATCCTGACGCGCGACGTGACGGCCTGGACGACGGCTCACGGCCTCGTGCGCTCGGAGCAGGACGCGGTCCGCTGGTCGCTGTTCCGTGCGCTCGCGAACGCCGCATCGGAGCCGACGCTGGCTGTCCTCGCCGCCGAACTGGGCGTGCACCCCGACGACGACGTGTTCCTGCTCGAGCAGCTCACCCAGGCCAGCGCTGCGCTGCCGCCGCCGCTGCCCGGGTCGATCGTGGCGCCCGTACGACTCTACTTGGAGAGCGAACAGCAGCCGTTCGTGGAGAAGGCCATCCGCTGCCTCGCGGCGATGGAGGACACCGAGTCGGTCGAGGAGCTCATCCGCCTCCTGCGTAAGGGCGAACCCGAGATCGTGCGCACGGCCCACGCCGCCCTGGTCTCCATCACGAACGTCGGACTGCTGCCCGACGCCGAGCGCTGGGAGCGTTGGTACACGGAGGAATGCGCCTGGTTCCGCGACGACTTTCCGGGCCTCGCCCAGAATCTGTCGGGCGGGAGCGCGGTCGTCGTCGTCCAGGCGATCTCCCGCATGGCGGCCCACCCGCTCTATCGCCGCGAGATCGCCGAGGCTCTGACGCTCGCCCTCGAACGCGAGCCCGCCGCGCTGCGCTGGATGGCCTGCTCGGCTCTGCAGCAGCTGCGCGCGAAGGCGGCGATCCCGTTCCTGGAGCGCTGCGCCGAGGATCCGGACCCCAGGCTGGCCCTCGAGGCGCGCCGCGCCCTGGCGAGCTTCGCGCCCCCGGGAATCGCAGAACCGGCCCCCGCGCCGCCCAGCGACGACACTCAAGCCGACCCGGATTCGGGTCGATAGCCCCACCCGCCGATTCGGAGACGCCCGCCATGTTCCAACGGAAGAAAAAGCTCATCAAACCGCGGCTGCAGCTGCGCCTCGTCGCGATCTTCCTGTGCGCCGCAGGTCTCGCGGTCCAGGTCGAGGCGATCCTGATCGCGCTGACGATGACGCGCCTGGCCCGGGGGCTGCCGAACGACGGCTCCACAGTGCTCGAGCAGATGCCCGAATTCGTGCGCACGAACCTGCTGCTGACCTTCCTCCTCCTTGCGCCCCTGATGTTCGGCGTCGGGATCGTCGCGACGTTCAAGATCGCGGGCCCGCTGCACAACTTCGAGCAGTTCCTGCGCGCGGTGCGCGACGGTCAGCAGGTCGAGCCGTGCAGGATCCGCAAGGGTGACGAGCTCCAGGACATGTGCACGCTCTTGAACGAGGTCACGGCTCCGCTGCGCGAGCGCACGGCCGCGAAGTCGGGCTCGAAGCCGGCGCACGACCTCGACGAGCCGCAGGCCCCGATGCCCGCAGCGAAGTCCGCGGAGAACGCCACCTCCAAGCAGGGCTGATCCCGGCCGCCCCGCGCTGGGGTGCTGCCTTCCCGTACGGCCAGGTCGGCGGGAATCGTCCGGATAGCCGTTACCCTGGACACCGGCGATCCGTTCCAGTCCTGGAGACCTCCCGGACTGTGGTCGCGGATTCGCAATCGATGAACCAGCCTGAACCTGCCCGCAGCGGAAGACCCTCCGATTCGCTGCTCAACTCCGAGCTGGCGCGTCTGCGGATGCACCTCGAGCGCCACCGCACGGACCTCGGCGGCGGCTCTGCGAGCATGGGAGACGTCGCCCAGGAGGCTGCCGCGCGCGTTCTCGAGCGCAAGGACGAGCTCGAGTTCGAATCGCGCGGCGCGCTGCGGGCCTACCTGTTGCGCACGGCCAAGCGACTGATCGTCGACCGCTGGCGCCGGCGCGGGCGAAAGCAGTCGCTCGAGACACTCGAGTCGCTCGCCTCCGGCCTGCCCGCCGGACCGCCGCTGATGATTCCGGACGCGCGCTCCGACGACCTGCTGCAAGCGCTGCAGAAGCTCTCGTTCCAGGACCGGCGCGTGCTTGAGCTCGCCTACTTGCACGACGCGACGGTCGGCGACATCGCGACGGAACTCGGGCTCTCGGTCCCGGCCGTGAAGATGCGTTTGAGCCGCGCGCGCGAGCGGTTGCGCGAGCGGCTCGGGCTCGACTAGGGCGTCGACAGGGGAGGGGCGCGGAAGGTGTAGGAGCGAACGCGAGGTGCGCGTTCCCCCGCTTGGAGCTGCAGTCGCACATGGGCGCCGTCGGGCGCGCTGCCGAGGTGCTCCTCGAATCGATAGCGCTGGTAGACTCCGTCGCTCTCCGGCGCTGGACCCTCGTCGAAGGTGCGTAGGAGCGCAGGTGCACTTCCCACGCGCACGCTCCACGTCCCCAGGGACTCGATCTCGCGCGTCGGCGTGAGCAAAGCCGTCCCCTTGAAAACGAGCTCGCCCGAGCGGTCCCGCGTCAGTCCCGATTGCGCGACGTCGAGAAAGAACGGCGCGGCCCCGCGTTCGAGAACGGCGCTCTGGTCCAGGACACTGCGCGCGAATCCGCGACCGAGCTGATCCACGATCCGGTCCGCGAGCTCTCGCTCGAGCTCGTCGCTCTGTCCAGCGAGGAATCCGCAGGGGCAGATGAACGACAACAGGTAGTTTCCGACACTGCCTTGCGCGCGCTCGTTGAAATCGAGATCCATCCGCTCGGTGCGGCGACTGGCGCTGGCGACCTCCGTCCGCGTCGCCCGCAACGGAGAGTCAAGGGGTCCGCTGGCGAGCGAGCGCGGGTCGTAGAACCAGCCCGAGACCTCGACGTCGGTGTAGTACGTGCGGTCTGCGAGCCACCACCCGAAGGGCCCACCCAGCGCGAACAGCGGGAGGTTCACCCAAAAGGTGCTGTTCTTCTCTTCGCGGATCACCGGCTGGATCGAGAGTTCGAGGCACAGCAGGAGATCCGCTCCCTGATCGCGCGCCTGGCGGACCAGCGCCGAGTCGCGTCCAAGCCCGGCGTCCTCGCTCCCGCCCCCCGCCTCTCCTGTTTCGAGCAGGGTGACGCGCGCGAACGCGCGTTGCTCGAGCGCGAGCCCCAGGCCCTTCGAGAAAGCACCCATCCAGCGTGCGTCCGGCACGAGGAGCATCTCCGTCGGGTTGCCCTCGCTCCCCGGCTTGGGGTCGGAACGGATGTCATTCGCGGAAAGGGGCGCGATCGCGATGTGGAAGGGAAGCGACGGGCGTTCTTCGCGCGCCTCGCTCGAGGCACAGGCTGCGCAGATCCAAGCCACGAAGATGCAGGTCGAGGGTTTCATCTCATCTCCTCCAACTCGCGCCGCTCCAGGGCGGTGCGCACGTTGTCGATCGAGAGCGCGCAGCGGAAGCCTAGGTGACTGGCCTTCCACTGGCGCGGCCGTGCTGCGGCGGCCTCGAAGTAGAGATTCTCCTCGCGGAAGGAACCGCCGGCGATCCAGAACACCCCGCAACCTTCCGAAACCGCACCCGATCGCAGCTCCGTGCGCCGCATGCGGAAGTAGGCTCCGCGGTCGTCGGATTCCTGGTCGCCGGCGAGGAAGAGCGGAGTCGAAGTCCACTCCATGACGTTTCCGGCGAGGTCGCGAATGCCTGTGTCCGGAGTGATGTCCGTCCCCGTGCCAGAAGCCCACGGTCCGCCCGGTCCCAGGCCCTTCGCATTGATCTCTCCGACGGACGGCGGACCGCTGCGGAAGCTCGCGAACGGGCGGTAGGCCGACGGGCCTCCGCGCGCGGCGTACTCGAGCTCGATCCATGAGGGCAGTCGCCTTCCGATCCAGTGGGCGAATGCCCAAGCCTCGTCCCAAGTGACCCCCGTGACGGGTAGGTCGGGATCGCCCTCGAGCTGCGTGATGAGTTCGGCGCGCCGCGCTTGCGTCCGCTCCTGCGACCCGGGCGCTGCGTGCTCGGCGTTCGCGTAGCCCGCTGGATCGCGCGCGAAGGCCAGGAACTCCCCGCGCGTGACCTCGCGCTCGTCGAGGTAGAAGTCGTCGATCTCTCCGGCGGCGTAGGGGACGCTCCAAGACCGCACCGAGCCCGACTGCGCGAACGAACGCAGACCCTTGCTCTTGTGTTCGGCGTTCTCGATGTCGTCGCCGCGACCGCCGAAGAGGTACTGCGCGCCGGCGTTGCCCGCTACGAGGTGCATGCTGGCCCCGCGTCGATCCGGAGCTCGGACCGCGAGGGGTCGCGGCGGGGCGATTTGTGGGAGCACGAGCCCGTCCCGGACAGCGCGCCGGGACTGTCCCGCTCCGTCGCGCGACTCGACTTCGATGCGGACGAGGCGGGACGACCATTCGTGCGGGATCACGGTGTGGCCGCGCAGCTCGCGATCTTCCGACGTGCCCGCGCCGGGTGAGAGCTCGACGGGCAGGCGCGCACCTTCCTCGGTCACGATCGCGCCGACGGCGCCGTCGACGCCGTTCGGGTCGCGGGCCCGAACCTGCACGAGCCAGCCCTCAGGCTCGGGCTGCCACGTACCTGGACTTGGGGCCTCGAAGACGATCTCGGGCCCGGCGAGCGCGGCACGGAAGCGCACCAGGACGGGCTTGGCGGCATTCCCGGCATCATCCTCGGCCACGAGCTCGAGCCGCCACGCGCCATCCGGCAGCCCCTCACGTCCGGTCCAGAGGTTGCGCAGCGGGATCGGGTCTTGTCCGGCCAGCCACGTGCCGCTTCGGACGAGTCCCGCGTCATCCCTCCCGAGCTTCCAGCTCACGCGAACCGGCGCGCCGGGGTCGCGAGGAGATAGGTCGGGCGTGAGGGCCTCGGGCAGCGCGCCGACCTCGCGGAAATCGGCGCCGTCCAATCCGGAAGGGGCGGCGAGAACGGGCGGACTCGTGTCGACCCCGATCCGGAAGCTGCGCTGCGCGTCGGGCTGGTCTGCGTGCGACTGCTCCGCCGTGTCGAACCGGTAGCTCTCTATCACCAGCGCCTGCGTTTCGTCGCCGGAGAGGTCGAGCGGGAAGTGCAGCTCCTGCTGGCCAGCCTTCAGGATGCCGCTCCTACCGTCGCTGAGACCGAGCCGCATCGCCGGTCGGCCGCGACGTTCGACGACGAGCAGGAGCTTGGCCACGCCGACCCAGTTGGTCCGGTCCTCCGCCAGCGGCACGCGCAGTCCGTCCGGCAGCTCGAGCAAGGCGCTGAAATCCGCGCGCTCGGCCGAGACGAGGAAGGGGATCGACAGCGCGACGACCCCGCGTTGGGCCGGATCCGTGCGCACGACGAGATCGCCCTCGTCGACGCGCAGTTCGATCGAGCCGGTGCGCACCTGCTCGCCTGGAGTCGGACCGAGGTCGATCGCGATCTCGTGGCGGGAGGACGCCTGCGCCCGTTCCCAGTCCGCAGCGCCGGATGTTCCCTCGAGGTGGACCCGCCAGGCGAGGCTCGCGGATCTCGAAGGCGCGACGCGCAGGAGCGTCTTGGAGGATGGATTGAGCAGGAAGCGGCCGCTCATTTGATTGAAGCGCGCGCACCCGCCGTCGCTGCGCGGCTCGCACAGCTCGGCGTCCACCGTGAGCGGGCCGTCGACGACCTCGAGCGGGAGCTCGAGTTCGCGCGCGCCGCCGACACGATCTTCGGCATGGATCAGGACGCTCGCGGGTCCGGGACGAAGCCGCAGCAGCCCAAGATCGGCTCGAAACAGCCGCCGCTCGCCCTGGACGCCGGAAGGCACGAGCTCGACCTCGTCCCCGCCCTTGGCGCGGGCGGCGACGCGCGCTACGTCGTCCCGGCCGTCGCCGGCGATCGCGACCTCCAGGACCAGACCCGGTGGATCGACGGCGCGCGGCTCGCGGCTGAGTTCGGTCGCGCCCGCGCGCGCCGACTCGATGCTCCACGCGAGCGGCCCGAGCCAGACCAGGTCGAAGGGAGCGAAGCGCACGCCGTCGGCCTCGACGCGCACGGCAATCTTCTCGCGACCCTCCCCGGGGTCTTCGGTGAGCTCGATGTCCAACTCGGCGGGCCCGTTCCTCGTCACGCGGCTGCCCGCCAGCGTCTGTTCGTCGCTCCCGCGCACGAGCGTCAGCGAGGCCCCCTCCTCGAGCAGTTCGGGCGTACGCAGGGAAAGTCGGGCGGATCGCATCCCCGGGCCGAGATAGAGCGGGTTCTGCGGTCCGAGCTCGGCACCGGAAGCGCTGAGCACTTCGGCGGGACCGCCCTCACCCCGCAGGAAGCCTCCGAATGCGAAGGTCGCGGCGACGAGCACCACCGCAGCCGCGACGAGGCGCGTCGCGAGCGGGGGGCGGACGATGCGCTCCATCGCCGCGTGCGCCTCGCGAGCGTCCTGGAAGCGCTTCTCGCGATCCTTCCGCAGACAACGCTCGACGAAGCGGACGAGAGCTCGTGGGACCTTCGTGCCGGTGGAAGCGACCGTGCGCGGCTGCCCGGATATCTGAAGGCGGAGATAGTCCGTGCGCAGCATGGGCCGCGCGAACGGCAGCTCGCCGGTGAGCATCTGAAAAGCCATGACACCCAGCGAATAGATATCGGAGCGCCCGTCGAGCGGCAGCACGTCCGTCTGACCCAGCACGTGCGCCGCCTGTTCGGGCGAGACGTACTCGGGCGTGCATCCTTGGCAGCGCCGCAATCCGGGCGGGTCGTTGAGCGCTGCCTCCTGGAAGCGGAGGGTCGAGGGATGGAAGTCGGAGGGATCGGAGACGCCAGGTCCCGTGCCGTAGCCGGGCACCGGCGGAGCTCCTTCCGGCTCCTCGCCCGCATCTTCGCCCACATGCTGTCCGATGCCGAAGTCGATGACCTTGACCTGTTCGGGCCGGCCAGCGCGGGCAGGCAGGATGAAGACGTTGCGCGGCTTGAGGTCGAGGTGGAGCACCGAGCCGCCCTCGGCCAGGTGGTGCGCGGCCCGCAGGGCGTCGAGGATCTGGAGCAGGATGTTTGCGGCGCGGTCGGGCGGAAGCGCGCGCTCGCGCTCGAGGACGCGGTCGAGTTCCTCGCCCTCGACAAGCTCCATGACGAAGTAGCAGGTGCCGCCTTCGTCGGCGTCGAAGTTCTTCCAGTCGACGATGTTGGGGTGCGAGAGGCGGGTCATGCGCCGAGCTTCGGCGCGGAAGGCGCGGACGAGGCGGGCGTCGCTGGAGAATTCCTGCTTGAGGACCTTGATGGCGACGCGGTTGCCGGCGCCGCGCTCGTCGCTGGCTTCGTAGACGGTGCCGAAGCCGCCGGTGCCTATGCGGCGGACGAGGCGGTACTTCCCGTGGAGCAGGGTGCCGATCAGGGGGTCGGGGGAATCGGCGGGGGCGGTCATGGGCTGGAGGGGATCGCCGATCCAACACGGAGGGAGGGCGAATCGAATTCTGAGGACGCTGGAGAATGTCCTGTGGTGCCGTCAGCGTCAGGGCACCTGCTACTCGAGCGGTTCTCGAGCATCAGCGGCCTCCCCAGAAAATGTTCAGCCTGTTACAGCACACTGTCGCTCCGGCGATCGGTGTGTACGGTCCCTGTGCCCTGCGGGCCATTCTCGCGAAGGAAGCCTGGGGATCGGAGAGATCCATGGGCTCAGCGACCGCCCCACCGGATCACGACCTGGTCCAAAGCGGAATACCCTCGATACACGAGGTCGACGTCCCCATCGGAGTCGACGTCTGCAGCATCGGAGAGCACGAAGACCCCCTCGATCGGCGCCAGGGAGGAGAAGCGCCTGGGGGCGAGCTGGAAACTGAAATGATAGAAGGGGCTCGAGGATGAAACGGCAATGAAGTCCAGGTCGCCGTCCGCATCGAGGTCGGTCGGGCGCAGGTTTTCCGCCTCGTGGTCGAGCACGAAGGGTCCCGTGAACGTCCGCGGCGCGGTCTGGTAGAGGACCTGAGCGGGCTGCGGGGCGCCTCCCGACAC
>Ga0315912_10001309_pt1 | contig 31419 bp, 24 predicted proteins | sample VfabasoilMG_FD_204469 | JGI IMG/M metagenome (GOLD analysis project Ga0315912, IMG submission 204469) | Garden soil microbial communities collected in Santa Monica, California, United States - V. faba soil | ecosystem: Environmental > Terrestrial > Soil > Garden | place: USA: California...
ATAAAGACGATGAACGGACTCGCCCCGGAAGCAATGAAGGCGTTCTGGGCGTTCGACAAACTGGCAGTTGCGGACGGAGCGATCCCAGTGAAATACAAAGAGCTGATTGCGGTAGGCGTGGCGGTGACGACGCAATGTCCCTACTGCATCGAAATCCACGCCGCTAATGCGCGCAAAGCCGGGGCCACCGAAGCGGAGCTTGTGGAGGCGACAGTCGTGGCCGCCGCGTTGCGCGCGGGCGGTGCAATCACGCATGCGACCCACGCTCTCGGCTAGTTTAGCCCTCGGATTTGACCATCGCTTGGGCGAGCAACAGTGGCTCGACGGCGTCTTTCACGGGATTCTCCATCACGTATGGATTCCCGAAAGGTTGCCAACCGCCGGCGAGTAGTTTGTTCACGGCTTCATCAAGTTCGCGGGGATTGTTGCCGTAAGCGGTAGCGTATTGTTTGGTCTTCATGCGTTGAAACTAGTCCATCGTCGTCCAGATCCAAGCTCGAAGCCGAAGCATTTTTTCCGATGACTGGGTAGGGGGTGGCGTCGGTCAGTTCCCTCCGGTGCCCAGAGGTTTGGTCGGCCAGCGGAGTCAGCATGGATCTGGCTGGGTTGCCAAAGGACGGCGGTAGGATATGCGAACGGAAAGCATTCCTTGTGTTCAACCTGATACCAGCTAAGGTTGAGACTGTGGAAAAATCTATCTTTCAACGATGGTTCAGTTCGCCGACTTCAACTCCAGAACCGGATCAGGAAACGACCGAAACTCTGGCGCAACGCGGCTCAGCCGATGCTCAGTTCAGCCTCGGACTGAGATACGCAAATGGCGACGGGGCGGAACCGGATTACGTCCTGGCCGAGCAGTGGTATCTCAAGGCGGCCGCTCAGAACCACGCCTTGGCGCAATGCAATCTCGGAGTGATGTATCTGAGTGGCCAGGGCCGGCCTTCGGATACAGCCAAAGGAGCTGTGTGGCTGCAGAAAGCGGCCGAATTGGGCGACGCCAGTGCGCAATTCCGGCTGGGCGAACTGAATCATCGCGCGGTGCGCGTTGGCGCATCACCCGTCGGCGGGGAGGCGCGGATTGACGCTTACAAGTGGTACCGGCTGGCGGCGAATCAAGGGTATCGGGGGGCCGAGATGGCTTGCGACGCCGTGAATCTCCACATGACGCGCGAGGAGGTTATTGAAGGAGTCCGGCGCGTCGCGGCTTTTAACACCACTAGCAGCCAACCAACTCAAGCTCCCGAATAGGTTCGAGCGGCGACGCCAGGCAACGGATCCCGGCCGAGTGATAGTTACCCGTTCCCTGCGCCTCACTTCAAAGTCCGGCTTCCCCGGGCGGATCGGATCGTCGTCGCATTTGCGATGCGGTTTCCGAATGCAACTGTGGCCATTTCATGCCACAAGCTGGTTGGGCGGACTGCTGGTAAGTTTAAGTGATTAACTACCAGACTTCCAATTGCCCTCGAAATGCCGGACCTACTGGCGTGTTCCTGCGCTTAGGTTATAGCTTGCTCATTGGCCGGGCCTGGCTGCTAGTCGGGGCAGTGCTGTTTAGCACGCTCGCTTCGAGTTCGGCGTTTACCGCTCGAGACGTTGATACGATTGCCAGTTCCTACCTTTCGTCTTTCTACACTGTCAGCGGCACGAACGGTTACATCAAAGACCGCCAAACGGGTGGCGTTGCCTATTTTTGGGGGCAGGCCGAAATGATCGAGTGCGTGATCGATGCCTACGAATGGACTTCCAATGTCACCTATCAGGCCGCGATTACAAATCTTCTGAACGGCTTCATCACCCAGAACGGAGCGAACTGGTCGTGGAATATCTACAACGACGACATCATGTGGGCGGTAATGGCTTTTGCGCGCGGCGGCGTGGCGACCGGGCGATCCAATTACATCGCCATTGCGAAGTCGAATTTCGACATGTGCTACGCGCGCGCGTGGGACAACGTGCTCGGCGGCGGGCTTTATTGGACGACGGATAACAATACCAAGAATGCCTGCATCAATGGACCCGGTTCCATCGCTGCTTCCTTGCTGTACCGAATCTATGGCGACAGCAGTTACTCGAACAAGGCGGCGGCCGTCTACGCGTGGGAGCGGTCCGTGCTGTTCAATCCCAACACCGGTTCGGTGGCGGATGCCATCGGGACCAATGGCGTGATCAATGGCGGGGCAACGACCTACAACCAGGGGACGTTCATTGGCGCGGCAAATTTTCTCGGCGAGACCAACGACGCAACGCTCGCAGCCCGGTTCACCATGATGAACATGACCACGCGTGGTGTTCTGCCGCAGTACGGCATCGATGGGAACAACTCCGGGTTCAATGCCATCTATCTGCGCTGGATGATGCGGTTCATGCGCGACCGCAATCTACAAAGCGCGTATCAACCGTGGTTGCAGATCAATGCCCGGGCGGCGTGGAACGGCCGGCGGGCGGACAACCTTTCCTGGTGTCAGTGGCTGCAACCGACACCGGCGGGCACGAACTTTTTCGCTTGGGATTGCATCTCCTCGTTCGAGGTCATGAATGCCGCATTGCCGGCGCAGGGCACTTCACCATTTGCGCTCCCGACTGATGTGGCCGGTTACTGGCCGCTGGATGCGACGAGTGGCACGAACGCGGTAGATCAATCCGGAATTGGCAATCACGGACGCGTGACGAATGGAGTCTGGAACGCCAGCGGGCGCGTCAACGGCTGTTTGACGTTTAACGGTGCGAACAGCTCCATGCAGATTACGAATCCGGTTTGCAACGATTTCACCATTGCCTTGTGGGTCAAAACCACGCAAACGGCTGGCTCTCCCCAATGGTACAACGGTGCCGGTCTGGTGGATGGCGATGTGCCATTCAACAACAACGATTTCGGCACGGCGCTCATTGGAAACAAATTTGGCTTCGGCGTTGGAAATCCCGACACGACGATTGTCTCCACCAGCGCCATTAACGACGGTCAATGGCATCATTGCGTTGCCACGCGGCAACAAGCCACTGGCATCATCAGAGTTTATGTGGATGGCAACCTACAAGCCACGGGCACAGGGACCAAGAACACGCTGAGTGCTTCCGCGCGGTTGTTGTTGGGAGCGGTTTCTTCCGGCAGTGGTTACTTCAATGGCAGCCTCGATGAGGTGAAGGTCTTCCGCCGCACATTGACCGGCGATGAGATCACCGCCCTCTATCAATCGCACTCGCTGGCAGCATATGCGGCGCCTACGAATCTGATCGCGACCGCGGGAAATGGGCAGGTCAGGCTGAGCTGGTCCGACGCGCCGCTCGCCACAAGTTACAATCTCAAGCGCGCGCTCATCGGCGGCGGTCCGTATGTGACGATCACCAATGTCGCCGGCACGGCGTTCACGGATACAACGGTGCTCAACAATCGGACCTACTACTACGTTGTCTCGGCGACCAACAGCGTCGGCGAAAGCACGAACTCTCTGCCCGTAAGTGCAAACACGTTGAGCCTCGTGGCATGGTTCAAGGCCGATGCGCTCACTGGCCTGCCTCATGGCGCGGCAGTTTCACAGTGGCCGGACTTGACCGGCAATGGTTCTCACGCCGTGCAGAATATGGTCGCCAATCGGCCCACGTTTGCAACCAACTCGATGAATGGTCAGCCGGCAATTCGGTTCAATGCCGCGAGCAGTTCGTACCTTTGGTGCTATCGCCCGGTGCAGGACGATTTCACAATGATGCTCGTGTTCAAGAGCAGTCAGGGGCTGAACACCGGCACAGGTTTTTGGGAAGGCGCCGGATTGATCAGCGGAGAAATGCCGAATCCGGTGAACGATTACGGGGTTTCTTTGAATGCCAATGGTCGGGTGCTGGCTGGCACGGGAAATCCAGACGCGAGTCTCCAATCAGGCGCGGGCTTCAACAACGGCCTGCCGCATGTCGTGACCTTCAAGCGAACGAGGAGTTCCGGCGCGATTGCGCTCTACGTGGACGGCGGGTTGGTGGCTTCGGCGGTGGGCGGGGTTCAATCACTGACCGCGCCAAACTTCCTGGTGTTGGGCGGCCAAGGCGTGTTGAACAATTTCCTGACGGGCGATATCGCGGAAGTGCAGATCTTCAGCACGCCGTTATCCGATACGGATCGATTGGGAATTGAGCGTGCGTTGAAATGCAAATACGGCATCGCCGGCGGAGCCACAGCCAGCGCCCCGACAGGATTGACGGGGCTGGCGGGTAATCGGCGAATCTCGCTGAACTGGATGCTGGTGGCGGGCGCGACGGATTACAATCTCTGGCGCTCGACCAACGGCGGAGCAAGTTATCAACTCATCGCCAGTAATCGTACCGCGAGCAGCTATGTGGATTCGACGGCTGTGAGCGGACACATCAACTACTACCGTGTGGCTGCGGTCAATGCGTGCGGAGAGGGAGCGAATTCCGTGGCGCTGGGTGTGATGCTGCCATTGCCCGGTCTGGGAATGAGTGCTAGTGGTAGCGCGCTGACATTGACGTGGCCCAGCTGGGCTAGCGATTGGAATTTGTTCGGCACAACCAATCTATCGCCGCCGGTTGTGTGGTGGCCGGTGACGAATTCGGTCGGCAGCAACGCCTCTGGGTTCAGCGTCACGCTGCCCATCGGCTCGGGTACAGAATATTTCCGTCTGGCGAGCCCGTGATCCGGGAACGCTATCGCGCGATGCGCTGGATGGCGCCATGCCACCACGCGGCCAGTTTGGTGGGCGGGCGCACCCAGACCTCGCGATGCAGCCAAGCCATGGTTTCCGAGTCAATCATCACAAACATTCGTTCGGCCGGCTGTAATGCGTCCGGGCCGTCGCTGAGCAGCCGTTCCGCCAGCACGAGGACCTGGAGTCCACCGCCGCGGAATTGCAATAGCGCCTCGACGTAGATGGGGTTCAATTCCTTCTCTCGCAGCAGTGAAACGTGAATGGCGTTTACGTAGGGATCGGCCACCGCATGCGCCAGTCCCCAATGCGGCCAGAATTCAATCGGATTGGCCTCCTGCTCCGTCACCCGCGAGCGCAGGGCGACCAGTTCTTTGCCTGGCTCGGTTTCCTCGGGGGTGAGGAACAGGCCGGAATTGCGGGCGAGTTGACCCAGGGCCGCGCGGCTGGTGAATACGCTCAAGGGGATCGAAACCACCATGCCGAGCATGACCGGGGCGAACCACCAGAATGTAGTGCGGTCGAGTTGCCATACGCACGCGCCCCATACCAGTCCAATCACCGTGTGACCGGCGTGGGCGCGAATCGCAGAACTCCAGGCAGTCCCGTCGGCAGTGCGGTTTTGCGTGGCCCAGTTTACGCCCATCCCCAGGAGGATCGTGGCGACAAACTTGGAGTGCCACAGCATTTGCAACGGGGCGTGCAGCGCGGAGAAGGCAGTTTCGAGGACGGCGCTGAATGCCGCCCGATGCAGCCCGCCAAACTGCCGGCGCCGGACCGAGTCATAGGAAAGATCCACCAACGCCAGCACCTTGGGCAGGAACAGCACCGTCATGCAGATGGTGAAAATCAAGAACGCGTGCTGGGTGACGCTCATAAAACCGAGAATCGGCGTGAACGCGCGCACAGGAATATCCGAGAGCCCGGAACTTTGCTTGGTGTACAGAATCCGATTGAAGGTGAGCAAAAACGCGAGCCACAGCGGGCTGGAGAGATAACCAAAGATGCCCATCGCGAGATGAATGCGGCTGAGGCCCCGCAATCCCCGGGCGAACACCACCAGGGCATGCTGCAAGTTGCCCTGACACCAGCGCCGGTCGCGCTGGGCATTTTCGATCATTGATTGGGGCGCTTCCTCGTAACTGCCCTCGAGATCGTGGGCGAGCCAGACCTGCCAATTTTCTTTCAGCAACAGCGCCGCTTCCACGAAGTCGTGGCTCAGGATCTGGCCGCCGAACGGTTTGCGCCCGGGCAGATGCGGGAGGTCGCAACATTGCATGAACGGTTCGGTGCGGAAGATGGCGTTGTGCCCCCAGTAATTGCCGAAGCTCTGCGCCCAGTAATTGAGGCCGCTAATGAAGATGCGCGCGTAGAGCCGATTTGAGAATTGCTGGATGCGCCCGAAGAGCGACTCGGCATTCACCAGCGCCGGCACGGTCTGAATCATTCCCACATTGGGATGCGCCTCCATCAATCGGACGAGATCAACGACCGTCTCGCCGCGCATGAGGCTGTCGGCATCGAACACGATGCAATAGCGGTAGCGTTTGCCCCACGTGCTGAGGAAGTCGCGGATGTTGCCGCTCTTCTTGCCCTCGTTCTGAATGCGCCGCCGGTAAAAGATGTTGCCCAGCGCGTTGAGATCCTTGACCAGGTCGAACCAGCGTCGTTCTTCGGCCACCCAACGGTCTGGATTGGTTGAATCGCTGAGGATGAAAAAGTCAAACCGATCGAGGTGGCCGGTGCGGGCCAAGGATTCGTAAGTGGCGCGCAGCCCTTCACACACCCGGGCGGAGTCTTCGTTGTAAACGGGAAAGACGATCGCCGTACTCGTGCTGGTGATGCTCTGGTGCTTGTAATCGGCAAGCCTCGTGATGCGGCGGGAATCGCCGGTCAGTTGAAGCACGAAGCCAAACACCCCGTGCACGCAGCCGACCGCGGCGAGCAGGAACAGAATAACGAACAATAGCAGCAGCAACGTGCCGGCGGGCGACCAGCCAGTGCGCCAGATGAGATCCGCAAACAACAGCGAGACAAAACCCGTGAGCACGAACGCACAAGTGTAGAAGAAAAAGACCCGCCAGCCACCACTGATGCGGGGCAGGGCCGTGATCGTGGGGGCGGGGGCGCCGCTGGGGTGCGGATTACTCATTGCCGCGCCAGTGGGTCATGAAGATCACGATGAGTATGGCCGCGAGGAGCATCCACAACAGGATCATCTTCCAAAAACCCAGCCGGCTGAGATTGGTCAGCGTGCCGATGGGCCCGAGGTCCAACGGTCGCGGCGACATGCGGGCGAGTTGGAAGTCGGGGCCAGCGTCCATGTACGAAGTACGCATGGCGGTGACAAATTCTTCGGGCCACGGTCCGGGGCGGAGAAACTGCGCCTGCCAGCGCTGGGGCATGTCGGCAAGGTAAAGCGCCAGGCGTCCACGGGTGCTCAGAATCTGCGCGGAACCTGTGGGTTCCTTGAGCACGTCGCGAAACCAGTGCGCCAGCAACTTGTCCATTTCGTCTGTGGCGATTTCCGTGGCCGAATGCTCCAGTTCCTGCGGGGCGCGCTTCATGGCGCGATCGAGCACGTTGAGGACGAGTTCCCCGAGCAACACGTGGTTGCGAAGGCGCAGCGCGTGGAAATAACACTCCACCTTGAGATACGCGGCGTTCCACTCTTCGAGTGGCCGGCCCGCGATGTGGCCCGGTTCATCCGGCCAGGGATTGGGCAGGTTCACGGCGGACTCTCGATTTGGCGGTGGCACATATTGCGGGGGTATAGCAGAAGGGAAACGCCAGGAATTTGCAAGCGCCGTGCGGTGACCGCTCCGCCTGAAATTGTGCTCCACTGCACTGTCATTCACCGCGTCTGGCTCTTGACTTCGCGGCCCGGCATTCCAATTCCCTGGCGCGCGCGCTTGATTGCGAGGCGCGACGCTTTTGTTCCACGGAATTGATGTCCTATTTTTCAAAACTGGACTCCAACCTTGCAATTCCAGACAGCAAAGTTGCAGTCCCATGACCTAGTTTCTTGACTCCATGCTCCAGTTGCGCGACTCGGGCAAGAAACCGCCGCCATCGCGCGCTTGGCGGCACAATTATGTACGCAAATGCGGCAATTGTTCCCGCTGGCAGGCGGCCTGCAAAACCCTCACGCACGATGAAGACGCATAATGCAATCGTGGAAGGGGGTGAGTGAAATGCCGATTCCCCCCAAATACGCCGAAGAACGGATCAACAACGTCCTGTTCGCGTGGGAGCAGCTCGCGCCCGACGAAAGTCTCGCCGGGATGACGCTGACGCAGTTCAAGAACAAGGTGAAGCCGTCGCAAGACGCGCGCACCGTGATCAAGAGCCTGGAAGGCCAGTTGGCTTCCGCGCAGAACGCCCGCGATGATGCCGACGCCGAGAGCAACCGCGTGATTGCGCTGGTGGTAAATGCCGTCAAAGGCAACCCCGACCACGGCGAAGACAGCGCGTTGTATGAAGCGATGGGTTACATCCGCAAGAGCGAACGCAAGAGCGGTCTCCGCCGGGTGCCCGCGACCACTCCGGTTGCGTCGTAAAGTCGAACCCACCGAAACAAGAACACCGCCGGACCAGTCGGAGTCAGCGCACTGGTCCGGCGCTTTTTTCTTCTGCGGCCAACAAACTTTATCCTCTCCGCCGCGAACGTTGCCCCCCGCCTGCGGGAGCGGGAGAGGGTGGTTGAGCGAAAGCGAAACCGGGTGAGGGTTGTTGGGAGAAAACAATTCTGCCGGGAGGGCGGCGCGAGGTGTCTGAGTGGATTGGCCACCAAGAGGCACAAAAGGCACAAGGAAATTCCACCGCGTGCCCCGGCCCACCTATTCAGCCACCACCCGATCATTGAAAGATTCACCGGCGTTGCTTCGTATGAATACGCGGGTGCCGCCGGCAGTTGTTTCGCAATTTGCGCCGGGACTCCGCTGGATGGGACAGGGAGGTCGAAAATGAGCAATCAACTTTCAGTCATCATGGATTGGCCAGCGCGCTTTGCGCGGGCCAGCTGGTGTGTTCACCTGCTGGCCCAACAGTGCGACGTGTGTGCCACGACGTTGGAACGCCATTTCCGGGAACACTTCCACGTTTGTCCCAAGGAATGGATCAGAACCGAACGCCTGCGGCGCGCGCGCGAACTGCTCGGGGACGGTGCCAGGGTAAAAGAGACCGCTGCCGCGCTGGGTTATGCGAACCAGCACCATTTCTCGGCGGCGTTCAAGAAATATTATGGCTATCCGCCGCGTTGGCACCGGAAGCTGATGGCGGAGCGCGCGGATCAAATCTTGCAACACCGCCTATCACCGAACCTGGGACTCGGAACTTGAAACGCAGAACCCTTGAAGATGTTGTATTAGTTGTTGACATGATGTTTTTTTTTTCTGCTAACTCTACGCAAAGCAAAGTAGGTTGTTCCCAAACCCAATGAAGCGAACTGGCATTTTTTGTTTTGGCCCGCGGATGTTTTTGGAGCGGGTGAGGACTTTGCCTTTTTCTGAGACGAAGCAGCGTTGGCCTTTCTCCAGTTTTCGTGCGGTTCTCCTGGCAAGTAGTGCGCTCTTTTGTGTCGAGGTTGCTGTGGCTGTTGGGGCCGATATACCAGAGGATTCCGTTGAGTTTTTTAAGCGTTCACTCAGAGCCTCATCAGGAATTGAATATTTTGAAGCCAGTAGCCTCGCTCTTCGGGATAGATTCCCAGCAAGACTCCGCCCGAAAGGAATCACAACCAACCCGCAAAGCGTTCAGTTTTTTGAAGGCGCGAGAGCAGGCAGGGATTTCCATCTCCGTGACAACAGCACCGCAGAGAAAATGATTGCTGGCCGGTCGGGAGGCAACAGTTACACGATTGTTTCTAACACTGTCGCGTTTGGGCTGGATGCTTTCGACGCACAGAATCCGAGCCGAAGTGACCGTATTAGTCAGGCGGTCGAGAGTGCATTCCGTTTAACAACGCAGTTCACGCAAATGGGGCTCGGCGATTTATCTCCTGAGAGCGTAGTTTGGACGGGTAATGAATTTGTAGCAATGAATGATGTAGGCAGAACACAATATGGCCGGCTCGAACTATCCAACAACTCGCCATGGAGGCTGACCGTTTCTTGGGAAAGGGGCGGCGTACCATTCAAGATGGTCACTTACACCTATCCCGTAAACAAACCGGACCTCAATGGCTATCCGGAAAAAATCATCATTTCGGCACTTTTTGAAGGTGGTTTGCATCCATTTCTCGAGCTTACGCTCGCGAAAGTGCAATTCGCTGCGCGCAAACTTTCAAAAGAATTCTTCGACCCTGCCAAGTTTATTACCCCTAACACGCTGTACACTAATACGTGGGGCATGGCGAAGTTGACGAGTATTTCACCGAAGGGAACCGTGAGCGTTGATATCGCTCCTCAAGGCGTTGTAACCGAACACAAAGGTTGGCGCCAGCGCGTGGTCTTTTGGAGTTTCTTGCTCGTGATGATTATCCCGATAGCCCTTTATTTTCGCGCAAAGAAACCAAACAACCGAGAACAGTCGAATGAACAATGACAGGAGGACTTATGATCAATCATGCTCAAAGACAGGCGGCAATTGGATTAATTGTAGCTGCGATAGGTGTAATCGAGGCGAGTGCCTGCAGCGTGACGACCTACCCTAACTGCAGCGCATACTTCCCGAACGAAATTTTCAACTGTTTTTCTCCGCCAAATAACGGAGTGGACAGGATCACGTACTCGGGCGGAGGCACCTACAGCAGGTGTGATGATAACGGACCCACTGGCACTGGTGCGTTAGGGTGTATGGACCTACCGCTCCAATCCTGTACTTACACAATGACCGTGCTTTGGTGTGACGGGACCGTTCAATCACAAAACATTACATCGGATGTCCAACCCACACAAGACAATGGACTTGGGCCCTGCCCGCCTGTGGGCGGATGATTGGATCTGAGACACGTGGGCCCCCTTTAGTAGCTGAATGAACCAGCTGAACTCCGAGACTTTGGCGTGCCGCCGCGAATGGAAGAGCAAACCGCTGGCAGAGTGGTTTACCCTCACTGCGGGAGCGAGCTTGGCGCTTACTGGCATGGCCAAGGTTTGGAGCAGTTTGGGTAACTCCAAATTCTTGGCGGTGGTGGATCCCATTGTTGGGGTCGGATTCGGTCGCTTGATGCTGACAATCGGTATGGCTGAAATTGTGATCGCCTTGGTTTGTTTTTCCAGCAAACGGCAAACTCTGGCAGTTGGGTTGGTGGCGTGGCTTTCCACCAACTTCGTGGTCTATCGCCTCGGCCTCTGGTGGATTGGCTGGAAGAAGCCGTGCAATTGCCTTGGCAACCTCACGGACGCGCTCCACATCTCGCCGGAATTGGCGGACAACATTATGAAACTAGTCCTCGCCTACCTACTCATCGGCAGTTATGCGCTGCTGTTCTGGAAATGGCAACAGGCGCGTTCGACTCGACTGGATGTTGAAGGAGATAATCCTGTTAGCCCTGTTTAATCCGCAAGTGCTATGACGAGTGACAGACCATTGAAGCGAGCTGCCAGGCTCTTTTCTTGCGTACGGATGTTTTCGCAGCGGATGATGAATCTTTCCATGGCGCCTATGCGCTGGCATTCGTATTCTGTCCATCAAGACGTGGTCTCGATTTGGTGGACAGCGTTGAAGGGGCCAGCATTCGCGAGCGTAGTTCTGCTTGCATTTGGGGCTAACGCTCAGGATTCACTGTGCGTCCGCGGGGAGCTAGTGAGGACAGTTCCGCGAGAAAACAGAGTGAGTAAACTGGCCTTTGAAGCGCAATTCGGTCCAACGACTAACTACGTAACGGTATTTGGGAATATCGACGAACTGCATGACCGATTCGAATGGTCATTTGATGGTTCTAATAGTGTCGCCATACAGCACATCCGAGAAGACTATGTGAGCGAGAGAGTGCCCCACCTTGTGGATGGGAGGGTTCAATGGACAAACGGCCCGCCCCGCCGCCCAAGGAACAATGCAAACGTGTATCTGACGAAGGGGCCAATCCCACCGCCAGCGCTGAATCTTGCCATTCCGCTTTGGCTTGGTTTCGGGAGTGCGTCGTTCCGCTCAAATTGCCCGGCGGGGAAAATGCCGAAGCTGTTCGATTTGGAGCGTGAGGTCCGGAAAACCCCTCTGCTCTTGCATTCAACGATTGAACTGTCTGACTTTCCGCCGTATTGCCCCAGCCTTGTGATTAATACCAGTGAGTACCGAGGGGTAACTACGAATGAAGCATTCCGGGTATTGGCGTGGCAGGACTACGGAAACAAACGGCTTCCGACCCGGCTTATTTTTGAGATTTACAATACGTACTACGAGCCAAAAGGCAACCTCGCATCGGTGACTGAGTGTCGCGTAACGAATTTAGTGCTTGGTTGCACTGGCGATAATCTAACCCTGGCCATCCCGGCGGCTGCGTCAGTCCACGATGCTCGGTTTCCAAATGTCAAACCCCTCCATTACTTCAGCACTAACCAAACAATTCTCTCCGCTGCTGAAATTGAGCGCTCGAAGCAGTATAGGTTGAATACGAAAACACAGCCTGCCAATGCTGCCAGGCATTTGCTGCTGGCGAAAGTCGTCATTTTCTCACTCTTTGCCGTTCCGCTCGCTGTGTTTGCAGTAAAAAGATTAGTCCGAAAACCAAAACCATAAGCCAAAATGAAGATCCACACTCCAAATAGACGGGACCACAAACTGCCATTCCTAGCTGCAATAGTCTTGGCCTTCACATGCTGTTGCATCGCCTGTGAGTTCTGTGATTTCAACGAGGGGCCGGGCTGTGCCGATAACTGCTTCGGTGACCGCTGCTATAGCCCCATGCGATACTTTCCTGCCTGCGAAGCGACCACGGACACGCTAAAGTGCGCTTATCAGTTTTGGCCTCCAGGCCATCCGTTGGCTGGCCAACCTGAGACCGAGGTATGGGTGTGCACGGACGGCTTTGGCCACCAGTGCGGTTACACAGTATGGCCGTGTGCGTCGGATGATGGATGTATGGGGGGATGATGACCTAGGTTGGATGCGCTACACGAAGTGGGCTTAACCCGGTTTGGTGTACAGTGGGTGTGCGAACATATGAGCTAGAAGCCCAGCTTCACGGGCTCGGGAACGAGCTGGCCGCCAGGCGTTCAGCAATTGTGATGAATGCGCTCGGTCGTGAGGTTTAAGCGACAGATCATCCAACTGTGGGTTGCCGTTGCACTGGCTGTAGCGGCGTGCGATGGGCCGCCACGGCAGCGAGACTTTCCGGAAGCGGCATGGCATGGGCGGACAGGGACGGGGGGCTTTACCCACGGCCGTAGCGGGGCAAGCATTAACCTGATCATCCTATACACGACGGAGCACTCAGCCGAGCGAGCGCTCAAGCTTTGGCGTGAATCGGAGTCTGTCAGCGGCCATTACGTTGTAAGTCAACAGGGAAAGGTGTGGCAGGTGCTCCGGGATGCGGATGCCGGCTGGCATGCGGGGAATCGTGAGTTCAACCTGCGGAGCATTGCCATCGCGGTGGAAGGTTTTGCCGACCCCTTGAATCCCGAGAATCCATCGCGGGACAGCACGTGGCAAACCAACGAGCAGTTGGAGGCTTTGGCGGGCCTTATCCAGTGGTTGTGCGTGCGATATCAGATTCCGGTGGATCGTGCGCACATTATCGGCAAGAACCAGGTGCCCGGTGTGCGAACTTTGGAATACTCTCAGAGCGGTCCACAATACTGGGGTGGTGCGGGTAACAAGTGTTCGCCTGGCGCTACGTGGAATTGGGGTCGCCTGATGGAAAAGCTTGGGCGCAAGCCGGTCTATCAATCCTTAGTCACCGAGACCAATTGTGCCGTCACAACGTTGCCGGGTTCAGACGCACCGATACTGTTCGTTGTAAAAGCGGGCATGCAACTGGAAGCGTATGATCGCCACACTGGTTACTGGCTGGTGTTCGCCACGCAGGAAAGCCTGCCGCAGCCGTATCTTCCCGCGGGCAGATACCACTGGGATGGGTGGGTGGACGAAAGACTGGTTACGGCGGCAGTTGGCGGAAGCGGAAACAGTTCAACGACCAATAAGTCGCCAAATCGCTGGAAACACGTGAATGATTGATGAACGAACCCACTTCCAGAACACACAGTGCCTGGGGGAAGCCGGCAGCGGCTGTGGTGGCATTGCTGGCGTTGGGTTGGATTTGGCTCCGGGCCGGCGTATGCGATTACCTGATCCTGGAAGTGCACTACTTGCAAGGGAGCAAGATCACCGAGGAGACATTCAATGTTGGTATCCGGAGAGACAGAATCGCGTACATCGGCAAGCAGAGAATTCGCGCCAGGCGGACCATCGCGGGGAACGGGATGATTCTCACACCGGGATTCATGGACGTGAATTCCTGCGGTTGGCTCACCGAAAGCGCAGCGATGCTCAAACTCAAGGATGGCATCACGACATACCTTAATGCCCACGGCGACAGCTTCCGAGCCACTGCCAGTGCCAACCATGCTTCGGAAAAGTTGAATTATGCCACGTCGGTCGGCTTGATCCCTGTGTTTGATGGCGAATTGAAGGGATCGAAGATGATTGCTGCCTTGGAAGACTCGTTGCGGCATGGGGCTTATACCATCTCCCTCTCTCCGGAGTACACGGCGCAAACCACGATCGAGCTTGTTGCGGAGTTGAGCAAACACTTCGCTCACAAGAACGTCCTCTTTACCTTTCACCTGCGGTACTCCAGTGGAGGCGAAGAGCTTGCCGGCGTTAAAGAAGCCATCGCCTGTGCGGCTCAGGGCAATCCGGTTCATATCCTCCATGTCGCCTCCACGGGCGCCACCTTTCATCCGGAGGAGGCGAAACAGATGATTGACGCGGCAGTCCGACAAGGAATGAAGATTTCGTACGATTTTTATCCTTATACCACATGGGCGTCTTCCATTCATCGGGCGCGGTTTGAAGGCGACTGGCGCGGTCGTTACCGCGTGGATTTTCAGAAAGTCCACATCGCTGGGGAAGGTGAACTGACGGAGTCACGTTTTGAGGAATTGAGACATTCCTCCCAAGAGCACATGGTGATGGTGGACTCGATTCCCCAAGCGACAGTGGATTTTTTCGCGTTGGAGACGCAATGCCCAATCGGCACAGATTCGGAGGCGAACCCCCGCACCAGTCATCCCCGGGGCGCGGGTTCTTTCACCAAGTTCGTGAATGATTACGTGGATACTGGGAGGGTTGATTTCGGAGTCGCAATGCATCGTTTCTCGACTGCCACGGCGAACTTGTATGCTGCTTACATTCCGGGTCTTGCGGATCGTGGCGCCATCGAAGCCGGGCGCCATGCGGATCTGGTGTTGTGGGATCGCGCGAGGATCAAGTCGCAGGCGGACTTCACGAATCCGCACAAACCGTCCGTTGGTGTTGTCGCCGCGTTTGTTAATGGGGTGCCTTTGATATTGGGCGGAGAGTTGGTAAATTCAAACGCATCGCCGGGGCGGCATTTGAAAGGCGCATGGGCCAGATGAGGAAACCATGAAAACGATTCGAACTGAGCAGCCAAATCTCTTTTCTGCCTTCAACGTGGACAGGGTTGCCTTCACGCTGATTGAGCTGTTGGTTACCATCGCCATCATCGCCATCCTTGCCGCGCTCCTGCTCCCCGCCCTTGGCCGCGCCAAAGGGAAAGCGCTCAACACAATCTGTATCGGCAATTTCAAGCAGTTGACCGCGGCTTGGGATATGTACGCCGACGAAAATCATGGCAAACTAGTTCCGGTGAACTTCAAGTTTAGATCAACCGGATACGTGAACAGCAATGCGTGGGTTCGCGGGAGCATGGATGATGATGTGTCCCAGTATCCACCTTTAGAACCTGGGGTACGGGATTCAACAAATCTTAACGGAATCAAAATGGGCGGGTTGTACCAATACAGCGGTGCGCCCGGGATTTATCGCTGCCCATTGGACAAGGTCACGGTCGGCGGAGTGCTGCGGGTGCGCAGTTATTCCATCAATGGCTGGATGGGAGGCGTGACCGTGCATGGCCAGTATGAGTATCGCGTGTTCAAACGTCAGGGAGACATCGTGAGCCCGGCCCCGGCCAAGGCCTGGGTGTTTCTTGACGAACATGAGCGGAGCATCAATGACGGTTGGTTCGCGGTGGACATGGTTGGCAACCTTGGTTTGCTGGACGCGCCCGCAAGCCGGCACGGTGGAAGTTACGCGATCTCATTTGCTGATGGACACGTGGAAACCTGGAAACTCACCGACTCAAGGACAAAAAGCTGGAGTTCACTGCCTATCCAAAACAATCCGGTTAACCCCGATTGGCAAAGACTTCGAGAGGCCACCACAAGTCTGATTGTGCCATGATTTCAGGGTCTGGCGCAAAGTTGTCTGGTTTCGCCTTTCGTGCCAGGCTTCGTCGAAGCATCAGGCGCATTGCGGGCATTCGAACTGGAACAACCGTGTTCTTGGGCAGTGTGCTGGGCGCTGGCCTTCTCTCCGAATGGTTGTGCTCGTTCCACGCCCCCGAATGGTTGCGGTTTCTCACTCGCGAGATGCAGGCGGCATGTCGCGATCCCGGGACGCAATGGATGGTCGTCGCGTGTTTAGTGGTCTATTTGGTAACGTTTCAGGTTTTGTCCACGCGGGTCGGGATTCCGGAATCAAAAGCGGCCCGTTGGTTTTTGTTTGGGTTGGTTGGCATTGCCTTGTTGCGTTACGCCTTCGCTTACGATTCAGCGGCGGGTTCGTTGCAGTTCACCGTGTTATTGGCGGGAATGGTGTTCGGAAAAGCCGTAGCGTTCTTTTGTCTAAAGTCCAAAGCCCTGAGTTCAAAGCCCGAAGTTCGACATCTCACCCTACCCGCCTCTGCGGTCGAGGCGGTGAGTGCGCGCAGTTCGTCTGCCCTCTTTTTCCTACTCCTGCTGCTTGCGACGGCGGCCCTGTGGCAGCCGGAGATGGGAACGGAGTTCAAGTATCGCGGCATCAAGCGTTGGTCCGGCGCATGGAGTAATCCCAACACTTATGGGTTGCTCATGGGCACTGGTGTCGTTCTCGCGGTCGGCTTGCTGTGGCAGGTGTCACGTGGCGCGTTCCAGGTGTCAGGTGAGACGTGTCAGGAGGAAAATGTCGCGTCACGGAGCACTCGTTACCTGGCACTTCCGCTGCTGGTCGCCGCGGGCAGTTTGTGCAGTTTCGGTTTGTTGAAAAGTTACAGTCGCGGCGCGTGGCTTGGGACGGCAGTGGGATTGGGTTTTCTGGCGTATCAGGTTCTAAGCTGTCAGGTGGCAGGCGGAAGATGCGTTGCGTGGTTACACCGAAATCGCATCGGACTGGCAACGCTCGTGCTTTCGCTTGCGGTCATTTCGTTCTGGTGGTTTCGGCATACGGAACTCCCCGTTGCTCGCCGGGTGTTTTCCGTCGCGAACGTGAACGATTTCTCCTGGCGCAACCGGGTGACCGCGTGGAGCGGAAGTCTGGCGATGCTGCGGGATCATCCGTGGATTGGCGTGGGTTGGGGACAGGTGGAGAAGACCTTTGCGGATTCCTATCGTGACGAGCGGTTGGCAGAAGCGATGGCGGTGCAATTGAATGATTACTTCACGCTGGCCAATTCTGCCGGTTTGCCAGCGTTGGTCTGTTTTCTTGCCTATGTCGGTTTCACCTTAACGCGGAGTGTGGCGTGCGGAGTGCGGAGTCCAGCCGTTGGAGACAAATTCGCGTCACGCGTCACTCGCCACCTGGCACATTCCACGGTTTGCTTTGCCGTCGTAATTCTCCTGTTGATTGGTTTCTGGTTCGATGGCGGGTTGTTCAAGCTCGCTTTAGCAGTCGTATTCTGGCCGCTGCTGGAATTGGCAAGAGTTTCAAGTGTCGCAACGGTTGATCTGGGAGCGCCGGCGTCTCGCCGGCCCGTGGCAGCAGGTTGGGGACGCGCCGGCGGGACGCGAGCGCTCCCAACGCTGAGCTGGAGTGCGGCGGTTTTGTTCGCATCTGCGCTTGGTCTGAGTGCGTTTCACGTGCTGCTGCCGTGTCTGACGATTACGAACCGGACATTGTCACTGGCGCGAAGGTATTCGGTTACACCAAGCGCAATCGGGGATTTCGATTCCATTGGCGCCCTGCCGGTTTGGCAGGGGCAGCAAGTGAGAACGTTGCTGGAGCACGTGGAACTGTCGCATTACAACCGGGATCTCGTGAACTGGCAGGTGTCCGACGAAATGTATCGGGAATTTGTCCTGAACCCGGTCATTGATCCCGCGCTGACGAACGAACTGCATTGGCGGCGTAATCTCTGGGAATACTTTTATCCGCGCATCCGTAAGGAGCCGACAACAGCGTCCGCCGCCGGGTCGGTGATCCGCCAGCTTCGGGAACGAGTGAGGGTTTCCACGGCCACCACGGGGGAACCTGATTTCTCGCGAGCTTGGTATGGCAAGGAGGTATCGAAACAGGAGTTTCAATTGCTGTGTGTCGCCGCTTTGCGTTCCGTGGGCGTTCCGGCGCGCGTCAATCCAGTTGGCGAGTCAGAATTCCACGACGGCACGTCGTGGAAACCAGTTTCCAGCCCTTGAAGTTTCCGCCCTGCGACTCTCTTACGGTGGACTCCAGTGGTATGTCCAGGTTTCGCTGACGTTTTCCTCGGCGTTCACGAGGGTGCACCGCAGATCAATTGGGTCGGCGTTGCCGGCGTTTGGTTTCAGCTGGAGGAATACCCGCCAGCCGCCGCCGAGCGTGTTCTTGAAAATCTGCACCTCGCTGATCGCTCCATTCTCGCTGCAACTCGCCACCGGTTTGGGCGGATTACTCTCCGGAATGTTTTCGAGCTTCGGCCCTCGAAAATCAATCATGATCTGCCGTGACTGCGCGTCCCGCGGATGGGCGCCGATGCGGGTCGCTACGGCCTTGTTGGGCGAGAGCTTCATATCGTTTTCCCGGGTGAAGAACAGCGTGTAGCTCATGCGGAAGGGGACCATGGGCACGGGCTTGGTTTTGGGATCCCAGAACGCGACGATATTGTCGAGGCCCTCATAATTTGTGGGCAACTCCACGAGGTGAACTTCGCCGTCCCCCCAGTTGCCACGCGGTTCGACCCACACGCTCGGCGTGTTGTGATAAGGATTGAACAGGTCTTGGTAGGCCGCAAAATCTCGCTCCCGTTGCATCAAGCCAAACCCCCGAAGGTTTTTCGTCGCGAAGCGCTGATGCCGCATCACGGGCGGATTGTTCAGCGGCCGCCACAACACTTCGCCTTTGTCCAGATGCATGAGCAGCCCGTCGCTGTCGTGGGCCTCGAGGCGGTAATCCTCGGGTTTGCGTTCGGTATTCTTGCCGAACCAGAACATGCTCGTGAGCGGGGCAATGCCGAGGGTCTTGATAGGCTTGCGTCCGGCGTCCACCGCCTTGATGGTTTCGGGCGCGCGCACGAACAGAACGGCTTCAATGTCCGCAGCGGTGCTTTCGCCAGGATGAATCAGAAATGAATACGCGCCCACACAGCTCACACTGTCGAGGATGGCATAGAGGCGCAGGTCCGAATCTTCGCGATGCGGTTTGCCGAGCCACCAGTCGGTGAAGATCGGGAATTCCTCGCCGCGATCGGTTTCGCCACAGTCAATGGCTAGCCCGCGCGCGGACTGACCATAGCGCTGGCCTTTGCCGAGCAGCCGAAAATAGCTCGCGCCCAGGAAAGCACCGAGTTCATCCCACCGATCCGATTCATGGAGCTGGTAGAGCAACTTGAAACCGGCGTAGCCCGTCTTGGTGGGGATCTTCTTGGCAATGTCCAAGCTGCGGTAGTTGAAGAAATCCTGGACGAAGCGGATGGACTGGACATGCGTGAGCGTAAACTCATTGACCTGCACTGGCTCCTGATAAAGATAACCCGGATGGAAAAACTCGACGCGGTACGGCAGGCCGTCGGCCAGCCACAAGGCTTTCTCCCGGCGGAATTCGATCTCGCGATATTTGTCGTAATTAAGATTATCCTGCTTGAGCACGTCGGGCAGATCGGCGCGGGGCGAGCGGAAGGGCTTTTGCGCGCGCGTCTGCGCCAGCTTGGTGACGTACTCGAGGTTAATCTCCGCAGCCGCCAGTCGGGCGCTGGCTACGAGGAGGAGAATCACCACCAATACAGATTGAATTAGACCGCCCATAACACGATGTCGCATGTCTGGGGGCATAGCAGAACGGAAAGCGTCAGCCTTGGCAAGCGTTTGTAACGCAAGTGGTTGATGTTCAAATAAAAATGACTGATTTCCGTTCATCTTTGAAATCCGGATCGCCCTGCTCGATACCAGCACGAGCGTTCCGCCATTGCTCGCGGCGGCGACACCGTTCATCCTCCGCGCATGAACCGCAAGCGACATTTACACATCGCGAGTCTTCTTTTGTTCGTGGCTGTCAGCGTTCTGGCCGCCGAGGGCCCGCCGCGCATGAAGACCTATCAGATGGTTTTTTTCCGCAAGGGCGCGAATACCAACGCGCCGACTGACGCCGCGAAAATGCAGCAGGCGCATCTTGAGGCACTGCTCCAGTTGAACCAAACCCGCACCAATGTCCTGTTCGGACCGTTCCTTGATGAAACCGAGCTGCGAGGCATCGCCGTGCTTGACGTTCCGGATGCTGAAAGCGCGCGCCGCTTGTTTGCCAGTGACGCCTACGTGAAGAGCGGACACATGACGCTCGACGTGAAACCGTGGTTGAGCGAGACGAACGTGTTCGCCTTGCCGGAAAAGCCGCATACGCCGGAGAAACTGGTGTTCGGCTTTCTTATGCGAGGGACTAACCGCGTGCAGCTGCCCGCGGAGGAATCCCAGAAAATCCAGCGTGGCCATTTGGACTACATGGGCGAGCTGCACAAACAAGGGAAGTTGATCGCCGCCGGGCCGTTCATGGAAAGTTCCGACATGCGCGGCATCGTGGTCTATCGCGTGGCCACGGTGGCCGAGGCGAAGGAACTGGCCGCCGGCGATCCGGCAGTAAAAGCGGGACGACTCGTCATTGACGCGCGCCCGTGGATGACGTTTAAGGGGATGCTGAAGTAATCCGAGTTGCCGGGTTCAGCGCTGAGTCGGTAAGATTAGGCGCATTCAGCTACTGCGTCTGGTGTCCTGCCCGTCCACGGAGCTCCTTCACTTGGCGAGAGATTTGGAGGCACAACTAATCGTCATAACAATTTCCGCCCATAGTTTGCCAAGAGACGGTTTTCCGGCTGGAGCGGGGCTACGGATACTCATCCCTGGATGAAGACGCCGAATTTCAAGACGCTCGATGCCAACGAAGCCGTCGCCCACATCGCCTATCAACTCAGCGAAGTCATCGCGATTTACCCCATCACTCCGTCATCGCCGATGGGAGAATGGGCCGATCAATGGGCTGCGAGCGGAATGAAGAACCTATGGGACACCGTCCCTTCGGTGGTGGAAATGCAGAGCGAAGCTGGCGCGGCGGGCGCCATCCACGGCGCGTTGCAAACCGGTTCGCTGGCGACCACGTTCACCGCGTCGCAAGGGCTGCTGCTGATGATTCCCAACATGTACAAGATTGCCGGTGAACTCACCCCGGCGGTCTTCCACATTGCCGCGCGGTCACTGGCGGCGCAGGGGCTTTCTATTTTTGGCGATCACGCGGACGTGATGGCCGCGCGGCAAACGGGCTGGGCGATGTTGTGTTCCAACTCGGTTCAAGAGGCGCACGATCTCGCGCTCGTCGCGCATGCAGCGACGCTGGAATCGCGGATTCCGTTCCTGCACTTCTTCGACGGCTTCCGCACGTCGCACGAAGTCGGCAAGATGGAGATGCTCGATCGCGAAGTAGTCCGCGCGATGATCAACGAGGACCGCGTCGTCGAGCATCGGTTGCGCGGGCTCACGCCGGATCGGCCGGTGTTGCGCGGCACGGCCCAGAATCCCGACGTGTACTTTCAGGCGCGCGAGACGGTGAATCCGTTCTACGACAAGTGCGCGGACATCGTCGAGCAGGCGATGGCGAAGTTCGGTGAACTGACGGGTCGCAGCTATCAACTCTACGAGTATCACGGCGCTCCGGACGCGGAACGCGTGGTGATCTTGATGGGCTCGGGTTGCGAAGCGGTACATGAGACGGTGGATTATCTGAACGCCCGCGGCGCAAAGGTTGGCGTGCTGAAGGTGCGGCTGTATCGTCCGCTGGATGCGAAGCGACTGATCGCGGCGATTCCGGCCACGACGAAATCCATTGCCGTGCTCGACCGCACCAAGGAGCCCGGCGCGGGTGGCGAACCCCTCTACCTCGACGTCATCAACGCCTTCGCCGAAGTAGTATCCTCCGTCGAACTGCCAAAGTTTTCACGCCCGCCACGCATCGTCGGCGGGCGTTTTGGTTTATCGAGCAAGGAATTCACGCCCGCGATGGTCAAGGCAGTGTTCGACAACCTTGATGTCAACCGGCCCAAGAATCATTTCACGGTCGGCATCAACGACGACGTGAGCCACACCAGTCTCGCGGTGGATGACAAGTTTTCCATCGAACCACCGGAAGTTGTTCGCGCTTTGTTCTACGGCCTCGGCGCAGATGGAACGGTGGGCGCGAACAAGGAATCCATCAAGATCATCGGCGAGAACACGAACAACTACGCGCAAGGCTACTTCGTTTACGACTCAAAGAAATCCGGCGCGATCACCATCTCGCATCTGCGCTTCGGCCCAAAACCGATCCGCTCCACTTACCTGATCTCTCAAGCGAACTTCGTCGCCTGTCATCAACCGGTCTTCCTCGAACGCATGAACGTGGCTGAGTGTCTCGTGCCAGGCGGGACGTTGTTGCTCAACTCGCCGCACCAGCCGGATCAAGTCTGGCATCACCTGCCGTCCGAGATGCAACGCGACCTCGTGGCGAAAAAGGCAAGGGTTTACACGATTGACGCCATGAGCGTGGCGCGCGCTGCTGGCATGGGGCCGCGTATCAACACCGTGATGCAAACCTGCTTCTTCAGCGTGTCCGGCGTGTTGCCGCGTGAAGAGGCGATTGAAGCCATCAAGGATTCGATTAAAAAGACTTACGGCAAGAAGGGCGAGGAAATCGTGAAGATGAACATCGCCGCCGTGGACACGACGCTCGCAAATCTGTTTGAAGTGAAAGTGCCGGACGCAGCGACGAACGGTGTGGCGATACTCCCGCCGGTGTCAGCTAAGGCGCCAGCATTTGTGCGCAAAGTGCTCGGGCCGATCATCGGCGGTTGCGGCGATCGCCTGCCGGTGAGCGCCATGCCGTGCGACGGCACGTTCCCGACCAGCACGGCACGGTGGGAGAAACGGAATCTCGCGACGGAAGTGCCGGTCTGGGATCCGCAGGTGTGCATTCAGTGCGGCAAATGCGTGTTCGTGTGTCCGCACGCGACCATCCGCAGCAAGGTTTACGAGAACAACCAGCTGGCCAGCGCGCCGGAGACGTTCAAGTCCGCCGAGGCGCGGTTGCCGGAATGGAAGGGCAAGAAATATACGATTCAAGTGGCGGTCGAAGACTGCACGGGTTGCGGTGTGTGCGTTGACGTTTGCCCGGCCCGCAACAAGTCCGAGGCAAAACTCAAGGCGATCAACATGCGCCCGCAGTCACCGCTCCGCGAGGCCGAGGTGAGGAACTGGGATTTCTTCCTCGACCTGCCGGAACTCGACCGCCGCAACGTTTCCCCGGACAACGTCCGGGGGATGCAGGCGCTGGAGCCGCTGTTCGAATTCTCTGGCGCCTGTGCGGGCTGCGGCGAAACACCGTATCTCAAGGTGCTCACGCAACTGTTCGGCGATCGTATGATCGTGGCCAACGCCACCGGCTGCTCCTCGATCTACGGCGGCAACCTGCCGACGACGCCGTGGTCGCAGAACAAGGACGGCCGCGGGCCGGCGTGGTGCAACTCGCTGTTCGAAGACAACGCGGAATTTGGTCTCGGCTTCCGCGTGAGCATTGACAAGCAACGCGAATTCGCTGCTGAACTGCTGCGCAAACTCGCGCCGAGCGTTGGAAGTGATTTCGTCGAGCAGATCTTGCTCGCGCCGCAGAAGGACGACGCGGACATCTTCGATCAACGCGAGCGCATTACAGAGTTGAAGCAGCGGCTGGCGAAGTTCGAATCCCCGGACGCCCAACGCCTGCTCACGCTCGTCGACATGCTCGTGCGCAAGAGCGTATGGATCATCGGCGGTGACGGCTGGGGTTACGACATCGGCTACGGCGGACTGGATCATGTGCTCGCCAGCGGACGCAACGTAAAGGTGTTGTTGCTCGACACGGAAGTTTATTCCAACACCGGCGGGCAGGCATCGAAGTCCACGCCGCGCGGCGCCGTGGCGAAGTTTGCCGCGAGCGGTAAGCCGGCCGCCAAGAAAGACCTCGGCCTCATTGCGATGACCTACGGCAACATCTATGTGGCGTGCGTGGCGATGGGCGCAAAGGACGAGCACACGCTCAAGGCGTTGCTTGAAGCGGAGGCTTACGACGGTCCGGCGCTGATCATTGCGTATTCGCATTGCATCGCTCATGGCATCAACATGGCGACGGGCCTGCAAAATCAGAAAGCCGCGGTGAACTCCGGTCACTGGTTGCTTTACCGCTACAATCCGGACCGCGCGGTGGCCGGCGAGAATCCTTTGCAACTCGATTCACCCGCGCCGCGCATCAAGCTCGGCGAGTATCGCGCATTGGAGAACCGCTTCAAGATGCTGGAGAAGAGTCATCCGGACCTGGCAAAATCTTCCCTCGCCCAAGCGCAGGAGGAAGTGAATCTGCGCTGGAAGTTGTATCAGCACCTGGCCGCGCGGGATTTGAAAGCGGCGAACGGGCAGGGGACGCCGGCGAAGACTCCGGCCACAGTTGAGAACTAACCGATGAAACTGGACGACACTTTGCCGCAAAAAGGCGAAACGTGGCAGACGCCGCCATCACGGAGGTGTGCGGCACCATTTGCGCAGTCTGTGATTCTCCCTCTCCCGCTGGGAGAGGGAGTCGTTCGGCCCTCGTCACGCCCTTCGATCATATGCCTTGCATGCGACGTCACTCGCTCTCCAGTTTTTAGACGTCGCAGTGTCTCATCCCACTATTAAGGATTTTATGGACCTCAGCACAACTTACCTCGGCATGAAGTTGCGGTCACCGCTCGTGCCATCGGCGGCGCAGCCATTGACGGAGAACGTGGATAACATCAAGCGCATGGAGGATGCGGGCGCGGCCGCGGTGGTCATGCATTCGCTCTTTGAGGAGCAGCTTTCCCAGGAGCGGCGGTTGCTTTACGAAAATCTCACGCAGGGAACAAACAGCTTTGCGGAAGCGTTGTCGTATTTCCCTGAACCCAGCGAGTTTCACGTCGGGCCGGAGCTATACCTCCAGCATATCCAGCAGGCCAAGAAATCGGTGAAGATTCCCATCATCGCCAGTCTGAATGGCTCGACCATCGGCGGCTGGGTGCGGTACGCGAAGGAAATCGGACAAGCCGGGGCGGACGCGATTGAGTTGAATGTCTATTGGATTCCCACTGACCCGGCGTTGACGTCCACGCAGGTCGAGGACACCTACGTAGAAATCCTTCGCTCCGTCAAAGCGCAGGTCACAATTCCCGTGGCCATCAAGCTCAGTCCGTTTTTCACCAGCTTCGCCAACATGGCCAAGCGGCTCGACGACGCGGGCGCTGATGGCTTGACACTGTTTAATCGGTTCTATCAGCCGGACATTGATCTCGAATTGCTCGAGGTCACGCCCAACATTTTGCTCAGCACGCCGATGGCGATGCGACTGCCATTGCGTTGGATCGCCATCCTGCGTGGGCAGGTGGGCGCGAGCCTCGCGGCGACCAGCGGTATTCATCGCGCTACCGATGCCATCAAGATGCTGATGGTTGGCGCGGACGTGACGATGCTCTGTTCGACGCTGCTGCGAAACGGTATCAAACACATCACCACCCTGGAACAGGAGTTGGCGCACTGGTTGGAAGAACACGAATACGATTCCGTCCGGCAGTTACAGGGCAGTTTGAGTCAGAAGAATTGTCCCGATCCGGCGGAGTTCGAGCGCGCGCAATACATGCGGGCTATTGCCACGTATCAGCGTGCGTTGTGATCTTACGCCATTTCGTTGGCTTGCTAACGCTGTCGGGCGCGGCTAACCTCCGCCTCCGTTGGCAGCGATGGAACCCAAGATCGCTGCGCAGAACGATCAGTCGCTGATACCCGGTCTCAATTACCTATGTTGGGCGAAGCAATCATCAAAGGCATGGCTGTCACTGCCAAAAACTTTCTTGGCAGCTACGTCTCGGAGGAACGCCTGCCGACCATTGAATATCCCGAGCAACGCCAGCAACTGAAGGAAGCCGTCCGCAACTTCCCGTTCCTCGTTTACGACGGGGACGACTGGCACAAGGGAATGCGCTGTGTCGCCTGCCAGATTTGCGAGAAGGAGTGCCCGCCCAAGTGCATCTACATCGTCAAGAGCAAGGACAAGAAGCCTGACTATGTGGGCAAGCCGCAATTCTATCCGGCGACGTTCGACATTGATGTGTCGGTCTGCATGAGCTGCCAGATTTGCGTGGAAGTCTGCCCGTTCGAGGCGATCAAGATGGACAATGAGTTCGAACTCAGCACCACTGATCGCTTCGGTAGCTTGCTGCTCGATAAAGCCAAGCTCGCCAAGTCGAATAGCTATTATCAACACATCCATCCGACCGAAGCCGCCGAAGTGGATGCCCGCCTCGCCGCGGAGAAAATAAAAGTCGAAGCCAAAGCCAAGGCGGACGCTGAGGCGAAAGCCAAGGCCGCTGCCGCTGCGGCCGCGCAACCAATCCCAACTCAACCGACTCCTCCCGCCGCGCCGCCGGCAGCACCGAATGGCTGAGTCTCTCGACCAAATCTTCGTCAACCTCAAGCACTGGCTGGTCGCGTCGCTGCCGCCGGAAGTGCAGCCGTTGGCCGTGGTTGTGATCTCCGTCGCTGCGATCCTTCTCGTCTTCGCCACCTTGTTCGCCGTCACAACCGTCTTCGAGCGCAAGGGACTTGGTCGCATCCAGAATCGCCCCGGCCCGAACCGCGTCGGCCTTCCGTTCACGGACGTTTCGCTCTTCGGCTTCGGGCAACCCATCGCTGACGGCATCAAGGCGCTCATCAAGGAGGACCTCGTGCCGCGCACGGCTGACCAGGTCGTTCACTTCCTCGCGCCCATTGCCATGTTCGTCCCGCTAGCGCTCACTTTGCTCGTGCTGCCAATGGGCCGCAACATGGCCGCGATGGACATTGATGCCGGGCTGCTCTTCTTTTTCGCTGTCGGTGCTGGGGCGGAACTCGCCGTGTTCATGGCGGGCTGGTCGAGTCGCAACAAGTATTCGCTCTTCGGCGCCATGCGCGCCATTGCGCAAATGATCAGCTACGAAATCCCGTTCATCCTCTCCACCGTGAGCGTGATCATGATCGCCGGCTCCTTGTCGCTCGTAAAAATCGTGGAAGCCCAACAGACGTTTAACGGCTGGCTGCCGGATTGGTTCGTATTCACGCCCTGGGGGCTCGCGGCATTCCTGCTTTTCATCACGGCGGCCACGGCGGAATCCAACCGTTCGCCGTTCGATCTGCCGGAAGGCGAATCTGAGATCATCGCGGGCTACTTCATCGAATATTCCGGATTCAAGTTCGCGATCTTCTTCATGGCGGAATACTTCGGGATGTTCGCCGCCGGCGGCATGGCAGCAACGTTGTTTCTGGGGGGCTACGCCGCGCCGATCGAATGGCTGAACTGGATTCCGAGCTGGGTGTGGTTCTTCGCCAAGACGATGGGCTTCATTTTCTTCCTGATCTGGATTCGCGGCACGGTGCCGCGCCTGCGTCAGGATCAACTGATGAACTTCGCCTGGAAATTCATGCTGCCCATGGCGCTGGTGACGATTCTCGCCGCGGCGTTCTGGCATTTCTTGAGCCCTGGCTTCACCCGCTGGCTCGTGACGAGCGCGCTCGTCGTCGCGCCGTATCTGCTGCTGGGCAAAGGCTTGTTAGCTGGCCGGAACATTGGGAAGCGCACGTATCGCTACGCGGAGTAATCAAATGGCCGCAAGAGAACACAAAGAGCACAAGGCTTCAAAGCGAGAGGAAACCATCCCATCTGCGTTCCGAAGCGCTTCGGTGTGTTCGGTGCGCAATGCCGTCGCGCGGCGCTCCCTCATCCCGGCCCTCTCCCGCTGGGAGAGGGAGTATTGTCGCCAGGTGTTGGAGTACAACGTGGGCCAGAGATTGCAGGGAGTGGCAGTTGGATTTAGCGCCACCGATTGCTGTTTCCCTCTCCCAGCGGGAGAGGGATCAAGGGTGAGGGAGGACGGCGCGAATACGCGAAGTGTCCGAATTTCGACCAGCCAGCCGCGGACTCCGGTTTCCACTTTGCGCTCTCTGCGTCGTTTTGCGGTTATTCAAAAATGACGCTGCCCTTCCTCATCATCGCCGCCCTGACTCTAGCCGCCTCGGTCGCGGCGATGACGCTGCGCAATCTCGTCCATTGCGCGCTCTCGCTCGTGGTGGCGTTCGCTGGATTGGCCGCCGCGTTTCTACAGCTCGACGCGCAATTCGTCGGCTTCGCCCAGATTCTTGTTTACGTTGGCGCCGTGGCCATCCTGATTGTGTTTGCAGTCCTGCTGACGCGGGGCGGTCAAGCCCCCGAGCCCACCTTGTTTTCTGCCGGTTGGAAATGGGGCGCACTCGTCGCGGTGTTGGTGTTCGGCACATTGGCGTGGGCGACCAAGAACAGTTTCATCATTGACCGCAAACCGGCAGCGACGGCTGAGGCCACCGTCAAACAAATCGGCGACGCGCTGATGACAAAATACGTGTTGCCGCTCGAAGTCATCGGCCTGCTGCTCACGGCGGCGTTGATCGGCGCGGTGATCATTGCGATGAAGGAGGAGAAAAAATGACGCCACTCGCGGGCTATCTCATCCTGAGCGCGATGCTCTTCTGCATCGGCCTCGCCGGTGCGCTGACCCGGCGCAACGCCATCATTGTCCTCATCGGTATCGAGCTCATGCTCAACGCGGCGAACCTGAACTTCATCGCGTTCTGGCGCTTCAGCGAGCATCCCGAAGCACTCACCGGCATCATGTTCGTAATTTTCTCCATCGGTGTCGCAGCGGCGGAAGCGGCGGTGGGTTTGGCGCTTATTATCGCGATCTACCGGCATTACAAGACGGCGAACGTGGACGAGGTGAATTCTCTGAAGGGCTGAAATGGCTTGGATCGTCAAATACCTCTGGTTGATTCCGGCTCTGCCAATCCTGGCGGCGGGGCTGAGCGCGCTCGCGCCGCAACGCAGTCGCAAGTTTGCTGCTTCGCTTGCCATCGGTTCGATGATCGGGGCGTTCCTGCTGTCGCTCTGCGCGTTTGCGCATGCCGTGAACCACGGCGGACACGACGGCGCCAAGGAAGTGTTCAATTTCGCCTGGCTGCAATTCGCTGCCGGAAATGCAGGTATTCTCAAACTCGGTTGGGTGCTTGATCCGCTCACGGCGGTAATGCTCGTGATGGTCACGTTCGTCGGCACGCTGATCTTTATCTACAGCGTCGGTTACATGGCGCACGACGAGAACTTCACCCGCTTCTTCACGTTTCTTTCGTTGTTCGCTGGCGCGATGCTCGGTGTTGTCATCGCGAACAGCCTGTTGCTGCTTTTCATCTCTTGGGAACTTGTTGGTCTCACTTCGTATCTGCTGATTGGTTTCTGGTATCACAAACCCAGCGCGGCGGCGGCGGCGAAGAAAGCTTTTATCACCACGCGCGTCGGCGACGTGTTTTTCTTCCTCGGCATGATGTGGCTCTATCACGAAACCGGCACGCTGCTCTTCTATACCAACGATCCAATTCATCCCGGCTGTTTGGAAGGAGCGTCTCTTGCCGCGATGGTTGCGAAGACCACCAGCCTTGGCATGGCTGTTTCAACCGGTATTGGCTTGTTGATTTTCGCTGGCGCAGTTGGCAAGTCTGGCCAAGTCCCGCTGCACGTCTGGTTGCCGGACGCGATGGAAGGTCCGACGCCTGTGAGCGCGCTCATTCACGCCGCGACGATGGTGGCAGCGGGCGTCTTCCTTGTGGCACGGGTCTATCCGTTAGTGGAGTTGGGTGGCTGGGTGAATAAGGCTGGCGAAGTCATTGCGTTTACGTCCACGACTCAACAAGTCGTAACTTGGATCGGTGCAATCACCGCCGTGTTCGCCGCGTCAATTGCCGTCGCGCAGAATGACATCAAACGCATCCTCGCTTATTCCACTGTTTCGCAACTTGGTTACATGATGATGGGCCTCGGCACGGGCGGGGTGGCGGTGGGCATGTTCCATCTCATCACCCACGCGTTCTTCAAGGCGCTGCTGTTCATGGGCGCCGGCTCGGTGATTCACGGCTGCCACGACGAGCAGGACATCCGCAACATGGGCGGCATCAAGAAGTACATGCCGGTAACGTTCGCTACCTACGCCGTCGGCATGCTGGCCCTATCGGGCTTCCCGCTCGTGTTCTCCGGCTTCTGGAGCAAGGACGCCATCCTGCATTCGGCGCATGGCTGGTCGGTGTCGCACATTCCGTTTTACCTTGGCGTGGCTGGCGCGTTCCTCACGGCGTTCTACATGACGCGGCAGGTGGCGCTGGTCTTCTTTGGTTCACGTAGGACAGGCTTCCAGCCTGACTCAAACTCAAAGGAACCCGCTCAAGCGGCACATGGAGAAGTGAGACAGGCTGGAAGCCCGTCCTACGAGCCGCACGAATCGCCGCTCGTGATGACCGCGCCGCTCATGATTCTCGCGGCGTGCGCTATTGGCCTTAGTGTCATCGGCACGCCGGCGTGGCCCTGGTTTCAGTCCTTCCTCGGCCAGCATCACGGCGAAGGCGGATTCACCAGCGAAGTGATTTCACTGATGGTCACGTCCTCGCTGATTGTCTTCGCTGGCATCGGCGTCGGCTGGTGGCTTTACGGTCGGAAGCCGATTCAGAAGGCTGACGAGCCGGACGTGCTCGGAAAACTTCCGCTTGGCATGCACACGTGGTTCGCGAAGAAGTATGGCGTTGATGAACTCTACGAACTGACGGTCATCCGCTTTAACGCGTGGTCGGCAAAGGCCTGCGCGTTTCTCGATCAATGGCTCTGGGGTGGGGTGGTGACCCTCGTTTCGTATTTCACGCTCGCCTGCTCCTGGTTTAGCCGGGCCTTCGATGAATTCGTGATCAACCTCGGCTTTGATCAGAGCTGCGACGGGGTGTCACGCGGCGGCAATTTATTGTCACGGCTGCAGGATGGTCGGGTGCAGATTTATTTGCGCATCCTCGGGCTGGGATTGGTGGCGCTGGTGTTGTTCCTGATCTGGGGAGGAACGAAGTGAGCGAACTTCCCATCCTCACGATCATCACCCTGCTGCCGTTGCTCAGCGGGATCATTATTTCGAGTCTGGCTGAACACCAGAAGCTCGCGCGGCGGTTGGCGTTGGTCTCGAGTTTTGCTTCGCTCGCGCTGGCCTTGGGGCTGTGGCGGGCTTTCAATCCTGCATCCGGCGGGTTGCAATTCATCGAAAAGCACGAGTGGATTCCGACGCTGGGCGTGAATTACTTCGTGGCCGTGGACGGGCTGGGATTGTTGATGGTGCTGCTCACCGCGCTGGTCACGCCGATGGCCATGCTGGCGACATGGAATCTGGTAGGGACGCGTTCCACCGCGTCCCAAACGTCTTCCGGACAAGTTGGGGACGCGGTGGAACGCGTCCCTACCAGGCCGGGGGCCCAGCTATGCTTTTCCCTCGGGC
>Ga0315912_10001310_pt1 | contig 31408 bp, 28 predicted proteins | sample VfabasoilMG_FD_204469 | JGI IMG/M metagenome (GOLD analysis project Ga0315912, IMG submission 204469) | Garden soil microbial communities collected in Santa Monica, California, United States - V. faba soil | ecosystem: Environmental > Terrestrial > Soil > Garden | place: USA: California...
CGACGTGGGCGTAGAGGGCGTCGAGCTCGGCCTGCGGCTCGACCCGAGCTCCGGCGCGGTGCCGGAGTCGATCGCCGCGCGCGAGCGCAGCGGAGAGGACGGTCGCTTCGAGCTCGCCGCGCCGGCCCTCGACGGGCGCTACACGGTCGTCGCCGGGGGAGGCACCTGGCAGCGCGTCGCGCGTTCGTTCTCGTTCATCGGCCGCGACGCGAGCCAGGAGTTCACGCTGCGCGTCTCGCCCGGCTGCGAGCTCGAGGCGCACTTCACGCGCGCGGACGGCAGCGCGGCAGGCGCGGGCAGCTTCGATCTCCAGGGTCAGCCGCGCGGCAGCTGGTGGTCGTTCTTCGGCGAGCCCGCGCTGCGCGTCCAGGGCCGCGTGGAAGGCGGGAGGTTGCGCGTCGATGCGCTCCCGCCGATGGACGCGCACCTCTCCGTGCACTTCGAATCCGGCCAGAGCATCGTGCTCGAGATCGCGCTGCAGCCGGGCCGCACGGAACGCAACGTGCGGCTCTGAGGACCTGAAAAAAAACCGCGGCCGCGGCGATCGACCGCGGCCGCGTGGCTCCCGCGCGGGGAGACCAGCAGCTGCTATTCCTTGCGCAGGAAGTCGACCAGGTCGCGCTCGAGCTCGGAGAGGCCGTACTCGGGCACCGTGAGCGCGCGGTAGACGATCTTCGCCAGTGGTTCGGGGGTGTTCGGGTTCAGGTCGCGCGGCGGCGGGTAGCTCAGGAAGTAGGACAAGCTCATGCGCTCGACCTCTCCGCCCTGCTCGCGGCCCGCGTACTGCCAGGGCACCTCGTCGAAGGGCAGCACGCCGGTCAGGATCTCGTACAGCATCACGCCGATCGCCATCACGTCGGCCTTGCTGTCGCGCAGGAGCAGCGGGTTGTAGTGCGGCGTGGTGGTGATCACGCCGCGCTCGTCCTGCCGCAAGGCCGGATCGATCATCACGACCGAGCCCGAGGGCTTGATCAGGATGTTCTCGGGCTTGAGGTCGCCGTGGTAGGCCAGCGTGCCGGAGCGCTGCAGCTTCTGCAGCGTGCGCACGATCGTCAGGAACCAGTTGAGGCGGATGCCTTCGAGCGCGCGGATCTTCTCGCGCAGCGTCTTGCCGCGCACGTATTCGTAGGCCAGCACCGGACGGCCCTCGTGCTGAAAGCACTCGCGCAGCTGCACGAGGTTGGGGTTCTTGAGCGGCTTCAGGAGCTCGACCTCGGAGCGCAAGAGGTCGTCGATCTCGTGCACGTCGAGGAAGTCGATGCGCACGCCGTCCTGGCGGAAGAAGATCGCCTCGGCCGGCGTCTCGTCGGGCGAGATGCCTTCCGGCCGGCGCTGGTTCGTGATCTCGAGGAAGCGCGTCACGTAGCGCCCGCCGCCCGCGACGTCGCCGATCTTCAGCGCGACCTTGCGGCCTTCGGCGTCTTCAGCGAGGTACACCAGCGCGAACCCACCGCGTGCCAGGAACTCGACCACGCGGTAGGTACCGATGGTCTCACCTGCTTCCAGCTTGATCATGAGGCAGCTCGTGTCGTGGGGACTGTGGGGGGGGGAGGGCGCTTGGGGGGTGCGCCAGTAGCAAGCTCTTCGAGCGTTCAGGGTCCCGTATTGAGACTTTCCTCCCCACGCGGGGTCTTGGTTCTCCGCAGAAGCCGGGCGCGCGGGGGCAGCCCTTGCCCAGAAAAGACGAACCTGGATCCACCCCGGGTCGGGAAGCCGCTGCCGGCCGTCGCACGTGCAGCTAAGCAGAACTGTCCGGGTCAAAGCCCGCGCAGGTGCAAGTGCCGGAAGGACTTGCCGTCCCTCACTGCTCGCCGGACAGCGTCGCGAGCTCGGTCTCTTCGAGTGCCACGAGCGCGCTCGTCCCGAGGATGCGCCTCACGCCTTCGAGCACCGTTCCCGTACCCAGCCACTCGGGCTGCTCCTCGTGCAGGCGATAGCGCCAGGCGCGGCCATCGAAGTCGACCATGCCGAGCACCTGTCCCTGCGCGTTGCGCACGCTGTAGTAGCCCATGTTCGTGCGCTCGGGCTCCGTGTAGAGCAGCACCGAGCCCGCGAGCCGGCCGTCGTCGCGCACTTCCCAGCCGCTCACGGGCAGCGCGCGCGTGATGACGGGTATCTTCGGGCTCGTGCGCTGCGACTGCGACTCGCTCATGCAGGCCGCGGGCACGAGACATGCAAGCAGCGCGAGCGTCCGGAAAGAGGTCGAGGTCTTCATCTGGCGCATCCCCTTTGTCGTCAGGATCGCCCTCTTCTATGCTCCTCGGCTTGGACGCGCACGCACTCGACTGCTATCGCAAGGCCGGCCGGATCGCTTCCGAGTGCCGGGAATGGGCCCGGGTCAACGTCAAGCCAGGGGTGACGATCCGTTCCATCCTCGAGACCGTCGAGTCGATGATCCGCGAGCGCGGCGGCGAACCGGGCTTCCCGGCCCAATCCAGCCGCAACTCGATCGCCGCCCACTACTGCTCCAGCCCCGAGGACGAGCAGCAGTACGCCGAGAACGACTGCGTCAAGGTCGACTTCGGCGTGCACGTCGACGGCTACGTCGCGGACACGGCGGCCTCGATCGACCTCTCGAACGACAGGCGCTGGACGCCGCTGATCGAGGCCTCGCGCTCGGCGCTCGCCGCCGCGATCGCGACCGTCGGCGAGGGCGTGCCCGTGGGCGAGGTCGGCGGCGCGATCGAGCGCACGATCCTGAAGGCCGGCTTCGAGCCCGTGCGCAACCTCACCGGCCACGGCCTCGGGCGCTGGAAGGTGCACACCGCGCCGCAGATCCCCAACTACGCCGAGCGCGGCGGTGGCGTGTTCCGCAAGGACACCGTCTTCGCGATCGAGCCCTTCGCTTGCACCGGCAAGGGCATGATCCGCGAGGCAGGCAAGGCCGAAGTGTTCATGCTCGTGCGCCCGCCCATGCGCGCGAAGGGCCTCGACCGCGAGGTGTTGAAGGCGATCGAGAGCTGGCGCGGGTTGCCGATCGCGCGGAGGTACTTCAAGCATCTCGATCGCAACGCGGTCGAGGACACGCTGCTCAAGCTCGCGCGGCAGGGATCGTTGGTGCGCTATCCGCCGCTCGTCGAAGAGGACGGCGTGATGGTCGCGCAGTACGAGCACTCGCTCTATCTCGGGCCCGACGGCGTCGAGATCCTGACGGCCTGAGCCTCAGAGCTCGATCCGCTCGCCGTCCTGCGCGACGCGCATGCCCGCGGCTTCGATGCGCGCCCGCGCCTCGCTGCCCGCGTCGCAGGCCGGGTTTGTGTGGTTCAGGTGCGTGAAGACGACCTTCGCGCGCACTTCGGGGGGCGCGTCGCGCAGGCGTTCGAGCGTTTCGACCACGAACGGGTGCGGGATCTCGGCCATCGAACGGCCGGGGAGCTCGCCGTCCGCGAAAAAGGTGCCGTCGAGCAGCGCGACGTCGACGCGCGCGAGCACGTCTTCGAGGCGCAGGTCCCAGCGCTCCCACTTGTCGATGTCGGGCAGGTAGAGCAGCGAGCGCTGCGGGCCGCGGATGATGAATGCGAGCGTCTCGCTGAACTCATCGCGGTGCGGGACGACGAGAGCGGAGACGTGCAGGTCGGAAGCGAGCTCGACCTCGCTCTCGAGCGGCATCTCGCGCAGCTCGATCGCGTGCGTGCCGACGAGCATGCTCCAGGGACCATGGTGCGCGAGGAAGTCGCGCATGCGCGGCGCGGCCCAGACCGGCATGTCGTGGGCGCCGAGGACCTCGCGGCCGAACTGCGCCAGGCCGAGGTAGTGGCCGATGTGCGCGTGGGTGAGGAAGACGCCGTTGACGAGCTCGGGTCCGAGCTGCTCGCGGATGTCCGGGCTCGCGTCGAACAGCCAGTGCGAGCCCGAGCGCGGATCGTTGAGCAGAAGCGACGTCACGAGCCGGCGCTGCGAGGAATCGGCGCGCGCCGCCTCGCATCGCGATTCGTTGCAGCCGAGTTGAGGCAGGCCGCCGTCCTGCGCGGTACCGAGCACGGTCACGTAGGGACCGATTGGCGTCGTCGGACTGGGCGCGAGGCAGCCGGTGAGCCAGAGCAGGAGTACGTAGGCCGGCAGCTTCACCCGCGCATCTGCTTCAGCTTGCGCAACAGCAGCAGCGCCTCGAGCGGCGTCGTGCGGTCGATGTCGACCTTCGCGAGCTCCTTCTCCAGGCGCGACTGCGGGCTCTCGAACAAGCCCAACTGCTGTGACCCTTGCAGGTCCACGGGCTTGCCCTGGTTCGCGATGCGCGGCGCGAGGCCCTCGTGGTCCTCCTCGAGGTCGACGAGGATCGCGCGCGCGCGCTCGACGAGCTCGCGCGGCACGCCCGCGAGGCGCGCGACCTGGATGCCGTAGGAGCGGTCGGTCCCGCCTTCCACGATCTTGTGCAGGAACACGATCTCGTCGTGCCACTCGCGAACGGACACGTTCATGTTGCACACGCCCTTCAGGCGCGTGCCGAGATCGGTGAGCTGGTGATAGTGCGTCGCGAAGAGCGTGCGCGCGCGGATGCGCTCGTGCAGGTGCTCGACGATCGCCCACGCGAGCGCCAGGCCGTCGAAGGTGCTCGTGCCGCGGCCGACCTCGTCCAACACGACCAGGGAGCGTGCGGTGGCGTTGTTGAGGATGTTCGCGATCTCGATCATCTCGACCATGAAGGTCGAGGCGTTGCGGCCGATGTCGTCGGCCGAGCCGATGCGCGTGAAGATGCGGTCGACGACGCCGATCTTGGCCTCGCTGGCCGGCACGAAGGAGCCGAGCTGCGCCATGAGCACGATCAGCGCCGTCTGGCGGATGTAGGTCGACTTGCCGGCCATGTTCGGGCCGGTGAGGATCGTCACGAGGCGATCGGTCCGGTTGAGCCGGCTGTCGTTGGGCACGAAGGCCTCGGCGCGCGGGTTGCGCTCGACGACTGGGTGGCGGCCCTCGACGATCTTGATCACTTCGCCCTCGTCGATCTCGGGCGCGACGTAGCGCAGCTCGACCGCGCGCTGCGCGAGGCCCGCGAGCACGTCGATCTGCGCCAGCGCGGCAGCCGTGCGCAGGATGCGCGGGATCTCGCGCGCCAGCTCATCGCGCAGCTTGCAGAAGAGGTCGTACTCGAGGTCGCGCGCGCGCTCCTCGGACTTCAGCACCTTCGACTCGTAGTCCTTGAGCTCGGGCGTGATGTAGCGCTCGGCGTTCTTGACCGTCTGCTTGCGCACGTAGTTCTCGGGCGCGCGCGCGGCCTGACCGTGCGGGATCTCGAGGAAGTAGCCGAAGACGGAGTTAAAGCCGACCTTGAGCGAGGGGATGCCCGTGCGCGCGATTTCCTCGGCCTGGAAGCGCGCCATCCAGTCCTTGCCGTGCGTGGCGATGTCGCGCAGCTCGTCGAGCTCGGGCGAGAAGCCCGGGCGGACGAGGCCGCCTTCGCGCAAGGTGAGCGGCGGGTCGTCGGCCAGCGTCCGCAGCACGCGCTCGACGACGTCGCGCAGCGGGTCGAGCTCCTCCCGCAGCGCGAAGAGTCGCACGCTCTGCACCTCGGCGAGCTTCGTGCGCAGCGGTTCGACCTGATCGAGCGAATGCACGAGGCCGAGCAGATCGCGCGCATGGGCGCGGCCGGTCGAGACCTTGGCCACGAGGCGCTCGATGTCGAGCACCTGGCCGAGCAGCGCGCGCACTTCCTCGCGCAGGAACGGCGCGCCCGCGAGCTCGGCAACGGCGCGCTGGCGCTCGAGGATCGGTTCGACCTGGCGCAGCGGCTGCGCGACCCACTCGTTGAGCATGCGCGCGCCCATCGGCGTCAGCGTGGCGTCGAGGACCTCGATCAACGTCCCTTCGCGCCGGCCCTCGCGCTGTGTGCGGAAGAGTTCCAGGCACGAGCGTGTGGCGCGGTCGAGCACGAGGTGCTGCGATGCATCGGCGCGTTCGATGCGCAGGATGTGCTCGCAGGCGCTGCGCTGGGTCGCCTCGACGTATTCCATCAGCGCGCCGGCCGCGGGCACGCTGGGGGAGTCTTCCTCGATCCCGAAGCCCTCGAGCGTCGCGACCTTGAAGTGCTTCTGCAGCGCGCGCTGCGCGCCTTCGCGATCGAAGCACCAGGGATCGCGCGTGCTGATGCGCGGGCCGAGCAGGTCGCGCAGCTCGGCGCCGAGCGCAGGCAGCGAGTCGAAGAGCAGGTTCGAGCACAAGAGCTCGGCCGGGCCGATGCCCGCGACCTCCTCGGCCGCGCGCGCGAGCGGGACCTCGCTCGTGCGCATGCGGCCGGTCGAGAGGTCGACCCAGGCGAGCCCGGCCTCCGCGCCCATCACGTAGAGCGCGAGCAGATAGTTGTTCTCGCGCGCCTCGAGCGCGTTCTCCTCCGTGAGCGTGCCCGCGGTGACGACGCGCACGACGCCGCGATCGACCATGCCCTGCACGTGGCGCGGATCCTCGAGCTGCTCGCAGATTGCGACCTTGAAGCCCTTCTTCACCAGGCGCATCAGGTAGCCCTCCATCGCGCGCACGGGCACGCCCGCCATCGGGATCGCATCCGCGCCCTTGGCGCGCGAGGTGAGCGTGATCCCGAGCTCGCGCGATGCGGTCTTGGCATCCTCGTGGAAGAGCTCGTAGAAGTCGCCCATGCGGAAGAAGAGCAGCGCGTCGGGCTGCTCCTTCTTGGCCGCCCAGAACTGCTCCATCATCGGAGTCGTCGTGCTCGACTTCGGGCGTTCCAGGCCGCCCCGATCCAGGTAGATGGACTTCATGGCGCTCAGCGGGGGCGCGAAGTGTACCGGCACTCCGCCGGGGCGTCGGTCCCCGTCTTGCAAGGCGCGCGGCGCGGGTCCAGCATGGTCCCGGCGCTCGCCCATGCCGACCCCGGTCGAACCGAACCGCCGCCGAACGCAGGCGCAAGGTAGGCGCCTGCTGGGCCTGCTCCTCGCCTGCCCGTTGGCAGGCTGCGCGAGCTACCCCGATCGCACCGCCGCGGCCTTGGGAGAGTTTCGCTCGGGGCGCTTCGAGTCGGCGCTGAAGCAGTACCACGATCCGGATACGACGGGCGCGCCGTTCCTGCAGTGGGCCGAGTCGGGCATGGTCGCGTTTGCCGCGGGCGACTGGAACCAGGCAATCGATTGCCTGGGCAGGGCGACGATCGTCGTGAAACAGGTCGAGCGGAAGGCGATCCTCTCGCCCACGGCGTTGCTGACGCTGGGGGCCGAGTCGCTGCAGGTCTACGATGGCGAAGGCTACGAGCGCGTGATGCTGCACGCCTCGCTCGCGCTGGCCTACCTCGCTCGGGGAATGCTCGAGGACGCGCGCGTCGACCTGCGCCTGGCCGACCGGCTACTGCGCAGCGAGGAGGCGCGCTACTCGAAGGACTACAGGGCCGGCGGCCTCGGCCAATTCGTTTCCGCGATCGTCTACGAGCTCACCGGCAGGCCCGACGAGGCCTACATCGACTACAAGCACATGGAATCGAGCGGTCTGGCCCCGGAGCTCGTTGCACCGGCGCTCGCGCGGCTCGCGCAAGCGCTCGACAACAGCGACGAGCTCGCGCTCTGGCGGCAGCGCTACCACGTGGAACCGCAGCAGCAGGCGGACAAGGCGTCGGTGGTCCTGATCGCCGGCGTCGGACTGGGTCCATTCAAGAAGGCCATCAGGATGTACAAGCAGGTTTCGGTTCCCCCGAGCCCGGGCAATCCGTACGGCGGCACGGTCACCCAGTCGTGGTCCTATCCAGTCTACGAGTCGCGTCCACAGCCCGTTGCGTCCGTGAAGCTGACGGTGGATGGCACTGCCGAAGGAATCGAGAGCAAGGTCATCGAAGAAGTCGGACACGTCTTGAAGGAAAACCTCGACGATCGCATCGAGGCCAAGATCTTCGGGGCCGAGAGCGGAGAGGCGGACCTGCGAGCTTGGGAGACGCTCCCGAACACGTGGCAGGCTGTGCGTGTCTTCCTCGATCCGGGAGTGCACGAGCTGAGCGTCTCGGCGGGGACCGAGTGCGCGAAACTCGGGCGCTACAGGTTGGGGGCCGGCGAGACGCTCTTCGTCCTCGCGCGGACGGTCGACACGCAGCTCCGCAGCCATGCGGTCGGCGGCACGGCCGTGCGCGAGCCCCATTGAGCGAGGCCGGCGCGGCCGGGGGCCCGGACCGCGGTCTCCGTTTTGCATACTCCCCGGGCCTGCTTGCAAGCCGATAGCTACCAGCCCAGCATGGCCCCCCCCTGATCCGCTGCATGTCGATCCTCATCCGGAGCCGCTGGGCGCGCCTCGGCCTGCCCTGCCTGCTGCTCGTGCTCACGGGCTGCCGAAGCTACCCGGCCCGCACGGAGGCGGCCTTCAACGACTATTGCAGAGGACACTTCGACCTCGCGCTGAAGGAATACTCCGACCCGGAGACGACGGGCGCGCCCTTCCTGCAGTGGTCGGAGGCGGGCATGGTCGCGCTCTCCGCGGGCGAGTGGAAGCCGGCCATGGAGTGCCTGACGAAGGCCGCCAAGGTTGTCGAGGAGACCGAGCGCAAGGCGCTGGTCTCGCCCGAGGCCGCGGGCGAGCTGCTGCTGACCTGGACGCTCAACGAGACGTTCGCCGACTACGAGGGCGAGGGCTACGAGCGCGTGATGCTGCATGCGACGCTGGCGTTCGCCTACCTCGCGCAAGGACTGCTCGAGGACTCGCGCGTCGAGCTGCGCCAGGCCGATGCGCTCCTGACCGTGGAAGAGCAGCTCTACAGCAAGGACTACAAGGCCTGCGGGCTGGCGCACTTCCTCTCGGCCGTCGGCTACGAGATCGACGGCAAGCCCGACGAGGCCTACATCGACTACAAGCGCATGGAGGCGACCGGCGTCGGGTCCGATCTCTACGCCCCGGCGCTCGCGCGACTCGCGCAGGTGCTCGACAACAAGAACGATCTCGAGCTCTGGCGGCAGCGCTACAACGTCGAGCCGCAATCGCAGTCGGGCAAGGCCTCCATCGTCGTGATCGCCGGCGTCGGGCTCGGACCCTTCAAGGCAGCGATCACGATCCCGATTCCCACGGGCTCGGGGGTCCTGCAGTGGTCCGTACCCCAGTACGTCACGCGCCCGCAGCCGCTGCCCGCCGTGCGCCTGCAGGTGGACGGCGGCGGCGCGCTCGAGAGCGTCGTGGTCGAGGACGTCGGGCGCGTCTCCAAGGAGAACCTCGAGGACCGCATCGCCTGGCTGGCGGTCAAGTCCACGGTGCGCGCGTTCCTGAAGCGCGAGCTGACGCAGCAGCTGAGCGAGAACAGCGGCGACCTGGGCTGGCTGATCGGCACGCTCTTCACCGTGGCGACCGAGCAGGCCGACCTGCGGGCGTGGCAGACGCTCCCGAACACCTGGCAGGCGGCGCGCGCCTTCGTCGATCCGGGCATCCACGAACTCGACTTGTCGGCCGGGTCCGCATCGGCGAAGCTCGGGACCTACAAGCTCGAGGCGGGCGAGACGCTGTTCGTGTTCGCGCGCACGCTCGACGAACAGCTCCACGCCTACGTGATCGGCGGCCAGGCCGCAACCAAGGGGAACCCATGAGAATCGCACTCGCGCTCGCCGCCGCGCTGCTCGCAGGCTGCCGCTCCAGCGGCCATCACGACGACGCGGACCGCGCCGGCGGCCCGACCGTCGAGCTGCGCGGCGAAGCCGCCGTGCAGGAGCAGCTCGAGATCGCCGATGCGCGCCTCGAGCACGTGCCCGCGGGCGTCGAGGCGGTCTTCGTGCTGCGCAATCGCTCGGGCTCGAAGCTCTCGTTCGAGTTCGGCGTGCAGGCCTTCGGGCGCTCCGGCGCGGCCCTGCCGGACGGCCGGACGGCATGGGTCTTGCTCGAGCTCGGCCCCCACGAGGAGCGCGCGGTCCGCACCGCGGCCCTGCCCGCACAAACCGAATCCTGGCGTCTCGTCGCCCGCAAGGGCTGAGCGCGCCGGCGTACACTGCTGAACCTCAACCACGGATGAACCAAACCATGAACCGCACCTTCATCACGCTCTCGCTGCTCGGTCTCGCCATCGCTTCCGGATGCAGCTCGACGCGCTACGGCGACCCCAAGGACCCCGAGTTGATCAACGTCAACTGGGGCGCCACCGACCTGCAGATGACCACGGGCAAGATGGTCAAGTCGCTGCTCGAGGCGCCGCAGCTCGCCTACATGTCCGACCCCAACAAGGGCCAGGACCAGCGCATCCGGCTCTACATGGGCGGCGTCAAGAACGCGACCAGCGAGCACATCGACACAACGGCGATCACGGACCTGATCAAGACCGACCTCTTCAGCAGCGGCAAGTTCCGCTTCGTCGGCGGCGAGCACGCCCAGCAGGAGGTCTCCGACCAGGTCAAGTTCCAGACCGAAGCGGGCAAGGTCGATCCGGCGCAGGTCAAGCAGTTCGGCAAGCAGGTCGGCGCCGAGGTCGTGATCTACGGCTCGCTGCGCTCGATCGAGAAGACGGCGGGCCGCGGGATCGAGACGGGCGGCGTGAAGACCGAGAACACGTACTACCTCTTGATCCTGGACTGCGTGAACGTCGAGACCAACGAGATCATCTGGACCGACAAGCAGGAGATCTCGAAGACGCAGCGCACGGGCCTGTTCGGAGGCGGCTGAGCGGCACCTGGCGGTCCCCGCGGCTTTTTTCGAGGAAACCCGATCGGTTTCCCGGGGCTGACGGCTGAGAGGTCCGCAGCCACACGGCTGCGCTGGGGACACGCTCTTCTCGAAACCGTCAGCCCTCCGGATCGTCCGGGGGGCTGATGGCTTTTTCGGCCCCCGGCAAGGCAGCATGAGGGCGATGCCCACCTACCTCGTCACCGGCGGAGCCGGGTTCATCGGCTCGCACATCGCGGAAGCGCTTGCGGCCCGCGGCGACCGCGTGCGGGTCCTCGACGACCTCTCCGCGGGCCGCCTGGAGAACCTTGAGGGGCTCGGGGTCGAGTTCGTGCGCGGCAGCCTGTGCGACCCCGCGGCCTGCCGCAGCGCCGTCGCGGGCGTCACGGGGATCTTCCACGAGGCGGCACAAGTTTCCGTGCCGCGCAGCATCGAGGATCCCGAGGCGAGCTATGCGACCAACGTGCACGGCACGCTGCAGCTGCTCGAGGCCGCGCGCGCGGCCGGTGTCGCGCGCGTCGTCTTCGCGGCCAGCTCGGCGGCCTACGGCAACAGCGAGACGCTGCCCAAGGTCGAGACGATGCTGCCGCAGCCGCTCTCGCCCTACGCCTCGGGCAAGCTCGCGGGCGAACACCTGCTGCGCGCCTACGCCTCCTCCTACGGCATGCGCACGGTCAGCCTGCGCTACTTCAACGTCTTCGGCCCGCGCCAGGCCGACGACAGCCCCTACACCGGCGTGATCGCGCTCTTCGTGCGCGCGCTGCTGCAGCGCGAGCAGCCGGTGATCTACGGCGACGGACTGCAATCGCGTGATTTCACCTACATCTCGAACGTCGTCGACGCCAACCTGGCCGCGATGCAGCGCGATCTCGAAGAGCCGGGCGCGGTGATCAACATCGGCAGCGGCTCGCGCACCACGCTGCGCGAGCTCTACCAGGCGCTCTCCGAGGAGCTCGGCGTGCGCATCGATGTGCGCCACGCTCCCGCGCGCGCGGGCGACGTGCGCGACAGCCAGGCCTCGATAGAGAAAGCGCGCGCGCTGCTGGGCTACGAGCCGCGCATCGACTGGCGCGAGGGCCTGAAGCGCACGGTCGCGTGGTACCGCGCGCGCCTTGCCGCCCCCGCCAAGGGCCGCTAGACTGCACGTTTCCAGTCTGCACGATCGAACACGCCCGCAAGCCCCTGCGGGAAATCACCATGAGCCTGACCATCGACCACTCGAAGGACCTCGAACGCCTCCTCGGCCTCAAGAACGTCTCCTACAAGTACGGCCTGTCGAAGGAGGACCTGTTCCACGAGGCGATCCGCAACGATCGCGGGCGCGTGCGCGCGGGCGGGCCGAGCAACGAGCAGAAGTGCTACGCGACCAAGCTCGGCATCAAGGGGCCGCTGGTCTACTACACCGATCCCGATTGCACGGGCCGGCGCGTCAAGGACACCTACGCGGTCGCCTGGCCCGAGGTGGCGGACAAGATCTGGTGGAAGGCCGACATGCAGCAGTACGACCCGGCCAAGTACCAGGGCCTGCTGAAGCGCGTGGTCGAGCACCTGAACCAGAAGCAGGCCTCGCTCTACGTCAAGGACGTCTTCGTCGGCGCGGACCCGGCCTTCGCGATCCCGTACCGCTTCGTGGGCGAGTACGCCGCGCACGCGTTCTTCGCCCACAACATGTTCCCCAAGGACCTGCCGGGCGTGAAGGACGTCGAGGAGCGCCGCTGGACGATGCTCAACGCGCCCTCCTTCACCTGCGTGCCCGAGCGCGACGGCTGCCGCGCCGAGGCCGCGATCGTGATCGACGTGAAGAACCGGATCTGCCTCGTCGCCGGCCGGGCCGACTACTGCGGCGTGGTCAAGAAGACGATTTTCACCGTCGGGAACTTCCTGCTGCCGCTCGAGGGGCGCCTCTCGATGCACTGCTCGGCCAACGTCGGTCCGCGCGGCGACGCCGCGATCCTCTTCGGCCTCTCGGGCACGGGCAAGACGACGCTCTCGGCCGACCCCGGACGGCGCCTGATCGGCGACGACGAGACGATCTGGAGCGACAACGGCCTGTGCAATCTCGAGGACGGCTGCTACGCCAAGCTGATCGACCTGAGCAAGGAGGCCGAGCCCGTGATCGCGGCCGCGCTCTCGAAGCCCGGGACGATCATCGAGAACGTCCCGCCGCTGCCGGGCAAGAAGATGGCCGAGCTCGATCCGCAGCAGCTCGACCTGACCGACAAGTCGATCACCGAGAACACGCGCTTCTCCTACCCGCTCTCGGCCAACCCCAACGTGATGCCCAAGGCGCAGGGCCCGCACCCCGAGACGATCGTGCTGCTCACCGCCGACGCCTTCGGCGTGCTGCCGCCGGTCGCGGTGCTCGAGGGCAAGGACGTCATGTACCACTTCGTCTCGGGCTTCACCGCCAAGCTGGCGGGCACGGAAGTCGGCATCACCGAGCCGCAGGCGGCCTTCAGCGCCTGCTTCGGCGCGCCCTTCATGGCCCACAAGCCCTCGGTCTACGCCAAGCTCCTGCGCGCGAAGATGGAGAAGCACCACGCGCGCTGCATCCTGCTCAACACGGGCTGGAGCGGCGGACGCTACGGCGTCGGCAAGCGCATCTCGATCAAGGACACGCGCGCGCTGCTCAACGCGGCGCTCAGCGGCGCGCTCGACAAGGTCGAGTGCGAGGTGCACCCGATCTTCAACCTGAAGATGCCCAAGAGCTGCCCGGGCGTGGATCCGAAGATCCTCAACCCGCGCAACACCTGGACCGACCAGGCGGCCTACGACGAGGCCGCGACCAAGCTGCGCGACATGTTCCGCAAGAACTTCGCCGACAAGAAGTTCGCCGATCTCGGCATTGAGCCGGTGATGTGAGCCCGGCCATCGACGACTACAAGGCGGGCCTCGCGCTCTTCGGCAAGAACGACTTCGCCGGCGCGATCGCGCGCTTCCGGCAGGCGCTGGTCGAGCGCCCGAACTGGACCGACGCGCTGCACGCGCTGGCGACCGCGCAAAGCAAGGCCGGCGACCAGGACGCGGCGCTGGCGACGATCGAGCGCGTGATCGCCAGCGATCCCGACGACCCCTTCGCCTACACCAGCCAGTCGATCTTCTACCAGCGCAAGGGGCTGATCCCCGAGGCGGAGAAGGCGCAGGCGCAGGCGCGCATGGCGAGCTGGAAGCAGGACCTCAAGAAGAACCCGAACGCGCCGCCGCCCGATACCGGGCCGATGAAGGTCGTGCAGTAGGGCTCAGGTCGCGGGCTCTTCGTCGATCCCCAGCGCGACGCGGCCTTCGGGCGAGATCTTGTGCGGGCCCCAGGCCGGCTCCCAGACGATCTCGATCTGCGTCCCGGTGATGCCGGGGAGCGCGTTGACGCGGCGCTTCATCACCTCGGGGATCGTGCGCGCCTCGGGGCAGGACTGCGAGGTGAGCGTCATCTTGACGTTGCAGACCCCGCCCTCTTCGAGCTTCACGTCGTACACCAGTCCCAGGTCGACGATGTTGACCGGGATCTCCGGGTCGAACACCTGGCGCAGTTCCTTGTAGACGTCTTCGAGTGTGGGCATGCGGGTCGGGCTCCGTAGGGGGCGAACATTCTAGCCCTTGCGCGTCCGTTCGAGTAGCTCGCAGAGATCGGCGGGGAGCGGCGCTTCGATCTTCAGCGTGGCGCCCGTTCGCGGATGGACGAATTCGAGGCGCCAGGCGTGCAATGCCACCCTGCGGCTCTTGAATCGCACGCTGGCGTCCTTGCCGCGCGCGTATTTGCGCTCGCCGGCGAGCGGAAAGCCCGCGTGGGCCGCGTGCAGGCGGATCTGGTTCTTGCGGCCCGTGACGAGGTCGATCTCGAGCACGCTGGCGGAGCGCAGCGCCTCGAGCGTGCGGTAGCGCGTCTCCGACTTCAGCCCGAGCGCCGAGACGCGCGAGTGCGCGCCCTCCTCGAGGATCGGAAAATGCCAGGTTCCCTGAACCGGCTGGACCTTGCCCTGGGCGAGCGCCCAGTAGGTCTTCTTCAGGGCGCGCTCGCGAAAGAGCGTCTCGAGCGCCGCGCGCGTCTCCTCGTCGAGGGCCAGGATCAGCGCGCCCGAGACGTCGCGGTCGAGGCGGTGCACGGGCAGCGCCGCGATGCCGTCTCGCGCGAGCATTTCCGGCAGCTCGGGCACGCTCAGCACGCCCGCGGGCTTGTCGACCACGACGAGCCGCGCGTCGCGGAAGAGGATCGGTACGGATGCGCTCAAGGGCGTCCGAGGGTACCCCCGCGAGAGGGGGTCGTCGAAGTTCCGTCTTGACAGGAGTGCCGCGCATCGCGTTCCGTTGGGGACGGATGCCCAAACCGCTCGTGATCGTCGAATCGCCCGCGAAGGCCAAGACCATCGCCAAGTTCCTGGGCAAGAACTTCGTCGTCGAGGCTTCGATCGGCCACGTCCGCGACCTGCCCAGGAACGCGGCCGAGGTCCCGCCCGAGGAGAAGAAGAAGGGCGGCTCCTGGGCCAAGATGGGCATCGACACCGACAAGGACTACGCGCCGCTCTACGTGGTCTCGAAGGAGAAGAAGTCGAAGATCGCCGAGCTCAAGAAGAAGCTCAAGGACGCCAGCGCGCTGTACCTGGCGACGGACGAGGACCGCGAAGGCGAAGCGATCTCCTGGCACCTGCTCGAGCTCCTCAAGCCCAAGGTCCCGGTCAAGCGCATGGTCTTCCACGAGATCACGAAGTCCGCGATCGCCGCGGCGATCGAGAACTTCCGCGACATCGACGAGAACCTGGTCGACGCGCAGGAGGCGCGCCGCATCCTCGACCGGCTCTACGGCTACGAGCTCAGCCCGATCCTGTGGCGCAAGATCGCCTCGGGCACCTCGGCCGGACGCGTGCAGAGCGTCGCCGCGCGCCTGCTCGTCGAGCGCGAGGCCGAGCGCATGGCTTTCGTGCCTGCCGCGTGGTGGGACGCGAACGTGACGCTCGAGCACGGGGGCCAGGAGTTCCCGGCCGCCGTCACGGCCCTCGACGGCAAGGCGCTCGCGCAGGGGCGCGACTTCGGCCCGGACGGCAAGCTCGCCTCGGGCCGCAAGGTGGTCGTGCTCGACCAGGCGCAGGCGCAGAAGCTCGCGGGCGGACTGCAGGGCCGTCAGGCGCTCGTCACCAAGGTCGAGGAGAAGGAGTACACGAGCAGCCCCAAGCCGCCCTTCACGACCTCGACCCTGCAGCAGGAAGCCGGACGCAAGCTCGGCATGTCGGCCAAGCGCGCGATGAGCGCGGCGCAGAGCCTGTACCAGAACGGCTTCATCACCTACATGCGCACCGACAGCATCGCGCTCTCGGAGCAGGCGATCCGCGCCGCGCGCACGCTGGTCGAGGAGAGCTTCGGCAAGCAGTACCTGCCGGCCACGACGCGCACGTTCCAGGGCAAGTCGCGCAACGCGCAGGAGGCCCACGAGGCGATCCGGCCCGCGGGCGAGAGCTTCCGCCACCCCGACGAGATGCGCGGCGAGGTCGGCGAGGACGAGGCGCGCCTGTACGACCTGATCTGGAAGCGCACGGTCGCGAGCCAGATGGTCGACGCGCGCATGAAGAGCGTCGCAGCCAGCTTCGAGTGCCAGCTCTCGAACGGCGGCAAGGCGGAACTCGTCGCGCGCGGCCGCACGGTGCTCTTCGACGGCTTCCAGCGCGCCTACGTCGAGGGCCGCGACGAGCTCGAGGACAAGGAGGCGCGCGCCGAGGAGGAGGACGCGCTGCTGCCGCCGCTCCAGAGCGGCGATCGGGCGAGCGTCCGGAAGTCGGAGCCCGCCGGCCACTCGACCAAGCCGCCCGCGCGCTTCACCGAGGCGGGCCTGGTGCAGAAGCTCGAGGAGCTCGGCATCGGCCGTCCGAGCACCTACGCCTCGATCATCGCCACGATCCTCGACCGCGGCTATTGCCAGAAGCGCGGCGCCGCGCTGGTCCCCACCCCGCTGGCCTTCGCGGTGGTGCAGTTCATCACGCGCCTGGAGCCGCGCCTGATCGACTACTCCTTCACGGCCGAGATGGAGGAGGAGCTCGACCTGATCGCCGAGGGCAAGCTCAAGCGCCGCACCTTCCTCGATCGCTTCTACAAGGGCGACCAGCCCGGCCTGCACGCGCTCGTGACGATGCACGCCTCGGAAGTGGACGGCAAGGAAGCGAGCACCGTCCCGATCGCCAAGCACGAGGGCAAGCCGCTGGTGCTGCGCGTGGGCAAGTACGGCGCCTACCTCGAATGGCACGGCCAGCGCGCAAACCTCCCCGAGGGCATCGCGCCCGACGAGATCACGGTCGCGAAGGCGCTCGAGCTCTTCCACGCCGCCAGCCAGGCCGAGGAACCGCTGGGCAAAGCGGCGGACGGCCAGCCGGTCTACCTGCGCACCGGCCGCTTCGGGCCCTACGTGCAGCTCGGCGACACGCCCAAGGAGGAGGAGGGGCCGAAGAAGCGCCGCAAGAAGGGCGAGCCCGCGCCGGAGAAGCCCAAGATCAAGCGCGCATCGCTCTTGAAGTCGATGTCGCCCAAGACGCTGACGCTCGCGCAGGCGCTGCAGCTGCTCTCGCTGCCGCGCGAGATCGGCCCGGACATCGACGGCAACCTGATCCGCGCGGCCCTGGGTCGCTTCGGGCCGTACCTGATCAAGCAGATCCCCGGCGCGGAGAAGCCCGACTACCGCAACCTGAAGCTCGAGGAGCAGCTCTTCACGACCACGCTCGAGGAGGCGCGCGCGATCTACGCCCAGCCCAAGCGCTCGCGCGGCAGCCGCGGCGCGCCGCCGCCGCTGCGCGAGCTCGGGCCCGATCCGGCGACCAAGCTCGGCATGTCGGTGCGCGACGGGAAGTACGGCATGTACCTCTCGGACGGCGAGACGCACGTGACGCTGCCGAAGGACATGAAGCCCGAGGACCTGAAGGTCGAGGATGCGGTGCGCATGCTGGCGGACAAGCGCGAGTCGGGCCCCGCGAAGAAGAAGAGCTCGCGCCGGCGCACGACCCGCAAGGCCGGCTAGGGAGCGCCGCTTGATCCGCTACGAGGGCACGCTCTACCGCCCGCCGTCGGAGGGCGACAGCCTGATCCTGCAGGCGACCATCGGCTGCAGCTACAACCGCTGCACCTTCTGCGCGATGTACCGCGAGAAGCGCTTTCGCGTGCGCCCGCTCGAGGAGCTCGAGCGCGAGATCGCCTGGGCCTGGGCCCACGCCGGGGAGGCCGTGCGCAAGGTCTTCCTGGCCGACGGCGACGCGCTGATCGCGAAGAGCTCGTTCCTGCTGGCGCTGCTCGAGCGCTTGCGCGCGGCCTTCCCTGGCCTCTCGCGCGTGAGCTGCTACGCCTCGCCGCAGGCGCTCGCCGTGCGCAGCGTGGACGAGATGCGCGCGCTGCGCGAGGCCGGCCTGTCGCTCTACTACCTCGGCATCGAGAGCGGGCATGACGGCGTGCTGGCGCGGCTCGAGAAGGGCGTCGACTCGGCCGAGATGATCCGCGTCGCGAACAAGGCTTCGGAGGCCGGCGTCAAGCTCTCGACGATGATCCTGCTCGGCGCCGGCGGGCGCGTGCTCTCCGCCGAGCACGCGCGCGAGTCCGCGCGCGTCGTCAACGCCATCCAGCCGCGCTTCGTCAGCACGCTCGTGATGACGCCGGTCGAGGGCACGCCGCTCTTCGAGCAGGCCGAGCGCGGGGAGGTCGACGAACTCTCGCCGCTCGAGCTCGCGCGCGAGTTGCACGAGTTCCTCGCAGGTCTCGAGCTCGAGGGCTCGATCTTCCGCTCGAACCACGCCAGCAACTACCTGGCGCTCGCGGGCACGCTGCCCAAGGATCGCGCCCGCCTGCTCGCGTCCCTGGAGCGCGTGCTGGCCGATCCGGCCCGGGCCCCCTTCCGGCCGGAACGCTCGCGGGGCCTCTGAGCGCGGACCATCGCGGGGGAAACCCGTTTCGAACGCGGCCGCATCTTCCCTTGATGCCCGCGGAACGCAGAATGGGCGCCCCCCCGAGGACACCTCCCGATGCTCTCCATCGCACTGGCGGTTCTGGCGACTTCCACGTCCACCGTGCAGGCTCCGCAAGCCTGGGCCGTCAAGGACGTGCGCCTCGAAGCGCGCGAGGACGCGCCGCGCAAGACGCTCTTCCTGCGCGACGGGCGCGTCGAGCAGGTGCTCGATGCCGCGGCGCAGATCCCCGAAGGCCTGCGCGTGCTCGACGGGCACGGCATGCTCGCGCTGCCGGCCTTCGTCGACGCCTACAGCTTCGGCGGCTGTCCGGTGCCGAAGATCGAACCGGAGAAGGACCTCCCGCCCAAGGCGGGCTCGGACCTCTTCATCGACATGCGCGATGCCAACCGCAAGGGCATCGCGCCCGCGTACCGCGCGGCGCAGGTGCTCGCGCTCGACGAGGAGGCGCGCAAGCGCTGGCGCTCGAGCGGCTTCTCGCACCTCTTGAGCGCGCCGCACGGCGAGCTGCTCTCGGGCACGAGCGCGCTCGTGTGCACGCGCACGCTCGCCAGCCGCGATGCGATCGTGCGACCCCTGGTCTTCGATCACGCCAGCTTCGATTCCAGCGGTACGGGCTACCCCGGAACGCTGATGGGTTCCTTCGCGCAGCTGCGGCAGCTGTTCTTCGACGCGCGTTGGGCCGCGGATCTCGGCCAGCGCGCGGAGCAGGGCAAGGCCGGGCCGCGCCCGCCCTTCGACCCGGACCTCGAGGCGATCCTGCCCGCGCTCGATCGCAAGCGCCGCGTGGTCTGCACGGCGGAAACGGCGGCCGACATCGAGCGCTGGATCCGGCTCGCGGACGAGTTCTCGCTCGACATCGCCATCGCCGGCGGGCGCGAGGCCTGGAAGCGCGCGCCCCTGCTGGCGCAGCGCAAGATCCCGGTCTTCCTGACGCTCGAATGGGGCGATGAACCGGAGGATCCGCACGCCAAGGAGAAGGAGAAAGAGAAGAAGGAAAAGGCGAAGTCGGAGAAGCCCGGCGAGGCCAAGCCCGAGGAGCCGAAGCCGCCCGAGAAGAAGCCCGAAGCCAAGCCCGAGGAACCGAACTGGACCTACACCGTCCCGCTGCGCGTGCGCGAGGATCGCCGCCGCATCTGGGAGGAGGGGCGCGATGGCGCGAAGAAGCTCGTCGAAGCGGGCGTTCAGGTCGCCTTCGGCACCGGCAAGGGCACACCGAAGGAGCTGCTCGAGCGCGTGCGCACGCTGGTCGAGAAGGGCCTGCCGGTCGAGACGGCGCGCGCGCGGCTCTGCAGCGGCGCCTCGGGGCTGCTCGGCATGGGAGAGCGCCTCGGCTCGCTGCAGACCGGCGCGGGAGCGAACCTCGCGCTCTGGACCGCCGATCCGCTGCAGGACAAGGAGGCGCGCCTGGGCTGGCTGTTCGTCGAGGGCTACGTGCACGAATTCGTGCGCGATCCGAAGGAGCTGCAGGGCAAGCCCGCGGACGGCGTCGATGCTACGGGCGAGTGGACCTTCACGTTCGAGCGGCCGGATACGCAGCCTGGAACGGGACAGATCACGATGAAGCCGGACGGCGCCACGAGCGGCTCGCTGCACGTGCGCTTGCCCGGCGCGGAGAGCGATCAGGTGATCGAGCTGACGGGCCGGGTCGCGGGCAAGAAGCTGCACCTCGAGGGGCGAGTGACGCTCGGCAACTTCGAGCTCGTCGTGACGGTGGACGGGACGCTCGAGGGCGACTCGCTGAAGGGCGTGACGCGCTGGAAGGGCTCGGAGAACGAGGACACCGTGCCCTACACGGCCACGCGCAAGCCCAAACAAGAGGAGCGGCGCTGATGTTTACACGCAGTCTCACCATCGTGCTCGCAGCGCTCGCCTGCGCCGGATTGGCCCGCGGCCTCGGCGATCACGCGAGCGAACTCGATTCCGACCGCAAGCCCAAGCTGCACACCGGCGGCTCGTGCGTGATCCGCAATGTCACGATCCACAGCGCGGTGGCGCCCGGGTTCCGCGGCGACGTGCTCGTCCAGTCGGGCAAGATCGCGGCCGTCGGCAAGGTCGAAGCGCCGGCGGGCACGCTCGAAATCGACGGCAACGGCATGCACCTCGCCCCGGGCGTGGTCGACTGCCACTCGCACATCGCGATCGAGGGCAGCGTCAACGAGGGCACGGTCTCGATCAGCGCCGAAGTGCGCATCGCGGACATCGTCGACGCCGAGGACATCTCGATCTGGCGCGCGCTGGGCGGCGGCGTCACGACCGCGCGCCTCTTGCACGGCTCGGCCAACGCCATCGGCGGCCAGGACGAGGTGATCAAGCTCAAGTGGGGGCGCACGGCCGACGAGATCCGCTTCGACGCCGGCCCGCGCGGCATCAAGTTCGCGCTGGGCGAGAACCCCAAGCGCTCGAACGGGGGCAACCGCGGCGGGCGTTTCCCGTCCTCGCGCATGGGCGTCGAGGCCGTCTTCGAGCGCACCTTCGCGCGCGCCCGCGACTACATGGCCGGGTGGAAGCTCTACGCCGAGCGCACGCAGCGCGGCGAGGATGTTGCCTCTCCGCGGCGCGACCTGCGCCTCGACGCTCTGGCCGGAATCCTGAAAGGCGAGATCCTGGTCCACTCGCACTGCTACCGCGCCGACGAGATCGTGATGCTGCTGCGCGAGTCGCAGCGCTTCGGCTTCAAGATCGCGACCCTGCAGCACGTGCTCGAGGGCTACAAGGTCGCCCAGGAGATGGCCGAGGCCGGCGTCGGCGGGTCGACCTTCAGCGACTGGTGGGCCTACAAGATCGAGGCCTACGACGCGATCCCGCAGAACGCGGCGCTGATGGACCAGGCGGGGATCGTTTCCTCGGTCAACTCCGACTCGGCCGAGATGATGCGCCACCTCTACGAGGAGGCCGCGAAGTCGGTGCGCTACGCCGGAATGGACCGCGTGCGCGCGCTGGCGCTCGCCACGCTCAATCCGGCGCGGCAACTCGGGCTCGGCGACCGGATCGGATCGATCGAAGTCGGCAAGGACGCCGACCTCGTGCTGCTCACGGGCGACCCGCTCTCCGCGCTCGCCCGCGTGCAGTGGACGATGGTCGACGGCGAGATCGAGTTCGAGCGCCGCGACGCATTCGGTCTCGATGCGAACCCGCCGCAGGTCCAGCCGCTCGTCGAGCCGGCGCCCGCCCCGGGCACGACTTCGGCGGGCGACGTCGTGGCGATCACCAACGCCGTCCTGCACCCGATCACCGGGGCCGAGATCGCGCGCGGCACGCTGCTCCTGCAAGGCGGGCGCATCCTGGCGCTGGGAGCGGATCTCGCGATCCCGGCGGGCGCGCGCACGATCGACGCGGCGGGCCGCCACGTCTACCCGGGCCTGATCGCGCTCGATACCAATGTCGGCCTGCTCGAGATCGGCTCGGTGCCCGCGACGGATGACCAGAGCGAGCTCGGCGGCAGCCAGCCCGACGTGCGCACGGCCTCCTCGGTCAACGCGGATTCGGCGCACATCGGCGTCACGCGCACGAACGGGATCACGCGCGTGCAGACGGCCCCGCGCGGCGGCGGTCCGCTGCTCGGACAGTCGGCCGTGATGCGCCTCTCAGGCAACACCTGGGAGGAGATGCTCACGCTCGACCGCGACATGCTGCACCTGCGCTTCCCCGCGCTGCAGAACGAGGAGAAGACCGGCAAGGACGCCAAGGAATCGAAGGAGCCCGAGGAGATCGATGTCCTGCGGCGCGCCTTGGAGGAAGCGCGCGACTACGGCCGCCTGTGCGACCTCGCTCGCGATGGCAAGGGCGCCGCTCCCGCGTACGACCCGCGCCTCGAGGCGCTCGTGCCCTACGCACGCGGCCAGAAGCTCGTCGCGCTGCACGCCTCGAACGCCGCGACCATCCTGCGGGCGCTGCGCTTCGCCAAGGAGTCCAAGCTCAAGGCCGTGCTCTTCGGTGCGGCCGAGGGCTGGAAGGTGGCCGACGAGATCGCGCGCGAGAAGGTCGCGGTGGTGGTCGGACCGGTGCTCGCTCTGCCCGGTTCGCGCGAGGATCCCTACGACGCCTGCTACGCCAACTGCGCCGTGCTCGCGCGCGCGGGCGTGCCGATCGCCATCAGCTCCGCCAACGACGAGAACACGCGCAACCTGCCGTTCCACGCCGCGATGGCCTGCGCTTTCGGCCTGCCGCACGAGGAGGCGCTGCGGGCGATCACCTACTACCCCGCGCGCATCCTTGGCATCGAGAAGGACTTCGGGAGCCTGAGCCCCGGAAAGGTGGCCGATGTGATCGTGACCGCCGGCGACGTGCTCGAGGCGGCCACGACGGTCGACTACGTCTTCATCGACGGGGTCCAGCAGCCGCTCGGCAATCGGCAGTCCGAGCTCTACGAGCGCTACCTGGCGCGCATGCTGGCCTGGAAGGCGGCCAAGAAGGCCGTCGCTCCGCGCTGAGGACTCGCGCTCAGGAGCGCACGAACAGAAGCACGGTCATCGCCAACCCGACCCAGAGCACGAGCCCGAGGATGCGCTCGGCGCGCCGGGCCCTGTGGAGTCGAGTGTCCCTGTCCAGGACGTTGGAATGGAGCGTGCGAGTTCCAGAATCGAGCATCGAGCTTGTCTCCCTGCGCCCCGGGATAGTGGGGCGCCGATCTCGGGATACGCTTGGCTTCTGTCGGGGGGAAGTCCCGACAGAACTAGTACAATCTAGCTGTCCTGCCACCCACGTTCCAGGAGGTGCCGTCATGTCGCCCAAGGAAGTCGAGGTCACCTGTCCCTGTTGTACCGCGCGGCTGACGATCGACGTCCGAACCGGCCAGGTGATGAAGCGCCAGGCACCCCCGAAGGAGGGCGAGAAGGGGGGGGCGAAGGACGCCTGGGAATCGGCACAGGATCGGGTGCGCGAACGCTCTGCCGAAGGAAAGCGCAAGCTCGAGAGCGCCCTCGACTACGAGCGCACCAAGGAGGCGCGCTTCGACGAGCTCTTCAAGCAGGCGACCGAGAAGCGCAAGGCCAAGCCCGCGGACGACGACTAGATCCTGCCCATGGATTGTGGGCCCGGGAAGCGTTCGGATAGGGGCCCCCATGACCGAGAGCCGCTTCCGACCCATCAAGGCGTACAAGAACGAGCAGTTCATCGCCTCGCCCGACGCGCGCTCGCTGCGCATCCTGGCCGAGTACGTCGAGCCGGACACCCGCTTCCGGGAGCTGCGCGTGCGCGACACGATCGTGTTCTTCGGCTCGGCGCGCTTCATCCCGCGCGACAAGGCCGAGGCGGAGCTCGCTGCCGCGGCCGACCCGGTCGAGCGCGCGCGCGCCGAGATGCGCCTGAAGATGTCGCGCTATTACGAGGACACGCGCGAGCTCGCTTTTCGACTGACGCGCTGGTCGAAGAACCTGACCGAGTCGGAGCGCCGCTTCGTCGTCTGCTCCGGGGGCGGCCCGGGGATCATGGAAGCCGCGAATCGTGGGGCGTCGGAGGCCAAGGGCGAGAACATCGGGCTCAACATCTCGCTGCCCTTCGAACAGGGGGACAACCCCTACATCACCCATCGGCTGGCCTTCGAGTTCCACTACTTCTTCATGCGCAAGTTCTGGTTCAGCTACCTCGCCAAGGCGATGGTCGTGATGCCGGGCGGCTTCGGAACCCTCGACGAGTTCATGGAGATCGTCACGCTCGTGCAGACGCTGAAGATCAAGAAGCGCCTGCCGATCGTGCTCTACGGCTCGGATTACTGGGACAAGGTCGTGAAGTTCGACCCGATGGTCGAGTTCGGAACGATCAGCCCCGAGGACCTGAACCTGTTCTACCGCACCGACTCGGTCGACGACGCGTACCGCTACATCGTGACCGAGCTCGAAACTCTCGTGCTCGGCAGGAACGGCAACGGCAGCTACATGGCCGATGCGCCCTGAGGCGCGCGGCGCTCACTTGGGGGGCGCTTCGACGCTGGTATGGTCGTGCACGATGCGCCAGCCCTCTGGCAGGTGCTCGAACACTAGCGAAAACAGACCGCCCACCGAGGGTTTCGCGCCGTAGGTGAGCTTCCAGTGCCCGCGCGCGAGCTGTGCGTACGCGCCGAGCGGCTGGATCTCGATCGCGGAGAACTCGAGCTGCCCCATCTCGGCGCCCTCCGACTGGTAGCCCTTCTTGTAGTGCGCCAGCATCGCGTCGTAGCCCATCGAGACGCTGCCGCCGGAGTAGAAGGTCAGTTCGGGCGAGTTCCAGTAGCCGGCGCTCATGAAGCCCTCGAGATCGCCACGGTTCCAGGCCGCGACCTGAGCGTGCAGGATCGCCTGGACCTCTCCTGTGTCGTCTTCACGAACCGGAGCAGAGTTGCACGCGCCGAGGACGAGCAGCGCGAGCGCGACGACCGCGGTCCGGATCGACCTACTTGTCATCACCGATGTAGCCGAGCCCCTTCAGTTTCTGCATCGCCGCCGGATCCTTGGCCGTGCGCGCTTGTGCTTCGACCTTCGTGCGGATCGCGAGCATCGCCTCCGACTCCGGGAAGGCCTTGATCCCGGCATCCATGACCTCGACGGCTTCGACCGTCCGCTCGCGGCGCAGGAATTCGCTCACGAGCACACCGTAGTTGCCCTCGTTGAGGGACGCCGGTTGCGCCTTCGCGTAGGCCAGGAACTCGTCGCGCGCGCGTTCGGGCGCGCTGCGGACCAGCGCCTGGAAGCGGCCCATGCTCGCGCGCGCGTAGTCCGGATCACCCGGCTTCATGGCCGCGAGCGCCTGCTCGAAGCACTCCTGGGCCTTCGGCGCATCGCCCGCGGCGAGGGCGCTCGAGCCTGCATCGGTCAGCGCGCGAGGATCCGCGGGGCCGCAGGCGGGGACGAGGAACAGCGCGCAGAGGAGCAGGATGACTGACCGCATCGGGGAGCCCACAGAGTATCCTCGGCGGCTCAACCACGCCCCGAGAACCCGCATGGGACTGTTCGATTTCCTGAAGAAGCCCGCGGCCCCTCCTCCGCGGCCGCGGCCCGCTCCCGGCCCCGCGCGTCCGGATCCGAAGGCCGAGAACAACTTCCTGGTCGTGATCCTCGACTCGTGCCGCTTCGACGCATTCATGCAGGCCGAGCCGAAGTCGATCCTCAAGCTCGGGCCGGTCGAGAAGCGCTGGAGCTACGCCTCCTGGACCGCGCCCTCGCACTACAACCTGCTCACCGGCCTCCTGCCGCACTCGAGCCCGCCCAACGTCTACGCCTCCGACTACTACAAGGAGGACTTCCTCAACTACAACAAGCGCCTCGGCTCGAAGGGCATCGAGTTCGCGAAGATGGTGCCCGCGCTCTGGCTGCCGGGCCTCCTGCGCAACACCCTCGGCTACACGACGCACGCGCGCGTCTCGCTGCCCGTGCTCAACCCCAAGACCGGCATCAACCGCGACTTCGACAGCTTCCAGCTGATGGACAAGCACAACGACATGCGTTCGATGCTGCCCACGCTCAAGTTCGACGACGCGCGCCCGAGCTTCTACATGCTCAACGTCGGCGAGACGCACTATCCCTACGCCAAGCCCGACGAGGACTCCTCGATGTGGCCGCGTATCAGCGGCGTCAACGGCGTCTTCAAGGCGCTCGACCAGGAGGTCGGCGCCGACGGCAACCTGATCCAGGCCAAGGACGCGCCGCAGTTCTTCGACCAGGACAAGCTCGACCAGCTCCGAGCGCGCCAGATCGAGGCGGTGCGCTACCTCGACGGCGTGTTCGCGGACCTGTGGGACATCCTCCCCAAGAAGACGCACGTGATCGTCACGGCCGACCACGGCGAGCTCTTCGGCGAGTCGGGCTACTTCGGCCACGGGCCGATCATGCACGAGAAGTGCTACGAGGTGCCCTTCCTCGAGGGCATGCTGCGCTGAACATGGGCGAGCGCGGCTTCATCCTCTGGTTCACGGGGCTCTCGGGCGCGGGCAAGAGCACGCTCGCGGAGTTCGTGGGCAAGCGCCTGAAGGACATGGGCCACAAGGTCGAGATCCTCGACGGCGACGAGGTGCGCGAGAACCTCTCGAAGGGTCTCGGGTTCTCGAAGGAGGACCGTGACACGAACATCCGGCGCATCGGCTTCGTGGCGAACCTGCTGGCGCGCAACGGCGTGGTGGCGATCACGGCCGCGATCTCGCCCTACCGCGAGGTGCGCGACGAGGTGCGCGCCAAGGCGCAGGCCGCGTTCGTCGAGGTCTTCGTCGACGCGCCGCTCGAGCTGGTCGAGCAGCGCGACGTGAAGGGGCTCTACGCCAAGGCGCGCGCGGGCAACGTGAAGCAGATGACGGGCGTCAGCGATCCCTACGAGCCGCCGCTGAAGCCCGAAGTGGTGCTCAAGACGGGCGAGGAAGCGGTCGAGAACTCGGCCGAGCGCATCTTCGCCTACTTGCGGGGGCGCGGACTGGTGCGCTGATGTCCGAGCGTAGAACGACTTTTCGCCTGATCGCCACCGGCGTGGTCGCGCTCGCGTTCTGTGCGCCCTCGGCGCAGGCCTACATCGGTCCCGGAGCCGGCTTTGCGGCGGCGGGCTCGGTCTTCGTGCTGCTCGGCACGTTCCTGATGGCCTTCGGGATCATCCTGATCTGGCCCTTCAAGGCGGTCTGGCGCCTCGTGACGCCGGTGAAGCTCAAGCCGGCGAAGGCCAAGCGCGTGATCGTGATCGGCTTCGACGGCTTCGATCCGGGGCTCGCGCGCGAGTACGGCAAACAGGGACTCTTGCCGAATCTGACGAAGCTCGAGCGCGACGGTTGTTTCCACGAGCTCGCGACGGCGTGCCCGTCGATCTCGCCAGTCGCGTGGTCGACCTATGCGACGGGCGTCGATGCCTCGCGGCACAACATCTACGACTTCCTCACGCGCGATCCGTGCAGCTACGCGCCGGTGCTCTCCTCGAGCGAGACCGGCACGCTGCCGCGCACGCTCAACCTGGGGCTGGCGGAGATCCCGATCGGCCGGCGCGCGTTCTACAGGCTGCTGCAGAAGAGCCAGCCGTTCTGGAAGCTCTTGGGCGAGAGCCGCGTGTGGAGCTCGATCATCCGCGTGCCGATCACGTTCCCGCCGCAGCCGTTCAGGAACGGCACGCTGCTCTCCGGCATGTGCGTGCCCGATCTGCAGGGAACGCAGGGCTCGTTCGCCTTCTACTCCACGCGCGAGCGCGCGAAAGACAAACGCATCGGCGGCCAGCAGTTCGTGGTCGTGTTGCGCAACGGGAGGATCGAGTCGAACCTGATCGGGCCGCCGGGCAAGGACGGACAGTCGCTGCGCTGCAAGTTCAGCGTCGAAGTTCCCGAGTCGGGCAAGGTCAAGCTCACGCTCGGCCGCGAGACGGTCGAGGTCGGGATCAAGGAATACACGCCCTGGTTGAAGGCCGACTTCGCCGGCATCTCCGGCATCGTGCGCTTCTACGTGCAGACCTGGGAGAAGGGCTGCTTCGAGCTCTACGCGACCCCGGTGCAGATCGACCCCGAGGCGCCGGCGATGCCGATCAGCCAGCCCTTCGTGTACTCGATCTACCTCGCCAAGCTGCTCGGACCTTTCGGCACGCTGGGGCTGGCCGAGGACACCTGGGCGCTCAACGAGCGCGTGATCGACGAGCAGGCCTTCCTCGACCAGGCCTGGCTGTACTTCGAGGAGCGCAAGAAGCAGCTCTGGGACGTGCTCGCGCACACGCAGCGCGGCTTCGCGACCGTGGTCTTCGACACCTCCGACCGCATCAGCCACATGTTCTGGCGCACGCTCGACAAGTCGCACCCGGCCAATGCGGGCAAGGAGTTCGAGCGCTGGACGAGCGTGATCCCCGAGACCTACAAGCGCATGGACGATCTCGTGGGCGAGGTGCGCTCGAAGCTCGGCGACGATCCGGACACGGTGCTGATGGTGATCAGCGATCACGGCTTCACGAACTTCCGCCGCGGCGTGAACCTCAACACCTGGCTGCGCGACGAAGGCTATCTGGTCCTGAAGGACGGCGCCGAGACCTCGGGTGACTGGTTCGAGAAGGTCGACTGGTCGAAGACGAGGGCCTTCACGCTCGGGTTGACCGGTCTCTTCATCAACCGCATCGGTCGCGAGAAGCAGGGCATCGTCGCGCCCGGTCCCGAGCTCGAGGCGCTGTGCAAGGAGCTGAAGCGCAAGCTCGAGGCGCTGCGCGATCCCCAGGACGGCGCGCCGGTGATCAAGGAGGCGTTCCTGACGCGCGCGATGCACTCCGGGCCGTACGCGGATGCTGCGCCCGAGCTCCTGATCGGATACCACAGGGGCTACCGTCATTCGTGGGAGTGCGCGACGGGCTCGGTGACCAAGGACGTGATCGGCGACAACACGCGCTCGTGGTCGGGCGACCACTGCGTCGACCCGCGCCTCGTGCCGGGTGTCTTCTGGTGCAACCGGAAGATCGAGAACAGCTCGCCGGCGCTGATCGACATGGCGCCCAGCGTGCTCGACCTCTTCGGCGTCGAGGTGCCGGCCTACATGCAGGGCCGAGCGCTGTTCGAGAGCGCCGCACGGGTGGTGCGCACGTGAAGCTCCCGCGCTGGACCGTCTGGCCCGCCCTCGGGATCCTGTTCACGTTCGCCATCCCCGGCGTCCCGTGGCACAGCGCCGAGACCGGTCCGTTCCAGCGCGCCGTCGTGCTCGGCATCGACGGGCTCGACCCGGATGTGCTCCTGCAGACGATCACCGATCACCCTGAGCGGATGCAGAACTTCGCCTGGCTGGTGAAGCAGGGCGGCCTCCATCGCCTGCAGACCTCGACGCCCCCGCAGAGCCCGGTCGCGTGGTCGAACTTCATCACGGGCCTCGATCCGGGCGGCCACGGCATCTTCGACTTCATCCACCGCGACCCGCGGACGCGCGAGGTAGCGACCTCGGTCACCAAGCCGATGAATCCGAAGACGATCGGAATCGGCGACTACCAATTGCCGCTCGGCGGCGACGCGGAGTCGAACCGCACGGGCAAGGCCTTCTGGCAGATCCTGGCCGAGAACGGCGTCCCGGCCGACGTCTGGCGCATGCCGGCGAACTACCCGGTCACGCCATCGCTGGGCTGGTCCTTCTCCGGGATGATGACGCCCGCGATCGACTCGGCCTACGGCGAGTACCACCTCTTCACGACCGTGGCGAGCGCGAGCTCCGTCGCAGGCAGCGAGAAGATCGAGTTCGTCCAGCGCTTCGGCAATCGCCTGACGCTCGAGTTGCCCGGCCCGCCGAACCCGTTCCGCAAGGACGAGAAGCGGGTCAAGATCCCGCTCGTCGTCTCGATCGATCCGCAATCGGGTGCCGCCGTCCTCGAGGTCGGCGAGACGCCGCTCGTGCTGAAGCCCGGCCAGTGGAGCGATTTCGTGCGCGTCTCCTTCCCGCTGCTCGATCACGGGCTGGCAAACGTCGCGGGCGAAGTGCGCTTCTACCTGCGCGCGCTCGAGCCCTTCGAGCTCTACGCCTCGCCGATCAACATCGATCCGCTCGATCCGGTGACGCCCATCTCCGCGCCGAAGAGCGCCAGCGCGACGGTCGCGAAGAAGATCGGCAGCTACTACACGCAGGGCATGCCCGAAGACGTCAACGCGCTCAAGGACCAGGCGCTCAGCGACGCGGAGTTCATGCAGCAGTCGAACCTCGTGCACGACGAAGGCGCGCGCATGCTCGACTTCGCGCTCGAGCGCTGGAACGCGAACAAGCAGGGCGGCTTCCTGTTCTTCTACTTCTCCGGCGTCGACCTGTGCAGCCACATGATGTGGCGCCACGGCGACGCCGCGCACCCGTTCCACGACGCGGGGTTCGCCGCGAGCTCGGACGAGGGCTGGACGCACCGGCCGGGCAGCACCTGGCGCGAGGTGCTCGAGGACATCTACCTGCGCATGGACCCTGTGCTGGGCCGGATCCGCGCGCAGCTGCCGAAGGACGCGCTGCTGGTCGTGATGAGCGACCACGGCTTCGAGAGCTGGCAGCGCGAATTCAACCTGAACACCTGGCTCGAGCAGAACGGCTACCTCGTGCTGAAGCCTGGCGGGGCGCGCGATCTCTCGCAGGCCGACTGGTCGAAGACGCGCGCCTACGCCGTCGGCTTCAACGCGCTCTACTTGAACCTCGAGGGCCGCGAAGGCGGCGGAAAGAGTCCTCCCGGCATCGTGAAGCCGGGCGCGGAGGCCGACGCGCTGCTGGCCGAGTTGAAGCACAAGCTCGAGGCGCTGCGCGACACGGACAAGGGCAACGCGCAGCCGATCCTGCGCGTCGACCTCGCGCGCGAGATCTACCACGGCGCGCGGCTCGGCGAGGCCCCCGACCTCGTCGTGGGATACAATGCGGGCTACGGGAACTCGGACGCATCCACGCTCGGGCGCATCCCCGACCAGGTCTTCGAGGACAACCTCGGCGGCACGTTCAACGGCAACCACTTGATGGCGCCGGAGGTGGTCGAGGGCACGCTGCTCACGAACGGCAAGGTCCTGGAGGGCCGGCACGGGCTCGAGGACATCACGGTCGAGATCCTCAAACAGTTCGGAATCCAGCCGGGAGAGGGCATGCGCGGCCACCCGGTGCTGCACTAGCGCGCAAGGAGCCAAGGCGATGTTCGGCGGCGGAAACAAGATCAAGCTCGACAAGGACCTGCTGGAGCGCATCAAGACGATCTCCAAGGCGGCGGGCTACGCCTCGCACGAGGAATTCATCATGCACGTGCTCGAGAAGGAGATCGCGAAGTTCGACGACGCGAAGTCGGACGCGGACATCACCGAGAAGCTGAAGGGGCTCGGCTACATCAGCTGACCGCGCGCGTCCGGATGAACGCGCTCAACGGAATCGTCAACGCGGTCTTCGATCTGCTCTGCCGGCCCGCCGCCAGCATCGGGTCGATCACGCTGCTGATCGCGCTCTCGGGCGCATTCGGCGTGCTGGCGTTGATCGCGTTCAAGCACTTGAGCTTCCAGAAGCGGATCAAGGCCGCCAAGGACCTGG
>Ga0315912_10001311_pt1 | contig 31407 bp, 19 predicted proteins | sample VfabasoilMG_FD_204469 | JGI IMG/M metagenome (GOLD analysis project Ga0315912, IMG submission 204469) | Garden soil microbial communities collected in Santa Monica, California, United States - V. faba soil | ecosystem: Environmental > Terrestrial > Soil > Garden | place: USA: California...
CCTACACCCTGCTCGGCAAGCTCGGCCAGGGCGGAATGGGCGAGGTGCACCTCGCCAGCGACTCGCGCCTGGAGCGCCGCGTCGCGATCAAGCTCCTGCCCGAGGAATTGCGCGCCGATCCGGAGCGCCGCGCGCGTTTCCTGCGCGAGGCGCGCGCCGTCGCGCAGCTCAGCCACCCCAACATCACGCAGATCTTCGAGGTCGGCGAGGTCGATGGGCGCGATTTCATCGCCTTCGAGCTGGTCGAGGGGCGCACGCTGCAGGAGCGACTGGCCGAGCGGCCGCTCGAACTGGCGCAGATCGTCGAGTTCGCGCTGCCGCTGGCCGACGCGATCGCCTACGCGCACGAGCGCGGCATCGTGCACCGCGACCTGAAGGCGGCCAACGTGATGGTCACGCCGCGCGGGCACGCCAAGCTGCTCGACTTCGGCCTGGCCAAGATCCTGAGCGAGGGCTCGCGCTCGCCCGAAGTGAAGAAGACCACGACCTTGACGCTGCAGGGCGCGATCTTCGGCACTCCGGGCGCCATGTCGCCCGAACAGGCGCTGGGCAAGCCCGTCGACTCGCGCAGCGACATCTTCTCCTTCGGCAGCCTGCTGTACGAGATGGCCGCCGGACGCTCGGCCTTCCGCGGCACGACGGTGATGGAGGTCATGGATGCCGTGATCCACCGCGAGCCCGACCCGCTCGGCCGAGTGCGTCCGGACTTGCCGGCAGAGTTCGTCGCCTGCGTCGCGAAGGCGCTGCGCAAGGAACCCGGCGAGCGTTACCAGACGATGAACGACCTCGCCGCGGACCTGCGCCATTTCAAGCGCACGACCGACAGCGGGCTCGTGCCGCCGGCCGAGGTGCGCGGCGGGCGGCGCATCGCGCTCGCGCTGGCGGCGATCGTCGTGCTCGGGGCGGGCGGCTGGGTCGGCTGGCGTGCGCTGCGCCCGTCGGCAGCGGGCGCGCCCGCCGCGGCCGAGCGCCGCGCGCTGGCCGTGCTGCCCTTCACCAACCTCGGCGGCTCGCCCGAGGACGCGACCTTCGCCGCGGGCCTGCACAGCGACGTGCTCACGCGCCTGGCGAAGATCGGCTCGCTCAAGGTGATCGCGCGCACCTCCGTGCTCGAGTACGCCGCGACCCAGAAACCGCTGCGCGAGATCGGCAAGGAGCTCGGCGTGAGCTCGATCCTCTCGGGCGAGGTCCAGCGCGCCGGCAACGCGCTGCGCTTCAACCTGACGCTGCACGACGCGGCGAGCGAGGACAACCTCTGGGCCGAGAGCTACAACCGCGAGCTCACCAGCAAGGACATCTTCGCCGTGCAGAGCGAGATCGCCGAGGCGGTCGCGCGCGCGCTGCAGGCGCAGCTCTCGCCCGCCGAGAAGCAGGAGCTGCGCGGCGTGCCGACCACCAACGACAAGGCCTACGACGCCTACCTGACCGGGCTGTCGCTGGGGGCCAGGGAGCTCGAGGACGAGCAGCGCCGCGGCCTCGCCGCCCTGGAGTCCGCCGTGGCGCTCGACCCGCGCTTCGCGCTCGCCTGGGCGAGCCTCTCGCGGGCGCGCGGCAACGTCTACTGGCTCTACGAGCCCACGAACTCGGCCCTGATCGAGTCGGCGTTCAGCGACGCGCGGCGCGCGCTCGAACTCGAGCCGGGGCTGCCCGAAGCGCACCTCGCGCTCGGCAAGTGCCACTACGTCAGCCGCGACTACAAGGCGGCGCAGCGCGAGTACGAGATCGCCGAGCGCGGCCTGCCCAACTCGGCGGACCTGCAGCAGGCGCGCGGGTGGCTGCTGCGGCGCACGGGCGAGTGGAGCGAGTCCGCGCTGGTCTTCGGGCGGGCAGTCGAGCTCTCGCCGCGCGATGGCGGCCTGCACGGCGACCTGGCCGTCACGCTGCACTTCATCGGACGCTACGACGAGGCGCTTCGTCAGTACGAGCTCGAGCGGACGCTCGCGGGCCCGGCAGCCAGCATGTACCACGCGACCTGCCTGGTGGATCGCGACGGCATCGTCTCCCCTGCGACCCTGGAGCTCGCCGCGCTCTCGAGCGGCTTCGGCTCCCGGACCGAAGTGATCCAGTACTGGCGCGTGCTGATCCTCGCGCGCGACTTCTCTGGAGCGCGCAATGCACTGGCTACGGCCCCTGAGCTCCTGACCAGCCAGTGGCACGACTACCCGCGCTCCTTGCTGCTGGCGATAGGAGACGAGCTCGCGGGAGACACCGCCAAGGCGCGGGCCGGGTACGAGGCGGCGCGCGTCGCGGCCCTGGCCGAGATCGCGGCCCACCCCGAGAGCGCCCTGCCGCACGCGCCGCTGGCGCTCGCGCTCGCGGGCCTCGGCCAGCGCGACGAGGCGTTGCGCGAGGCGCAGCGCGCGACGGAACTCCTGAGCGTCGAACGCGACACGATCGTCGGCGGCGCCCTGGTGCTCGACCGCTTCTACACCGAGCTGCGCGTCGGCGCGCTCGACGAGGCTGTGCGCTCGCTCGAGAATTACCTCTCGCGCCCGGCCTACCTCTCGCTGCGCGCGCTGGTCCTCGACCCGCGCCTCGACGCGCTCAAGGGCCACGCGGGCTTCGAGGAGCTCTGCAAACGCAAGGGCGTGCGCGGATAGCGTGCTGCGCGCGCACTAGCGCAGCGCCAAGTGCGGATCAGCGCGCCGCATTCCGGGGATCGCGCGCACGCAGCTCCGGCAACCAGTCGAGCACGACGTGCATCTCGGCGCCGAGAGTGCCCGAGCGCTGGCGCACCATCACGAAGTGCTGGCCGTCGGGACTCGGGTCGTAGCTCGCCAGGCCCGAGTTCCAGCTCTCGACGAATTCGGCCACGAAGAGCGGCTCGGGGCGCGCGCTCGACAAACTGGGAGCGGTGCGCACCGCCGCGGCCATCAACGTGCGGCCGGAGAGGAAGAAGAGCTCGGTCCCGTCGCGCGACCAGGCGGGATCCTTTCCGCCCTGCACGGAGACCTTGCGGCGGACGTCCAGCGCCGGGAAGGACTGGACGTAGACCTCCTCCTGCCCCTCCTCGTCCGAGGTGTAGGCGATGTACTTCCCATCGGGAGAGAAGACCGCCGCGCGCTCCGCGCCGGGCGCGTGCAGCAGCGGCCGTGAGCTGCGCTGCTCGAGGTCGGCGAGGTAGACGTCGGCACCGGGCTCGCTCTGCGTGCCGAACAGCAGGTAGCGGCCATCGGGCGAGCAGGACGAGGCGAACCCGAACGGGGTCTCGGGCGCGAACAGTTCGACGGGACCTCCCGCACCGCCCGCATCGCAGGTCATCAGCACCGGCGGACGGGCGAGGTGCATGGTCGCGATGCGCGTGTCGTCTGGGAGCCAGACGTTGCCGTGGTTGTCGCCGCCCTGCGTGATTCGGGTCGTCACGCCGCGCTCGAGGTCGTGCACCCAGAGCTCGCAGAATGGCGCGGGTGTGCGAAACGCCAGCCTGCGCCCGTCGCGCGAATAGCGCGGGTTGTCGACGACCTTCCCGACCGTGAGGATCGGCTCCACGATCCCCTTGCGATCGACGGAGACGAGCATCCCGCGATCCGCGAACACCGACTTCGGCAGATATGCGAGCGTGCCGTCGCCGGCCAGCGCGAACATGCGCACGTGCGTGCTGACCCGCGGGCCCATGTCCGCCACGACCGGGAAGGCCTGTCCGAGCACCACGCGCTTCCGGTGATCGAAGGGCAGCGCCATCAAGGGCCCTTCCGAACGCTGGTAGAGCACGAAGCCACCCGGCGCGAAGACGGGCGTGAATCCTTCGGCGATGACCGTCGTCTTGCGGCTCTCGAGATCGAAGACCAGCGTCTGGAAGCCCCCGCCCGAGCGTGCGCCGAGCAGCAGCGCCTGCTCGTCGGGCAGCGCGCTGGGCGCGACCACGAGCTCGAACTCGTCCGTCGCCCCGACGTCGAGGTACTCCGGCGTCCCGCCGACGGCGGCCACTCGTCCGAGTTGCCGGCCGATCGTGCTGGTCCAGAGGATCGTGCCGTCGGAGAGCCATACGCCGCCGGAGAATCCGCGCGGCAGGGCAGTCAGCGTGCGCACGCTGCCCGTCGAGAGCGTCAGCACGCGCAGCTCTCCATGCACTGCGAAGCCCAGTTCCTCGTCACCGGGAGAGAAGAACGGCAGGTAGCCCTGCTCCGTGCCGGCCAGGGGAGTCGCTTCGAACGAATCGAGCGGGTGCACGAAGAGCTGGTCCTGCCCGGCCGCGTTGCGCGCGCGGTAGACGAGGCGTCCGCCGTCGTGCGAGAGCGCGAGCCCCTGCACCGAGTCAATCGTGAGGTTGGTTCCAAAGTGGACGAAGCGCCGGGTGCGCTGCGGGGCCGGCTCTTCCTGGTTGAGCGTGAAGAAGAGCAGCGCGGCCGCCAGCCCCGCGCCGGCGAGGAACGTGAGCACACGCGCGAGCCTGCCGTGGCGACCTGCCACGACCGGCGATTGCTCCTGCCCGGACGACGCGAGCTCCCAGGGCGCATCGCCGATGTCGCGCAGCCGCGCGCGCGGGTCCTTCGCAGTCGTACGCCGCAGGAGCTCACGCACGCGCGGAGGCGTCGCGGGAGGGAGCTTCGACCAGTCGGGCTCGTGCTCGAGCACGGCAGCGAATACGTCGCTCAGCGTCTCGCCCGCGAAGGCACGCCTGGCCGTGAGGCACTCGTAGAGCACGCAGCCGAAGGCCCAGATGTCGACGCGCTTGTCGATCGCCTTCCCGCGCGCCTGCTCCGGCGCCATGTAGGTCGGCGTGCCCAGCAGCCGGCCGGCTTCGGTCGAGAGCACGCTGTCGGTCGATGAGCCGCTCTGTCCTTCGCGCGCCGGCTTCGCCAGCCCGAAGTCGAGCAGCTTGACCTTGCCCTCGGGCGTGATGCGCACGTTGGCGGGCTTCAAGTCGCGGTGGATCACGCCCGCTTCGTGCGCGGCCGCGAGGCCATCGGCGATCTGCTTGCAGACATCGAGCGACTCGTTGAGGGACAGCGGCCCGCGTTTCAGCCGCTCCTCGAGCGATTCTCCCGGCACGAGCTCGAGCACCAGGAAGCACGTGTCGCCCACCTGGTCGACGCCGAAGATCTGCGCCACGTTGGGATGGTTGAGCGACGCGAGCGTCTTGGCCTCGCGCTCGAATCGCTTCAGGCGCTCCTCGTCGGCCGCGAAGTGCTCGGGCAGCACCTTGATGGCGACCTCGCGCCCGAGCTTCGAGTCCTTCGCGCGATACACCTCGCCCATCGCGCCCGCCCCGAGCGGCGCGAGCAGTTCGTAGTGCAGCAGCTTGGATCCGGGAGTCAGCATCAGCTCAGCGAGGGCCGCGGGCGGGAAGCCCGTTCAGGATCACGCGCAGCGGCGGCGTCTCCGCCGGCGCGAGCTGGAGCAGGAAGCGCTTGCCGTCCGGCGCGACTTCGACCGCGCCGATGTCCTCGACGTTCTCCAACAGCACCGTGGGCGGCGGCGGGGAACCAAACGAGGCGGGTTGACTCAGGTCGACCACCATCACGCGAGCCGGGTCGCTGTCCGCCTTGACGCCCGACTTGAGCTGGATGAAGTAGAGCTTGTCGGATGCAGGCGACCAGACCGGAGCGTAGCCGCCGTCGGAGACCTGCACCTTGGACCCGGGCCCCGGGTACGGCGCGATGTAGACCTCCAACTTCCCCGATTCGTCGGTGACGTAGGCCACCCAACGGCCGTCGGGCGAGAATCTGGCCGCTGCCTCGGTCGCCGGTGTGCTGCGGAACGGGACCGCGACCGTCGATCCGTCCAGCGGCAACACTCGCATGTCTCCGTTCATCCTCTCGAGGATGCCCGAGATCAGCAGCGACTTGCCGTCCGGCGACACGCACATCGGGAACCACACCCGCCCGCCGCTGCCCGGACCGTAGAGCAGGCGGTTGTCGCCCGAGCCGTCCGCGCGAATCGAGAAGATCTCGGGGTAATCGTTCTTGTCCGAGCCGTAGTAGATGATCGATCCGTCCGCGCTCCACACGGGCGATCCTTCCCAGCTCGCTTCGGTCGTCAGGCGCGCGGACGCCGGGCGATCCACGCCGTAGATCCAGAGATCGCTGAGCCCCGTGCGACGATCGGCGACTGCGAGTGCGACGCGGGTTCCGTCCGGCGAGATCCGTGGCGAATTGAAGTTGCCCTTGGGACCGAGTGTGGACAGGCGCACACCCGCAGAGTCGACCCATACGAGCTGCTGATCGTTCGCGGGCGTCACGAACGCCAGCGTGCCGTCGGACGCGACGCTCAGCGGGGAGGATCCGGTCGGGCGGAAGTAGGAGGCGTCGTCGGCGATGGTGACGGCCTCGCCGGTGATGCGCAGCGACTCGCCGTCGAAGGGCGCGGCCTTGATCGTGCCGTCGTCGACGTACACGAGCCAGCCGGGCTCGACGTAGCGCACGAGCGAAGTCAAGTCGGCGACCAGCTTGCGCTCGGACGAGCCGATGCGTCCGGCGTACAGATGCCCGACGCTCACCTCCTGGTCGGGGTTGCGGACGACGACGAGGTACAGGAAGCGCTTGCCGTCCGGCAGGAAGAGCGGGAACTGGTGCACGCGCTCGAAGGCCTTGGCATCGACCGTCGTCAGCTGTTCCGGTTTCCCGCCACCGCTCGGAATCCTGTAGATCCCCCCGGTGCCTTCAGGCCCTCCGATCGGGCGCGCCAGGAGAATCGTCCCGTCCGGACCCCACGAGCTGGCCTCGCTGTACGGCTCGGCGGCGAGCAGGCGGCGCGAGCCGCCTTGCTCCACGTTCACCGCCCAGAGCTTGCCCTCGGCATGGAACGCGATCGAGCGGCTGTCCGCCGACCAGAACGGATTCTGGGCGCCCGTGGTTTCCGCCAGCGGCTTCGCGTCGAACGAGTCGAGCGGCTGGACCCACAAGTTGACGTCCGTCGCGGCGTTCTGACGTGCCACGAAGGCGACGAAGCGCCCGTCGGGCGAGACCACCGGATTCGACGCCCAGAAGTAGGTCGAGGTGCGGGATGGGATCAGCAGGCTGACTCTTCGCGGTGCGGTGGTCTCGGGCCGCGCCGAGCGGCCTGCCGACATCCAGCCCAGCCCGACCAGCAGCACCGCGACGATCGCGCCCAGCGAGATGCGGATCCACGTCTTGCGCGGCCGCGCCAGGGCCTCGGAGGCAGCCGCGTCGTGTCCCGCGAGCGCGCGCTCGAGCTCGATGCGTGCGTCGCCGATGTCGCGCAGGCGCTGGCGCGGATCCTTGGCGAAGCAGCGCTCCAGGAGTTCGCGCACCCGGCGCGGCGTGACCGCCGGAAGCGCGCTGAGGTCGGCCTGCACGTGCAACACGGCGCCGAGCACGTCGGTCAGGGATTCGCCCGCGAAGGCACGCTTGCCGGCCAGGCACTCGTACAACACGCAGCCGAAGGCCCACAGGTCGACGCGCTTGTCGATCGCCTTGCCGCGCGCCTGCTCCGGTGCCATGTAGGTCGGCGTGCCGAGCAGTCGCCCGGATTCCGTCGAGAGCACGCTGTCGGTCGAGGACTGCGAGCTGCCCGCCTCGCGCGCCGGCTTCGCCAGGCCGAAATCGAGCACCTTGACCTGGCCCTCGGGCGTGAGGCGCACGTTCGCGGGTTTGAGATCGCGGTGGATCACGCCGGCTTCGTGCGCGGCCTCGAGACCTTGCGCGATCTGCTTGCAGACCTCGAGCGCGTCCTCGAGCGGCAGCGGCCCGCGCTTCAGCCGGTCCTCGAGCGTCTCACCCGGCACGAGCTCGAGCACGAGGAAGCACGTGTCGCCGACCTGGTCGACGCCGTGGATCTGCGCCACGTTGGGGTGGTTGAGCGAGGCGAGCGTCTTGGCCTCGCGCTCGAAGCGCCTCAGGCGCTCCTCGTCGGCCGCGAAGTGCTCGGGCAGGACCTTGATCGCGACCTCGCGGCCGAGCTTCGAGTCCTTCGCGCGATAGACCTCCCCCATCGCGCCCGCGCCGAGCGGGCCGAGCACCTCGTAGAACGACAGCTTGCTACCAGTGGCGAGCGGCATGAGTTGGGAATCCTACAGTCGCGTGCTCGGTTCAGCGGCCGGTGCGCAGGGTTGCCCCCCAGTTGGGCCAGAATCGCAGGTCGCGGCGCAGATCGAACGGATTGGTGACGCGCATGACGAGCGCCGAGGAACCATCGGCGGCGATATCCCAACCCAGGATGTCGCCCGAATCACGCTCGGGAGCGATCACCTGCGTTGCGTCGAAGCGCAGTTCCGCGGCGGAGACGAGCGCCGTCGCGACGACGCCCTGGCGACACTGGTAGAAGAGTCGGCTGCCGTCGCGATTCCACAGCGGAACTCCGCCGCCGTCCGTCGTCAGCCGGCGCCGGCTGCCCGGATCGGCAAGCCTAGCGACGTAGATCTCCGACCTACCCGACTCGTTGGACCTGTACGCGACCAGCGTGCCGTCCGGGGAAACCGTGGCGCTCGACTGGTAGTTGGGTCCGCCTGCGACAAGGATGGGCTTGCCTGCCGGTGTGCCGTCCGCCGCGACGGCGATGACGTAGGCGTCCAGATCGTCGGCGCCCGGCCTCAGCATGTCGAGGCCGAGCATGTTCGCGGGATAGGAGAGCGAGTACACGTAGCCTAGCCCCTCGAGCAGCAGGGCAGGCTGCGCGCTGCCGTCGAGTGGTGCGCGGTAGAAACGGTGGCCAGCGCCGGCGCGGTCGGACGAGAAGATCAGCCAGCGCCCATCGTGGGACAGCACTCCGTTGATGTCGTTGCCGCCGCCGCTGGTCAAAGGCGTCGTGTTCATCTGCTCCAGGTCGACCAGCCAGAGCTTGTCGTTGGCACCCAGGTGGCAGGCGACGGCGCGCTTGAAGTCGCGCGACAACCACACGCCACCGCCGAATCCACCATCGAAGGCCTTGAGCGGCTCGGTCGTGCGGCCGGGGCCTTCCCACGCGAACTGCACGTGGTTCTCGGCTCTCCCCCCCGCCGCGAACACGAGGCAGCCCTGCCGGGTGACGTCGTACCAGGCCGCCCCGTTCATCGGCTGCGTGGCGACGCCTTCGAGGACGGAGATCGGCGCGCCGTGGATCGTGCGCGACGAGAGGTCGAAGCCGACGGCATACAGCCGCCCGGCGCGCGCGAACACGAGCTGCCCGCTGTCGAGGTAGCGCGGCATGCTGCCGCCTTCGAGGAGCACGCGGTGCTTGCCGGTCCCAGGATCCGTGACGGCGATGCGCGCGTCGTCCAGGCTCTCGTCGGTCTCCGACTTGATCGAGAACAGGACGCCGGCAGTCCCCGGGAGCGCACAGGGCCAGCGGTGGCTGACTTCGCCCGCGGCTCGATCGACCGTCGTCAGCTGACGGGGCTCGCCGCCGCCGGCCGAGACCGTCCAGAGCGGATCGGCGAAGCCCGGCACGTACACGATCGCGTCCGCGTCGGTCCAAGTCCCACCGAGCGAAGTGGTCATGGCAGGCCCCAAAGCGACGGGAACACCGCCGGGCAGGTCGATGCGCCAGATCCGGGTGCCGCTGAAGAACGCGAGGCGCTTTCCATCCGGCGCGAAGAAGGGCGCGATCGCGTCCGTGTCGCTCGTCAGACGCACGCTGTCGAAGCTGTCGAGATGGCGCACGTAGACGGAGGGGCCTTCGTCCATCCGGAATCCGACGTACGCGACCTGATCGCCGGTCGGTGAGATGGCCAGCGTTGCCATCGAGGCGTCGGGAACGAGGCCGACGGGGATTCCGACCTCGTCGGGCAACGCGAGCGACGTCCGCATGTCGACGACACCACTCGGTGTGCGCTGGATGAGGAAGACGGTCGTCACGATCCAACCCGCCAGCGCGATCGCGGCGATGGTCCAGGGCCAGACGGGGCGGCGGGTTGCGAACACCCGACCCTCGGACAATCCGTCGTGTGGGTGCGCGAGCACGATGCGTGCTTCGCCGATCGACTGCAGCCGCTGCTTCCCGTCCTTCGACAGGCAGCGCTGCAGCAGCTCGCGCACGCGTTGCGGCGTCGCCGCGGGCAGCTTGCTCAGGTCGGCCTCGCGCTCGATCACCGCGGCGAACACGTCCGTCAGCGTCTCTCCCGCGAAGGCGCGCCTGGCCGTCAAGCATTCGTAGAGCACGCAGCCGAAAGCCCAGATGTCGACGCGCTTGTCGATCGGCTTGCCGCGCGCCTGCTCCGGCGCCATGTAGGTCGGCGTGCCGAGCAGGCGTCCGGTCTCGGTCGATAGCACGCTGTCGGTCGATGAGCCGTGATGCGATTCGCTGGCGGGCTTCGCCAGACCGAAATCGAGCACCTTGACCCTGCCGTCGGGCGTGAGGCGGATGTTCGCAGGCTTCAGGTCGCGGTGGATCACGCCGGCCTCGTGCGCGGCCTCGAGACCTTCGGCGATCTGGCGGCAGACGTCGAGCGCTTCCGCGAGCGGCAGCGGGCCGCGCTTGAGGCGCTCCTCGAGCGACTCGCCCTCGACCAGCTCCAGGACGAGGAAGCAGGTGTCCCCGACCTGATCGACGCCGTGAATCTGCGCCACGTTGGGGTGGTTGACGGTGGCGAGCGTCTTGGCCTCGCGCTCGAAGCGGCGCAAGCGCTCCTCGTCGGCCGCGAAGTGCTCGGGCAGCACCTTGATCGCGACCTCGCGGCCGAGCTTCGAGTCCTTCGCCCGGTAGACCTCCCCCATCGCGCCCGCCCCGAGCGGGCCGAGCACTTCGTAGTGCGAAAGCTTCGTTCCAGTCCCGAGCGTCATCGCGTCAACAACCTCTGCCATCCCACGACGACGTCGTCCGGCTGGAGCGGATTCTTGGAGTCGGTCAGCATCAGCAGGAAGCGCTGGCCGTCCTTGCTCACCGCCCAGTCCTGGATCACGCTCGGCGCGTTGAAGAGCCGCTTCGGAGGCGCCGCCAGCACCTGTCCGTCCGCGCCGGCGCTCAGCTCGACCGAGAACAGCCAGTCGTGATCGTCCGAATAGAAGATCTCCTTCCCCGAGCCAGGCCAGTGCGTGTCGTGACCACCATCGAGCGACACTCGCTGTCGCTCGGACGCGTCGGCGAGGGACTGGACGTAGATCTCGAACCGGCCGGACTCGTTCGACGCGTAGGCGATCGACCGCCCGTCGGGCGAAAACACGGGATCGGACTCGCTGAAAGCCGTGCCGAGCAGCTTGCGCCGCTCCCCGCTCGCGACATCCACGCACCAGATGTCGCTGCCCGTCGCCTCGTCGCGGTGCCGGTAGATCACCTGTTTTCCATCCGGCGACCAGCCGCCGAGCCACTGCACGCGGCGGTCGAAGGGCACGAGCACGCGCGCCGAGGCCTGTGCGATGTCCCAGAGGTAGAGGCTGGGCGGGCCGTTCCAGTCCGCGCTCATGGCCAGCTGCTTCCCGTCCGGCGACCAGCGCGGGCAGTACTCGCCGCGCCTCGCGGAGGTCAAACGCGTCGGCATCCCGCGCTGCAGGTCGACGCGCCAGAGGTCTGAGCCCCCCGTCTGAGGGTCGACGATTCCGACCACGAGCGCCTGGCCGTCGGGCGAGAGGTCGAATTCGCGGTAATCGTCGGGCTTGAGCACGCTCTCCAACGCGCGGCCTTCGCGATCGAACCACTGCAGCCGCGAGTCCGGCGAACGGTGGCGGAAGACGAGCGTCCCTTCCTGCGAGACGCTGAAGCCGGCCCAACCCGTGATCGAGGAGGACTGGATCCCGTCGATGAGCTGAACGGGATCACCGCGCAGCTCGAGCTTCGCCGCGTCGAAGCCCTGCGCCAGCAGGATCCCGCGCCGGACGTAGAGGATGTAGCCCGGCGCGGCGTAGAACGCGCGCGAGTCGGCCGGGACGAGTGCGCGCGTCTCCTCCGAGTCGACGTCCCCGATCTGGAGCATGGCCTCGCTGCCGACAGGCTGAGTGAAGAGGAAATGGCGTCCGTCAGGGAGGAAGCAGGGGAAGCACTTGTCCGGTTCGAACGGCCGGTCCTTCGGGAATCTGCGGATCTGCTGGAACGACGTCTGGCCGGGCTCGAGCTTGAACCAGCCCTCGTTCTCGGTCGCCTCGGTGACCTCGATCAGGATCGTCCCGCGGCTCGACCAGCTGCCGACGCACCATCCGCCGGGGACGTCCGCCAGGACCTCGGGCGGCGCGCCGCCGAGCCCGACGCGCTTGAGTTTGTTGCCCGCGAAGAAGGCGATCTGCCGGCTGTCGGGCGACCAGAACGGCCAGTTCGCCTTGGCCGTGCCTTCGAGCTCGCGGGCCGCGGGGTCGGCCAATGCGCGCAACCACAGCGAGCCTTCGTACGTGAAGACGACGTAGCGGCCATCGGGGGAGATCACCAGGTTTCCGTGCCCGGTCTCCGCTTGCGGAAGCGTGAAGTGAAAAGCTGGGGCCAGAGGTGCAGGGGCCGGACTCCGCAGCGCGAAGTAGAGGGCCGAGCCGGCCGCGATCGCGGCGGCGGCCCAGCCGATCCAAGCGCGCGAATTGCCGCCCGCATGCGTCAACGCCGGCTCGGCGCGCGCGCGCTCGAGCTGGCGGCGGATCTCGCCGATGTCGCGCGCGCGCTCGTGCGGGTCCTTGACCAGGCAGTCGGCGAGCAGCTCGCGTACGCGCGGCGGCGTCGCTTGCGGCAGTCGCGAGAGGTCGGGACTCGTGTGCAAGACGGCGCCGAGCACGTCGGTCAGCGTCTCGCCCGCGAAGGCGCGCTTGCCGGTCAGGCACTCGTAGAGCACGCAGCCGAAGGCCCAGATGTCGACGCGCTTGTCGATCGATTTCCCGCGCGCTTGTTCGGGCGCCATGTAGGTCGGCGTGCCGAGAAGACGGCCGGATTCGGTCGAGAGCACCGAGTCGGTCGAGGAGCCGCCCCCACCCTCGCGCGCGGGTTTGGCCAGTCCGAAGTCGAGCACCTTGACCTTGCCGTCGGGGGTGAGGCGGATGTTCGCCGGTTTCAAGTCGCGGTGGATCACGCCCGCCTCGTGCGCGGCCTCGAGGCCGGAGGCGATCTGGCGACAGACGGCGAGCGTATCGTCGAGCGAGAGCGGCCCCTGCTTCAGCCGTTCCTCGAGCGTCTGACCGGGCACGAGCTCGAGCACGAGGAAGCACGTGTCGCCGACCTGGTCGACACCGAAGATCTGCGCCACGTTGGTGTGATTCAGCGACGCGAGCGTCTTCGCCTCGCGCTCGAAGCGCCTAAGACGCTCCTCGTCGGCCGCGAAGTGCTCCGGCAGCACCTTGATCGCGACTTCGCGGCCGAGCTTCGTGTCGCGCGCTCGATACACCTCGCCCATCGCGCCCGCCCCGAGCGGGCCGAGCACCTCGTAGTGCAGCAATGTCGATCCCGTCGCCAGTGCCATATGCGTCGCGCTCAGCGCTTCTCCCCGCCCAGCATCGAGGGCCAGTTCTGCACCAAGGTCAGCGACCGATTCGCATCGGCATCGCAGGAGACAGCGATCAGGACGCGCTTGCCGTCGGCGCTGATCGCGACCGGGCCATCAGGCAACTTTCGGCCTCCGAAGGCCCGCACGGGCGTGCCGATCTCGAGCGTCTCGCCTTTCGGGAGCACGCTGACCGACCAGAGCTCGGAGCCCGTCGCGGAAAGGTAGAACACCCGGCCGTCGCCCAGCCAGCAGAGAGTTTCCCCCACACCTCCTGCAGTGATCGGCTGCAGCGGTCCGGGACCAGGAAACGCAGTCGCGTAGAGTTCGGGCCGTCCGGACTGGTCCGAGACGAACACGAACCAGTGACCGTCGGGTGAGAATTGGGCCTGATCCTCGGAGGCCGGCGATGCGATCATCGCGCGCGGCTTCTCGCTGCCGTCGGCGCGAACCGCCAGGACGTCGATCGAGGTCGCCCGACGCTGATCCCCCATGAGTATCCAGACGCCGTCGCGGGACCAGGAATTCGGCCACCCGCCTTCGATTCGACGCTCGGCGCCCTCCCCGCTCGTCGAGCGGATGGACGTCACCTCGGTTTCGCCCTCGCTGACCCAGTAGGCGACCGACTTGCCGTCGGGTGACCAGCAGGCGGAGATCCTCTTGCTGGCCTGCTCGACGAAGCGCGAGCCGAGCCCCCGTACCGGATCGAGCAACTGCAGCTCGCGCACGTTGTTGTCGCGCGCGACCAGCGCGAGGATCCGGTCATCCGAGGGCGAGAGAGAAACGAGCTCGATGCGCGCGGCTGTCCCGAATTGCCCCTCGGAGCGGCCCGCCGCGTCGAACCACTCGAGGCGCCGCTCGCCGGCATCGCTCAAGTAGACCAGCGTGCCCTCGTCCGAGACGCTGTAGGTTCCGGTATCCCTGAGAGGATCGAAGAGTACGCCCTCGGCCACGAGCTTCGCCTCGCCGGAGGTCTTCCCCAGCGCCGGGTCGAAGGGCTGGGCCATCAGGTTTCCACCGCGCACGAAGAGCAGCGTCCGGTTGGAGACGCAGATGCCCTCGCTCTTCTCGTCCGACACGCGCGCGCTCTTGCCCGAGGCGAGTTCGAGCAGATGGATGCCATCTGCTTCGGTATTCATCAGCGAGTAGAGCACGCGCTTGCCGTCCGGCAGGAAGTGCGGAAGCCGATGCGAAATCCTCCCGCTGGCCTGAGTCAGGGGCGTCGGCGATCCGCCCGAGGCCGACACGCGTTGCAGCGGTCCGAAGGGAGCAGGCGCGAAGATGATCGCGTCGTCGGGGCCCCACGTACCGCCACGCGGTTCGATCGTGGCCTCGCAAATCGTCGTCGCCGCTCCCCCGCCGGCGGGGATGCGCTTCAACTTGCCTTTGGCGAAGAACGCGATCGTTCGACTGTCGGGCGACCAGAACGGATAGCGCGCGCCTTCGGTTCCGGAGAGGGGCTGCGGTACCAGGCTTTCGAGCATCTGCACGTAGAGCCGGGGCTCCTCGTCCGAGCGCGAAGCGCAGAGTACGAGCCTCCGGCCATCCGGAGAGACGGCGAGCGCGCCGTCGACGTCCGAAAGACCCATTCCCTGCGGCAGCCGCAGCGAGGAGCGCACGAGCGCGCGAGGCTCCTCTGCGGCGGGCTTCGCCAACAGGATCGCCAGCGCGACTGCGCCGGCGAGGCTCGCGATCCAGAGCACTGCCAGCCACGCCCGGGTCCGCTTCGGCATGCGCACGGGCGCGCTGCCGGCGACCTTCTCCGCGCCGTGCGCCAGGACCCAGCGAGCGTCGCCTGCATCGCGCAGGCGCTCGTGCGGATCCTTCTCGAAGCAGCGCGCGAGCAGCTCGCGCACGCGCGGCGGCGTCGCTTGCGGCAGGCGCGAGAGGTCGGGACTCGTGTGCAGGACGGCGCCGAGCACGTCGGTCAGCGTCTCGCCCGCGAAGGCGCGCTTGCCGGTCAGGCACTCGTAGAGCACGCAGCCGAAGGCCCAGATGTCGACGCGCTTGTCGATCGACTTGCCGCGCGCCTGTTCGGGCGCCATGTAGGTCGGCGTGCCGAGCAGCCGGCCGGATTCGGTCGAGAGCACCGAGTCGGTCGAGGAGCCGCCCCCACCCTCGCGCGCGGGCTTCGCCAGTCCGAAGTCGAGCACCTTGACCTTGCCGTCGGGGGTCAGGCGGATGTTCGCCGGTTTCAAGTCGCGGTGGATCACGCCCGCCTCGTGCGCGGCCTCGAGGCCGGAGGCGATCTGGCGACAGACGTCGAGCGTCTCGTCGATCGAAAGCGGCCCCTGCTTCAGCCGTTCCTCGAGCGTCACACCCGGCACGAGCTCGAGCACGAGGAAGCACGTGTCGCCTACCTGGTCGACGCCGAAGATCTGCGCCACGTTGGTGTGATTCAGCGACGCAAGCGTCTTCGCCTCGCGCTCGAAGCGCCGCAAGCGCTCCTCGTTCGCCGCGAAGTGCTCCGGCAGCACCTTGATCGCGACCTCGCGTCCGAGCTTCGAGTCCTTCGCGCGATAGACCTCTCCCATCGCGCCCGCCCCGAGCGGGCCGAGCAGCTCGTAGTGCAAGAGCTTCGATCCGCTGGCGAGGCTCACGGTTTGCGGCTCCCCGCCGACAGCGCGCGCATCTGCGGCAGCCAGTCGAGCACGACCCGCAGCCTGGTCGTCGGAGTCTCGGGCGGATCGTCCTGCTCGGTCATCAGGAAGCGCTGGTCGTCGGGCGAGATGTCGAAGGACGTCAATCCGCCCAGGCCCTGGTAGCGGCCCGAGAACAGGAGCCGCGGCTTGCCGACCGCGAGCGAGGGCTCGCGGGTGATCGGCACCACGAAGACGTCCCGCGTGCCGCGCGCGCCGCTCGGCGAGCGCGCGATGAAGAAGAGCTCGTCGCCCGTGTGCGACCAGAGCGGAGAGCTCGCGCCATCGAGGGAAACCTGCTCGCGCGGGCCGGGTCCGGGATAGGGCTGGACGTACACTTCCGAGCGGCCCGAGGAGTCCGAACCATAGGCAAGCCAGGCTCCGTCGGGCGAGATCTCGGGTGCGGCCTCGTTCGCGCGCGTGTGGATCCAGGGCTCGGCCGGAGTGCCTCGCGCGAGGTCGACGCGCAGGATGTCGGTCCCGTTGCCCTCGTCGGCGCAGGTCGCGAAGAGCCACGCGCCGTCCTTGGAGACGCTGCTCGCCTGGCCGGGGACGCTGCCGCGCAGGGGCTGCACGGAGCCGGATCCGTCCGTCAGGATGCTCGCGAGGCCCTCGCTCGCCCTGGTGCAGAAGATCCGCGTGGCGTCGCTGGACCAGACCGGAGCCCACAGGCCCTCCTCGTCGGCGAGCCGCGAGCTGGTTCCGCGCTCGAGATCGAGCAGTGTGGGCCGGCCGTCGAGGACGCGCTTGCCCATGGCCGCATACGCGGTGACGGCGCGCTTGCCGTCGGGCGAGAGCCGCAAGCGTGCGTAATAGCCGTCCGGGGCCGCGATCCGCTCCACCTTCCCGTCGCGTCCGACCCACACGGGCCGGCTCGGACCGAAGGGGATCCGGCCGCCCTCGGCGAAGACCAGCGTACCGGAGACGGAGACGTCGAAGAACGCCGTCAAGACAGCCGAGGCAGGCCGCGCGCCGTCGTAGGCGTGGAGCAGGTTCGAGATCAGCGCCGTCGGCGCGCCCTTGACCTCCAGATGCTCGAGATCGAAGGGCACGCACATCAGCACGCCGTCGCGCGCGAAGAGCAGCCGGTCGGGCGCGACGAAGCGGCCATCGGTCGCTTCATCGACGAGCTTGCGGATCTCGCCTCCGCGCCGGGTCGCGACGAACACGCACGGACGCCTGTCCTTGATGTTCGTGAAGAGCAACCCGCGCCCGCCGGGGAGCAGGTGCGGCAGGCGGTGGCTCTCGGTCGGGCCGGGCTGGGTCAGGCGCTTGGGGACACCCCCGGTCGCGGGAACTTCCCACAGGCCGTCGTCGAAGCGGCCGAACACGATCGAACCATCCGTGTCGAAGCACGCGCCGAAGAGATCCAGGTCCGCGGAAACGAGCGGGTTGCTGGAGGGCAGGCCGCCGTCGCTCAATCTGGCGACCTGCTCGACCGGACCGCCGTCGAGCGGGACCTTGCAGATCCTGCCGTCGGCGAGAAACCCGGCCCAGCGGTCGTCGGGTGAGAGGAAGACGCTGTCGGCGCCCTCGGTCCCGGGGATCGGCACGGCCTCGCCGGCCTCGAGCGCGCGCAGGTAGAGCTGCGTTACCTGAACCGAAGCGCTCGCTTCACCTTCCGCTGCGGGCGGATTCGGCAGCCCGCTGAAGACCAGGCGACGGCCGTCGGAGGTGATCGCGAAGGCCGGCCGATAGGGGCGCGAGGACGAGGTCGGGCCGAGGCGATAAGCCGGAGCGAGCGGGAGCTCGAGCTGCGTGAGCGGACGCTCGACAGCCGAGTTTCCCGTGCGACCGAGGAAGTAAGCCCCGGCGACGGCGCCGAGCGCGATCAGGCCGAGCGCCAGGCTCATCGCGGCGGATTTCGGCCGCGCCGCGCCGGCCTCCGCGGGCGCGTCGTGCGCGCGCTCGAGAATGCGCCGCGCGTCGCCGCAGTCGCGCAAGCGCTCGCGCGGATCCTTCTCGAAGCAGCTCGCGACGAGCTCGCGCACGCTGCGCGGAGTGTCCGCGGGCAGCCGCGCGAGATCGGGACTCGTGTGCAGGACGGCGCCGAGCACGTCGGTCAGCGTCTCGCCCGCGAAGGCGCGCTTGCCGGTCAGGCACTCGTAGAGCACGCAGCCGAAGGCCCAGATGTCGACGCGCTTGTCGATCGATTTCCCGCGCGCCTGCTCGGGTGCCATGTAGGTCGGCGTGCCTAGAAGACGGCCGGATTCGGTCGAGAGCACGGAGTCGGTCGAGGAGCCGCTGCTTCCTTCGCGCGCCGGCTTCGCCAGTCCGAAGTCGAGCACCTTGACCTTGCCCTCGGGCGTGAGGCGCACGTTGGCGGGCTTCAAGTCGCGGTGGATCACCCCCGCTTCGTGCGCGGCCTCGAGGCCTTCCGCGACCTGCTTGCACACGTCGAGCGCGTCCGAAAGCGGAAGCGCTCCCCGCTTCAGCCGCTCTTCGAGGCTCTCGCCCGGCACCAGCTCGAGCACGAGGAAGCACGTGTCGCCCACCTGGTCGACGCCGAAGATCTGCCCCACGTTCGGGTGATTCAGCGACGCGAGCGTCTTCGCTTCGCGCTCGAAGCGCCGCAAGCGCTCTTCGTCCGCGGCGAAGTGCTCGGGCAGGACCTTGATCGCGACCTCGCGTCCGAGGCGCGTGTCCTTGGCGCGGTAGACCTCCCCCATCGCCCCGGCGCCGATGGGCGCGAGAATCTCGTAGGTCGAGAGCCTGGAATGGGGCGCGAGCGTCATCAGCGGTCGACGGAAGCCCAATCGTAGCAAGCGGCTCGCGCCGTCTGCATACTCCGCCCCGCCATGCAGCCCACTCGCCGCAATCTGCTCTTGTCCGCGGGTGCGCTGGCCAGCGGCTCGCTGCTCACCCGCTGCGCTACGGTCGGTCCGAACCAGGCGGACTCGGCCGTGGATCCGGACTTCGACGACGCTGTCAGCGTCTCCGACCTGCAGGCGATCGCACGCCGGCGCATGGAGCCCATGGCGCGCGAGTTCATCGAGGGCGCGGCGGCGGACGAGATCTCGCTGCGCTGGAACCGCGAGGCCTACGATCGCATCCGGCTGAATCCGCGGGTCTTGCGCGACGTGAGCAGCGTAGACACGCGCGTCAACTTGCTGGGGCTCGCGCTGCCCTTCCCGATCCTGCTCGCTCCGACGGCCCTGCACAAATTGGTGCACAGCGAGGGCGAGCTGGCCACCGTGCGCGGAGCCGGCGCCGCACAGGCGGCGATGACGCTCAGCACGATGTCCAGCGTCGCGCTCGAGGATGTCGCGCGCGCGGCCACGGGCCCGCTGTGGTTCCAGCTCTACGTGCAGCAGGACAAGGGTTTCACCGCGGAGCTGGTGCAGCGCGCCGAGGCCGCGGGATACAAGGCGCTCGTCGTCACCGTCGACACGCCCGTGGGCGGCGCGCGCAATCGCCAGGACCGCGCCAAGTTCCACCTGCCGCCGGGCGTGGAGATGGCCAACCTGCGCGGGCTCCCGACCGAGGGCGGTCACAAGCTCGACACGGAGAAGGAGGCCTTCACGAACATCCTTCCAGAGAAGCTGACCTGGAAGGACATCGAGTGGCTGCAGTCGCTCACCAAGCTGCCGGTCCTGATCAAGGGCGTGCTCGACCCGAACGACGCGCTCCTGGCCGTGAAGCAGGGCCTGGCGGGCATCGTGGTCTCGAACCACGGCGCGCGCAACCTCGACACCGTTCCGGCGACGATCGACGCGCTGCCGCGCATCACCGACAAGGTCGCAGGCCAGCTCGCGGTGCTGGTCGACGGCGGCGTGCGGCGCGGCACGGACGTGCTCAAGGCGCTGGCCCTGGGCGCGAACGCGGTGCTGGTGGGCCGGCCGATCTTCTACGGCCTCTCGGCCGCGGGCGCCGACGGCGTGCAGCAGATGCTCGGAATCCTGCGCCACGAGCTCGAGATGGCGCTGGCGCTCACGGGCCGCGCGACGGTCGCCGAGCTCGACCGTTCGGTGCTCTGGGACTGAGCGCGGCTCAGGCCGGCTCTTCGAACACGCCGGTGCTGCGGTTCTTGCGCACGCGGTCCCAGCGCAGGCAGCGCCCGTTCATCGCCACGTAGGTGCCGAAGGTCAGCGACTGCGCGAAGGCCAGCGCGCTGCCGAGGTTGAAGAGACCATCCGAGCTGCCGAAGGTGTAGGGCACCATCGCCCCGGTCAGCACGACCGTCTTCTGCAAGTTCGCAGCGCCGATCACGCGCGCCGTCTGCTCCATCGTGTCGGTCCCGTGCGTGACCACGATGCGCGCCTCGGGCGCATCGCGGCAGGCGGCGAGGATCTGCTGGCGCTGCGCGTCGTTCATCTCGAGGCTGTCGATCAGCATCAGCGTCTGCACGCTGACCGCGAGCCGGCTGCGACCGAGGCGCAGCATCTCCTGCACGTGCGTCTCGCGGAACAAGAGGCGCCCTTCGAGCTCGTGGTAGTCCTTGTCGAACGTGCCGCCCGTGACCAGGATGCGCAGCGCCGTCGCGTCCATCAGAGCACCGGTCCCTTGTCCCCCGGCAGCATCGCCCGCCGCACGAGCGGGATCGGGGGCCCGCCGAAGGACAGGAACTCGTCGTGGAACTCCTTCCAGGCCTCCTGCCCGCCGCGGTTCGCGCACCAGTCCGTGCGCAGCTTGCGGATCATCAGCTTTCCGAGCGTGTAGTTGAGGTAGGCCGGGTCGTAGGTCCCGCGCGCGGCCTGCTGGCGCGCGTTGCCGGGATCCTGGAAGGCGAGCTCGCGGAACATCACCTCCGACTCCGCGACCTTCATCCCGTGCAGGTGCATCCCGAGCGACGAGAGCAGGCGCACGTTGCGCAGCAGCGCGTTCAGGAGCTGGCCGATGTGCGCCTCGGGATCGCCGCGCAGGCCCTGCTCCCAGAGCATCTCTTCGGTGTAGTGCGCCCAGCCCTCGGCGAAGGCGTAGCCGACGAACATCCGGCCGATCATCGAGCGCGAGCGGTTGGCGTGCAGGTACTGCAGGAAGTGGCCGGGCCAGACCTCGTGCGCCGAGGTGAAGAGCAGCTCCGCCTCGCCGGGCACGTAGGCGTCCTGTTCGGCCTGCGCCCACGCGGGATCGGGCGGCGCGATGTAGTAGACCGAGGGCAGGTTCGTCTCGTAGGGCCCGGGGATCTCGATGTAGGCGAAGTTCTGGCGGTTGAAGGCCGGCGCTTCGGCGACCTGGGCTTCTTCCGTGCCGGGGATCGTGACGATGTCGTGCTCGACCAGGAACTTCCGCAGCTCGACGAGCTGCTCGCGCGCGCCCGCCACGGGGCCGCCGGGGGTCTTCTTGGCCGCGATGCGCTCGATGCACTCGCGGACCTCCATCCCGGGCGCGTAGAGCGCGCAGGCCTCGCGCAGCGCGGCGCTGTTGCGCTCGAGATCGGCGCGACCGGCGGCCTCCAGCGCGGGCAGCGGGAGCACGACGTCCTCGGTCATCTCGAGCATCTTCGCGTAGCGCGCGGGGCCGAGCGGCACGATCGCCGTCGAGTTCGGCAGGTCGTCCGCGAGCCTTTGAGCGAGCGCGGCCAGCGCCTTTGCCGCCTCTTCGCTGGCCTCGACGAGCTCCTGCTGCAGGACGGCGTCGTCGACGTCTGCGAAGGCCAGGCGCGCGTCCTTGCGATAGAAGTCCGCCAGTCCCGAAAACAGCGCGACGCCGTAGTGCGTGAACGTCTCCGGCAGCGGCAGGCGCAGGTTCTGCTGGATCTGCGGCGCGGCGCGCACGACCGAGCGCGCATAGCGGATGAACGCGCGCAGGCGCACGTCCGCCGCCGCGTAGGGCCGCACGACGTAGACGCTCGGGTTGAGCGAGTCGGTGTAGTAGGCCGGGTTGTGGAACGGCTGTTCGGCGACCTTGAGCCAGAAGAGGTCGTTGTCGATGCGCTGCAGGAGGTAGTCGCGCTCGAACTGCTGCGCCGCGTCGAGCCTCGCCGGGGCGAACGCGCTCGCGCGCTCGCGCAGGCGCTCGAGCCGAGCGCACTCGGCCTTGAGGCCCTCCTCGGACCAGTCCGGCAACTGCCCGTCGTACTCGTGCCGGCCCTGGTTGATCGCGAAGGCCGGGTTGGCCTTGAAGTACGCGGCCATGAACTCGTCGACGAAGGCCGGCCAGGCCGTGCTGGCCTCCACCTTCTCGGCCTTCGCGGGCGCGCGCGGGGGCGGGCTCTCGCAGCCCGCGAGGAGCAACGCGAGCGCGCTCACCGACCGGACGAAGCCGCGCATGCGACCGATGGCTACCAGATCCCGCCGCGCTCGGCGGCCGCCTGCTCGATGCGCGCGCGGGCGGAGAGCGCCTGCTCGCTCTGCGGATCGAGCGCCAGCGCCTGGTTGGCGCAGGCCAGGGCCTTGTTGTAGCTCGAGCGCGTCGTGTAGGCGCTCGCCAGGTGCAGGTGCAGCTCCACCATCTGGTTGACGACGACGGCGCGGTAGCCCCCGAGCGTCTCCTGCGTCTTCGGATCGGGGTACTTCTTGACCAGCTTGTCCAGGAGCGCCAGCGCGCGCTCACCGTCGTTGAGTGCGCCCTCCCAGGAGCTCATCGACGCGCTGCCGGTGGTCTTCTGCGTCAGACCCTGCTGGGTCTTCTTGACCATGTCGTCGTAGTTCTTCTTGCCGGGCTGCAGGTCCTTCTTGAGCTGCTCGCTGGCGTTGGATTGCGCCTTGGCCTCCTTCTCGCCGCGGGCGACGGCGTAGGACTGCTCGAGGATCGCCGCGGCTTCCTTGGCCTGCGGCTCGTCGGGCACCTTCTCGACCACCTTCAGGAGCCACTTCTCGGCCTCGGCCTTGTCGCCCTTGGCGGTCGCCTCCTGGGCCTTCTTCATGCCGAAGGCGGCCGCGAGCTGCCGCAGCTTGGCGCGCTCGACGTCGACCGCCGCCTTGCGCGAGGGATCGGCCTTCTCGGCGTAGCCGTAGTGCCGCATCGCGTGCGCGAAGAGCTCGGTGTCGCGCGCCAGGTTCCCGATGCGGATCTGCTTCGCCGCGTCGTCCTTCGGGACCTTGCTCTGGTTGACGAGGTAGACCGAGCGCTTGTCGAGCTCGTCGAGCTTGAAGGCGCGCGCCGAGCCGTCCTCCATCTTGAAGTTGAGCGTCTGGGTCGCTTCCTCGAACGAGACGGCCTCGCCCTTGATCAGCTGGCCGTCCTTGAGCTTGACGTAGTCGGCCGAAGTCAGGACGAGGAGCGAAGCGAGACAGAGCGTGGTGCGCAGGAGGCTGTTCATGGCGCTCACTTCTTTCCGCCCATCTTCAGCGGGCCGCAGGTGCATTCGGGATTGTCCGGATTGCGCTCGCCCTTGAGGCACGTGGAATTCGGACAGCCCTCGAAATCGGCTTCGGGCGTGCCGCAGATGCAGCGCTGAGCCGCCGCCGCGGACGCACTGTCGCCGGAAGACTTGCAGGCGCCGAGCGCGGCCACAGCACCCAAGAGCAGGATGACGACGAACTTCATGATCTCGCGCTTTCTGCCGGACGATTGCGGGGATTCGGAGACGGGCGGGCAGTCTAGCACTCTGCTACGCTCCAAGCATGTTCCTGGCCGCGCTGCTCTCCTGCGCCCCGCCCGCGCAGGAGTTCGACGGCCTCGCGCGCGCAGCGCTGTACGAGCCCAGGTCCAGGCTCGCGCCGCTCGCGTGGGGGCCCGAGCAGCGCGTCATGCAGGGTTTCTTCGGCGCGGGCACGTACGACACGTTCCAGCGCACGGGCGGTTCGACCCCCGACGTCGACGGCGATGAAAACTCCACGCAAGTGCCGGTGATCGGCGGCGGCGCGCAGTGGAAGCTCGCCGGCGAGCGCATCGACTTCGGCCTGGAGCTGATGTTCTCCCTGGGCGGGCGCGCGGACGCGGCCGCCTTCGCGGTCGGCGGCGGCGGCGCTGCGATCGCCGTGAGCGTCGACATGCTCGCGGTCGAACTCTACGGCGGACCCTTCGTGAGCTGCTTCGTCGGCGAGCGCTCGCGCGTGTACTTCGCCGCCGGCCCGCTGATGGAGTGGGCCGACTACACCCAGGAGTTCGCCGGCGTCGGTGCGAGCGAGACCGGCACCGGCTTCGGCACCGGCTTCTATGCGCGCACGGGCTTCGAGTTCGCGTTGAGCAACAACACGCTGCTCGGACTGGGCGTGCGCTGGTCGGAGGCCAACGTGGGCCTGGACGGCGGGCTCGGCGACCTCGATGTCGAGGGCTTCCAGTTCGTGCTCACGGTCACCGAGGGCTTCTGATCACTTCACGACCGGTTCCGGGGCCGGCTTGCGCGCTGCGCGCAGCTTCGCCCCCAGCGCCTCGGATCCCTTGGAGAGGTCTCCCAGGCGCGCGGCGACCTTGTTGCCGTCCTTCGCGACGTCGCTGATCCGGCTCGCCACGGCCCCGATGCCGTCGGGCGACAAGTCGTTGCTCAGGAACGTGCGCACGTCCTTGAGGCGTGCTTCGATGGCGGTCGTGCCCTCGAGCAGCTCGTCGACCTGCTTGGAGACTCCGGCCACCTCCTCGCGGAACGTGTTCAGCCGCTTCTCGCCGGCCTTGCGCAACTCCTCGTCCTGGATGGCGTTGTTCTGCTTCTCGAATTCCGCGAACCAGATCTCGGCCTTGGACTTCAACGTGTCCCGCGACGAGTTCAGGCCGGCGAACTCCTTGCCGAAGGAGCTCAGGCTCTTGGCGAACTGGTCGTAGGCCGGCTTGGGGTCCTGATCCTTGGTCGCGACGATCTGCTCCATCGCGGCGAGGGTCTGGTCGAGCTGGAGCTGCGTCTGGCCAGCGGCGTGGCCGACGGCGACGACCTGATCGGACGTGGTCTCGGCGCGGTCGTGGCCTTCGGTGGCCTTGCAAGCCAGCGGGAGGGCGGAGAAGAGCAGGAGGGAGGCGAGGGCGGTGATCTTCATCGCGGAATCGGGGGGAAGGGGTTTGCGGCCTGGATCCGGGGTCAGGAATGGTACTCACGCCGGCCCCCGCGGGGCCACTTCGGGGAGATGGCCTGTTTGCCGCGCTCCGATTCGCCCGCTGCGGAGTCCTGGGATACGGTTGATCAGAGCGATTCCCCTCGCTCCATCCCCCAGCGCACGACCCCGGCCCATGACCCCCGAACTCACCCTCCGAGCCCTGTGCGAGCGGAACCAGATCCCCTACTCCGACGGGGAGCGGCTGCTGCCGATCGTGCGCCGCGCGCTCCAGGCGCCCGACGACGCCCGCGACCGGATCCTCGCCCTGGTCGAGAACAACCTGCGCCAGCGCGGCCAGGGGATCGCCGGGCAAGAGACGCTGGCCCTCGATCTCGAGCAGGAGATCCTGCTGGCGGTCGCGCGCGTACTGCACGACTGGTCGCCTTCCGATCCGATGCTCGACCTGGGTGGCAAGGTCCGGCGGCTCTCGTCCCAGAACCCCGACTCTCCCTGAGGCCCGCCCGGAGTCTTCCGGGGCGGCGCAGTGCGGTGCGCCGTCCCGGGGCTCCATTTCTCAGCTCTTCTTCTTCTTCTCGGACATCTTCAGCTCGACCGGCTCGCTCGTGCCGTCCGGCTTGATCGTCACGTCCTGCTTCACGCGGCCGAGCTTCTCCTGCCAGAAGGTCGCGCTGTAGGTCCCGGGCGGGAGGCCGGGGATCTCGAAGCTGCCGTCGGCCTTGGTCACGGCGTAGAAGGGCGACTCCGAGACGTAGATCCAGCTCGACATCCAGAGGTGGTAGTCGCAGCGAACCTGCACGCGGTCGCCGCGCGCGAGGACGAGCTCCTCCTTGCCGCCCGGCGCGGTGGTCTTGTTGATCGGCTCGTTCTTGGCCGAGTAGGTGTGCACGTTGTGCGTGACCGTGTCCGAGTTGAGGAAGACGACCTTGGAGCCGGCGGGCACGACCAGCACGTGCGGCTCGAAGGTGCACTTCTTTTGGTCGATCTCGAAGGCCTTCTCGGGCACCTCGAGCTTGGCGCCGGGCACATCCAGCGTGACGACGACGTTGGCGAGCCCGCCGTCGTCGGCGATCAGCAGGCTCGGGTCGGTCGCGTCGACCTTCTCGCCCTCGGGGCAGCAGCCCTTCGCGGCGGCGGCCTCGACCACGAGCGGCTTCTTTTCCGGCCGCTCGCCTTCGAAGCGCACCTTGCCGGTCAACTTGCCGCCCGGAGCGGCGGGAACGAGCAGCGCGCAGAGCGCGAACAGCAGCTGGATCTTCATCGGGGGGAGGCGGGCTTCTGGGGGACGAAGGGGTTGGTCTTCATTCTCCAGGCCAGGAAGAAGCCGACAAGGGTGAACCCGAGCACGTTTCCTGTCACTTGCCTCAGCAGCCAGATGCCCGGGAACTCGCCCTGGTTCCAGCGCGGGAAGTCGCCCACGAGGCTGGCGAACAAGCCCAGGCTCGCGACGAAGGCCACGCGCCAGCGCAGGCTGCGCACGCGCGGCGCCACGAGCACCAGGAACCAGCCCGCCGCGAGCGCGCAGAAGCAGTGGGCCAGGTAGGCCGCGAGCGTGCGCCCGAAGGCATAGGCTTCCTGGGCCGGCGCGTCGCCGAGGAAGGCCGGCGCGAAGCTCGACCAGGCGAAGAGCAGGAAGCCGCCCACGATCGTGTTGACCAGCAGGCGCAGCGGGGTCATCGACGTCGCGCGGCTCAGCCCGCGTCGAAGGGGAAGTCGGAGAGCAGCTGCGTCTTCGGCAGCTTCCCGACCAGCGGGCGCAGCCAGTCGATGAAGGCCGGCGAAACGCCGTTCGAGCCGGCCAGGAAGCGCTCCTCGAGCCGGCGCTGTTCCTTGGCCACGCGCTCGAGCTCGTTGGTCTCGTAGCTCACCGCGTACTGCTGGCGCTGCTTGCGCACGATCGAGATCGTCCCGCTCGCGCGCCGGCCCGAGAGCGCGACCTCGGCCGCGCGTTCCCCGACGCGGCGTGCCTCCTTGGAATCGACCGGCGAGACGGCGCCCGCGAAGGAGCGCTGCAGGTAGCCGAAGGTGTCGGCGCGCACGCGCAGCTTGGCGCCCAGCTCGCGCTTGATCGTGGCCGCGAGCAGGTCGCCCAGCGCGCCCGTGCCGGAGAGCTGCACGTTGCCGTGGCTGTCCTTCTCCTCGCCGGCGCCGATCAGGTTGCCCTGGGCGTCGTGGATGCCCTCGCTGACCGCGACCACGCAGCGGCCGAGGCGCTTGTAGACGCGGTCGACGTCGGCCAGGAAGGCGCTCATCTCGAACACGCGCTCGGGACAGTAGACCAGATGCGGCCCGTCGTCCTCGCGCGCGCGCGCCAGCGCGCTCGAGGCCGTCAGCCAGCCGGCGTGGCGGCCCATGATCACGTCGATCTTGATCCCGGGCAGGCTGCGGTTGTCCTGCTCGTCGCCCTGTAGCGCCATGGCGACGAAGCGCGCGGCCGAGGCGAAGCCCGGGCAGTGGTCGGTCGCGTGCAGGTCGTTGTCGATCGTCTTCGGCACGTGGAAGATCACGAGCTCGTCCTTGGCGTCGCGCGCGATCTTCGAGACGAGGTGCGCGGTCTCGGCCGAGTCGTTGCCGCCGATGTAGAAGAACCAGCGCACGCCGAGCTTCGAGAGCGCCTTCTGGATGCGCTCGCACTCCTCGGGCGTGGGCTTCTTGCGCACCGAGCGCAGCGCCGATCCGGGCGTCGTCGCCACGGCCTCGAGCGTCTTGCGCGACTCGCGTCCGAGATCGACGAGGCGCTGCTGCAGCACGCCCTGGATGCCGTGCACGGCGCCCAGGATCCGATCCACGCGCGCATTGCGCTGGCAGGTTTCGACGAGGCCCACCAGGCTCTGGTTGATGACCGCGGTCGGTCCTCCGGCCTGGCCGATCAGGACGTTGCCCAGCTTCTTCGGCATGTCGGGCGCTGACGCTACCCGCCCGCGGATCGAAGTCAATGCGCCGGCCGCCCGTACTTGCGCCTCCCCGGGGTCGCCCCTACACTCTCCGCCCTTCCGATCGACACGCGTGCCCCGGTGGCGAAATTGGCAGACGCGCTAGCTTGAGGTGCTAGTGGGCTTAATCACCCTTGCTGGTTCGACTCCAGTCCGGGGCACCAACACTCGCGTGCGATCGGTTCAGGGCTTCGTGGCCTCGGGCAGCGGCAGCAGCACGCGCCCGGAGAGGTCGAAGGACTTCGGATCGAGCGCCAGGCAGAACAGCGCGCCGCTGCAGGCCTCGACGGTCTTGAGCAGGCGGTCCTCGCGCTTGATCAGCTCGGGGATCTGCTCGGCGAAGACCCTCGCGCGCAGGGCCGCCATGCGCTCGTCGCCGAGCTTGAGGAAGCGCTCCTTCTCTTCCGCGTTGAGCTCGGCCTCCTTCCGGCCCCCGAACTCCTCGCGCAGGATCTTCGGGCCCTCGGCCGCGCGCTGAGCCGTGAAGTCGATGCGGATCTGCCCGCGCGCGCGCATCTCCGCCGACTGGCGCAGGACCGGGACCAGCGTCTGCGGGTGGACCCAGAGCGCGAGGTTGGCCTTGGAGAGCGAGGACTGGACCAGCGCGGAGAAGCGCGGCTCCTCCGAGAGCCGCGGGTATTTGTCGCCGCCGACCGAGTAGGTCTTGAGCAGGTGCCCCATCATGCCCAGCGAGTTGGTGATGACCGTCATCTCGCCGGCCTTGGCGGTCACGATCACGCCCGTGCCCGGGACGCCGATCTGGGACCAGAACTCGTAGGTCTGGTAGCCGGCCTCGGTGTTGCTGAAGAAGCCGCCTGAGTTCTTGTCCTTGCCTTGCAGCCCGAAGCGCTGGCCCTGGCTGCCGATCAGCTTCTCCAGCGCCTCGACCGCCGGCGCGTTCTTGGTCCAGAGTACCAGCGCCACCGCGGGCATCGGCTGGCCGTCGTTCGGCGGGCCGTCGGGATCCGGCGGGTAGTCGTTGGGCCGGACGATCAGGCACCAGCGGTCCTTGAAGTCGCCGTCGAGCTCGTTGATCAGCGCGTCGAGCTTGGGGTAGCGCCCGGTTCCTCGGAACGCGCCCTCGATGTTCTGGCGCATCGCCGGCTCCATCGAGTCGCAGATCATGCGCAGCACCTCGCCCACCGGCGCGTGCAGGTAGGCGAACAGGCCCGTGTCGCGCGGCGCCAGGCGCGCGACCTCCTCGAGCGTGGGCTTGTCGAAGCCGCGCGCGCGATAGACGTGCGACATGTCGCCCGTGATGTGCTCGGCCGAGAACTCGCCGTGCAGGTCGACCTGCAGGCCGCCCTCGGTGCCGAGCACGCCGATGGCGTTCTTCAGGCTCGGCAGCTGGAACAGCCGCCCGAGCAGCGCCGGCGTGAAGTCCTGCGACTTGGTGTCCGGCCACGGTCCGCTGATGCCCAGGCCTTCGAGCAGCTTGCGCGTGTTGACGTAGAGCTCGAACTCGTCGCGCTGCGCCGAGCGGCTGGCGTGCTGGATCCAGTCGTTGTAGTTGGCGCTCTGGTAGAAGGAGTCGACGAAGCTGGCGGCCCGCAGGTCGTGGGCGGCCTTGATCAACTCGGGCTTCGTGGCCACGATCACGACGTCCTTGATGCGTCCGACGAAGACCTCGCGCGGCAGTCCGCCGCCCGAGAGCGCGACCTTGCCCTCGCTCACCGTGGCCTTGATCCCGCGCTTTTCGAGGCCCAGCGCTTTCGGATACGAGAGCAGCGCCGCCCCCAGCTTCCCGAGCCAGTTCGTGCGGCCGTAGACGGCCCAGTCGGCTTGTTCGAGCGCGCGGCCGCGGAAGTAGCCGGCCACGGCGAGCTCCTGGCCGCCGAAGACCTCCTGCGGCTGCATGCCGAAGGGCAGTTGCGCCGCCTGCGCCTCGAGCTCCTTGAGCGTCTCCTCCAGCTTGATGTCCGTCGCGAGCTTGCGGCCTTCGGGCGAGTTGGCCCAGGCCTGCCAGGCGGGCTGTTCCGCGAGGCGCTCCTCCAGCGCGAGGTGCGGGAACTTGCCGAAGGCCCCGGCCAGTCCGGAGCGGCCGACGAAGAAGTCGACGTCGCGCGGCACGAGCGCCGCGACGTGCTCGGTCAGCGCGCCCTCGAAGGGGTTGTAGAGGAAGGTCGAGAAGGCGAAGAAGCCGGCGAAGAGCAGGACGCCGAGCAGGATCAGGGCGTAGCGGAGGAGGCGCGACTTCATGGGCGGCGGGGGACGCGCTTCGATACCCTCTCGCGGGCGCCGAATCACGCTCGAACAGCCAAAGACGCCCGGATCGCGGCGGTCTTCCCGCGCTCCGGGGCCCCGCGCGGGCTATCCTGGGGACCCCGATGCCCCCGATGCGGCCGAATCAGCGCGTCCAGAGCCTTTCCCTCTCCACGACGCTCGCGCTCGATGCGCGTGCCAAGGAACTGCTCGCCGAAGGTCGCGACGTGGTCAACATGACCGTCGGCGAACCGGACTTCAACGCGCCCGAGTGCGTGCAGAGCGCGGCGATCACCGCCGTGCGCAGCGGCAAGGTGCGCTACACGGCGGCGGAGGGCACGCTCTCCCTGCGCAAGGCGATCGCGGCGCACTTGACCAGCACGCGCAAGGTCGAGTTCACGGTCCCGGAGATCACGGTCTGCCACAGCGCCAAGCACGCGCTCTCGGGAGCCTGCCTGGCGCTGATCGAGCCGGGCGACGAAGTGCTGCTGCTCGTGCCCGCCTGGGTGAGCTACGTCGAGATCGTGCGCTGGGCCGGCGGCGTGCCGGTCAGCGTGCCCGCGCGCGCGGACTGCGGGCCGGACCTCGACGCGCTCGCGCGCGCGATCACGCGCAAGACGCGCGGGATCCTGATCAACTCGCCCTGCAATCCCTCGGGCTACGTGATGACGCAGGCCGAGGTGCGCGCGATCGGCGCGCTGGCCGAGAAGCACGACCTGTGGATCGTCTCGGACGAGATCTACCGGCGCCTGGTCTACGAGGGCGAGCCGCACGTGAGCCCGGTCTCGATCTCCCCCGCCGTGCGCGCACGCACGGCCGTCGTCGACGGCGCGAGCAAGGCCTTCGCCATGACCGGCTACCGCATCGGCTACATCGCCGCGCCGCGCGAGATCGCCAACGCGGTCGTCAAGCTGCACAGCCAGCTGACCGGCTCGCCCAACTACGTCTCGCAGTGCGGCTTCGAGGCCGCGCTGCAGGTCGAGCCGCCCGAGGTCGCGCGCATGTGCGCGGAATTCGACGCGCGCCGGCGCCGCATCGTCGCCGGCCTGCAGGCGCTCGGGCTCGAGACGCCCATGCCGCGCGGTGCGTTCTACGCCTTCTCGCGCGTGACCCCCTGGCTCGACGCGCGCGGCTCGGCGGGTTTCTGCGAGGACCTGCTCGAGGAGCAGAACCTGGCGGTCGTGCCCGGCTCGGCCTTCGGCGCCGACGACTACGTGCGCTTCTCCTACGCGACCTCGCTGGCGCAGATCGAGAAGGCGCTCACGCGCCTGGCCGCGTTCCTGGTCGCACGTCAGGTGCCGCGCACGCTGTAGGCATTGCGCGACTGCGCGAACTCGGTCAGCGCGGCCTGCTGCACCTCCTGCAGCAGTTCAGCGTCGCTCGTGTCGGCCAGCACGTAGAACTTCCACAGCGCGCGGTAGCTGCGCTCGAGGTCGGAGAGGCGCGGGACCTTGTCGGCGAACTCCGAGAGCGGGCGGATCTCGCCCTTGCCCGGCCAG
>Ga0315912_10001312_pt1 | contig 31400 bp, 18 predicted proteins | sample VfabasoilMG_FD_204469 | JGI IMG/M metagenome (GOLD analysis project Ga0315912, IMG submission 204469) | Garden soil microbial communities collected in Santa Monica, California, United States - V. faba soil | ecosystem: Environmental > Terrestrial > Soil > Garden | place: USA: California...
AGCCAGCGGCTCATGTCGTTCGCGCTGATCGCCAGGCCGCCCGCGGGCGCGCCGTTGCGGCCGAGTTCATCCCGTTCGTCCAGCACCTCCTGGTCGCCCAGGCCGCGCAGGCCGCCGTTCAGGCGTGCGTGCGGCTGCGCGCGGTTGGGATCGGCGTAGCGCTCGGGCACGTCGGTGGTCGCGCGCAGCATGCCGGCGCGCTTCAACAAGTGCTCGCGCGTGTAGTCCTCCCAGGTCTGCCCGGTCACCGACTCGATCACCTGGCCCGCGACCATGTACAGCACGTTGTCGTACGCGTAGCCGCTGCGGAAGCTGGTCGCGGGCTTGATGTGGCGCAGCCGCTTCACCGATTCGGCGCGCGAGAGGTTCGTGCGCGGCACGAACAGCAGGTCGCCCGCGCCGAGCCCCAGGCCGCTGCGATGCACGAGCAGGTCGCGGATGGTGATCTCGCGCGTGACCCAGGGGTCGTACATCTGGAAGCCGGGCAGGCGGTCGGTGACCTTGTCGTCCCAGCCGAGCCTGCCGGCATCGACCAGGATGGCGAGGTCGGCGACGGTAAAGGCCTTGCCGGTGGAGCCGGTGGGGAAGATCGTGTCGGCGTCCACGCGCTCGGGGGCGCCGAGCTTCCGGAATCCGAAACCCTGGGCGAGCGTCACCTTGTCGTGCTCGACGATGGCGATGGCGAGGCCGGGGACGCCGGTTTCGGTGCGGAGTGCTTCAACGCGGCGTACGAAGCCCGTCGGTGGAGCGGCCAGTGCGACGTGGCAGCTGGCAAGCGCGAGTACCGCGAGGGTGATTCGTTTCATATCCGCTCCCGCATCGCTGGGTTCAGGAGAAAACCAACCGTCGCGCCCGCGACGATGTCGTATGTAGGGCGTGCATCGCGAACTCGCTCGCTCTACGCGCGCGGGCTCGTCGCATCCGCACGGCGACGCACGAGCCGCACGACACCCACCGTCATCAACGGCAGCACGTACACCGCGAGGAACACGTATGCGAGCGCGCGGTAGCCCTTCGCGATCAGCGTGACCAGGCCGAAGCGGTCGGCGAGCAGCATGCACACGACCAGCAGCGCGCTCGCGATCGCGAGGCGGTGCGTGGTGGAAAGCACCGTGCCGCGCGAGGACTGCAGGGCACGCGCGATGCGCTCGTTGATCGCGTGCACGCCGCCGCTGCCGCTTTCCAGCAGGGCGCAGAAGATCATCAGCTGGAACAGCGCGTGGAACGCCGGCAGGTTGAAGCGCTGCAGCAGGAAATCCGACGGCAGCGTCTCGTTCGCGATGCCGGGATAGAACGCGACCATGGCGACGAAGAACAGCACGGCCGGCACCATCGCGAGCGGACCGGCGACCAGGCCCGCGATCACCGCGTCGCGATCGCTGGTGAGGTGGCGCACGACGGGCAGCACGACCACGGCGCCGATGATGTTGTAGCCCGAGTAGGTCAGGCCGCCGAGCGCCCAGCCATCGGGCGGTACGTCCATCTGGAAGCCCTCGGCGATGCGATCGCCGAAATGGGTGAAGGCGAGCACCACGAACACCGCATACACGCCGTACAGCAGGAACGAGACGTACTTGAACAGGCGCTCGACCGAGCCGCTGCCGAACATGGTGAAGCCCGCGATCCCGACCATGAGCGCGAGCGTGCCCGCGAGCTTGGGCAGGCCGAACGCCGCCTCGCCGATCGCGCCCGCGGCGGCGCCGAACACGGCGAGGATCAGCACCACGAGCAGGATGTAGGCGGCCTCGAACACGAACCACCCGCGACCCAGCAGGGCCTTGAAGAAGGTCTGGTAGTCGTACGCCTGCACCATGCGCGCGAACAGGAACGTGGCGGCGCACACGGCGCACCAGATCACCATGGCGAGCAGCATGGCCGCGAGTCCGCCCCAGGGACCGCTGGGCATGAAGAACTCCGCGAGCTCGCGCCCGGTCGCGTAGCCGCCGCCGATCACCACGGCCTTGAATGCGAAGCCCGGCAGCAGGAAGCGCTGGAACCAGGTCGGTGCGGCGGGCGTGCTGCTCACGCCGTCGCGACCTGCGGCGAACCCCAGACTTCCGCGCCGCTGAAGATCCTGCCGTGGTCGTACACGATCGACGGCACCCGGTCGTGCGCGAGCAGCGTGGGGCCGTCGAGGTCGACGATGTCGCACAGCTGCCCGACCACGAACGCGGGCGCCATCGCGAGCGAGGTGCCGACCATGTTGCCCACCATGACGGAAAGGCCCAGGCGCCGCGCCGCGCGCGCCATCTCCAGGGCCTCGGTCAGGCCGCCGCACTTGTCGAGCTTGATGTTCACCACCTGGAAACGCCCGACGAGCGATGGCACCTCGGCCAGCGTCAGGCAGCTTTCGTCCGCGGCGATGGGAATCGGCGAGCGGTAGCCCTCGAGATCCGCCTCTCGTCCGCGCGCGAGCGGCTGCTCGAGCAGCGCGACGCTCGCTTCCACCAGCACGGCGAGCAGGGCATCGAGATCACCCCGCGCATAGCCCTGGTTCGCGTCCACGCCGAGCCAGACGTCGGGCCGCGCGCGATGCACGGCGCGCACGCGTTCGCTGTCGCACGCGAGATCGCCGGTCAATTTCAGCTTCAGCGCGCGCGCCTGTGCGTGGCGCGTGGCAGTCGCGGCCATGCGCGCGGGATCGTCCGCGCCGATCGTGAACGTGGTGAGCAGCGGGCGCGGCGTGTGCACGCCGGCCAGCTCCCACGCGGGGCTGTCGGCCCGCCGCGCCTCGAGCTCCCAGTACGCGCAATCGAGCGCGTTGCGCGCACCGCCCGCGGGCAGTCGATGCTGCAGCGTGATGCGATCCATGCCGGCCTCGATCGAGGCGCGATGCGCCTCGATGGTCGCGAGCATGTGCGCCGCATCGTCGCCGAGGTAGTACACGCCCGCGGCCTCGCCGCGGCCGCGATGCTCGCCGTCGTCCAGCGCGACGACCACCGCGTCGATGGTCTCGAACACGTGGCCGGAGATGCGGAACGGTTCGGCGAGCCTGAGCTTCTCCACCGCCACGTCGAGCTTGAGGCGCGTCATCAGAAGTCCACTCCCCAGCCGATCAGGTGGAACGCGCACGCGATCCAGAGCAGCACGAGCGCGGAGAGCACGAGCACGATGCTCCAGGCGCGCGCGGGCCAGCCGCGGCGGCCGGTCCAGACCACGCGCAGGTTCCACAACATCAGCAGCGTGCCGCCGATGAAGCCGATCGGTCCGAGGACCTGGTTCGCGCGTACGAGTCCGTCGAGCGAACCACCCGCGTTGTTGATGTCGCTGAACATCGTGATCACCGTGAATGCCCAGCCGCCGAAGGCGAACAACAGCAGCAGCGCGCCGATGCGGCTCCAGCGATAGGCGCGCAGCGCGGGTGCGGGCAGGTCCAGGCGCACGCCGTAGTGGCGGCGCACGAGCGCGGCGATCGGCCAGCGCAGCACGGTCAGGAACAGCGCGACCAGGCTTGCGATCAGCGCGGGCAGCAGCCAGCCGCCGTCCTGCGCGAAGGTCGGGCGCAGGAACACGGTGAAGGGCGCCACCAGGTCGAAGCTCCAGCGCTCGACGCGGCCGTCCACCACGCGCGCCGCGAGCCGGTCGTGGCTGTCGGGGTCGTGCCAGACGAACGGTTCGACCTCGACCCAGCGGATGGGCTGGCCGTTGCGGCCCTTGAGGTCGGGCACGAGCAGCTCGCCCTTCGGGCCGAGCGACACCTTGGTCTGGCCGATCAGCCCGACCGCCGAGAGGAAGTTCGACTGCGATCCGCGCGAGGCGTACCAGTTGCCCACCATCATCTGCGCGTGCTGCTTCGCGGTCGCCTCGTCCACGCGCGCCTCGGTGCGCGGCGGGCCGGGGAAATAGCGATCGGCGAAGTCCGCGAACAGCGCGAGCCGCAGCTTGTGCGCCGCGCCTTCCTTGCCGGCGGCGTTGAACGACACGTAGAAGCCCACCTGCTCGGCGCGGAACAGGTGCAGCGAGGTGTGGAAGTTCTGCGTGTCGCCCAGGTGCGCGATCACGTCGCGGCCGTTGATGTTGGTCTCGAAGAAGCCGAGCTCCATGCGGTTCAAGGGCGGCAGCAGCGACAGCGGCGTGTCGTGCATCTGGCGCGCCGTCTCGGCCTTGAGGATGCGCTGGCCGCGGAACTCGCCGTCCTGCAGATGCGCGATCATGAAGTGCGCCATGTCCTGGCCGGGCGAGGAGAGCGAGCCCGCCGGCGCGGGTCCCACGATCTCGAACTTCTTCGGCTCCCCCGAGCCGAGCACGTAGCCGGTCGCGGCGAGCGGTTCGAGCTCCTTGGGCAGCGGCTGGCGGAAGGTCGAGCGCGTCATCGCGAGCGGGGCGAAGATGTGCTTGTCGAGGTAATCGTCGAACGACAGCCCCGAGACGCGTTGCACCACGTAGCCGGCAAGCGAGGTCGCGTAGTTCGAGTACGCCGGCGTGGTGCCGGCATCGAACACGCGCGCGGGCGTCCAGCGCTTGAGCAGCGCATCGTAGGGCGGGCTCGCGGGGTCCTCGCTCAGGATGCCCTTGACCTGCTCCTCGAAGCCGGCCGTGTGGGTGAGGACCTGGCGCAGCGTGATCGGCTTGCCGTCGCGCGGGGCGATCTGGAAATCGAGGTACTGGTTCACGTCCGCGTCGAGGTCGAGCTTGCCCTGCTCGACGAGCTGCATGACGGCGGTCCAGGTCATGAGCTTGGAGACCGATCCGGGGCGGAACAGCGTCGTCACCGGATCGACCGGCGTCTTCTTCGCGACGTCGGCGTAGCCGTAGCCGCGTTGCGTGAGGATCGCGCCGTCCTTGACGATGACGACGACGGCGCCCGCGAGATCGCCGGTGCCCAGGGAATAGGGCATGTAGCCGTCGAGCCAGGCGTTCACGTCGTCTGCGGTCAGCGCCTTCGCTTCGGTCGCCGGCGATTGCACCACCGGCGTCGTGGCGGACGCCGGTACCGGGGTCGCTGCGTCCTGCGCGGCGGCGGCGATGGTGGCCAGCGCGCACAGCGCGGCGATCAGGAACCTGTTCGATGACACGGCGGCTCTCCTTGCTCGGGTGGGGCTATCCCGCGGTGCGCGCATGGCGACACGGGATCGAAGCGGGTTCGCGAGACGTACTCAATGCTCAACGAGAAAACATTCCGTGGCTGCCGCGAAGGCGGGAGCCCAGTGACTTTGCTTTCGCGCAATGCAACGGACTCGAGTAAGAGCCAAGTCACTGGGCTCCCGCCTTCGCGGGAGCGACGATAGGCAAGGGTGCGGAGTCATCCGTTCCGCGAACTGCATGTCCAGTCCGATCCCCGGGATTTCACTGTAGGCATGCATCAACCAGCCGTTCGAACTCCGCGCCACCGCGCATCGGATCGGCGACCGGCAGTCCGAGCCGCTTGCCTTCGGAAGCGAACAACGCCTGCGCCGCCTCCGCCGACAGCGCCGAGGTGTTCAAACTGACACCGCCGCACCGGATCGCCGGATTCGTGCGCCGCCCCAGCCGCATCGTCATGTCGATGACCTCCTCGATGCACGGCACCGCGAACGTCTCGTGCCCCATCACGCGGTCGCGGCCCGGTTCATGGCACACGACGAACACGTCGGGCTGGCTGCCGTGCAGCAGGCCGAGCGTGACCGCGGCGTACGCGGGATGGAACAGCGAGCCCTGGCCCTCGATCACGTCCCAGTGCGAGGCCGCCGCCGCCGGGCTCAGCATCTCCGCCGCGCCCGCCTCGAAATCCGAGATCACCGCGTCCATGGGCATGCCGCTGCCCGCGATCAGGATGCCGGTCTGCCCGGTCGCGCGGAAATCCGCATCGACGCCGCGCGCGGTGAACGCGCGCGCGATCGCGAGCGCCGTGTACTTCTTGCCGAGCGCGCAATCGGTGCCCACGGTGAGCAGCCGTTTGCCCGTGCGCTTGCGTCCGCTCGCGATCGGGATGCGCGGCGGCGGCGTGCGCACGTCGATCAGGCGCCGGCCGTACCGCGCCGCGGCGGCCTTGATCGGTGCGGTGTCGGCGAGGCGCATGTGCATGCCGCTCACGATGTCGAGCCCGGCCTCCAGCGCCTCGACCAGTGCCGCGACCCAGTTCTCGTGGATGATGCCGCCGGAGTTCGCCACGCCGATCACGAGGCCGCGCGCGCCCCGCGCACGCGCCTCCTTCGGCGTGAGGAACGGCAGCCCCGTGGTCACGGTGCTGCCGCAGCTCCACTCGCCCACGACGCGATCGCCGGCCCAGTCGCGCAGGCCGAACGCGGTCTTGGCGTAGCCCGGCTCCGTGGTGTCGCCGAGGAACAGCAGGTAGGGCTGCGGCAGGGCCTCCAGGGCCGGTTCGCGCAGGACGGTGCTCGGATTCATGCGCGTCCCCGTCAGAAGTTCACGTCGAAGCCGATGCCGATCAGGCGCGGCTGCAACGGCACGGCGTTGATCCTGGAGACCTCCCCGGTGCCGGCGTTCGGCAGTGCCGTGAATCCGGTGTACGTGCGCTGGTCGGTCAGGTTGCGGATGAACAGGCGCACCGTCCAGCGCTCGTTCGAGACGTCGGCGTTGAGATCGAGCACGGCGTAGCTGTCCTCGTCGTAGGCATTCGCCGAGCTCTCGATCGAGCTGAAACGATCACCGACGTAGCGCACGCCACCGCCCACGCGCCCGGTCCAGCCGTTGCGCACGGGGAACACGTAGTCCGCCGTTGCCGACCACGCCCACTTCGGCGCTTCGGGCAGGCTGTCGCCGTCGACGCCGCCGAGGCTGGGGATGTCCTCGGTCAAGCGCGCATTCGTGTAGCTGCCGTTGAAACCCAGGCGCAGGCCGGCGAACGGGGTGTACGCGGTGGAGACCTCGAACCCGCTGCTGCGCGCGGTGCCGCCGTTCGCCAGATAGGACAGGCCGTTCGTGGCGGCGGAGATCTGGATGTCCTTCCACTGGATGTTGTATGCCGCGAGATTGAGCATCCAGCGGTTGTCGTCCAGCATCGCCTTCCAGCCGAGCTCGTAGTTCGTCAGCGTGGAGGAATCGACCGAAGGCGGCACGTCCGGCAGCGCGAGGTTCGGTCCACCGGGCTGGTAGCCCGTGGCCACGCGCAGGTACAGCATCTGGTCCTCCGCCAGGTGCACGCGCGGGGAGAGCGACCAGGTGGTCACGCTCTCGTCGGAATCGCCCGGGACGTTCGTGTCGCCGGTGAGCGCGCCGCTGGTGATCTGGCTGAAGGTCTGCTCGTTGCGCGCGTAGCGCAGGCCGCCGGTGAGGTCGAAGGTCTCGTTGAAGCGATACGTGGCGTCGCCGAACACCGCGCGCTCCTCGTAGGTGGAAGGCAGCGAGATGAGCGCGAGCGGATCGAGTCCCGGGATCGAGCTTCCGTCGAGGAACTGCGCGCTCGCCGCCTGGTCCTGCTTGCTGTTCTCATCGGTGTAGAACACGCCCAGGCGCCAATCGAACGCGCCCTCGCCCTTGGAGGCCAGGCGGAATTCCTGCGTGGTCTTGTAGAGCTTGAGGTCGTAGCTCACCGCGGAGATACCCGCCTCGGGCAGGCCGATCAGCGGGAAGATCACGCCATAGATCAGGCTCGCATCCAGGACCGAATGCTGCTCGGTTTCGGAATAGCTGGTGGCCGAGACGAAGTCGGCCCAGCCGAGGTCCCATTCCAGCGTGCCGTTGAGGTAATCGACGTCCTTGCGGAACGGCTCGGGAACGAAGTTGTCATTCTCGAGATCGCCGAACTGCGGCTCGAGCGTGGCCGGATCGAGCGCCGTGAACGCGGCGCTGTCGGAATCGTTGCGCGACTGGATGCCCTGCAGGCGCAGCGACACCGCATCGTTCGGCTTCCAGTACAGCTGCACGTGGCCGGCGGATTGGGTGCGGTCGTCCTGGTCCTCGTCGCCGGTGCGCACGTTGTCGGTGTAGCCGGGCAGGTTCTGGCGTCCGTAGCTGGCCGCGAAGGCGAGCTTGCCCGGCACGATCGGCGCATTCACGCGCACGCGGCCGGCCGCGCCGACACCATCCGCGCCGTCGATGGTGAGCACGTCGCCGCCGGCGCGTCCGGAGAACTGGTCGAGGTCCGGACGCTTGGTCACGTAGCGCAGCACGCCGCCGAGCGCGACCGCGCCGTACAGCGTGCCCTGCGGACCATGCAGCAGCTCCACGCTCTGCAGGTCGTAGGGCAGCAGGTCCAGGATCGAGGCGGCACCGCCGCCGTAGTTGCTGCTGGTGCCCAGCGGCGTCTCGTCGATGTACGTGGCGACGGTCGAGCCCGCGCTCAGCGGCGTGATGCCGCGCACGCCGAGCGTCGCCTGGCCGGGCGAGCCGCCGTCGACCACGGTGAAGCCGGGCAGGTAGCCGGCGTAGTCGGAGAGCTGCGTCGCGTGCAGGTTCTCGAGCTGGGTCGCGTCGAGCACGCCGACCGTCATCGGCACCTCCTGCACGTCCTCGCTGCGCTTCTCGGCCGTGACGACGACGGTGGCGAGCCGCGCTTCGTCCCCGGCGGGCGCGGCTGTGGCGGCGCCGTCCTGGGCCTGGACCACGCCCGTGGCGGCGAGCGCGAGGGCGATGGACTGTGTCAGCAGGCGGGCTGCCAGTGCGTGCGGGGTCGTCATGGTCACGACGGTTTCTCCTCGGATGGTGTCGGTTCGGGTGGCGGGGTCGGGGCGGGATCGAGCCACGTGGCGGCGAGCAGGCGGCGGAAATTGCCGCCCAGCACGCCCTGGATGTCGCTGTCGGCATAGCCGCGCCGCATCAGCGCCGCGGCGAGGTCGTAGGTCTTGAGCGGGTGGTCGAAGCCGTCGGTGTCGATGCGCTCGCGGAAGGCGTAGCTCGACTTGTAGGCGGCCTTGAGCTGGTCGTACTGGTCCTTGGGCATGTCGTCGTAGCCCATCAGGTCGGCATCGGATCCGATGCCGACGTGCTCGATGCCGACCAGCTTCGCCACGTGGTCGACGTGGTCGACGACGTGCTCGATCGTGGTCGGCTCGCGGTCGCGCACGAACATGCGCACGCCGGTGATGCCCATCACGCCGCCCTTGGCGGCGAGCTTGCGGATCGCCTCGTCGCTCTTCAGGCGCGGGTGGTCGTTCAGCGCGCGGCAGTTCGAGTGGGTGATGGCGATGGGCCTGGGCGAGATCTCGATCGCGTCGAGCGTGGTGCGCGGGCCGCAGTGGGAGACGTCGACCAGCATGCCCACCGCGTTCATGGCCGCGATGATCTCCGCGCCGTAGTCGGTGACGCCGCCGTCCACGCGCTCGGTGGAGCCGCTGCCGACCAGGTTCTGCGCGTTGTAGGTGAGCTGGGCGCAGCGCAGGCCGAGGCCGTAGAAGGTCTTCACGTCGGCCGCGGTGCGGAACTGGTCGGCGTTCTGGATGCCGAGGATCACCGCGACCTTGCCCGCGGCCTTCGCGCGGTCGAGGTCCTCGGCCCGGCTGACCAGCGTGAACAGGCCGGCGTTGCGGCCCACGAAGCCGCTCCAGGCCGCGAGGAATTCCATGGCGTCGCCGTAGGCATTCGGGCCCCCGATGCCGAAGGCGTGGTGGAACCCGGTGATGCCGGAACTGCGGAACCGCGCCAGTTCCGCGTCCGACGGTGGCAGCGTGTAGGCATCGGGCCGGAAGTCGAGCTTCAGCGGCGCGAGCATGTCGATCACCAGCGAGCGCTCGACCAGGTCGACGACCTTGCGCGGATAGGCATCGCGCAGGTCCGCGACGCGCTTCGCGGCCCAGGCCGGGCGCGACGGCAGGCCGAGCCCGGCGACGGTGCCCGCGAGCGATAGCAGGAGCTGGCGTCTGTCCATGCGACCGACCTCCGCGCACGATATTTCTGATTGGAGAATTGATTGTCCCAATCAGGACAATACTGTCCTGGATTTACACTTGTCAATGTGCGGCGCGGCGCGGCGGCCGCCCCGGGCGGCATCGTGCGATCGGGCGATCCGGCCGGAAATCCCGTTGTTTTCAGTGCACAGGAACGGCTACTGCGCAGATGTCGGCATCCTGTATGCTGCGCTGGCGTCGGTCGGGATGAGTTGTCCTGATTGGAGAATTGGACGCAACGAGCAGAGGATCGTGCCCATGCAAACGCGTCATCCGACCCTCGGCAGCCTGGTGCGCGGCCTGCGCCAGCGTCGTGGCTGGACGCTCAAGCAGATGAGCGAACGCACCGAGATCCCCGTCTCCACGCTCTCCAAGGTCGAGCACGACCGGCTCACGCTCACCTACGACAAGCTGCAGCAGCTCAGCCAGCGCATGAGCATCCCGATGTCGGAGCTGTTCGCCGAACCCGAGGAGCCACAGGTCTCCACCGTGACGGCGCGCCGCAGCATCGGCAGCATCGAGGACGCGGTGCGCGTCAACACGAAGAACTACGACTACTACTACCTGTGCCCCGAGCTGCGCCACAAGCGCATGATCCCGGTGATGACCCACATCCGCGCGAAGAGCCTCGCGGAGTTCGGGGAACTGGTCCGCCACCCCGGCGAGGAATACCTCTACGTGATCGAGGGCAGCATCCGCGTCCACACCGAGTTCTACGACCCCGTCGTGCTCGGCGTCGGCGAATCCATCTACATCGACAGCACCATGGGCCACGCCTACATCGCCGAGCGCTGCGACGAGGCCATCGTGCTCGCGCTGTGCTCGAGCGCGGACGAGAGCCTGATGCAGTCGTTGATGGAGCTGCACGGGGATGCCTCGCCGCCGAAGGCGCCGACGACCGGGGTTCGGCGCCCGCCCGGCCGTCCCACGAAGGCGCGCCGCCGCTAGGGTTCGTCGACTCGTTACCTGTCGCAATCCGCAGGGCGCACCGCTCCCTTTGTAGGAGCGCGCTTCAGCGCGCGATCGTCTCGATTCGCCGATGCACGTTCGCAGGGCGAAAAGATCGCGCGCTGAAGCGCGCTCCTACAGTTCCTGTTGCGGCGCACTCGCGTGCGGACAGGTGACTGCATCGTTGGAACGCGACCGGAAAAGCGGTCCAAACCCCGCGGCCGCCCCCCGCATCCAAGTGCCCGTCGCCCACCGCCGCGAGCCGCCGCCATGTCCCTCCTGCTCCGTGCCCTGCGTTCGCTCCGCCGCACCCCGGCCTTCTCCATCGTCGCCATCCTGACGCTCGCGCTCGCGATCGGTTCCATCGGGTCGCTGTTCGCCGTGGTCAACGCCGTGCTGCTCAAGCCGCTGCCGTATCCGGATGCGGATCGGATCATGCGCGTCATCCGGGTGCAGGGTACGTGCAAGAACTGCCCGATCTCGCGCCCCGCGATGCTCGACTGGCAACAGCAGACGACGGCGGTGTTCGAGGAACTCGGCGGTTTCCACGACGAGAACGTGACCTGGACCGGCGACGGTGGCGCCGAGCGCATGTCGGCCTCGCGGGTGACGCCGGCGTTCTGGGATGTGTTCAGGGTCGCGCCACTGGTCGGTCGCGTGTTCACGGCAGAGGAGGACCGGGAGAACCGGGCGCTCGCGGTGGTCTCGCACGGCTTGTGGCAACGGCGATTCGGCGGCGACCTCGCGGTGGTCGGGAAGAGCATCGTGCTGAACGGGCAGGCGCACGAGATCGTCGGCGTGATGCCCGCGCACTTCAGCTACCCCAGCGCGGACCTGTGGTTGCCCGCCCAGCTCGCGGGCGCGACCACGGAGCGGGGGTCGAACTACATCTCGGTGGTCGGACGGCTGCGCGCGGGCGTGTCGCGCGAGACGGCGGGCGAGGCGCTTGCCGCGGTCACCGCGCGCCAGGCGGCGGAGTACCCGAACGAACATGCCGAGCTGACGGCCCGGCTCATCCCGCTGCAGGAGCGCCTGACCAGCGCGGTGAAGCCGGCGCTGTCGGTGATGTTCGCGGCCTCCACCCTGGTGCTGCTGATCGCGTGCGCGAACCTCGCGAACCTCATGCTCACGCGCGCGCAGTCGCGACGGCGCGAGCTGGCCGTGCGTTCGGCGCTCGGGGCGAGCCGCGGACGCCTGCTGTGGCAGCTCGCGTCCGAATCCACCGTCATCGCGATCGTGGGGACCGTGCTCGGCCTCGCCCTCGCGCTGGTCGCGATCCGCGTGCTGCCCACGCTCGCGTCCGACCTGCTGCCGTCGTTCAATCCGCTGGTGATCGACGGCGGCGTGGTGGCGTTCGTCGCCGCCGTGGCGGTGTTCGCGCTGCTCGTGTTCGGCCTCGCGCCGGCCTGGCGCGCCGCGCGTGCCGATCCGGCGGCGGCGTTGCAGGACGAGGCGCGCGCCGGCGCCGGCGGTCGCGCCGCGGGCCGCGCGCGGTCGCTCCTGATCGTGGGAGAGGTCGCCCTCACGCTGGTGCTGCTCGCCGGTGCCGCGCTCCTGATCGAAAGCTCGCGGCGGCTGGCGAACGTGGAACCCACGGTGGACGTGGAGCACGTGCTGACGGCGAGCATCTCGCTGCCGGTCACGCCGAGGCAGCCCGGCGAAGAGACGATGGATTGGCTGGGGCGGCACCTCGCCACGGCCACGCCGCGCATCGACACGCTGCTGGAGCGGCTGCGCGCGATGCCGGAGATCGAGCGCGTGTCGCTCACCGATGCCGTGCCGCTGTCCGGTCGCAGCAACACGAACTCGACCGTCACCGTCGTCGGCCGCGAGTTTCCGGGCGGCGAGCGGGCGACGCCGCTCACCGAATGGCGCTTCGTGGGTTCGGACTACTTCGATACGCTCGGGCTCGCCGTGCTGCGCGGGCGCGCCTTCACCGCGGAGGAGAGCCATGGGCCCGGCGTCACCTCCGAGGTGCTGGTGAACGATGCCTTCGTGCGCACCTTCCTCGACGGCGTCGACCCGATCGGGCAGCAGTTGGCCCGGGTCTACGACGAGAAGCCCAAGACCATCGTCGGCGTGGTGGCGAGCGCGCGCCAGTGGGGCCTGGAGCGGGAGCCGTCGCCGGAGGTGTACTTCCCGATCCACGATGCCTTCGTCACCGATATCGAGGTGGTCGCGAGGACGCGCATCGCACCGGCCGCCGTCGCCGAGACGCTCAGGCGCGTGCTGCGCGAGGCGGCGCCGGACCTGCCGGTGACGGCGGTGCGCACGCTCGAGCAGGTGGTGCACGAGGGCAACACGCTGCGGCGCTTCTTCTCCACGCTGCTGGTCGCGTTCAGCATCGTCGCGCTGGTGCTCGCGATGGTGGGGCTGTACGGCCTGATCGCCTATTCCGTCGCCCAGCGCCGCGTGGAGATCGGCGTGCGCATGTCGCTCGGCGCGGATCGCGCGCGGGTGCTGGGGATGATCCTCAGGCAGGGCATGGGGCTGGTGCTCGCGGGCCTGCTGCTCGGCGTGCTCGGCTCGCTTGCGCTGTCGGGCGTGCTGGCGTCGCTGTTGTACGGCGTCACGCCGCGCGACCCGGTCGTGCTGGGCATGGTGGCCATGGTGCTGCTGGCGACCGGCGCCGTCGCGAGCACGGTGCCGGCGTTGCGCGCGGCGCGGGTGGCGCCGGTGGAGGCGCTCCGGCACGGGTGAGCACGTCTCCGCGCCGGGCCGCGCGCGCCGATCCACATCCGTCGGGACGTCAGGGGTATCCCGCCGCCACGAACAGGGTCCTGCCCGTGATGAAGACCAGGATCAGAGAGCCCACGGTCCAGAGCGTGGCGCGCATGTCGTGGGTGCGCGCGGTGAGGTACGCGGCGAAGTGCAGCAGGCGCGACACCACGTAGCCGTAGAGCAGGGTCTGGGCGAGCCACAGCGGCGGGGCCGTCAGGATGTACAGGAATCCCGCGACCAGGAAGAACGGGATGTTCTCGAGGTCGTTGAGGTGGATGCGCCGGATGCGCTCGACGCGGTCGTTCGGGGCCAGTTGCTCGGGACTCGGGTCGGGATTCAGCGGCGTCCTGCGCAGGTCCTCGGGGGACCGGAAGCCGCCCTTCTCCTGCATCATGCGCACGACCGTGAGCCAGGACATGGCCACGGCCTTGAGGATCATCAGGCAGGCGGCGATCGCGTAGGTGGCGAACAGGGGGTCGCGCAGGGTCGGGAGATCCATGGCGGGTCCTCAGCAGGTGGAGAGGCGGGCGGCGTAGGCGTCGGCAAGCCGTTCCAGCGATTCGCCGCAGCGCACGGCGCTCGACGAGCCGTGCATGACGGCGAGCGTGCGCGGCTCGAGCTTCGCAAGGGCACGAAGGGTCGCGCTCGTCTGCGGGGACAGGGCGCTGTAGTGGAACAGATCCTCGCCGGCGAGCGCGGGCCCGACGATGTCGGAGTCGGTGAGCGCGGGGCCATCGCCGGTGTGGGTGAACAGGTCGCCGCAGAACAGCGTGCCGGTGGTTTCCTCGAACAGCACGCGCGCTTCCCAGTTGTGCGGGACGTGCGGCGTGTCGAGGTGGCGCACGCGCTTGCCGCCGAGGTCGATCACCTCGCCGTCCGCGAGCCGGCGCGGCGCGCGGTCGCACAGGTCGTCGAGCGAGACCATGCAGCCGAGCGCGCCGTGCGCGACCTGCGCGTGCGGGGCGGCCGCGAGGAAGGCGTTCATCGCGCCGCACTCGTCCGACTCCAGGTGGCCGAAGGCGATCCAGCGCAGCCGCTCCAGCGGCATCAGGCGCGCGATCGCCTCGGACACGGCGGGGAACATCGCGCGCGGACCGGTGTGGAACAGCAGCGGCTCGTCGGCGAGCACCAGGAACTGGTTGAAGGTGAAGCCGCCGGGCGCGGCCTCGGGGACCAGGGTGGAGAGCCGGAAGATGCGGTCGGCGATCTCGTGCGTGCGCGTGCTCATCGGGCACTCCTGGAAGCGGGCGCCGGGCCGCCGTTGCGGACCGGTCCTCCCGGGTGGGCGTCAATATACTTACCAATGTTCGAAAATTCAAGTCATGGACAGAAAAAAGGTCCGTGGGTAGAATCCAGGCATGGCCAGACCCCCGTCGCAGGATCCGAAGCCGCGCCCGGGCGCGCCCCGCAAACGCCCTGCCGCGACGCCAGCCGACCCCGCGCAGGCCGCGCGGATCGCGCGTCGCGAGCGGCGGCGGGATCATTCGCGCCAGGAGATCCTCGAGGCCGCGCGCCGCGTGCTGCTGCGCAACGGCATCGCCGCCACCACGCTGGAGGCGGTCGCGGCCGAGGTCGGCGTCTCCAAGACGGCGCTGTACTACTACTTCAAGTCCAAGGACGCGCTGCTGTTCGAGCTGGTGTTCGCGGTGTTCGCCGCCCAGTTCCAGGCCGTGCACGACGCGGTCGAGGAGAGCCGGGACGGCGCCTCCGCGCTGGCCGCGATCGTGCGCACGACCGTCGCCAGCTACGCGCCGAGGCTCGACGACTTCCGGCTCGCCTTCATGCATGCGCAGGTCGCGGGCAGCGGTGCGGTGCGGTTCGACGACACCCAGTTCGCGCGCATCCGGCCGCTGAACGACCTCGCGTTCGCGGGCGCCGCCAGGCGGGTCGCCGACAGCCGCGGCCGCAGGCCGGGGCGCGCGCGCGTCGAGCCCCGGCTGATGGCCTTCCTCGCGTACCTCTCGGCCCTCGGCCTGCTGACCATGAAGGGCATGGTGGAGAACGTGGGCGATCCGCTGCGCTACACCGACGAGGAACTCGTGGAAGGGTTCGCGCGCGTGTTCGCCGCGGCCGCGGCGCCGGACTAGCGATGCCCTGGACCGGTCCATCCCGGGCTGGTCATCGCGCAGTACGCAAGAGGCGTGGCTTCTGCTTTCCCCGCCCGCTCCATCACTCGCGTGATCGAGCGGGACGCGTGCATCCGTGCACCCGGGGAAACCCGGAATTTGTTCAGGGTTCCACTGGGGCGGCATGCCGAACCGCACGGGGTTCCGGGTCGTGGAGGGGCGCGGGACGTTCCGCGCGCCAGGTCGGCTGCAGTTGCGCCTCGCGCAGGCCACCGGTGCGCTCGCGCGCCTTGAGGCCGAAGCAGGGCCTCAGCCAGTCCACCCGTTTCACCGCTTCGGTCAGCGCGTAGCACCCCACCAGCGTGCCCGCGATGATCGCGAGCGGCTCCGCGACGGGCCCGAGCCGCCACGAGGCGAGACCATACCCTAGCCCCACGATCAGGCTCTGGTGCAGCACGTACCAGGGGTACACCGCCTCGTTCGCCCACGGCAGCCAGCGGAACGGGCGGTTCAACCGCGCATGGGCGTAGCCGAGGATCGCCATCAGCATGGCCCAGACGTAGGCGTTGCGCAGCGTCCACACGGCGATCAGCTGCGGTTCGCTCGGGTCCTCGGGCAGGATCGCGCGCAGCGCCATGTAGGCCGCGAACAGGCCGAGCGCGAAGGCGAGCGCGCGGCGGCGCAGGCGCAGCGCCTCGGTCCAGAAGCCCGCGTCGCGCGCGATGCAGTAGCCGTAGAGGAACACCGTGAAGTAGACCGCGTTGCGGTACCAGTCGTGGATGAAGTCGCCGTTGTCGGGAAAGCGGCGGGTGAGCGTGATGGTGTAGACGAGCAGCGGCAGCGCCGGCAGCGTGAGCAGGGCCCAGCCGCGCAGGCCGGTGAACCATCCGCGCACGCGCAGGCCGACGCGGCTCGCGAGCGGGCGCGCGAGCAGGGCGAGCGCGGCGGTGTAGACCCACAGGTACGCCAGGTACCACAGGTGGTTCCAGGTGTATCCGTGCTGCCAGCCGTCGAACGAATGCTCGGGCCAGCTGCGCGCGGTGTAGTACTCGGCCAGGAATGCGCCGAAGCCGGGCTCCACCACGCCGTTCGTCACGGCCTGCGCGTAGGGCTGGATCGGCACCACGACGAGGATGCCGAACGTCAGCGGCAGCAGCAGGCGCCAGGTGCGCTGGCCGAAGAAGGCGACCGCCTGGCCGGGCTTGAGCAGGAACGCCGCGGCCATGCCCGAGACCAGGAAGATCAGGTCCATGCGCCAGCGGTTCACGAACAGCATCGGGACCTGGAGCCATGGCGCCAGGTGCACGCTCTTCACGTGCCAGCCCCATTCGTCGACGTAGAACATGGCGAGGTGGTAGAGGATGAGCAGGGCGAAGGCGAGGGCGCGCAGGGCGTCGATGTCGTGGCGGCGTGGCATGGCGGGGCTCCGGGTCGAGGCCGCCAGGATCGGGACTTCCGCGCACCGGATCGCCCGCCAGGGGGCCTGGGACGGCCCTCGGTGACGAGCGGCGGAACCGGGGGACGAATCGCCGGCCGTCACAGCGTCGTGGCCCCTGTGCGGCGGCCCTGGTGACGCGTCGTCGGGACTGCGATGGGGTCGAGCAGGGGTTCCCGGGACCCGCCTGCGCAGAGGGGCGGGGTCCGCCGCCGCACGGCCTCGCCGCCGAGCGCCTTCATGGGCCTCTGGGGAGGACTGCGGGCCCGGAGCACGCAGCGGCGGTATGGCGTGCCGGGATGGCCGGGCGGTGCCCGGTGGCAGGGGCCACTAGACTCGCGTCGGCAACGACAGTCCCAGGCCATGACCGACCACAAGCCCCTGCTCGATCGCTACCTGCCCCACCGGCGCCTGTTCGAGGTCGGTTTCTGGGTGCTGTTCTTCGGCCTGCAGGCCACGATCAACTCGGTGATCGTGAACATGGACGTGGATCGCGTGCGCCTGGATTTCGCACGCTGGGAGCCCTGGGTCTGGGAGTGGTCGAGCAACCTGGTGCTGATGGCGCTGGTGCCGGTGATCCTCGCGATCGAGGCCCGCTTCCCGCTGCGATACGGGGAACTCAGGCGGAGCGTCGGTGCGCACGTGCTGGGCAGCATCGCCGTATCGGTGCTGCACGTGGTCGGCATGGTCGCCTTGCGCCACCTCGCCTACGGCCTGCTCGGCGGACGCTACGACTTCGGATACTGGCCGCGGGAGCTGGCGTACGAGTACCTGAAGGACTGGCGGACCTATGCCACCGTGCTGCTGATCGTGGCCGCGTACCGGCTGCTGCTGCTGCGCCTGCAGGGCGAGGCGCGCCTGCTCGACGAACCCGACGACGGCCCGCCGGTGGAGCCCGTGGCGCGCCCCGACCGTTTCCTCGTGCGCAAGCTCGGCAAGGAGTTCCTGATCGCGGCGAGCGAGATCGAGTACCTGCAGGCCTCGGGCAACTACGTGAACCTGCGCGTGCGCGGCCGCGACTACCCGCTGCGTTCCACCATGGCCGCGCTCGAGCCCCGGCTGGACGCCGCCCGCTTCGTGCGCGTGCATCGCAGCTACATCGTCAACCTCGACTGCCTCCTCGAGATCGAGCCGCTGGACACGGGCGATGCACGCCTGTCGATGCGCGATGGCACGAAGGTGCCGTGCAGCCGGCGCTATCGGGCGGCGATACGGGGCTGACCGACCGCCAGGTCCTCGCAGGAGCGCGCGTGAGCGCGCGATGCGAGGTCGCAACAGGGTCTTCGCGGCATCGTCGACCTCGGGGCCACGACGGCCCGATGTCGACGTCGGGCATTCGTCCGCCCCGCAACTACGCATCGCGCGCTCACGCGCGCTCCTACGGAATCCGGGTCGTACTCGTGAGGACTACTGGCTCGCGGCGGTCTCCAGTTCGATCGATTGGCGCTTCCGCTCCGCGGCCTTGGCCGCGTAGCCGTTGCCCGGATCTGCTACGTCCCGCGCCAGGTACAGGTCGACCAACGCCTGCGTGCTGTCACGCGCATCCTGCGAGGCGGGTGCGTTGGCGTGCGTGAGCTCCCAGGCCTCCAGCAGCGTGGTCTCCGCCGCCGCGTACTCGCGCAGGCCCGTGCGCGCGCGTCCCAGCGTGATGAGGTACTTCGGCAATCGCCAGGCGTGGGCATTGCGAAGGTTGGCGCGGATGGTCGCGTCGACCGGCTGCAGCGACGCCACGGCCTCGGCGTACTTGCCCTCGGCCACCTGCAGCGCGGCGGCGTGGGTGATCGAGATCGCCCACTCCACGCGCTCCCGCGCCGAGAGCAGGACATTGGGGTTGTCCGGCTGCCAGTCCGCGGGCGGCTGTCCGGGCATGCCGAAGAACTCGACACGTCGACTCAGCGCGGCCATCTCGCCGACGCTGGCGAGATCCTCCAGGTAGCGTGCCGAGGCATAGCCCATGCGTTGGCTCGGGCTGAGCTTTTCGTCCATGGCGGACAGGTACACGTACTGTCGTCGCACCTGCCTGGCCTCCTCGGCCAGCGGCGTGTCCTTCGCCAGGTTGCGTACCAGGGCCACGCCGATCATGCGCGAGAGCAGCGCGTGGTCGGATCGCGCGAGGCGCATCCCGATGGTCACGCAGTCGTCCCGGGTTGCGGCGTCCACCACGCGGTTGCCCATCACGCCGCAGTACCGCATCAACGGGCGCCAGTCCGCCCTCGGCACCTGCAGCATCTCAAGCCAGGCGATGCTCGATTCGGGTTGCTCGTTCGGCGCCAGGACCCTGGCCGGGCGCGCGATGAGCGACGGTGCCGGGACGGCGGCGGCGGAGACCGCCGCGGCGTAGGCGCGCGCGTCCGCGCGGGAGTAGTCGTCGAAGTGCGTGCGCAGCGCCGCCTCGCGCAGCGCCGCGCGCTGGCGGGCTTCATCGTCGGACGCCGCCACCAGCAGCAACCAGGGGTACATGTTGTCCGGCGCGAGGCGCACCAGCGTCTGGGCCGCCTGGGGATCAGGGCACCGGCGCCCGGGCTTGTCCTGCGGGCAGAACACCGCGGCAACCTGCCAGGTGAACGCATCGTCCGGGCGCTCGCGCAGGGCCGATTGCAGCGCCGATTCGAACTGCGCGGTCGGCGTCGAGTCCTGGGTGTCGTTCCAGGCCAGCATGGCCGAATACACGTGTCGATCCGGATGCGTCCCGGCCTGCAGCGCACGGATCACCTGCTGGCGGTAGTCCGCGCCGAGCACCTTGATCACCATGGAGAGCAGGATTTCCGCGTGCTCGCGGCGTTCGGCATCGACGGAGGCGGCGAAGTCGGTCAGCGCCGCCGCCTGGCGCTCCTCGTCGCCCGGCAGGCGCTTGCGCAGCCAGGCGATCAGGGTGCGGGCACGCTCCTCGCCGGTCTTCGCCTCGTCGCCCTGGGCGTAGAGGTGCGCACCCAGTTCGCTCGCGAGGGCGGCGCGGTCGCGCGCGGCCTGGGTCGCATCGCGTTCCGCGACGGCCTGGCGCCACTGCCACGCGGTCGAGCCCGCGCCGAGCAGCAGGGCGAGCAGGGCGACGGCCAGGGCCGCGGCCAGGCGCGGTTCGCGCGACAGCCAGCGCTGCGTGCGTTCGACCCAGCCGATGCGGCGCACGCTGACCGGCAACCCATCGCGCACGTGGCGCAGGTCGTTCGCGAGTTCCGCCGCGCTCGCGTAGCGATCCCCGGGCTCCAGTTCCAGGCACTTCATGCACACGGCGGCGAGGTCGCGCGAGACGGCGGGCGCGACCTCACTGAGCGGCCGCACGCGGCCGGCGACGGCGCGCCGGATCAACTCGTCGGGCTCGCCTTCGCCGTGCGGCGAGGTGCCGGACAGGCAGCGGTAGAGGATCGCGCCCAGGCCGTAGAGGTCGGTCGCGCGCGAGAGGCGGTACTGCTTGATCAGGATCTGCTCGGGCGCCATGTAGGACGGCGTGCCCGACACCTCCTGGGCGTCGACGCCGCCGCGCGCGTCCATGTGGCGCGCGAGCCCGAAGTCGGCGATCAGCGGTTCGCCCTGCGCGTCGAGCAGCACGTTCGCGGGCTTGAGGTCGAGGTGCAGCAGGCCCAGCCTGTGCGCATAGTCGATCGCATCGCACAGCTTCAGCAGCAGGGCGATGGTCGCGCCGGCGTCGAGCCGCTGGTCCTCGAGCAGGCTGGCGAGCGAGCGGCCCCGCACCAGCGGCATGGAGAAGTAGTGCACGCCGTCGATCGAGCCCACCTCGTGCACCGGCACGATGGTCGGATGCATCAGCCGCGCCGCGGCACGCGCCTCGCCGAGGAAGCGCGCGACGCTCGCGGTGTCGGCGAGTCCCGAGGCGATGAACTTGATCGCGACGTCCCGGTCGAGGCTGCGCTGCCTGGCGCGGTAAACCACGCCCATGCCTCCGCGGCCGATCTCCTCCAGCAGTTCGTAGTCGCCGAACTCGCGCTGTTCCGGATCGTCCAGGTCCAGCCTCGGCCAGTCGAGGTCGGCGGCGCTGCCTTCGGACGCGAGCGCCGAGCGCGCCAGCGTCATCAGCACGGAATCGCCGGCGCTGCGCCCGGCGGGGGTGGATTCGTTGCGGCTTGCGGTCACGGTGGTCTCCCCGGAGTGTCGAGGATGTAACTACGGGCCGGGGGATCAAATGTGACAGCGGGCCTGGCAGGCATCAGTCCGGGCCGCCGAGCACCTGCTGCAGCGCCGTCCATTCGGACTCGAAGGCGGCATCGTCCAGGCACAGGTCGCGGAGCTGGTCGCGCAGGTGTTCCCGCAGCCTCAGGCGCAGGCGCTTGAGTTCGGTGGTCAGCGTGTTCGGTGGCATCCCGAGCGAGGCCGCGATCTCGCGCAGCTGGCCGTGCGCCGGCGGCGAGCCGAGCAGCGGGATCAGCTGTTCGCACAGCCCCTCGCGACCGCGCTCGCGATAGCGCGCGCGCAGCGCCTCGAGCGCCTGCGCGGTCAGCACGAGCGCGAAGCGCGTGTCGAACTGGCGCGCCGCGGATGGCGCCTGGTCGGCGATCGCGTCGATCCCGGCCTCCGCGGTCGCGCGGCTCGGATCCGGGTTGACCAGCCGCCCCAGGTGTCGTCGCATCAGCATCAGCAGGAATCCGCGGAAGCTGCCGGCGTCCGCATCCGCGCGCGCCCACCAGCCGTGCTCGAAGCTGGAGGCGAGGAACGACTGCGTCGCGTCCTCCGCCTCCTGCGCGCCGATGCGGGCCCGGAAGTAGGCGACGATCGCGCTGCGGTAGGCCGTCGCGAGCTCACCGAAGGCCGCATGCCGCGCGGACGCCGAGTCGCCGCTGCGCCGGATCAGGCTCCACTGCGTGCTGGGGAATCGGGCCACGCGTCGTGTGTAGTGCACGGACCCGTTGCGCGCAAGCCGCGTGGTATCGGGGAAACGGACGCGTCGCGCGGGCGGCGTGCCGGGGCATCCTCCTTCGGGGACCCTGTGCAGGAAGGATGCGCGGGATCGTCAGCTCCCGCCGGCGCTCCCGCTGACTTCCACCCGGTCCCGCCCGCCCTGCTTCGCGCGGTACAACGCGGCATCCGCCGCGGCGATCAGCGCCTCGGGCGTCTGCCCGTGGTCGGGGAAGTAGGCGAGGCCGAGCGAGGCGGTGATCGGGGGCAGGCGGCGGCCGTCGACGTTCAGCACGAGGGCGCGGATGCCGTCGAGCACGGAGTGCGCGAGCTGTTGCGCGAGGTCGGCATCGGCGCCGGGCAGGATCACGGCGAGCTCCTCGCCGCCGTAGCGGCAGCAGACGTCGCCGCGGCGCACCTGCGCCTCGAGCGCGCGCGCGACGTTCTTCAGCACCAGGTCGCCCGCATGGTGGCCATAGGTGTCGTTGAAGCGCTTGAAGTGGTCGATGTCGATCATCATCAGCGCGAGCGGCCCCTGCGTGCGGCGGCCGCGGCCGAGCTCGCGGAACAGCGTCTCCTGCATGTGGCGGCGGTTGTACAGCGCGGTGAGCGGATCGCGGATGGACTGCTCGAGCAGGGCCTCGCGCAGCTGCAGGTTCGCGATCGCGAGCGCGATCTGCTCGGCCATGGAGACGGCGAGCGCATGGCGGCGGTCGGCCTCGTCGGCGCCGGGGCGGTCGAGATGCGCGATGTGCAGCAGGCCGAAGGTCTTGCCCTGCGCCACCAGCGGCAGGCAGGTGTAGGGATGGCGCTCGCCGCCGCGCGCGCTCACGTGCGGGCAGCAGATGGCGTGATCGGGGTCGTCCACGCGATACGCGCGGCTGCGACGCAGCGCCCAGCACTCGTCGCCCTGCAGGCTGGCGTCGGGTTCCACGATGCTGCCACCCGTGGCATGCCAGCGGCCGTGCGCGAGCCACGCGCCGGCGCCCTCGTCGAGCAGGTACAGCGCACCCGCGCAATGCGGGAACAATCGCGGGCCGAATTCGCCGATGCAGCGGTACGCCTCGCCCGCACTCGGGCTGGCCTGGAGGAACCCGGTCAGTTCGCCCAGCAGCGACACCTGCCGGTTCATCTGCTCCACGTCCGCGAGCGTGTGCTCGAGCTGCTCCTTGGTCTCGATCAGCGCCGTCTCGCTCTGCTTGCGCGCGGTGATGTCCTGGCCGAGCCAGATCGTGCCCTGCGCAAGGTCCGTAGGGTCGATCGCCTTGCCGTGGTAGAGCAGCCAGCCCATCGTGCCGTCCTTGCGCCGGTACTCCCATTCACCCTTGGTCACCTTGCCGGCCATGATGCCCGGCGTGGTGTCCGCGGCGAACGCCGCATAGGCCTCGGGCGAGCGGTAGAAGCGGTGCACGGGCAATCCGACCGCCTCGCCCGGGCCGTAGTCGAACATCTCCTCGAAGCCGCGGCTGCAGCGGTGGATCACGCCGTCCTTGACCACCGCGATGCTGCCGCTGATGTTGTCGAAGATGATCTGCTGCTCGAGCAGCGCGCGGCGCAGCGCCTGCTCGTTCTGCTTCTGCACCCGGATGTCCTGGGCCACCCACACCACGCCCTTGGAGAGGTCGGCAGGATCGACCGCCTTGCCCGAGACGAAACCGGCGATCAGCGAGCCGTCGCGATGCCGGTAGTCGACTTCCGATTGCACCACCTTGCCCTGCGCCAGCAGCGGGTAGGCCATGCGCCCGAACGCCTCGTAGACCTCGTCGGACGGGAAGTACACGCGCCCGGATTGCCCCTGCAGGGTGCCGGGCTCGAAGCCCAGCAGTTCCTCCGCGCCGCGGCTGCAACGCGCCACCGTGCGGTCGACCGTCAACATCACGCCGCCTGTGATGTTGTCCCAGATCAGCTGCTGCTCCTCCAGCACGCGGCGCAGCGCGTCCTCGGCCGCCTTGCGCTCGCGGATGTCGTAGCCGACCCAGACGATGCCCTGGGCGAGGTCGGCGGGATCGAGCGCCTTGCCGCTGAACTCGACCCAGATGAGCGAGCCGTCGCGGTGCCGGAACTGGATCTCGCCCTGCGCCACGCCGCCGGCCGCGAGTACCGGCCGCATCTCGCGCGCACTGCGATCGAGCGCCTCCTCCGAACCGTACAGCAGCGCCAGCGACTGTCCCACCAGCGCGCCGGGCTCGTAGCCCAGCACCTCCTCGAGCCCGCGGTTGCAGCGCACCATGGTGCGGTCGCGCGCGAACAGGATGCCGCCCTGCATGTTGTCGAACAGGATCTGCTGCTCGTGCAGCGCGCGTTCCAGCGCGGCCTCGGCGCGCTTGCGCTCGCTGATGTCCTGCGCCAACCACACCACGCCCTGGTCGGGATGGGCCGGATCGATCGCGCGACCGGAATAGAGCACCTGCACGCGCTGGCCCTCGAGGCGCTGGAACTCCGTCTCGCCGCGCGCCACCCCGCCGCCCTGGAGCATGGGATAGACCTCGCGCGCGAACGCCTCCCAGTCCTCGTCGCTGACGTAGAAGCTGCGCGTGGGCAGGCCGTCGAGCCCGCCCGGCGCGTAGCCGAGCATCTCCTCCAGGCCGCGGTTGCAGCGCACGACGAGCCGGTCGCGCGTGAACAGGATGCCACCGGTCATGTTGTCGAAGATCAGCTGCTGCTCGCGCTGGATGCGCTCGAGCGCGAGCGCCATGCGGTGCCGTTCGGTGACGTCCTGCGCCACCCAGACCGAACCCGCGGCGACGTCCGCCGGATCCAGCGCGCGCCCGTGGTAGGACACCCACACGCCCGAGCCGTCCTTGCGCTTGAGCTCCCATTCGCCTTCGGCCACCTGGCCGCGGCTTATGGCCTCGAATGCCATCAGGCCCTGGCGCTCGAACGACTCGCGGCTGAAGTGGTAGATCTCGGCCGACTGCCCGGCCAGCTCGCCCGGTGCATAGCCGAGGATCTCCTCCATGGCGCGGTTGCAGCGGTGGATGATGCGGCCGCGCAGGTAGAGGATGGCCGAGGCGGCCTGGTCGAACATCAACTGCTGCTCGACCAGCGCGCGCGAGAGCGCCGCGTCGGCCTCGGCGAGGCGCCTGTAACCCGCGGCGTTGTCCAGCGCGATCGCGGCGTAGGCGCTGAGCGTGCGGAAGATCTGCTGCTCGCGCTCGCCGTACACGTGCCGGCGCGGCGACTGGATGGTGAGCAGCCCGAGCATGCGCTCGCCGATCGCGAGCGGGGTGAACAGCGCGCTCAGCGTGTGCAGGGTGCCGGGCACCAGGCTCGGGTTGTCCGCCTCGGGCGCGAAGTCCACCACGATCTCGCGCCGCTCGCGCACCGCGCGCGCGCCGATGCGCGTGGTGCTTGAGAGCTCGATGCGGTCGACCGGGCCGGGCTGGCCGTGTTCCACCAGCAGCACCGACTGCATCGCGCTGCCGTCCCCGTCCATCAGGTACAGCCCGATGGAGCTGGCATCGAGCAGCTTGGGCAGCTGCGCGCGCAGGTTCTCGATCACCGAGTCCTGGTCGAGCGTCGCGGTCAGCTCGCGTCCGATCGCGCCCAGCGCGGCCAGGTCGCCGCGCGCCTGGTCGAGCTTCTCCGCCTGCGCGGCGATCTCGGCCGTGCGCGCCGCGACGTCGCGTTCGAGCATCGCCTGTTGATGCTTCAGCCCCGAGACGCGCGTGCGCCAGGCCCCGATCGCGACCAGGACGAGCGTGGCGGTGGCGAGCGTGCGGAACCACCACGTCGCCCACCACGGCGGCAGCACGGTGATCGCGAGCGTCGCGCCCTCGCTGTTCCACACGCCGTCCTTGTTCGCGGCCTTGACCCGGAACTGGTAGGTACCCGGATCGAGGTTGGTGTAGGTGGCGCTGCGCTGGCTGGCGTCGGTCTCGACCCAGTCGCGGTCGAAGCCGACGAGCTGGTGCGCGTAGCGGTTGCGCGCGGGGTCGGCGAAGTGCAGGGCGGAGAACTCGAGCGTGAATTCGGGCACGCCGGGTGCGATGCGCAGCGTGCGCGCCTGCTCGATCGACCCGTCGAGCCCGACGCCCACCGGCATCGAGGCGCCGCGCACGCCGCGGCCGCCCACGCGCAGACCCGTGATCGCCACGAGCGGCGGCACGGTGTTCTCGTGGATCGCGTCGGGACGGAACGACACCGCGCCGTTGAGGCCGCCGAAGTACAAGGTGCCGTCCGGCGCGGTGTATCCCGACTTGACGTAGAACGACCCCGACGTCAGCCCATCGCGCGCGGAGTAGTTGCGCACCTGGCCGCTGCTGGGGTCGAGCCGGCTGATCCCGGCGGTGGTGCTGAACCACAGGCGTCCGGCGGCGTCCTCGCCGATGGCGCCGATCGCGTCGGCTGCGAGCCCGTCCCGTCGCGTCCAGGTGCGGAAGCGCGCCGCGGCGCCCTCGCCACCGTCCAGCCGGTTCAGCCCACCCGCAGTGCCGACCCACAGGCGACCGGCGCGATCCTCGAACACGTCGCTGATGCGGTTGTGGCTCAGGCTGTCGGGCCGTGCCGGATCGTGGCGATGGGTGATGAAGCTGCCGCTCGCGGCATCGCGGCGCTGCAGGCCGGTGACGGTGCCGATCCAGACCTCGCCGCGTCGATCCTCGAACAGCGTGGTGATTCGCCCCTGCGCCAGGCTTTCCGGCCGCGCGGCGTCGTGCACGAACGTGGTGAGCTTGCCGCGTTCCGGATCGTAGCGGTGCAGGCCGCCGTCGCTGCCCAGCCACAGGGTGCCGTCCCTGGCGGCCAGCAGGCTGATCCCGCGTGCAAGATCCGGCGCGACGTTGCCGAGCGCAATGGGTCTGTATCGACCGCTGGCCGGATCGAGCTGGCCGAACCCGGTTTCGAGGGCGATCCAGACCCGTCCCTTGGCGTCCACGTCCACGGCGGAGGTCCGGTTCACCGGCAGGCTGGCGGGGTCCGCGGGGTCGTGCCGGTAGTGGCGCATCCTGCCGGTCGCCGGATCGAGGTGGGTGACGCCGGCACCGATGGTGGCGAACCACACGCCGTCCGCGCCGTCACCCGAGAGGCCATAGACCCGACTGTCGCCGAGCGTGGCCGGATCGCCCTCGATGCTGGCATAGCGCTCGAAGCCGCCGCTCGCGAGGTCGAGCCGGCTCAGTCCCCCGCTCCAGGTCCCGATCCAGAGCGTGCCGCTGCGATCCTGCAGCAGCGCGACCACTTCATCCGAGGCCAGGCTGTTCGGATCCTGCGCGCGATGCCGGTAGCGGACCGCGCGCGCGCCCGGACGCTCGATGCGGTACAGCCCGCTGTCGCCGGTACCCAGCCACACCGCGCCCTCGCGATCGCGCGCCAGTGCGCGGATGTCCTCGCGCGGCACGCCCTCGATCGCCGGGTCGGGGGAGGGTTGAACCGTGTCGTGGGGAACCGTCCAGGTCACCAGGCCCGCGAGCGTTCCGATGTGCAACGAGCCCGGTGGCACGAACAGCAGCGTGCGGACGGTATTGCGCCGTGCGTCTTCCTCACCCGGCGACACCCGGAAGTGATCGATGCGACCGGTCGCCGGCGCCAGCCGGTCGAGGCCATGCCGCGTGCCGATCCAGAGGTTCCCCGCGGCATCCCAGGCCAGGGCCGCGACGTCGTCGTCCGAGAGCCCGGCGTCGCTGCCGGGATCCCGGTGCCAGACGCGGATGGCGTCGGTCGCGAGGTCGATCCGCTGCAAGCCGTCCGCAGTACCGACCCAGACCGCCTCGCCTCCGGGCGAGCCCACGATCGCCTGGATGTCCCGATGGCCCGGCCCGCGCTCGGCGGGCTCGTCGGGTTCGATCCGCTCGACGCGCGCGCGCCCGGCGTCCAGTCGGAACAGTCCCCCGCGCGTACCGATCCACAGGCGGCGCTGTCCGTCTTCCCACAACGCGCGCACGAACTGGTCGCCGATGCCCGGGCCCTGGTCGCTGTCGCCGCGAAACAGTTCGAAGCGGTAGCCGTCGTGGCGCACCAGGCCGGCCTGGGTGCCGAACCACAGGAAGCCGTCGCGGTCCTGCAGCATCGCATCGACGGTGTCCTGCGGCAGGCCGTCCTCGGTGTCGATGTTCTCGAAGCGCGGGTTCTGCGGCACGCCCGCGTGCACCGTCGAGGCGGCCAGCAGCAGCCAGCCGAACACGGCAGCACGCATGCGCGCACCCCGGTGGGCGGATCGACCCGCGTGGACCATGGCGACGTTCCCCGGCGCCCGCGCACAGCGCGACGCCGCGATGGTAGCCCGGATGGCGGGCGGGCCGCGGTCGCGCCACCGGGTGACCCGGGCCGGCCACGTAAATTCCGGTGTCGACACGTTCACTTGCCACTCACGGGGCGATTGGCAAGACTGCGCCGACGGGGTCGGAGTCCATGCATGCGGGAACGGCGCGCCATCACAACCCTGCTAGGCGCCGTCGCGGAGGGCGACCGCACGGCCGAGGGCGAGCTGTACGACCTCGTCTACGCGGAGCTCAAGCGCATCGCGCGCAGCACGCTCAGGCGCTCGGGCTCGGTCACCATGAATCCGAGCACACTCGTGCACGAGGCGTACCTGAAGATCTCGGCGGACGCCGGCCGTGAGCTGAACGACAGCAACCACTTCTATTCCCTGCTCGCGCGCGCCATGCGGCAGGTGATCCTGGACGTGGGGCGCTCGCAGGCCACGGTCAAGCACGGCGAGGGCCTGTTGCGCGTGGACCTGACCACGTCGCTGCCCGACGGCGACCGCTCGCTCGAGCACCTGATCGGGATCGACCAGGCGCTGCAGAAGCTCGAGGTCATCGACCGCGAGCTCGGCGATCTCGTGGAGCTGCACTTCTTCGCGGGGCTCGCGTTCGCGGAGATCGCGCGCCTGCGCGACCAGAACGAGCGCACCGTGCGCCGCCACTGGGAGACGGCACGCGCCTTCCTGCTCGACCACATGGCGCCGATCGGGTGAGCTGATGGATGCGGCGCGCTGGGCGGCGGTGCGGCGGCACTTCGAGATCCTGCTCGACCTGGCGCGCGAGGGACGCGCGGCGTACCTGGACGCGCTGGATGATGCGGACCTGCGCCCCGATCTCGAACGCATGCTCGCGCGCCGCGAGGACGACGAGGCGCCCGTCGACCAGCCGGCGGCGCGCCTGATCGCCGGCGCGATCGCGAAGGTCGACGACGACGGCGACTGGGAACGCGCGCAGATCGGACGTCGCGTCGGTGCGTTCCGGCTCGAATCCAAGCTCGGCGCGGGCGGCATGGGCACGGTGTACCGCGCGCAGCGCGTGGACGGGCGCTTCGAGCAGGTGGTCGCGATCAAGCTCGTGCTCGCCGCGCACCCGGGCCTGCGCGAGCGCTTCCGCAACGAGCAGGGCATCCTCGCGGGCCTGAACCATCCGAACATCGCGCAGCTGGTGGACGGCGGCGAGACCGAGGACGGCATTCCCTACCTCGCCATGGAGTTCGTGGACGGGGTGCCGATCACCGAGTACTGCAACGCGCACCTGCCCGGGCTCGCGGACCGGCTCGCGCTGTCGATCAAGGTCGCCGAGGCGCTCTCGCAGGCGCATCGCAACCTCGTCGTGCACCGCGACATCAAGCCGAACAACATCCTGGTGACGCGCGAGGAAGCGCGTCCGAAGCTGCTCGATTTCGGCATCGCGAAGCTGCTCGGCAACCACGGGGGCGCGCAGATGACGCTGCAGAAGCTCGGTCCGATGACGCCGGCCTACGCCGCACCCGAGCAGTTCACCGGCGGCGCGATCTCGGTGGCGACCGACGTGTACCAGTTCGGCGTGCTGCTGTTCCGGCTGATCACGGGCCGGCTGCCGTACGACGCGGATCCCGACGACTCCATCGCCTGGGGCCGCGCGGTGCTCGAGCACGAACCGATCACGCTCGGGCGCGCGCTGCGCCACCGCACCGGCGAGGGCGGAGTGCGCGAGGGCGTGCGCATGCGCGCGCGCGACATCCATCGCGACCTCGACGCCATCCTGCAGTGCTGCCTGGCGAAGGATCCGGCGCGCCGCTACGGAACCATGGACGCGCTGATCGGCGACCTGCGGGCGTTCCTCGACGGCCGGCCGGTGCAGGCCCGCCATGGCGGCAACCTCTACCGCGCCGCGCGCTTCGCGGCGCGCCACCGCTGGTCGGTGGGCCTGGGCACGGCGGCGCTGCTCGGCCTGGTGGGCCTGACCGTGTTCTCCCTCGTGCAATGGCGCAGCGCGCGGCACGAGGCCGAGCGTGCGCTGGTCTCGGCGCAGTTCACGGAGGAGCTGTTGAAGGCCACCGATCCGTTCAACGCGCGCGGCGGGACGCGCACCGCGCTGGACCTGATGAACGCCGCCTCCGAGGTGATGCAGCGCAAGCTCGCCGCGCATGCGGACCTGGGCAATCCGGCAGCGGTACAGATCGCGAACGCATACATCAACCTCGGCGCGCTCTCGCTCGCGCATCCGCTGTACGAGAAGGCGATCCCGGAAATGCGCGGCCAGGCACTGCCGCCGCTGGCGTATGCCGCCGCGCTCGAGCGCGGCGCATTCGCGGCGCAGCGCAACGGCGCCCTGGAGCAGTCGCGCGCCTGGCTGGCGGAACTCGAACCCCTGCTGGCCGGGGAATCGCACGACGCGGTCCGCATCCGCGACGGGATGATCGGCACCCTGTGGCTGATCGCGCGCGACGGGGGCAAGGCGGAAGAGGCGCTGGCCGTCGCCGAACGCGGCGTCGCCGCGATCGCGCCGCATCGCGCGGCGCTGCCCGACATCGTGCAGCGCGCGACCTTGCGCCTGGGCACGTCGCTGACCGACGTGGGGCGGTTCGCCGAAGGCGAAGTGCAGCTCAGGAGCGCGCTGGACCAGTCCATCGCGCTGTTCGGCGCCGCGCACGGCCGCAGCATCACGGCGCGACAGACGCTGGGCTGGCACTACTCCTCCGCGGGCCATCCCGAACGCGGCCTCGCGGAACTCGAGCCGATCGCGACACGCATGCGCGAGGTATTCGGCGCGCAGAGCCAGTGGTACGGGGCGAACCTGCACAACCGCGGCAATGCCTATCGCCAGCTCGGGCGCGACGACCAGGCGATGGCGGCGTACCGCGAATCGGCCGAGGCCTATCGCGGTTCGACCAGCGAAAACTCGGCGCAGGTCGGCTGGGCCCTGTTGAACGTCGGCTACATCCTGCACGGACGCGGGCGGCTCGCAGAGGCGCTCGAGGTGTATCGCGAGGTGTCGGATTCCTGGCGTACGTCGATGGCGGCCGATGCGCCGATCCGCGCCGATCTCGAGTTCGCCATGGCCGACGCAGCGCACGGTATGCAGGATGGCGAAACGGCGGCAGCGCACATCGAGCGGGCGATGGCGCTGCTGCGCGCACGCCCCCAGGATGGACGGTTGCTCGCGAGCGCGCTTGCGCTTTCGGGCGAGATCGCGCGTGTACGCGGGGAGCTGCCGCTGCCCGCCGGGGTTGCCCAGGACCGCCACGGCGTTGCGGGCGCGGATACGGGATTCCGACCCTGGCGGATCGAGACGGAACCACGCTCCCGCTGAGGCGTCCGTGACCGGATCCGGGGAGGCGCCACGATCGGAACTGTAGGAGCGCGCTTCAGCGCGCGATCTTTTCGCCATGCCCACGTCTTTCGGCGGGAGAAAAGATCGCGCGCTGAAGCGC
>Ga0315912_10001313_pt1 | contig 31367 bp, 24 predicted proteins | sample VfabasoilMG_FD_204469 | JGI IMG/M metagenome (GOLD analysis project Ga0315912, IMG submission 204469) | Garden soil microbial communities collected in Santa Monica, California, United States - V. faba soil | ecosystem: Environmental > Terrestrial > Soil > Garden | place: USA: California...
ACGGGCAACAGATCTGCTCCGCTCACATAACGGGTCGCCTGCTTGGGGGTCCAGACGGCCGCATCAGTCGTGACTCCACCCGTGCCATCATCCAGCCGCTCAAGCACGCTCGTGCCCTGGGACACGAGATCACCGCTCCGGTAAGCTTTGCTGGGCACGAATGCGTCGGGCGCGGTGGTCAAATCAAGAACATCAGCGACCGCAATCTTGTTCAAATTGGTGAGATAGGCACGCTCGGTCTTGAGGCGATTCAGGTCAACGTTGGTCACAGAAAGGAGATCGGGGTCATCGGTGACCAAGAGAAAGCTGAACCGCGTTTGCCGAACCAACGGGACCGCGAGGGCGCCCGCCGTCGTCAGCGGTACGAGCACAGCCGCTCGCCCTTCTCCTTGAACGAAGCGCATGCGCAAACGCTGAAGTTCATGAACCGTGCTTTGTGTGGGAACCAAGCGCAATGCGTCAGCAACACCCGTTCGAAAGTGCTCGTGCGTGAGGCTGATGCTGTAGAGTTCCCCGTAGCGCGTCTTCATGGGCTTCCCCCTCCTCGTCGCGCGATCAATCCAGGGTGCACCACGATCTCCTCAATGCGTCGCGCCTCACCCAGGATCAGGTGTTCACTGATCGAGAGATTGCGCACCTTGTAGAGTACTGAGGGCATGTATTTGCCGCCCAAGGTGCTCCAGAGGTGATTGACCTGTTCGAAATTCATCGTGTAAAGCTCCACCGAGAGTTCCTTGATGTCCGTCGGTAGCGACGGATGGGTGGAGGTGTTGAAGTGCTTGTTGTGCTGAAAGAAGGCGATGACATGCCCGAGCACGCCCAATCCCTCGTCGTACTTCTTGTGGGTCGCTGTCGCGAGCACGTAAAGGTTCAGCAGGATGGGCGGCAGCTCGTAAACAGCAGCCCCAGCGCGCTTGGTTAGGTTGAGCGGCGGCCGACTTGCGCGATCTTCTTCCAAATTGACGAGGGTAAAGATGACCTTGTCTTTGATGGTGCTCTCTTGCTCGGCATCAAAAAGCAATGCGGCATTCCCCACGAGTCCCAGTGACCCACCCGCGTCTGCGGTGGCCTGATCTCGCTTGGAATCCACATACTTGGAGAATTCATCCGCAAGAAACTTGAGGGTAGGAAGAATCATCGCCGTGATCGCAGGGCTTGATGGAAGGCCGGTGAGCGGACACGTTGCACCAGCAGGACAGCTCACCTGCGCGCTAGCTATCGGCGCCAAGGCAAGCAGAGCGGTAGACTATCGAAGCTTACACGCTTTCGTCAACCTGTTTTGTTGGTGAGTTGTGAACTGACCAATTGTTAGCTTGCCCAAGCCACTTGTTTAGCCAAGTTGGCCAAGTGTTAGTCCTGTTTGTTAGCGCGCGTGTGACTGCTGCGAGCGGTAGCATGACCGTTGCGGACGGTTGTGTGACCGCTCCGAGCGCAATCAGTGGTCCGTCGTCATAACTCCGACCACGAGCATGCACCTCATCGCCATGGTGGATTCCGTCACGATCCACCGAACGCTTCGCGATCGATTCAACGCGAGCGCGCGCCGCGCATCGACCCACGCTCCGACTGGCTGGTTGGTTGACTCGAGACGCGGCCGGGTGGCCTGACAACTCACGCGTGTCCCGAATCCACTCGGGGTCGGCCACACCAGTCATGCGTTGCGCCAAAATCAACCTGGGTGCGGATTCGGGACACCAAAATCAACCTGGGACGGGCTCGGGGGGCAGGCTACGCGGCCAGGCTCATGCCGGCTGCGTAGGCGGGGCGCGCCTGAAACTGGGCGAGCCAACGGTGCACGTGCGGGTGCCCATCCACCCGTGCGCCGAGCCACGTGCCATAACCCAGCACCGAGGCCACGATGAGATCGAGCAAGCTGTAGCTCGCGCCCAACATGAACGGTTGCGCAGCGAGGCGGGCCTCCACAAGGTCGAGCATGCCGTTGATGCGCTCGAGAGCCAGCTTCGCCTGCGCTGGGTTGTGTACCTCACTGGGCAACTGCTCGGACGTGGCGTGCTGGAGCAGCACCAATTGTTGGCCGTACGTCACGTAGGCCCAAGTGGCCCAGGCATGGGCACAGCGACGCTCGGCGGTATCTGCTGCGGGCCACATATTGGACTCAACTCCAAAGCGTTCGCCCAGATAGATGAGGATGGCCAAGGCCTCGAACATTGGTTCACCATCCACTAACAATGTGGGCACTTTACCGTTGGGGTTGAGCGCCAAAAACTTGGGCGTGCGCTGCTCTTGCGCGGCCAGGTCAAGTTTGACCGTCTGGTGAGCAACACCCAGCTCCAAGAGCGCCGACTGCACGGGCGAGGCGCTGGAGTGGGGGGCGGCGTACAGGACCAGCTCCGGCTGGTGCGCGCCCGATCGAACGGCGAAAGACGTGCGGGATGAAACTTGTGCAGATGACATGGCTTTGGGTTCCTTGGTTTGAAATGGAAAGAAGTGCGTTGCCCCGAGGGCCCATCCCCGAGCGCACGTGATCTCTACCCCCCATTGCGGACAGATTCGGTCCTCAATCTTTGCTAATCTCGGCGCATGTTGGACACCTCCACACGCCTTTTGCGCCTGCTCACGCTGCTGCAAACCCGGCGCTTTTGGTCGGGGCAAGAGCTCGCCGAGCGACTCGAGATCACGCCCCGTACGGTGCGGCGCGACGTCGAGCGGCTCAAGCGCTTGGGTTACCCGGTGGACGGCACCCCGGGCGTGGCCGGCGGCTATCAGCTGGGAGCTGGAGCGAGTTTGCCACCCTTGCAGCTCGATGATGAAGAAGCCTTGGCCATCTCACTCGGTCTGTTTGCGCTCACAAGCGGCACCGTGAGCGGTGTGGAGGAGGCGTCGTTGCGCGCTCTGGTCAAGTTGGAGCGCGTACTGCCAGCGCGGCTGCGCAAGCGCGCGACGGCGCTCAGAACGACACTCCAACCGCTCGATCGCACGGGGCCCCGCGTGAACTCGCAGCTGCTCGCCATGCTCGCCGGCGCGATCAGTGATCATCTCGAAGTCAGCTTCAGCTACGAAAACAAACAGGGCACGTGCAGCGACCGCTGCGTGGACCCAGCAGGCATCGTGCACACCGGGAGGCGTTGGTACTTGGTGGCGTGGGACAAAACACGGCAAGACTTTCGCACGTTTCGCGTGGATCGCATCCTGGGCAGCGCCGAGCTGGGCCAGCGTTATACCCCGCGCCCGCTGCCCGACGGAGGAAACCTGCAGAGTTATGTGGCGCGTTCGGTGACCGTCGAACCCTTCGGCAGCGAGGTGCGTGTGATCGTCCACGCGCCACTTGCACGTCTGCGCCCTTGGATAGGACAAGACTCGGCTACGCTGCACGCGGTGGATGAGCAGCGCTGTCGCCTCATCGCTCGCGCCTCTTCACTCAGCAGCGCCGCCGCCTGGATCTTGCACTTGGATTGCGACTTTGAGGTAGAAGAGCCCGCAGCACTGCGCGACCATTTGCGTTCCTTGCAAGCGCGGCTCGGGCGCGCGGCGCAGTCACGCTGAGTCGACATGCTCCGCATTTGTGGTGGGTGTGTTTCATCCTCGTCGCCCCGCTCCGCTTGGGTGTCTCTTCCCGCGGGCGCGCGCGGGGCCGCTCGGCGGGGTTTTTGCGCTGGGTCGCTTGCCCTTGTCGCCCATGGCCGAGGTGACGCTGGGTGCGTGGCTTCCTTGCAACAACGCCCCTGCCTCGCCCTTGATCAGCTCGGTCAGGTAGGCCATCACTTGGGCGATGCCCGGGGCGCGACGCGCGCTGGGATGGAACAGGAGCGCGATGGGTCGCTCGAAAGCTGGTCCCGCTGCGGCCACGGGCACCAAGCCATCCTGAGGTTGCACCAAGAAGTGCGGCAAGAGCGCGACGCCCAGCTGAGCGCGTGCGGCCTGATAATGCACAAACAGGTCATTGCTGCGCAGCACCACACGCGCGCCTTGGCTCACTGCATCCAACCACTGTTTTTGCGCCGAAGCGCGCATCGATTCATCGAAATGGATATAGTGGCGCGCCTCGGGCGCGCGCGCAGCTTGCTCGACACTGCCATACAATCCGTAGCCCACCGTGCCGAGCGACCGGGTAACGAGCCCTGGGGCAACCTCCTGCGACCCAATGCGCAAAGCCAGATCAGCTTCTCCGCGCAGCAGCTGCGCGCTTGCGATGGCCGTGCTCAGCTCCAATTGGATCGCGGGACAACGCTCATAAAACTCCCGCAAGCGCGGCGCGAGAAAATGGGTGGCAAACACCGGGGCCGCGCTCACACGCACCGAGCTGTGGTGAGTGAGCGCCACCCGCCTCTCCAAGGCCGCTGCACTTTGCTCCACTGCTTCCGCGAGTGGTAAGAGAGCGCGCGCGTCTTGCGTCATCTGCCAGCCTCGCGGCAAGCGATCGAACAAGCGTACCCCGAGCGCCGCCTCCAACGCCTGCACGCGCCGCGCCACGGTGGTGTGCTCGACGGCCAGGGCACGCGCGGCCCCGGACAACGTACCCGAGCGCGCCACCCACAGAAAAGACTGCACGTCGTCCCAGTTCATCTGTGCATTTTTGCACACAGAGTGAGCGCAAACAACGCCTTCCGCACTGGGCTGTACTGGCTTAATTCACTAGGGAGCGAGCCGGCGGGCGGGCGCATTCTGCCCCGCGAGCCGGCACGCATTGTGCAATTTTACCTAACAATTGCACCTAACACTTGTAGCTCGCAATCCACCAAGGAGTGTAGTCATGTCGCAGTCCAGCGAAGTCGTTCGTCAGTTTTTTGCAGCTTTTAGCCAAGGTGCCCTGGAGCCACTGGTCGCTCTGTTCGACCCCCAGGCGACGCTGATCGCCGTACGGCAGGGCCAACCGCAGTCAGGCGGCATCTATGGTACCTACCGAGGCCATCACGGTGTGCGCAGCTTCATTGACAACGTCACCAGCAGTTTTGACACCCAAGCGTTTGCCGTCGATGAAGTGGTGGGACAAGGGGAGGTCGCGTTTGCCAAAGGTTCCTTTGTACACCACCTCAAAGGCACGCAACGCCTGTTCTCCAGTGATTGGGCGCTCATGTGCCGGGTGGTCCAGAGCAAGATCGTCGAGTTTCGTTTCTTCGAGGACTCGGCCGCGTTGCTCGCGGCTCGACAGGAGCCCGCGGAAGGACCTGCCGGACGAGCCCACCTCGCGTAAGCGCCCCACCGCGACGCAGGAGCGATGAGACTCCGCGTCGGCGGTGATGACCAAAAAGTCATCTGCACCCCAAAAAAGATCCACTCGGAGTGCATGTTTGGCCCACACGCGAATCATGACCTCGCGAAGGACCGACCTGCCCCAGCTGTGCGGGCGAGTATGTCAGGAGAAGTCAGGTGAGAGTGCACGGAAGATGGGCAGCGGGTCTGGGCGTAGCGGCGGTCGTGGCCTGCGGCGGGCGCGCGAACAAATCGGATCCAGACGACGGGCAACTCGGCGGCGCCAGCGGTGAAATCCAAGGCCCTGGCGAGGGTGCTGGCGGCGGGATGGACGCCACGAACACGGGCGGGCGCCCTGGAACAGCCTTCGGCGCGGGCGGACTCAGCTTCAGCTCGTCCAGCGGCGGCTTCAGTTTCACTTCTCAATCTTGTCCCGCGGGCTCTTACGATCCAGATCCGGACGACGACACCTTGGAGTGTCAGCCGTGGACCGACTGCGCACCGGGGAGTTACATTGCAACCTTTGGCTCGCCTGAGCATGACCATGTGTGTGTGCCCTGCACGGACGGGTTCACGGTCGAGACCAATCAACGTTCCTGTGCTCCATGGACGCTGTGTGGCTTTCACCAACTGGAGGCCTCCCCGGCCACACCCACTGCGGATCGCACCTGCAAACCCAAAGACGGGTTCCCCGTTTATAACGACTTGGGCGGCTACTACTACTCTTACAGTCACCGCAGTGGACCGCTCACGGTGACGCCGCAGGGGACCCATCAGCTCGTCGACCAATATTCCTCCTACGAGGCGCAGTACACCAGCATCATCAGGTACACGCCCGAGGGCGAGCTGAACGTGCTGGCCGAGGGCCGCCAAATCGCCGACATGGCCGCGCTCGGTCAGGACTTGGTCCTGGTCGGCTGGAACTTGATCTCGGATAGCACGGAGTTCAGTGAAATCGGTTATGTCCAACGGCGCACGCCCACGGGGAACATCCCGTGGCAACACCCCTTGGCCACCGCGGACAAGGATCACTGGAGCCATGCGCGCGTGGCGGTTTTTGATGATGAGATCTACGTGGTGTCACGCATCGTGGAGCTCGATTGCAAGTACGATGCGTCTGGCGGCGGCGTCGTCTGCAACGATGACCCCGGGAGCCAGATCCCGCGTGTGGCCCTGCAAGTGTTCAACAGTCAAGGTCAAGGCGGACAGGAGATCACGCTGGACGAGGACACGAGCATCACCGGCATCTTGGACATGACCGTGGCGAGCGACGGACAGATCTATGTGGCGCTCACCCGCGCCGTCCCCGCCGAACCACCGGAGTCCTGCGAAAATATCGACGAGACCTCGGACTACTATGAAATCTACTGTCTGAACGCCAAGCAGGATGAAACGGCCGTTTTGGAGTTTAGTCCGGCTGGTGATCAACAAGGCGAGCACGTGCTCGGGCTACCGCTCGCGCCCGTCGTCAAGCTCATGCCCACGACCGAGGACACGGTGTACGCCTTGGCCCGGCCTCGTCACGAACCAAAAACGCGGCTGCTGCGTTTGGGGGCCAGCGGTCAGAAGGTGCTCGACAAGGAGCTGCCAGATTGGGTGCAGACCTTCACCACCATCAGCGACGGGCTCTTCTTTGTCGGGCCGCTCACCTTCGGCTACGCCGATGCCGCGGGCACATTGACGGACGTCACCGAGGAGACGGGCTACAAGCCATTTGAGGCGATCGATGTCGCCGTGGGTCCTGAGGGAACCCTCATGGTGGCCGGCGGCTATGGTTACTTGGGCTTCGTGCGGCCCTGGCCCGACGAGTGAGGTGTCACCAATACTTTTCAAAGTTGTAGTGGCCCGGCTCGCGACGGCGATGCTTCTCGAAACCCCGGGCCTTGAGGCGCGCGGACATGTCCTCGATCATCTGAGGATTGCCGCAGAGCAGCATGTGACTGTCGCGATCGAATGGACCGGCTATCTCTTCGAGCAGCCCCTGGTCCCAGGCATGAGTGATGCGACCGCGCAGGCCTGCGTCATCTTTGTGCGTGCGGCTGAGCACCGGCACATAGCGCAGCTGCGGGAAACGCAGCGCAAGAGCTTGTAACTCAGGACGATGAGCAAGCTCGGGCTCGTCGCGCACGCCGTGCACCACGCTGATCCGCTCGAAGCGCTCCCAGAGCACCCCGGCGCGCAGCATGGAGAGGTAGGGGCCCAAGCCGGTGCCCGTGGCGACCAGCCACAGGTGTTTGGCGTCCGGCACCTCCTTGAGGGTAAAAAACCCCAGCGGGGTCTTGTCCACGAGCACTTCGTCGTTCACGCCGAGCGCAAATAGCGCGGGCGTGAGTTCACCGTCGGGCACTTCACTCAATAAGAACTGCAGCGGCGCGCCGGGGCCCGACGCCGCCGAGTAGGAACGACGCACGATCTTGCCCGCGCGCTCCACACCCAAATTGAAGAATTGGCCGGGCGTAAAGTCAGCGGTCTGCTCGACAGTGATCGAGATGAGCCCGGCGCTCCATTCCGTGCGGCCAATGATGCGGCTGCTCACGATGCTGCTCATGCGTTTGTGTTTAGTCCAACGCGCGCTTGAAGACAGACCGCCACGCTACACGCCCGCGAAATAATCCTGAAAATTTCCACTCGGATCTGTCACGTTGTCCACAGCCGCGGGCACTTTTTGAGATTTTTCCGGAGACTTTAGCGCGAGGTCGACTAGCCTCGGCCCACCGATGAGCGACTTCACTCCTCCCTCACCCAAGGGTCCCCCCGGGCCACCCCCTCGCGTCGCCCCTGGCGCACTACTGGCCGATCTGCCCCTGCCCAATCCGTTCACCGCGTCCGATCCGGACCAAACTCCGGTCAACCGCGTAGCGGCGCCCAAGGAGGAGCACCACGACGGCCTCATCACGTCCGCGCGTGAGCTCACGCCGATCACCACGGCGTTCGCGGTGGCCCCCAAGTCACGCCCCGTACCGCCCAGTCGCATCGTGGAGCCCACGACCCCGGAGCCGGCCTCCACGGCCCCGACCGTCCCGAATGCAAGCCCCAGCCCGCTTGCGGCCAATCCCTTCTTGGTCGGCCAAGCCCCGGCCCAGCCGCCACGCGCGGGGTCAGCTCCGCAGCCGCAAGCGCCGCCCGGGCCCGCTGTGGGGCGACCCATCGTGGGTCAGCCGGGCGCGGAGTCGCCCCACGTGCCCGATCCCCATGCCGCGTTCCGCAAAGGAAACGTGCTCAAACGTCTGCTGCTCGTGGCCCTCGCCGCCGCGCTGATCGGTGGGCTATTCTTCCTGATCCCCAGCGGTCAGCCGGAAACACCCGTGGCGCAGCCCTCACGCGATCCGCGCGCCCACGCCGTGATCGGCAGCAGCGTCTCCCCGGAGATCATCCCCGATCCACACAACCAACCGCTCGAAGAGCGACAGAAGAAGACGGCCGCTGCCGAGCCTGAGGCCCCGTCAGCGGCCGCGGCGCGCCCAGCGGACAACGACGGCTTCGCCAACTCGTTCAAGTCATCCGCCAAGTGAGCAGCCCGAAGGGGTCGGTCCCAAGCGGGCCCAGTCGCGCTCGATCAGTACGGGCACGGCTGCCCACAGTGGGCATAAAGAGCGCGCAAATCGTCCCAAAATGTGGGGTACGTCTTGGCGACACACGCCGGGTTTTCAATCTCTATCCCGTCGCGGCACAGCCCCAAGATGGCAAAGGCCATGGCCATGCGGTGATCTGAATAAGACCGCACCACGCATGGGGCCACAGGGCGCGGCTCGATCTGCAACCAATCGTGCCCTGAGCTGACGACTTGACCCAGCCGCGCAAGCTCGGTCACCGTCGCCTCCAAACGGTCCGTCTCCTTGATGCGAATGTTGTAGACGTTGCTGATGTGCGTCGTGCCTTGGCACAGCGGCGCGAGCGCAGCCAAGGTCATCACGGTGTCAGAGATGTGGTGCATGTCCACGTCCAAGGCGCGCAGCGGTCCGTGGCCCGTGACGCTGGTCTGCTTGCTGTCTGACTCCACCCGACAGCCCATTTGTTTGAGCAGCTGCACGAAGTCATAGTCCCCTTGCAAAGCGCCTTGCATCAGGCCGGGAACGCGCACACATAGGCCCGTCGCGGCCGCCGTCGCAAATGCGTAACTCGCGGAGGATGCGTCGGGCTCAATCACGTACTCACGGGCGGTGTAGGCGCCCCGGGCAGGCACGGTGAAGCTACTTTCGCCAGCTGTCGCGGCATGACGCGGCACATCCGCGCCAAAGTCCTGCATCATGCTGAGCGTGATGTCGATGTACGGTCGACTCACCAGCTCGCTGGTCGCCTCTACCGTGAGATCGGCCTCGGCGCATTGCGCCGCCATGAGCAGTGCCGAAAAGTATTGGCTGGATTTGTCGCCCGGCATGGTCACCTTACCCCCGGGCAAACCACCGCCGTGGATGGTGAGTGGCGGGCAACCCGTAGGACAATCCACCCGCACGCCCAACTGGCGCAGCCCATCTACCAAATCCATAATGGGGCGTTTGGCCATGTGCTCGTCGCCCACCAACGTGACCTGCCCGGGGACCAGCGCACAAAACGCGGCCAAGAAGCGCACCGTAGTGCCTGAGTTGCCCACAAACACCTCGCCCACCGGAGCGCGCAGTTTGGACCGACCGCCGTGGACCTGCACGCTGGTGGCGTCCAGGTCCACGATCTCAATGCCCATTTGGCCCAGCGCGTTACGCATGTGACGCGTGTCGTCGCTGTGCAGCACGCCGCGCAATGTGGTCGTGCCTTCGGCCAAGGCCGCGAGCAAGAGCGCGCGATTGGTGATGCTCTTGGAGCCCGGTACGCGCCACACGAACGGCGCCGTGTACGACGTGACCAAGAGTGGCGAGAGACGAAGCGGACCTTGGGGAAAGCGGGCTGAACTGGCCTCGGACATGGCGCTCCGCTTAGCCCAAGCGGGCGCACGGGGAAAGCGGAGACCGCGTCAACCGGGATCGGGCCAGCAATAGCTGCGCTGCACGGTCGCGATGTCCACGCGGTAGCTCTTGTACCATGCAGCGCGCCCCTGCTGTTGGGCCAGCATGTGCTCGGTGTCGTTCTTCCACTTGATCATGCTGGCCTCGTCGGGCCAATAGGAGAGAGCGAGCTCCGTGGCCGCCTCGGTCAGCGCCGAAAACGACAGGCATCCGTATTGCTCGAAGGCTAGTGCTCGCATGCGCTGGGCCGTCTGAGTGTAGTCGGGGGGCAAGCCTGCTTTGAGTTCAGCGCAAAAGATCACCACCCAGCTCCCTGGGTCCACTGCGTGCGGCCCGCGCGCCTCGGGCGCCGCGCTGGGGGATGTCCGAGCCGGTGCCAGCGGCTTGGGCGAAACCGGCGCGGATTGAGCGGCGTCGGGCGATCCTGAGCGGCCTCGACCAGACTGAGCGGCCTCGACCGCGAGCCGGTCCACCAGGTCGTTCATGGTGTGCCCGCTGTGACCCTTGACCCAACGGAAGGTCACGTTCTTGCGCTGCAGTACAAGTTGGATCAGTGGCTCCCAAATATCACGATTGGCTACTGGCTGATTCTTGGAGTTGACCCAGCCGCGCTTGAGCCAACCCACGTGCCACTTGTCCTTGAAGCAGTTGACGACGTAGGTGCTGTCACTGACGATCTCGATTGGGCCAGCGTTTTGCCGCACCGCGTCCAGCACAGCCATGAGCTCCATGCGCTGATTGGTCGTCCTGGCCTCGAAACCGCTCCTGAAAGCGCCCTGTTCAATCGCCCACGCCCAGCCTCCGGGCCCTGGGTTTCCGCTGCACGCGCCGTCGGTGTAGATGACAATACCCATATGTCTCGTCGCAGTCCTTGGCTCAACCTTGCCCGAGCGCGGCGCGCAGGCTCGCTGCCAGTTCAGCGCCGTCCTCGAGCTTGCCTGGCGCCCAACCAATCTTCAAACCAGCGTCCTGGGTGGGTTTGGGGATGATGTGAAAGTGCACGTGAAACACGGCCTGGTGCGCCAACGCCCCGTTGTTTTGCAGGATGTTGTAGTCCTTTACGCCGCTCACTTGCATGACCGCTCGGCACAACCGCGGCAGCACGCGACCGAGCGCCGCGGCGCTCTCGTCGCTCAGCTGGTCCACGCTGGCCACCGCCTGCTTGGGGATCACGAGCGTGTGACCACGCGCGAGCGGACCAACATCCAGGAACGCCAGCACCCAATCGTCCTCGTACACTCGATGACAAGGAACTTCGCCGCGCAGGATTTTCGAAAAAATGCTTTCAGCCATGACTCACCCCACAGGTTGCGCGCTGCACCAGAGACCAAGCGTTGTCGCTGGGCAAGCGTGCGCACAAAGCCTGCCGGATCCGCACCTGGCGCGCCCGAGCTGCCGCACGCCCCACCCAACCGCGGCGACGCCTTGCCGGTCACTATCATGATTTAAGTCACTTACTTGCATCATGATAGTGACTGGCCTATTGCGGTGGCATGAAACGCAAGGGCTTCGGTGACATGGAATGCACCATCGCGCGCGCCGTGGACGCGGTGTGTGACCCATGGACCCTACTCATCATCAGGCAGGCCTTCTTGGGTGCGCGTCGCTTTCAACAGTTTGAGGCGGCCCTCGCCATTCCACCCAATACGCTCAGCCGGCGCCTCAATGATCTTGTGGCCCGCGGTTTTTTGGACAAGCACCGTTATGAATCTCACCCTCCTCGGCATGAATACCTGCTCACCCAGGCAGCGTTGGACCTGATGCCCCTCTTTTTGGCGCTAGCCCGCTGGGGCCGCCAGCATCGCTCGCCGGGTGGGCCACCGCTGGAGCTCGTAGATGTAAACACGGGCCGCCGCGTGGATCCCATGGTCGTCGACCGCCACACCGGTCAAGAGCTCTTGCCAGGCACGGTCGCCGTGAGCTTGGGACGCGGCGCCAGTCAGGAGCTCCGGCACACCATGCATAGCGCGGGCTTACGCCGCGTCGTGCTGGGCGCACAGGATGGCCGCGGCGTCTACCCGGCGGTGTGCCCATGAGGCGCGTGGTCGTCACGGGCATGGGCGTGGTGTCCCCACTGGGCGTGGGGGCCGCGTTCAACTTTGCACAGCTCTTGGCCGGTAAGAGCGGCCTGTCAGCCATCGCTGATTTCGACGTCAGTGATCTGCCGTGCAAGGTCGCGGGCCGGGTCCCGCGCGGCACGGCTGTGCACGAGTTTGACCCCAGTCGCGTGGTCAACAAACAGGAGGCGCGGCGCTATGAAGAGTTCATCTTGTTCGCCATCGCCGCGGCCGACGAGGCCCTGCACAGTGCTGGTTTTGTTCCCCAATCTGAGCAGGAACAGGAGCGCGCTGGTGTGCTCATTGGCTCCGGCATTGGTGGGTTCTCCGCCATTGCCGAATCCGCATTGCGCTTGGAAGAGGGCGGTCCACGCCGCGTGTCCCCGTATTTCATCGTGGGCAGTTTGATCAACGAGGCGGCGGGGATCGTCTCCATCCGGCACGGCTTGCGCGGACCCAATCACGCCGTGGTCACCGCGTGCGCCACCGGCGCTCACGCCATCGGAGATGCGGCGCGCCTCATTGCCGCCGATGATGCAGACGTGATGCTGGCCGGCGGGACCGAGGCGGCGACGTGTCGCTTGTCTCTCGCAGGGTTTTCCATCATGCGGGCCTTGTCCACCTCATTCAACGCGGAGCCCACCGCGGCGTCGCGCCCTTGGGACGCCGCGCGCGATGGCTTCGTCATGGGTGAAGGGGCAGGCATGCTCGTGCTCGAAGAGTACGAACACGCCAAGCGCCGCGGCGCCACGATTCACGCCGAGCTCTTGGGTTATGGCCTTTCGGGGGATGCCCACCACGTGAGTTCACCCGACCCCAGTGGTGCGGGCGCCAAGCGCGCCATGGGAAATGCTCTGCGCCGCGCCGGGCTCAACGTCGATCAGATCGACTACTTGAACGCGCACGCCACCTCCACGCCGCTCGGAGACCCGGTGGAATTGCATGCCCTTCACCAGCTGCGCTCCAGCAATCGCAAGCAGCTGTGTGTGTCCGCCACCAAATCAGCCACGGGTCACCTGCTGGGCGCGGCAGGCGCCGTGGAGGCCATCTTCACGATCCAGGCGCTCATGCACAACGTGGTCCCCGCCACGCTCAACTTGCACCATCCCGACGTCGAGACCGATTTCGATCTGGTGGCGCACACGCCCAAAGAAAAGCCCCTGTACTACGCCATGAGCAACTCGTTTGGATTTGGCGGGACCAACGCGGCCTTGGTGTTTGGTCGCAGCTAGGGCACTTCAAATAGCCTGAATTCGTGAATCACGAAGTCATAACCGGGCAACGGTTGGTCCACGCTGAGCCGCACCCGATCGACCAAGACGGGCGTCCGAAACACGATCCGATATACGAACGTCTTGGGTGAGTGAACTTGATCGTGAAACAGCCGCAGCTGTCGCTGTTGTGCCACTGGCCACAGCGTGGTTGGACCCTGGGCCGCCCTCACTTGATAGGAGAGCGGCAGGTACATTTCGTGCCCCGGGTTTTCGATCTCGAGCGCCGCCACACGGCGCGGCTGGTCCAAGAGCACTTCAAAATGGTGTCCGCTGCGCTGCAGCACTCGGGTGGACCAGTGCGTGCTCAGGTCGCCATCGAGGGCAAAATGCAAGCGCTGCGTCTCCCAGTTGGACGCGGGACGCAGGGTCTCGTGCGGGACCTGGCGCGCCTCCGGCGGGAGCGCAGGTGTTGGCAAGAGCGCCCAAGTTGGATCCTCGCCAGCGATCAAGGAAAATACGGTGTCCGCTCCGTCCGTGAACACGGGGCGGTACAGGTCGCTCTGCTTTGCCAATTGCCCGGGCAAGCCTGCGCGCTCCGGGCGCAGATCCGCGCCATGAACGAGCAGGTGACGCACTCCCACCATGCGCAACATCCGGGTCGCGTCGGGGTGCGGCAAGGCCCGCAGGCTGCGCCGCACCAGCTCCGTGACTTGCGGCATCCAGCTGGACTGACCACTCGCGATACGGTGCTTGTGCGCCGTGGCCAGGTAGTTGTGATGCGCCATGCCTTCATCGCCCACAAAGCGCCGCTTGCCGTCGTCCTGGGGCATCGTCAAAAGCACGTGCTCACTGGGAAGTTTACGGAGAAACTCGTACGCGCGCGGCATCGTCGGCCCTGCCCACACCTCCTTGACGGGATGAGGAAAGGTGCGTTGCTCCACGACCAAACCGAGCAGCAGCGCGCAAAAAACCATGACGCGCTGCGCGGGCCGCGCAACGGAGCGCAGCAGCTGCGCGCCCCCAAACCCGGCTCCGATGCTGAGCGCAAAACACACCATCACCGCCTGGCGGCTCACCTTGCGGATCCCGTTGAAACCGGGAAAATAGGTATGAAAATAGTAGTAGAGCCCGTGCACCGGCTGACCATGAAAGTTCAGCGGATACATTCCCAAGAACATCACCAGGGCCACCAGACTGAGCAGCAGGTAAAGCGCACGCGACGATGGGCGGGGGAGCTGCGCATCTACGCGAAACTGCCACCACGCCATGAGCAGGCCAGCCGCCACGCCCACCAGCATGCTGAGCGAGAGCAGCGTGGCCGAAAGGACCACAAACAGCACCAACAGCCCGCGCAAGAAGAAGCGCCTGGCGCGCGCCTGGTCCAGCGACGCGAGACCAGCGCGCACAGCGCTCAGCACCGCGATGAGAAAGAGCCCGATCACCGTAAAGCCGGGGAAGGCGATCTCCTCGTACGCGCCCGCAAAACGGGACGGGTGATGGAGCCAAGTGAGGCTATGGTTGGTGGGGTGCACGTAACCCAAGAAACGGAGCGCCCCGTCGTATTTTGCGGCAAACCCCAAGCTGCGTTCGAGATCAAAGAACTGACGTGCTGAGAAGTAAGGGGCCACCATGAGCAGCGCGACGCCCCCCGCCACCAAACCGCCCAAGAGCATCTGCACGAGCCAACGCCAGGGTGGGCGCCGCTCGAGGATCAGCCAACCCGCGCTGACCAAAAGCAGCGGGATCAGGAACATGGCGTAGTACAAACACGTGCCGATCTGCAGCACGTATGCCAACCAAAACCCGCAAATGTCGCGCTTTTTCTGGCCTTGTACGGCGCGATGGAGAAACAGAAACACGAGGGGGATGAACTGCACCGCCACAAGTTGGATGCGCCCCAGTTCAAACATGACGTACGGACAGAATGCGAACGCCACACCCACCAAGAAGCCCGCAAGGCCGCTCTTCGTCAGACGCCGCACCAACAAGTACGTGAAGAACACCGCCAAAGACAGCGAGCTGAGCAGGGTCAAATTGTAAGCGAGCAGCGCATTTTTGCTCACCAAGTAAAACGGGGCGAACAAGAGGGAGAGCCCGAATAGGTTCTCATTGAACACGATGCTGCGCGAAAGTGGCGCAAAGAAATAGTCATCGTACAGGCTGAGCGGTGCCACGCCGAGTACGGCGTCCACACGCGCGGCCATGATCATGGCATTGGTGTACGCGTCCCAATGATAGATGGCTAAAAGGACATGATCCGTCGCCTGAGCCATGAGCGGCCAGGTGCAGAGCGCGGCGATGGCCAGCGCTCCGAGCGCGGCCGCCCCATGGGCGAGCGCTGGGAGCGCCAGATAGCGATAGAATTTTTGAGAGAAAGCAGCGTTCATGATCACATCGGCGGGGCACGCTTGTGCTTGCGCGGCGTCAAGGCTAGCCGTCTCCAGCCCTCACCTTCAAGAGGCACCGCGGAGCCTGTCTGGTTTGGACAAACGGGCCCCGCCACGCCGCGAGCAGCTGTGCTGAGAGGCAAAGTCGAGTGTGATATCCATGAGTGAAAAGCGTATCAAGTTGTCGGTCGTCATCCCCGCTTACAACGAGGCTGCTACCATTAGAGAAGTAGTAGAGACGGTGCGCGCCGTGACGGTACACGGCGTGGACATTGAGATCGTAGTGATCGACGATGGCTCCACTGACGGAACGGACAAGATTTGTCAGGAGCAACTGGCCGACAAGATCGACATCTACAAACGTCAATCCAACCAAGGCAAAGGTGCGGCACTGCGCACCGGCTTTGCCACGGTGACCGGCGACTATGTCTTGGTGCAGGATGCCGACCTGGAGTACTCACCCAGCGAATACGGCAAGCTCTTGGCTCCCATTTTGGCGGGGCGCGCCGACGTCGTTTTGGGGTCGCGGTTTGCGGGCGCCGATGCGCACCGCGTCGTGTACTTTTGGCACATGGTGGGCAATCGCTTCTTGACCTTGCTTTCCAACTTCATGACCGACTTGAACCTCACCGACATGGAGTGCGGCTACAAGGTGATCCGCACCGATCTGTTGCGTCAGATCAAACTCACGGAAAATGGTTTTGGTTTTGAGCCAGAAGTCGTGGCCAAGCTCGCCAAGCTCAAGTGCCGCATCTACGAAGTGGGGGTGTCCTACTATGGCCGCACCTACGCCGAGGGCAAAAAGATTGGCGTCAAAGATGGCTTCCGGGCACTCTACGCCATCGCCAAGCACAACATCGTCAAATAGTCTCACGGGGCGCTCGATAACAGCCACGGCGGGTCATAGGACCACAAGCTGGGTCCCCGGTTGGGTCCACACGGGCCCGCCCACGGCTCCGCCAGTTCGTAGAAGCCGGTCCCCCACACCTCAAAGTGCAAATGCGGGCCGCTTGAATTCCCCGCGCTGCCCACCTGGGCGATGACGTCGCCTTCACTCACGACATCACCGGGCTGCACCAACACGGAGTTGCGCCTGAGGTGGTCATAACGGGTCGCAAACACCCCGGGCAGCCCCTCGTGCAACAGCACGATCACATTGCCGCCAGCAAAACACCAAAAGCACGAGCCGGTGCCTAGCCCGCAATACGGGCCATACTCCGTGCACACGTTGGTGCCCGTGTGGTCGCCGGGCAAGTAGTCTGGAGGCCGTACGCAGTCGGGTTCATTGTCATTGGGGCAGCGGTCGTATTTGCCATCCGCCGCAAAAAACACCACACCGTCCGCGGCTGCACGCACCGCGGTGCCCGCGTCCATCTGCTCCCAGGTGATGCCGATGTCCGTGCCTTGGTGTCCTTGATAACCAGGCGCGCCGCAGTCATGGGCAATGCCGTCATCGTCGATGTCAGGCCAGTCCAGGTTCACACACGTCTGCTCGGGAACGCAGTCAATGGGCCAGCCCAGAAGACCCACGGCACTCGAGCCCTCTCCGCCCGAGCCGTGGTCCAGCGCGCCCCCTGAAGAGGTTGGGGCGCCTCCGGAAGCCTCCGCACCGCCAGAAGCCACTGCGCCACCTGCACTCGATGCGCCACCAGACGCGCGCCCACCGCCCCACTCGCCGCCTGCAAGACCCCCAGCTCCAGAGGCGACCCCACCGCCCAGCCCGTAAGCTCCGTCGTCGCCTCCCCTTGGCGCTCCGCCCCCGCCAGGATCTTCCCCGCCAGTGTCGACCGCCGGAGCCCCGCCCACAGCGCTCGACTCGTCGGGCCCGGACGACTGCGGCTCAGCGCACGCTCCCACAAAAAGCGCCGCCGCTGTGCACCTAGCCATGCCCTTCCACATCGCGCACAAAACATGTCCTGCCGCGGCGACCCTGTCCAGGTCGAGCACATCCGGACGCTCTCGCGCCTCAGCCACGCTCAGCGCTGGGTGGCCAGTGCGCAAAATTTCCCGTGAGCATCAGCAAAGTCATCACGGTCCAGCAGTGATTGTAGTAGCGACTGCGGGCGAGCAAGCGACCCGTCTTGACCCGCTCGTACGCGCCATCGAGCAGATTTTGGTACTTGCTGTCGCACATCGCAGCGACCGCCGCGCAGCCCACGAACACTGCCGAACCTTCACCGTGATCGGTCGTCTTGCGATCGGGGCAGGGCGTGCCGTCGAGTGCGTAGCCGTCGATGATGTGGGCAGCGCCCTGCGCAGAAAAGAAGCTGCAGATCTTGTCGAGGTAGTGTTTGGCGCGTGGGTCTTTGCAGAGTGCCCAATCGAGCGCCATGCGAAAGGGCAACCGCGCCGAGTCGGTCTGATAGTTTTGCTCAGCGCCCACGAAGGCCTCCACGGGCCGTCCCTCGAACGTGCACCAGGCGGGCACCAGACCATTTTCTTTGTTGCCGTTCTGTTCGTTCAAGCAGCGGTCGAGGATCTCGTAACCGCGGTCCACGACGCGCCCCCAACCGGCGACGTTGCCCGTGACTTCACCAAACGCACGGTACTGATACGGCGCAAAATAGGAGGGATTGAACACGTTTTTGCCGCGCCACTCGTCACCCGGCAAGAACATGTCGGGCCACTTGTCATGGTCGACCTCAAACTCGTAAATGCGCGCGATTTGCCGCACCGCGAGCGCCTCATAGCTTGCGCTGAGACCGCCGCTTCCACCCCACTTTTGGCTCGCCAAGAGCAGCGCCCACGCAATGTCTTCATCGGCATCGCTCGCCGCGCCTCGCCCCAGCGCACGCGAGCCATCCGCGGCAATGTACCAACACATCAGCCCGTTTTCATTGGACCACAGCTCGGCGTATCTAAAGAAGGCATCGAAGCTCGCTTGGTCGTCCATCATCACGGCCATCAACATGCCGTAGGAGATCCCCTCTGACACTGTCGAGTTGACCTCGCCGTCGGGGGTGTCTGGACGGCGAGTGCGCAAAAATCCCCCAGCGCCTTGGGCTGTCACAATTTCATCCCAAAAAGCGGCGTACGCTCGCTCGACGTCGCGCACGTCGGCCGAGCGCGGGTAACTCAGGTGAGCGAAGCGAGCGTTTTGAGGAAAGGGATAGCGGCTCACAGAATAGCGACTCACGCGCGGAGACTTAGCCCGCACGACCCATGCTCGGAAGCCACAAGTCCTGTGCCCGGTAAAACCCGGGGCCGCTTGCGCTCAATACGCGGCGAACGTCTCCCACGTCATGTTGCCCGCAAACTTGGGCCAGCCGTGGTTGGTGTTGCTGTACTCCGGATCGGTGTGCAAGCAAAAGTACACTGGGTAGCCGTCGTCACAGCCGTCGTACTTGGTGCAGTTGGACAGCGTGTCTGAGTAGTCGGGCATCACTTCACCCGACTCCTCACAGTGATTGAGTTCACGATAGAACTTGGCCGTGGCGGGGCCGTTCTCGGGGCCAACCACGTTGTCGTTTTTGCCATGAATGACGATGGCGGTGACCTGCCCAGCGCACTGGCGCGAGCTTGCGTTGAGCGGATACTGATTGACGACCTTGGTGGCGCAGGGCGCGATGGCGCGCAACTTGTCGGCGTGCTCACAGCCCAAGATGCTGGCAAAGTCACCGCCTGAACTCTCACCCGCTGCAAACACGCGGGACTCGTCCACACAGTAATCACTCATGACTTTTTCATAAAACGGTTCAAAAAATTCCACGTCGGAAGCGACCCAACCGTTGGATTTGCTCGCCGAGGCCGGGTACACGCGAATGGCTTTGTCCTTGGCCTCGTTCCTCTCGTAGCCAGCGTTCTTCTCGGCCCAGTCGATGTCGTTGCCCGTGGGATGAAACATCATCACCACTGGATAGGGCGTGGCCGGGTCGTAGTTGGTGGGCAACTTCACATAGTAGTTGTGGCCAGCTACGTTGAGCGGTCCACCCGCGCTGCCCACCATGGGGTTGGCTTTGTTGCAACCGGCGCTGGGTACCACCGGCGCTTTGCCGTCGCCGCCGCCCGTTCCCACTTCGCTCACGTCGCCGCCCGTTGCGGTGTCGGTGCCGCCAGCCCCTGGCGCCTGTCCACCCGTGCCGAAGCTGCGACCACCGCTGCCGGTTGCGCCGCCGCTCACACTGTTCTCATGGCCACCAGTGCCCTGTGCGCCGCCCGCTCCGTCCGTGTCAGCAGAGCCTCCACTGCCCGTATTCAAGTGTCCCTCGCCGTCGACGGCGGAACAGCTCAACACCAATAAACCAAGCCCCAACCTAAGCGTTTTTTTCATGCACATGACCTGAGTTTTCGCGAGCGCCACGACTCCCGCGGGAATCGGACGCAGCGGAGTATGAGACCTATTCCCCGCCGACGCTAATTGGATCCAGAAATTCCAAGTATCATGAGTCTTGTATGAGTGAGAGTCATCACGACGGAATATTGCAGTAACCAGGGGCGTGAGATTTCCTCTTTGCCACAAGGGGTGCGGGAGATATCACTGTCGTGCAACGGCAGAATATCCTTGGGCCCTCAAGGTAGGATAAAAGTCCTACACCAAAGGAATTGTCGCGCGGCCAAGGAACCCGAAGCGTCAAATTCGGTAATTCCATAGCAAAAGTGGCGATACTTCCCCGGGAATGATCGCCGCCACATCGTGTGTGATATGTTAGGACACTCCCCAACAGGGCATGACTGCCAGACTTGAGTGGTGTTCGCAGTCGCAGTTGCTTTCCTAGAGTCACTGGAAAGTTCCGTCTAACCTAAACCACCAGGGTCATTTTGAAGATGAAACGGACAATGAACACCTCGCTGGTGCAGCGGATCACCGTCCCTGCCTACCTGCTGGGGCTTTGCTGGCTCCCTGTGGGCTGTAGCGCGGGCCAAGCGGAGGGCGACGGTGACGCGAGCAGCGCCACGGGGAGTCCGACGGACACCGCCGACACCACGGCAACTACATCCGACCCCACCGCCACGGGGGATGGCGACGGTGATGATCCGGCCATGCCAGGCACTGCCCCCGCTGGCGTAGAGCTCAAAGGGACGCCTGAATACAACGCGTTCGTCCGGCTGACTCATACGCAGTGGGAAAACACCATTGTCGACATCTTCGAGCTCCAGCCCAGCGACCTCGAGGGCGTCGTGGACAGTTTGTATCCGGATCCGCCCGCCGGTCGCTTCTCCAACAATGAGAAGGGGCTGTACGTTGGCCCTGAATTGTGGGCGGACTACCAACGGGTCGCCGAACAAGTCGCCGAGACGGTCGCCACCACACCGGCCATCGTCGATAACCTGGGCGGCTTGACTGATCGCGCAGCGTTCATCGAAAAGGTGGGCCATCGTGCCTACCGTCGCCCACTCACCACAGACGAGACCACGGCCTTGAGCGCGCTGTGGGACCTGGGTGCCACTTATTATGCTTCCGGCGATGCGGACGTGGACGGAGCCCGCGTGTTCCTGGAAGGCCTCCTGCAATCACCACATTTCCTCTACCGCATCGAATGGACCGAGACCGGCTCGCCGCTGTCGGCGGCTGAGCTGGTGACCAAGCTGTCCTACTTGCTCAAAAACACCACACCGACCGATGACTTGTTGACGAGCGCCGAGGCAGGTGAACTGGACGCTGAGGGTGCGCTGGCTGAGGCGGCCACGGCGATGCTCTCTGAGGATACGGCGCGCGCGGCTGCGCTGAAGTTCCACAGCGAGCTGTACGGGCTCGACCGTTACAAGAACATTCAGAAGAGCACGACGACGTTCCCCAACTTCAACGACGGCTTGAAGGACACTTTGCTACAAGCCGATCAAAAGTTCTTCGATCATGTCTTTGAAGCGGACGGCGGGTTGCGAGAGCTTTTGACGTCACCGCTCGCGTACGTCAACCAACAGACGGCAAGCTACTACGGCGTACAAGCTTCAGGCACGCAACTCAGCGAGGTGATGCTAGATGAAACGCGGCCTGGCTTTCTCACACGGCTTGGATTTTTGGCCTACAACGCCACCTTGTCCCAGCCGGATCCCATCCACCGCGGTGTAGACATCAACCTGCGCATGCTGTGCAAAGAGCTGCAGCCGCCGCCAGGAACGATCCCGCAATTGCCTGAGCCCATCCCCAATCAAACCAATCGCGAGCGGGTGGAGTTGCACACCTCCGACGTCTCCTGCGCCAAGTGCCACGCCAAGATCATCAATCCGCTGGGCTTCGCCTTCGAGAATTTCGACGCCATGGGGCAAACGCGCACCATGGACGCGGGGCAAGCAATCAACACCGCGGCAACCTATGAGTTCAACGACGGGGAAAAGTCCTTCACCGACGCGGCAGACCTCATCGGCATCATGGCCGAGCACGAGCAAATCCATAGCTGCTACAGCGCCATGCTGACCCAGTTCGTATTGGGTCATGATGTGGCCTCGCGCGAATCCGACCTAGTAACCGCCGTTCATCAAGCCAGTTACCAAAGCGATGCCTCGATGAAGCAGCTCATCCTGACCATTCTTAACGATCCTTTGTTTACCGTCGCGCAAGCTGGAGATACCCAATGATCCCTTCCCAATTGAAACTGGACCGCTCACGTTTCAAGCTCAACCGCCGCAGTTTCTTGCGCGGAGTGGGGACCGCCGGGCTTGTCCTACCCTTCTTGGAGAGTTTGCCTGATCGTTCGGCTTTTGCCGCGGAGGGCACGCCCAGATTCGGCTTGTTCTTGTGCACGTCCTGCGGGGTGGTCGGCAACAAATTTTGGCCGAGCGCTATGGGCGAGCTGACCACGGCCGGCATGGAAGCCGACGGGAAGTCTACCAGCGTTCTGGCTCCCTACGCCGATCGGCTGCTCATGGTGAAGGGGGTCAACTATCCGGGCAGCGCGGCCGGCTGTGCTCACGCGGATGGTTTGGCCAAATGCCTCACGGCAGCCAACACCTCCGGTAGCGGTGCCAACGTGACACCCAGCAGCATTTCCTGCGACACAGCCATCGCCGACGGGCTCGGGGTGTCTCCACTCACGTTGTACGCGGGGCTCAAGGGCGGCTACATCGAGGAAAAGCTCTCGTTTTCAGCGCCGGGCCAGGTGCGCGCGGCCGAGGGTAATCCCTACAACGTGTACCTGGATTTAGCTGGCCTGCTCGACAACTCCACGGGCTCCCCCACACCCATGGCGGACTACCTGTTCGAACGACGCAAGAGCGTCAACGATTTGGTGCGGGGAGACTTGGGCACGCTGCTCAACAGCCGCAAAATCAGCTACTCCGACAAGCTGCGGCTCGATCAACATCTGCAAAGTATCCGTGACATCGAAAACGACATGACCAACATGCCGGGCCTGGCGTGTTCAGGCGGCAACCTCGACATGGCCGCCATCGAGGCCATGAATGGCGGGGGTGGCTTCAACCGCCCCTACGAGGAAAACGGCCGCCAAGAAGAGGTGGTCAAGCTCCAGCTCGAACTGTGCGCCTTGGCTTTTGCCTGCAACACGACACAGGTCGCCACGTTGCAAGCCGGTGACGGAACGGACGGAACGCAATACACCATCAACGGCCAGCTCTACGAGCGATTCCATCACATCAGCCATCGCGTCAACAGCGACGGCACCGGCGGCTCCGCCATCGCCAACGCCGAAGAGAAGCACTTCGACATCGACAAGTTGCGCCTCCAAAGCCTCCTGCATGGCATCGAGAAGTGGTCACAATATGACACTCCAAGCGGCCCCTTGCTCGACAGCGGCTTCATCTACTGGACAAGCCACGTGTCGGACGGGCCCTCACACAGCTTCAGAGATCTGCCCATCATCGTAGTGGGCAACGCCGGTGGATACTTCAAGCAGGGCGCCTATGTGAATGCCGGCGGAGTCTCCAACGCGCAACTCCTCAATACCCTCATCACGGCCAACGGCGTGCCCACAGAGAATTTTGGAACCGGTGGGACCGGGCTCATTCCTGAAATGCTGGCCTGAAGGCTGAGCATCACCTCGACCCGGCTGCGCCGGGCGGGTAAACCGCTCGGCATGGTTCGCCCCACTTGGGTCGCTCTCGCCCTGACTATGGGGGCAGCGCAACTCGCATGTCAGGCCCCGTCGCCAGCCCCGGCACCGACCAAGCCGCCTCTGTCCGCGTCGAGCGGAGAGCAGGCCGCGCGCACGACCCTGCGCCCTAATACAGGCAAGCGCGCGTTGCGTCTGGCCACTTGGAACATGCAGTGGCTGGCGGAGCAGGACGGCCATGGCCCTGTGCCGCGCACGAGCTCCCACTACGCGCAGCTTGCCCAAATCGCCGAGCGCTTGGACGCCGACGTCATCGCGGTGCAAGAGGTCGAGAGCGCTGCGGCGATCGAACGCGTATTTACGCCGCAAAAGTACACCGCCTTCATCTCCGATCACTCGGGAGCACAAGACGTGGGCTTCGTCGTGCGCCAAGGGATAAAGGCAGAGAAGCTACCAGATGTGCTCGGGCTCAACGTCGGCGGCGTACGTCCTGGAGCCGATCTGCTCATCACAGTGAACTCACATCAGCTACGCCTCTTGTCCGTCCATCTCAAGAGCGGTTGTTTTCGCGGTCCGCTCAAGCGGAGCAAAGCTTGCTCCAAGTTGAGCGCGCAGGTGCGGCCCTTGGAAGAGTGGATCGACGCACGCGAGCGGGAGGGCACAGCGTACGCCGTTTTGGGCGACTTCAATCGAGAGTTCTACTCCTCTGCGCAGGATGAAGTCTGGCGCCAATTGGACGACGCTGATCCAATCGGCCTTCAGCTATGGTCCCCGACCTCCGAGCGTCGTTGTCAATGTTGGGATAGCCGTCATCCAGCCTTCGTCGATCACTTGGTGCTCGGCCGCGCGCTACGAGAGCTCGCCTCCACCACCAGCTTCCAAGAGCTGCTCTACCCGCCCGACACGCAACCCAAGTACCTCTCGGATCATTGTCCGCTCTCCATCGACCTCGGCCTCAGCGTCGACGGCTCGGGATTCGGAGCCACACCACCAGCCGCACCCGCCACCGCCCCATCGCCGACCCTGCCCGCGTCTGCGGAGCCCAAGTCAGAGTCGCCACTCGGCCCCGTCATCACCGCGGCACCTCGCGGCGAGGCATCACGCGCCGCTGGTTCGATCAAAGGCAACATCGGGAGCCGCGGGAAGAAGCTGTACCATCTGCCCGAATGCCCCAGCTATGCAGGCACCAAGATCGACCCAGGTCACGGCGAGCGCTGGTTCCAAAGCGAGCCCGAGGCCCAAGCCGCCGGCTGGACCAAGTCCCCCAACTGCCCATAACCCCTCACCTTTGATCTGTCCGAGGTTGATTTTCGAGTCCCCCCTCCCACCTGTCCCAGGTTGATTTTTCCCCGGGGTCCGGCCTCCTATGACGCACACGACAAACCCTTGATTGTCGGCCCAGCCTCCAAGCCATTGCATTCAAATCAACCTGGGTACGGATTTTGGGACGGAGGGTACGACTGAGGCGGATGCGGCTCGGGGAGACGGGCGACGCGCAATGACTCATCGGAAAAGTTGTCCGCGGTGTCCCAGTTGATCGATGCAGGAGACCATGAACGCAAAATCGCTCAAGTCATCCTTGTTGGTACTTACAGGAGTGTTGATGGGTTGTGGCGCCGGCGCCACCGTTGCCGCCACGTGGGCCGCACCCGATGCAGGCAAGTGGCAGTGTTACGACTCTGGAGAACTGCCCGACCTAGCCGAAGCGGCCACCTCCTGGTTCGCGGAGGACATCACCAAGGGCATGAACGCCGCAGCACCCCACGCGGCCACTGGTGATGTGATCGTTGTGCCGCAACAAATGGGCGCTATGACGACTCAGGCCAAGACCTACCTGTGCGTCAAGCACTGACCAAACTGGCCTTTTCGGACACGCCCGCCCAGCGTTTGCAACGGAATCAACCTGGGCACGGAAAAATCAATCTCGGTCCGCTCCGAAATCAACCTCGGTGCGGATCAGGGGTGACGATCCACTTGGCTTCCGCCGCTGAGATCGGCATCCACGCTCGCGTCGCCACTGAAGTCGACCTGACTCCCGCCCGACGCGTCCACCTTGAGCGCGTCGGTCACGGTGAGCTCCGCGCGACTGCCACCGGAGAGCTGCAACTGGGCGCGGTCGGTGATCAAATCTTGACCCCCCAAGTGCCCGCCTCCGGAGATCTGTGCTGAAAACAACGGAACCAACCCGGCTGCGTTGAGAATCGAACCGCCCGAACTGTCCAGGTCGAGCCGCCCGGCGCTGATCAGGTCGAACTCGGCCCGGCTGCCGCCGCTCAAGCTCAGCTCCAACGCGTTGCTCCACACTTGTCCCACGCGCGCCACGCTCCCGCCGGTCAGCTTGATGCGCAAAGTGTCATCGGCCAGCTCACGCGCCACGAACTTACCGCCGCCTGAGCCCTCGAAGTACGACAGCGTCCGCAGCGTGATCTCCACCTTGACCGGCTGAGTAGGCTCGTAAAATGAGCCGCCGTGCGCCCAACCGACTTCCACCAGGCCATCGTGCACGTCCACTTCGATGTCATCGAGCAGGTTGTCGTCCGCCTCGATCGTCAACTCGGAGCCCGGGCCTTGGGTGAACTCCACCTCAAACCCGTCCCCCACGTGCACACGACTGACCGCCGGAATGTCGTGACGGTCGCGCACGATGTGGCCCGAACCCTCCTCGAACTCGCACCCCATCAAGCCGAGCCCCAGCGCCACGAACCCGATGCGCCGGTCCAGCAGCCAGCTGTGTCCCACTTGGCCCCAAGCTAAATTGTTCGTCATGGCCTTGAGTGCCCAAGCGGGTCTCTGCCGTTCAAGCGTGCTGGCGATTTCCCCGAACGAAGCCAAATTCAGCCCCGCTCTCAGGTTGATTTTCTTCTATCTCTGGCCCGGCGCTGGTCAGGTGCGGACCTCGGCGGCCCCTCCGTCGATAGACATTGGCTGTTACGGTTGGCACTCGCCCAAGATTTGGACCCCCCGACTGCGCAGCGTGGCAATGCTCGTGCCTTCACTAGAACAGGGGAGCGGATTGTCAGAAATGACGAGTGTGCCACGAAACGAACCGTCGAGCAGCGGATCCAAAGTCTCGAGTTCGTTGCTTGCTACGCTCGCATGACTGAGTTGAGTCAAGTTCGCGAGACGCTCAACCGACGTGAGCTCGTTCATGTCGGCGACCAGGTCGTGCAGATTGGGGAGGCCACTCAAGTCGGGCAAGGTGCTGAGCTGATTGCCTGCTGCGTTCACTAACACCAACTGAGTCAACGCCGAAATCGGCGCCAAACTACTCAGTTCGTTGTCCGGCACGCCCAGCGACTGGAGGCTGACCATCCCCGCCACGCCATCCAAGTCGTTCAAGCTGTTCGAGCCAAGATCCAGGCCCCACACTCCCGACATTTCATCCAAGGCGCTCAGATCGGCCAGCTGATTGCCGCTGAGCCTCAAACTGCGCAACGCCTTGAGCGACGCCAAGAACGCCACGCTCGTTAGATCGTGCCCACTGAGATCCAAATACTCGAGCTGAGCCAGACTCCCCACAGCAGACGCATCCTCCAGCTGGCGTCCGCAATCATACGCACTCGCGCTCAGCCAGCGCACGGTGGGATGATTGGACAACGCACCCAGGCTTGCCACATCGACGCAGTCGAGGTCGAGTTCCACCAAACGGTTGAGGGTAGATAGTGGCGCGAGCGCGGCGGAGTTGAGCGGGTTGTTGGAGATGTCCAGCCACTCCAGGCTGTTCCAGCACTCGAGCCCTGAGAGGTCCGTGATGAAATAACCGGACGCATCCAAGTCCGTCTCGTCCGCCAAGGATGCGATCGAAATGGGCGAGGCATCGTCGAACGCGCGCCCCAGTTGAAGGTTGATGGCGCCCCGGAGGCCCTCATCAGCAATGACCAGCTCCTCACCGCACGCTGCGCAGTCGTCGCTCCCCTGGAAGCCGACGTCACATTGACACGCGTAGCCAGCGGGCGTGTTCACACAGCTTCCATTTGCGCCACAGGGGTCGCTTGCGCAATCATCCTCCGTCTTGCAAAAAAACCCGTTTCCGTAGCTGCCGCTGCCGCAGCTGCAGGAAAAGCTCCCTTCCCCATCACTGCAGTTCGCGGTCGCGTCACAGAGGCCCAGTTGACATTCATTGACGTCGACGCACGCTTCTCCGTCCCAAATGTAACCCTGACCGCACAGGCAGTAGTAGCTGCCAAATGAATTGACGCAGGAGGCCTGCTCACCGCAGATGTCTGGGGTGACCGTGCATTCGTCCACGTCGCTGCAACGCAGCCCATCCCCAGCCAAGCCAGAGGCACAACTGCACATGGGTTCGTCGTCTTGTTCAGAACAGGTGGCGTAGATGTTACAAAAAACGTCGCCGCATTCTGTGGCATAACTGCCACCCACGCCCGGCTCGAAACCGCCGCTGGAGTAGCCATCAGAGCCGCCGCTGGAGTCAGCGCCAGAGCCACCGCTCGATGTGTCGGTGTCGTCTCCGCCCTCGCCCCCCACATCACCATCACCATCGCCGTCGCCCCCTGCGTGCCCGCCCGAACCGCCCAAGGGCGGTGGGCGGTCCTCACCTGAACACGCCAGCACGACGACTAAGGTAACTGCTGAGACGACGCAGATTGTTCTCATGGTCATGGCTCACTGGTCGTACTGGCAAGTGTAGCTCACTGTCCAGTCGTCAATGGTGGGCGTACCCCCTGCGTGCTCCGTCACCGCCTGCAACGACAGGAATCGGCCTTGGTTCGCGCCGAGATTGAGCTGCGTCGTCAACGGCACTGCACAACCAGGGAGCACACAATCCGTGGTGTCAGTCGGAGCGGGCACGGCACTCGGAGTGAGTGTTGTGTACGTCTCGCTATCCAGCCCTGCCAGGCTGTCCGCCACGCGGGCGCTGAAGGTGATCGACGAGCCAGTTGGCACGGTCGACGCCCAATTCAAGTTCTTCCATCGCGGTGAGGTAGCGTCGTCCTCACACTCGGCTTCATACTCATAGGTCACCGTGGTGGTGGTCGTCGTCGATGTCCCGCACACAAAATCATCATCACGCCAACTCCAATTATCCAGGCGACTGCATTCGTTCAACGCGTCATACGGATCCAACATCACTGTGTAGTCTTTGCCCGTCGGGATGGCGCAGGTGAGGTCCGCGCATGCTCCGGGATTGATCGTCCCCAGCATGCCCGCGCAGGTCCCGTTCGGGCTCCCCGGCGCTTCCTCGGCAAACGTGGGGCGGTCTTCGACTCTGTAGTAGCCCACAGTGACGCTGCCGCCGGGAAACGCTACGGTCCCGTGGTTGCACACCGACACGGTGTTGCCGCACACGTAGTCCAGCGCGAGATCGTATGTGATGCAGGAGTTGGTCTGCGTCCCCGCGTCATCGTTGGCCTCGCATATGCCGTCGTCGTCCCCACTGAAAACTGGTCCGGGCGTCGTGATGGGACAAGCTGCCGGCGGGGCTGGGATCAGGGTACTCGTGGCGGTCAAACAATTCGCCACCGGGATCGTGTTGAGGACCGCGGGCCAAGTGCTCCAGTTGAGTGTCATGTTCACGGAACCATTGGTCCAAAGGACGCCTTGGTGAACGGCAGTGCCAGAATTTCCCCCTTGCATACTGATCGAACTCGTTGCTGTACCGCCCAAGAACACACCACGGGTGAGCGCGTTGGGGCCCATCGCAAACGTCCCAGCCGCGTACAGCTTGAGACGCAACAGGTCAGCGCCTGTACTCAACCCCTGCACCTGCGCGTCCTGACGGAAGATCACGTTGCCCTTGACGTTGATGGTGACCGTGGACGCCGAGGCCGGCATCACCAAAAAGGTTTGCTCGTTGAGGGTCAAATCGCCGCAAATGTTGAGCGTGACATTGCCGCTGCCGCTGAAGGTGAGCTTGCTGCCAGAATACGCGGTGGTGGTGATGCTGGTGATATTGTGAGTTCCGGCAGCCAAGGTGAGCGTGGCACCATTCGAGATCGTGACATTGTTGCGACTTCCTGCTACCCACGGGGAACCTGGCGTGCTGGAGACCGCCGTTGAGCCGGTTCCGCCACAGGTCACCGCTGACAAGTCCTTGGTCGTCACTTGGTTGGCTGCCTGCAATTGCACCGGAGTAGTGCCGTTGTTGTTGTGCGCACCACTGCCAAGCGTCACGCTGTTGCCCACGATGGCGTAACTGCAAGCGTTCTTCCCACCGGCCCCTGAGGGCGTCCCCGAGCAGTAGTCCTTGGCGCGCTGAGCACACGCCGCATTCCAGCCTTGGGTACTGGAGGCATCACAGCAGTACTCAAGGCCAGGAGTGTTGCACACGGTGTTTGTGCAGTTGCCCGATCCAGCGGCGCTGGTGTCACAACCTTTCACCAGGCGGCTGCCTGCGGTGCACGCATCATGAGCGCAGCCTGTGACGCCGCCGCAATCCACGTCACACAGGTTCTCCACCAGATCAACGCACTCCTGGGTCCATGCGGTGGCACAACACGATGCCTTCTGCGCGCACACCTTCGCGACGCAAGGATCGCAGCTGGCTGTCAAGGACGCACCGGGGACGCACTTGCTGTGAGCACAAGGCGCCGCAGTAAAAGCGTCCGTGCAACGTTGATTCATTTGACAGTCCAAGCCGCTCTGACACGGCTCCACCGTGCTGGCTGGAAGCCCGCCACCGCCGGTAGGAATGATGGGGCACGTGCCGCCACTCCCAGGTGTGGTGCCCGGGATGTTCAGCCCCTCACAGTCCGCTTTGGAGATCTGGGTGGTGGCCATGTCCGTGCCAGCCGTGACCGTCTTGGCCCACACTGCGCCGTTGATTTTGGTGCGATCACCGCTCGTGAAGGTGCCGTTGGGCACCCAAATGATCCCCGCGAGATGGTTGTCCGTGAGGGCGGTGAGGGAGGTGTTGAAGTACATGATCAGGCGCTTGGGGTCAGTCAGCTTGGCGCCCGCGCTGTCCTGGATCTGAAAATAGCTGCCAATGTTTGAGGCGTTGCACACCGAAATGTCCCAACGGTCCGCCGCCGTGCCCACCAGTCGGATGGCATTGCCCGCGCTGCCGCCAAGTCCACTCAACGATTGAAACGTATACGTCCCCGGCGAAAGACTGAGGATAGCGCTACCGGCACCGTTGCTAAGTGAAACAGCGGTGTAGTTGCCTGGGCCTTTGGCAATGTTCTGGCCGCTGCCCACGGATATCGCACCGTTCGCGCCAGAACAGGTGACCGTCCGCGTTGGAAGCGCAGTTGGAATATTGATGACCGGTGCAGGCGAGGGAAAAGTCTTGGTCCCCGTGACCGTCACGCCTGTAGGCGCACTGCCGGAGCGCGTATTGCCCTGGATCGTATTGTTTCCGCTAAGATTGAGCGTGCCACCCACGTGCCAGTTGCTCACGTACGTGGTCCCGCCGCCGTCCTGAGCAAAAGCACTCCCGGCGACATAGACGCCATCGGGAATACTAATCTGCTTGCAGGCACCTCCATTTTGCGAGGGGATCGTCAGGTCGCCTCCGGTCACGATCATCCTGGGACTGGTGTTGCCTTGTGCGGCGGTTGAGCCTGCAGTGCAGGGCGGGTTGTTCGCGATCGAGCCCAGATCGGTGCCCAATGTTATACTGCCCTTGCTCCCGATAGCTGCGCCCGCCGACGGCCGGTTGGCAAAGGTGGTGCCCTGCAGCGAATACACTCCAAAGTCACACAGCCCCAGG
>Ga0315912_10001314_pt1 | contig 31365 bp, 33 predicted proteins | sample VfabasoilMG_FD_204469 | JGI IMG/M metagenome (GOLD analysis project Ga0315912, IMG submission 204469) | Garden soil microbial communities collected in Santa Monica, California, United States - V. faba soil | ecosystem: Environmental > Terrestrial > Soil > Garden | place: USA: California...
TTCACTCTGTAACTTGACTGGTCCATATGCTAATGCTGTTTCTAACCCGGAGCGCGTTCTCTCCACATCACTCCCGAACCCATTACTAAGTAAGCCACCGCATGCCGCAGTGACAGCACCTGTAACAGCACCTGCGGCTGAAGTACCACAGTTGGTTTGAAAGAATGTTAAGCCGCGCGCATCAGTCGTACCCGTTGGTACTGAGTTGGCCTGACGACGGGAACCTTGATTACCGTCTGCATAAAACCCACCAAAATGCACAACACTGTTTTGCCATGACATTAACTCAGATAAGTTGGTAGTTAAGCGCCCTGTAATATCCTTATCATCACTCTTGAAGTTGTTCTCATCTGCGGTACCTGTACCATTGATATACGCTAAGCTATAGTTAAATCCGGGTGTTGGCGTACCATGCACCATTACACCGCGATCATAGGTACTACCCAATAGCGAGTCACCCATTGAGCGCTCCTGAAAGTCAGTAAAATTTGTACTCATGGCACGCTCTAAACCATAATTCGGCTTAAATTGGCCCAAGCGAAATTTGGCCGCCTGGAATTTATTGATGTCAAAATAGCCATACGTTAATGTGGTACCTGTAGAAGATGAATATTCTCCTTCCACTCTTGCCGAGTAGTCTTTGTAAAATGTCAACGTTCCACCAAGACGTGCTCTACGCAAACTGAAAGTGTCGGCTGCATCTACATCGGGTGAGAATTTTCTGTAATCAGCTTGAATACGACCATTGATTGCAAGCTTCCAGTTACCACTGCCATCTTCCAACGTTATTCCATCTTTAAACGCAGCATAAACAGGCGCCCCTTTACTGCTACCCCTCTCTTCAGTTTTCGCAATTTTCGATTGACTCATTTGATTTTCAATACCTACCAGCTCCTTCGTCAACAACTCGAGCTGCTTGTCTTGTTCAATCCGCTGCTGCTGCATTAACTGCATTTTTGCTTCAAGCTCCTTAATACGCAAAGCCATGTCTGATTCTTCGGCATTAATTGGTATGGAAAATACTGACGTGATTGCCAGAAATAATATTGATCTTGTAAAAATTTGTCCCGTTTGCATTTCTACCCCCTTATTGTGATTTATGAGAATGATGAATAAACAATATTATTGTTAATTCATCATTTAACCATAATTAACGTTATATTCAAATGGGAATAACGATAAACAAACAACTTTATTACAAGTATCCGATTTAGTCGGGTGTTTTAATGTACCTATTAATGAGATCGACTTCTTGGGAAGCTGCTGTGTTTGCCTTATTCACCATATCACGATAGCTTTTCAATATGAGTGCGCCAAACTCGGTGACGTGAGCGCCACCACCGTGATAACCACCGGGAGAGCTAATCACCAATGGTTGCTTAAAACATTTATTCATCACATCAACAAGCTCCCAAGCTCTTCTGTATGACATCTTCATCTGTTTGGCTGCTGATGAGATAGAACCACAAGCATCGATAGCTTCGAGCAATTCGGCTTTGCCTGGACCCATTGCGATCGAGTGCCCAATTGATATCCTTATCTTTAGCTGACCTTTACCCACTTTTTTCTCATTAACCATGCAATTAGCAACCCAGATATTAGCTATCGTTGGATTATACGTTTAAGCCATCAATTTAAGAAAAAGTAATAACCAAAATCCCGTCATGACCTAATTTAAATTGATCAAGATATCAATAACTTTAATTACACGATTGTGAAATTAAAGCTCAACTAAGACTAAGGATTAAACAGATAAAGCGGGGCGTGAATAGCTTTGACTTGTAGTCTGCCCATTGGGGCCGTAGACGCCGGTACTAGGTGCACCATGCAGATGGTTTATAAATTGTTGATTACGGTTGAAGTGTTTATTGATAAGCTGACCATTTAAACGATTTAGCTCTTTTGCCTGTTCCAAAGTTTTTTGAAAATTCTGCCATGCTTCCACCTGTTGTGGAAGCGTGTCTTTTCTAACCCAAGCTGCCATACCATTTTCATTTGGCTCAAAACCGGCCTTAAACAATGCTTTATACCGAACTTGTACCGAGGCATTAATTCTTTGCAAAAGATTACCTTTTTCATCCAACATAGATTCTATCGAATCGATATCAGCATTTATCAAGCTAACTTGTTCGCGCGAAAGCAAGAACAGTAACTCATTTAATAATTTTGCATCTTGCTCGAATAAAGTCGTTATGTTCATGGCAGTCACTTATAAATGGTGTTTTAAGATTTTCTTGTATTGAGTAAATCTTTTACTGTTTCTATCAAACCACTTGCAACTTTTTCAGAATCTACAGTAAATTTTCCACTGGAAATCGCAGATTTAATTGCATCAACCTTTGCAGAATCAAAAACTTCTGTTGAAGCAACGTTTGCTTCAAGCGACTTCAATTGGGCAGCCAAGGGCGAAAGCGTAACGCTTTCTGTCGACGGTGAACCAACGTCAGACTTTTCAATCTTTTTAGCAGTGCTGGGATTCGACTTTTCGAGATCCAAGCCTACTGTTTTTTTAAGTAAGTCATTAATTTTCATGGTTGTTTCCTTTTATATCCTTAAGTTTGCGTGCTTTAAATAGACTTCTACATGAGTCCATATCGGCATAGTTTAAGCGAACTTTAATTTTTTAGTGAATTGACTTAGAAAGTCACTTCTACTTTACCACCAGCACGTGCAATTCCACTCACAACTTGACCACTTTGTACCTTAACTTGCACAACTTGTCCTTCATTTGCATTTTTAAGTGCTTTTCCTTCGGCCGTCACTGTAAAACCATTCCCGCTAGAAGTTAATAGCACTGCTTGTCCTTGCTGCACAACAGGAGCTAGTTTTAATGTTTCCTGACGTAGTACGCTGCCCGCAATCATCGACATACCTACTGTGCGACCAATAGCTTGTGCCGGATCGGTAAAAACTCCTGCTGGCAATTGTGCAATATCGCCCTCTTCCAATAATATATCCTGACTTGTCATCACATGACCTTGTGACAATGGAACGGCCGCAACCAAATATTGCGCTTTAATGATTACTTTGGCCTGTGCATAGATTGTCCACATACTTGGCGCATTGCAGCGCACACCAACACTTGTTTTTCCCCAAGCACGACTTCCAGGTGGCAAAAATACTTCTGGGGATGCGCATTCGGCGACTTTTAAATTCGGGTCAATTGCTGTTGCAGATACTGTGACCTTACCGGGGTAACCTGTCGTTTGTGTAACTAAGAATTCTTCAACTTTATTCTTCAGAACAGCTAAATCCTGCTTTACAAACTGACCAGGTGCGGCGTGAGCAAAACTAAAAAAGCAAATCACAGCCATAAAAAGGCCGCCAAATAAGGCTTTAATGAACAAAGCATTAAATTGCTTTAGGGTCGATTGTATTAAACCATTGCTTACGTACATATTGAACTCCACCAAAATTACCTATAAGACTCAATATGTATTCTACGGGGATATTTGTAATACAAACCTTAGAAAAGGACGTGTTTTATCCTTTTACTTCACCAATTGAAGTTTATTCATTAGTTCTAGAATTGCTCTCATATGTGATATCGGCAAAAAGATTTAATTCTTTAGATTGCCAATTTAGCCACTGGAAACATAGCGGTGGTTTTGAGAGGAAATGATGATGATTAACCAATTAGATTCAACCTTGAGCTTTCACCAGAACGCATTAAGGATACGCGGAGAACGGCAAGAGATTATTGCAGCTAATATCGCCAATGCCGATACGCCAAATTACAAAGCACGTGACATTGACTTTAAAACCGCCATGCAGGGCGCTATGGCTGGCGCACAACAAGGGCGATTTAACACTGTTAAAACATCAGGCCAACATTTGGATGGTGTACCTTCCAATGCGCCAAGTGGCAGACCTGGTGAGCCGCTATTCCGCCCTATTATACAAGGCAGCGTTGATGGCAACACAGTTGACATGGATGTCGAACGTAACCAATTTGCAGACAATGCGATTCGTTATGAAGCAAGTTTAACAATGATTAATAGCCAGCTCAAAAAAATGTTGACTGCAATTCAAGGTCAGTAATTAAGACCGGCTCTTTAGGAGAAAGAAATGTCTTTATTTAATGTATTTAATATTTCCGGTTCTGCCATGAGTGCACAATCACAGCGCCTAAACGCAGTTGCCAGTAACCTTGCCAATGCTGATAGCGCCACCAGCGCTAACGGCAAACCATATAAAGCGAAACAAGTAGTGTTTAGCGCTATACCAAGCAACACGCCAGAAGCTAGCGGTGTAAAAGTTAAAAATATCATAGAAGACCCATCACCACCAAAAGTCGTATACGACCCAAAACATCCTTTAGCAGATGAAAAAGGCTATGTCACGATGCCAAACGTCAATGTGACTGAAGAAATGGTCAATATGATTTCCGCTTCACGCGCTTATCAAAATAACGTTGAAACTATGAACGCAGCAAAAACCATGCTGCTTAAAACTTTAACTATTGGTCAAAACTAACTAACCCAATATTGATGCAAAGGAAACAACATGGGAACCATACAAAATACAAATAATGAAGTGTCGCAAAGTTTATTAAATAGTATAAACGGCACAAAGAACGGTAAAAAGTCTACAGTCGAAGATGCACAAGATCGCTTTATGACACTGCTCGTGACTCAAATGAAAAATCAAGACCCGCTAAACCCACTTGATAACGCACAAGTTACCAGCCAATTAGCACAACTTTCAACCGTTACTGGTATTGATAAGCTCAATACCACACTGGAATCATTGATGAGCAGCTTCCAAAGTAGCCAATCATTACAAGTTTCTAATTTAATTGGTCATGATGTTTTGGTGGAAGGCAGTGCAATTCATTTCGATGGTACTGGCGGATATTTTGGCGTTGAGCTGCCAGAAAGTACCGATAACCTAACTGTCACTATCAGTGATGCAGCAGGTAACAAACTTAGAGAAATATCTCTAGGCAAGCAAAATGAAGGGATTATTCCACTAAGTTGGGATGGGTACACCGACACCGGGACAAAGGTTGATAGCGGAGATTACACTTTTACTATTAGTGCAACCACAGCGGGCGAGAAAGCCACAGCTAACGCTTTAAGCCTCGAAAGAATTAACAGCATCACTAGCAGCTCTAGCGGCGTGAAATTAAATTTAAGCAATGCAAGCTCTATTTCGACCAACGACTTAAAACAAATTTTTTAACTTTTTTTCATATATCAGGAGAACGATATGAGCTTTCAACAAGGATTAAGTGGTTTAAATGCAGCGTCAAAGAACTTAGAAGTAATCGGTAACAACGTTGCCAATGCTAGCACTATAGGTTTTAAAAATTCACGAGCTGAATTTGCTGATGTCTACGCAAACTCGCTTACAGGCTCTGGCACTTCACAAATCGGGATTGGTACAAAAGTTTCTACTGTTGCACAGCAATTCACTCAAGGCAACGTTACCAGTACGAACAACTCACTGGATATTGCCATCAATGGTGGTGGTTTTTTCCGTATGAGCAACAATGGTGCAATTACTTATGCACGTAATGGTCAGTTCCAAATGGATAAAGATGGCTACATCGTAGATTCTGAAAGCAAACGTTTAACAGGCTATACTGCAAGTGCAACTGGCGTATTATCTACCGGCGCACCTGCTGAATTAAATATCAACACGGCAGACCTAGCACCGTTAGCGAGTACGGAGATAGTAGGATTAGTTAACTTGGATTCGACAAAAACAGCGCTTACTGCTGCAGGATTTGATCCTACCGACCCTAGCACTTATCACAATTCAACGGCAGTGACTGTTTATGATAGTTTAGGAAATGCACACACCTTACAAAACTTTTTCTTAAAAACTGGTTCAGGTGTATGGAATGTTTATAACACTGTTGATGGAGTATCCTCAACCGTACTACCAGCGCCAACCGCAGTCATGACATTCCCCGGCACTGGCGTCTCCCCTACTACTGTACCTGCAACTCCATCAATATCCTTTGCACCTGCTACTGGCGCAACATCGCCACAAGCCCTTACATTGGATTTCTCCCAAAGCACACAATTTGGTTCTGCCTTTAGTGTGAATAGCCTAAGTCAGGATGGGTATACTTCCGGCCATTTAGCAGGATTCAATATTGGCAAGGATGGCACAATTGTGGGACGTTATACCAATGGCCAATCACAAACACTAGGTCAAGTAGTACTGGCCAATTTCTCCAATACGAGTGGCCTACAACAACTTGGTAACAATGCTTGGAGTGAAAGCGCAGCTTCAGGCCCAGCGTTGGTTGCTGCTCCAAATTCTGGAGGTTTAGGCGTATTGCAGTCTTCAGCTCTCGAGGAATCGAACACTGACCTGACTGCTGAGCTGGTGAATATGATTACCGCACAGCGCGTTTACCAAGCTAACGCGCAAACCATTAAAACACAAGATCAGATATTGCAAACTTTGGTTAACCTACGTTAATTATTTGATGCTAACCATTAGTATGTATTGGTAGATTAAGGAGACGTTATGGATCGTATGATTTATACCGCAATGACTGGGGCAAAGCACATACTTGACCAGCAAGCAACAAATTCGCACAACCTGGCGAACGCGACATCAACTGGCTTTCGGGCACAGGTCGATTCGTTTAGGGCTGTGCCTGTTGTGAGTGAAGGTCTGCCAACGCGCGCTTTTGTCATTGATTCTACCGTTGGGTCTGACTTTAGGCCTGGCCCAATTCAAACAACTAATCGTGATCTGGATGTCGCCGTGCAAGGTAAAGGATGGCTAGCAGTACAGCGTGCTGATGGCTCGGAAGGTTACACCCGGAACGGTGCACTCAAAATTAATGAAAACGGCGTATTACAAACTGCAACTGGCTTAAATATCATGGGAGACGGCGGCCCGATTAGCATACCGCCAGACGTTGTTGTCAGTATCGCCAAAGACGGCACAGTTTCCATTGTCAATGATGGCACCACACCGGGTCCATCCAATACTCTTGGCCGTATAAAACTGGTTAATCCGGATGAAAACAATCTAGTGCGTAAAGAAGATGGTTTATTTAGTACTAAAAACGGTAGTCCGGCAGAAGCCGATGCAGAGGTAAATATTGTAAGTGGCGCATTGGAAGGTAGCAATGTCAATGTTGTGGATGCCATGGTCACCATGATTAGCCTAGCACGGCAATTTGAAACACAAATGAAGCTAATTCAAAGCGCGGAGAATAACGCCAATAAAGCCAGTCAGATCTTTGATTTGGGTTGATTAAACCTGCGTTAACATGAACCCTAACGCTTATATCGGCCAAAAATGGCCAAACTTAAGAGGTAATTAAAATGATTCGCTCATTATGGATTTCGAAAACCGGCTTAGATGCCCAGCAAACTCAAATGGACGTGATTGCCAATAACTTGGCAAACGTGAGCACTAACGGCTTTAAACGTTCGCGCGCAGTTTTTGAAGATTTGTTGTATCAAAATATTCGTCAACCAGGTGCTCAGTCATCACAGCAAACAGAATTACCCTCCGGTTTGCAGCTGGGTACCGGTGTGAGGCCTGTCGCTACTGAGCGCAACTTTACTCAGGGTAATTTACAGCAAACTGAGAACAGCAAGGATATCGCGATTCAAGGAGCTGGATTCTTTCAAATTCTATTACCGGATGGTACAACTGCCTACACACGCGACGGTTCATTCCAAGTGGACAGTCAAGGTCAACTGGTGACAGCTAGCGGTTTCCCATTACAGCCTTCTATCACCATTCCTGCTGATGCAACCAGCATGACTGTTGGTCGTGATGGCATTGTATCTGTCACGCAAGCTGGCTCAGCTACAGCTACACAAGTAGGTAGCATACAACTTGCTACTTTCATTAATCCGGCAGGTTTGATGGCTAAAGGTGAAAACTTATACGTAGAAACAACAGCCTCTGGCAACCCTAGTACGAGCACACCTGGCACAAACAGCGCTGGGATTTTATCGCAAGGCTATGTAGAAACTTCAAACGTGAATGTGGTGGAAGAATTGGTCAATATGATTCAAACGCAACGCGCTTATGAAATTAACAGTAAGGCCATTACAACTTCTGACCAGATGCTACAAAAACTAGCACAGATGTAATCCAGCGAAGAATTTAAGGTAAAACTATGTTCAAATTAACTCTAGAAAACACAGTCGCTAATTTAACGCTTAGAAATTTTTGCGCCTATATTTTTTTAATCTGCGGTTTATTACTTTTAAACGCTTGCTCAGTCACACCATCTGCCATTGTTAAAACACCAACAACAGCGACCCCTGTAGCCCCGAAACAAGCTTCTGCCAAGAGCGGTGCTATTTTCAACGCCTCGGCTCATCGACCCTTATTTGAAGACAGACGTGCCAGAATGATAGGCGACGTTATGACTATTGTCATTGCTGAAAATACCAGCGTTGAAAAGGAAGCAGAAAGCTCTAGCAACAAAAAAGGGTCTGTAAGCGCCGCAGTAGCAGTACCAACTGGGCTGCCTTTTGACATTATCAAAGAGCCTATCGGCATTGCAGCAAATTCCGATATAGACTATGAAGATGAAGCGGAAGCCGACAATAGTCATAACTTTAAAGGATCTATTACTGTAACGGTGATAGATGTATTAGCAAATGGTAATTTGGTTGTTAGTGGTGAAAAACAAATCGCACTTGATAAAGGCACCGAGTTTGTACGTTTTTCTGGGGTAGTAAACCCAGATACGATCACCTTGGGCAACGTTGTTACGTCAACCAAAGTGGCTGATGCACGCATTGAATATAGAACCAATAGCACAGTTGATGGCGCACAAATCGCCTCAATATTGGCACGCTTCTTCTTAAGCTTTGCACCTTTCTAAATATATATTAACTATTTTCGATAAAATTATGACTGCTTATCTCAAACGCTTCATCAAACAAATCTGCAGCAATCACGAAGCGATTATCGCAATGTTGTTGCTCAGTAGCGTGATGTTTAGTTTTCCCGCTAAAGCAGAGCGTATCAAGGATTTAGCTACTGTTCAGGGCGTGCGCAGTAACCAGTTAATTGGTTATGGTATTGTGGTCGGCTTAGACGGTACAGGTGACCAAACGACTCAAACTCCTTTTACTGTACAAAGCATAATTAGCATGTTGCAGCAAATGGGTGTAAGCCTGCCGCCAGGCACCAACTTGCAATTGAAGAATGTTGCAGCTGTGATGGTAACAAGTGCATTGCCACCTTTTGCTCAACCGGGTCAAACACTCGATGTCACGGTATCATCTATGGGTAACGCTAAAAGCCTACGTGGCGGCATGCTGCTATTAACACCACTAAAAGGTGCCGATGGCCAAATTTACGCAATGGCGCAAGGGAACCTTGTAGTAGGCGGTGTTGGCGCTTCCGCCAATGGCAGTCAAGCACAAATTAATCACCTTGGTGTAGGTCGCATTTCTGCCGGGGCAACTGTTGAACGCGCGCTTCCAAATGGAGTTCTTGATTCAGACTTAGTCACACTCGAACTCAAAGATACTGATTTTTCTACTGCAAGCATCGTAACAGATGCTATCAATCGCCGTTTCGGACACAACACCGCACTTGCCCAAGATGGGCGTGTGATACAAGTTAAACCACCCGCAAACAGTAGCCGCGTAGGATTTTTGGCTGCATTAGAATCGATTAACGTTGCCCCTGCGCAAACGACTGCTAAGATTATTCTCAATGCACGTACCGGCTCGGTCGTAATGAACCAATCAGTTCAGCTGGATAGTTGTGCCATCTCACACGGCAATCTCTCGGTTATCATCAGCACCTCTCCTGCCATTAGTCAGCCGGGGCCTTTCTCTCTAGGGCAGACTGTGGTTGCTGAGATTTCACAAATTGAAATCAATAAAGAACCAGGCAAGGTTGTACCTATCCCCGCAGGTGCATCTTTATCCGAAGTAGTAAAAGCACTTAATGCGATTGGCACGACACCACAAGACTTGTTGGCCATTCTACAAGCAATGAAGGCAGCAGGCTCATTAAAGGCTGATTTGGAGATTATCTAAATCATGATCAACTCGACTGAACATCTTGGAAAATTAGCTTTCGATGCCAATAGTCTAAATGACCTAAAGGTATCCGCCAAAGAAAATACACCTGAAGCAATTAAGGATGTAGCAAAACAGTTTGAAGCTGTTTTTCTAAACATGGTGCTGAAAAGCATGCGTGAGGCCACGCCTCAAGACAGCCCTTTTGATAGCGAACAAAGCCGTACCTTTACTTCGATGCTTGATCAACAACTAAGCAACAACTTATCTTCAAAAGGGATAGGGCTTGCAGAAATACTTACGCGCCAACTTACCAAAGTTAGTGGCGCTGTCACTAACACTCTGGAGCAAGCGGTATCGACAGATGCGGCGCCAAAATCTGATGATGCATCTTTGAATAGCTTTATTCCGTCAATACTGAAGAGTACAAACAGCAGATCTATTTCAAATGAAATTGAGCCTGTCACCGCCAGGCCAAACAAAGTGAACAAATTACTACGTGGCAGTAGTGCAGAGTTTCAACAACGCATGTCGCATCACGCTGAAGAAGCAAGCCGCACTAGCGGAGTACCTGCGCACCTAATGCTTGGTCAGGCAGCACTGGAAAGCGGCTGGGGCAAGCGTGAAATTAAAGCAAAAGATGGCACACCAAGTCACAATTTATTTGGCATAAAAGCTACCGATGGCTGGAAAGGTAAAGTCGTTGAAACGACTACCACCGAATACATCGGAGGCGTAAAGCAGAAGCGCATAGAGAAATTCCGTGCTTATGACAGCTATGCAGATTCATTTAAGGACTTTGCCAACCTCATCCAAAATAGCCCGCGCTATCAAAAGGTAATGGCCAATTTAGAAAATGTAAGCAGCTATGCGAAAGCCATGCAAAAATCCGGTTACGCAACCGACCCAAATTATGCGACTAAACTTGCAAGCGTGATAAACAAGGTGTCAGCTTAATCATGTTAATTAAAGTTTTGCAATTTTATGCCGTCTTAGTGTTATGAGGATGAAAAAGTCAGCTTATGGGAACTAGTATTCTTAATATCGGCAAGAGTGCTCTGGCTGCTGCCCAAGTAGGCATTAGCGTAACCGGACACAATATTGCCAATGCGTCTACACCTGGCTACTCTCGTCAAGAAATAGTGCAACGCGCCGCGGAAGCACAAGACTATGGTTTTGGCTTTCTGGGACAAGGCACTCAAGTTTCGCAAGTAAAGCGCGTATTTAACGAATTCACTGTTAAACAACTAAACAGTGCCCAAACGTCAAGTAGCGCCACCAATGCCTATGCAGCGCAAATGCGACAAATTGACAACATGCTTGCGGATTCGGCAGCAGGCCTGTCACCGGCCCTCCAAGCTTTCTTTTCTAGCGTGCAAGGCTTATCGTCCAACCCAGGTGACGCAGCAACCAGACAGAGCGTAATTTCGAAAGCGCAATCACTTGTAAATCGTTTTCAGAGCTTAGGTAGCAGGCTTGATGAACTTAGACAAGGTGTCAATTCTGAACTCACGAATAGCACAAGACTTGTCACGACCTATGCCTCACAAATTGCACAACTCAATGACTCAATTAGCAAAACCATTGCTGCGAATCCCAACAGCCTCCCGAATGACCTTATGGATCAACGCGATCTGCTTGTTTCGGAAATGAATAAACTGGTAAAAACAGAAGTTTATACACAAGATGATGGCGGTTATAATGTCTTCGTTGGTAATGGCGTACCACTAGTGGTTGGCGGTAAATCCTATGGATTAACCACGGTTTGCTCAACTACAGATACTAGTCGTTTAGAAGTTGCCTATGTGGGCAATACCACTGAGCCGTTAGGCGATAACAGCTTGCCTGGCGGTGTAATTGGCGGCTTGCTCCAATTTAGGAGCGGCTCACTTGATAGCATCCAAAACCAACTCGGCCAAATTGCCACGGTTTTCGCGCAAACATTTAATACTCAGCATCAACTAGGTTTCGACCCTGCTGGAGTTGCCGGTGGCGCTTTCTTCAATGTACCAAGCCCCAAGATATATGGCGATGTAGCAAATAGTGGTGGCGCCACGTTGAGCGTCAGTATTTCCAGTGCAACAGCAATTACTAGTAGCGATTATCGCGTTAAATACGATGGCACCAATTACAATATCACGCGTATAAGTGATGGTTCAGTGCAGTCTTTTGCAAGTCTGCCGCAAACGGTAGACGGCCTTACTATTAATGGCACAATGTCCTCGGGTGACTCTTTCCTCGTTCAACCAACACGCAATGGCGCTACTTTGCTTTCGTTAGCCATTACGGATACATCAAAAATAGCTGCCAGCGATGCAACAGGTGGTAATGGTAATAACCGCAATGCACTGTTACTTATTGCGTTACAAAACACAGGAACACTCAACAACAGTACCACCAGTTATGAAAGCGCCTTTGGGCAATTGGTGAGTTCAGTTGGTATCAAAACAAATGAATTACGAGTAATTGGTGCAGCCGAAGAAGCCATGGTTGCGCAAACGACTGCTACACAACAATCGGAATCCGGCGTTAATCTGGACGAAGAAGCCACTAATCTTTTGCGTTACCAGCAAGCCTATCAAGCGGCAGGTAAAGTAATGCAAATTGCAGACACCTTATTCAATACACTACTAGCACTTGGTCATTAGGAATAACTGATTATGCGCATTAGCACCAACACAATTTACCAAGCTGGAATTTCTAAAATCGGTAGTTTGCAAGCCGAACAATCCAGACTGCAGCAGCAAATATCAAGCGGAAAGCGTATATTAACGCCATCGGATGACCCATTGGCTGCATCGCGTGCACTAGAGGTTTCGCATGCACAAAGTGTTAATGCCATGTATGCCAGCAATCGTAGTATCGCGAATACAAATCTTACCGGTTTAGATATTTCATTAGGCAGCATTACCGAATTGCTCCAAACAACCCAAGTAACTTTGGTCGGCGCTGCAGGAACGCTCTCTACCGAACAAAAAAATACTGTCGCAATACAATTAACGGCACAACTGGAAACTTTAATTGGCTTAGCCAATACGCAGGACTCTGCCGGCAATTACATGTATGCTGGCTACCAAAACAGAACAAAGCCATTCACAGCAACAGCAACAGGCGCCACTTATAACGGAGATAGCAATCAACAGCTGCTTCAAGTTGAAGGACAACGCCAATTAGTTGTTAATGCACCTGGCGATAGCGTTTTTCAAGCAGGTGGCAATGATGTGTTTAGCGCATTTAGCGACATTATCACAATACTTAACAACCCTGCCTCCACCCCTGCAGCCGTTCAGGCTGGTGTAGCAACGGCCATTAGCAGCATAAAAACTGCTACCAATACAGTCGCTGCTGTTTGGTCATCTGTTGGTACTAGATTAAATGAATTAGACGCACTAAACGATGTAGGTTCGAGTCGTGACCTGCAATATACAGAAGCGCTCTCTGATTTACAAGATCTAGATTACGCTCAAGCGCTTTCTGACTTAACACAAAAACAAACTATCCTAGAAGCAGCACAAAAATCATTTGTAACAATCACCGGATTGTCTCTATTTGATTTTATTCGCTAACGCCTTTTATTTTAAAGGCGTTTTTGTGTTTACTGTTACTTGCCTCATATTGGTAACACCCTCTTGAATCATATTCTCAATCGGTTTTGACATTCCCTGTAACGCCAAGGCCAATACCAAAAAACCAATCGCAAGCGTCACCGGGAAACCAATACCAAACAAATTCAGTTGTGGTGCTGTCCTAGTGAGAATACCCAAAGCCATATTAGTAATAAGCAATGCCGCAACTGCTGGCATTGCAAGTAGCAGCCCTGCACTAAAGATTGTTTCACCCCAAGTCACAATTTTCATCGGGTTAATGCCACCGCCTTCTAACGAAATGGGCATTGTCACAAAGCTCTCGGCAATCACACTGACAACCATCAAATGTCCATCGAGGCTTAAAAAAATCAGTGCAGCCAACATCCATAAAAATTGTGTGATAGCGGTACTTTGACCATGTGATTGCGGATCGAAAAAAGTGGCAAAACCCAAACCCATACTCATGCCGATAAGCTGCCCTGCCATGCTGATAGCAGCAAAAACCAACCGCATGCTGAACCCAATTGCGAGTCCAATAATAAGCTGCTGAACGAGGATTAACAAACCTTGAAACGAGAAAATTTCAAACGCTGGCAAAGGGGGAATAGTGGGGACGATAATCAATGTGAGCATAACGCCCAAACCTAGCTTAACTTGGCTAGGTAATGATCTGTCGCTAAATATTGGCGCTGTTGCTATTACACCTAGCACTCTGGTTAATGGCCAGAGTAAGCTAATAATCCAAGTTTGAAGCAACTCACTGCTAAATGAAACCATATTGCACTAAATTGGCTAGTTCGCCATAGAGGGAATACTAGTAAGAACAAGACGCATATAATCCACCATCGTGGTTAGCATCCAAGGTCCGGCAATAACTAGTGTGAGGCAGACGCCTACTAGTTTAGGAATAAACGATAACGTCGCTTCGTTGATTTGAGTTGCTGCTTGGAAGACACTTACCATCAGACCAATTAGCAACACGACCAATAATATCGGCCCTGCAACCAACAGAGTAATCTCCATTGCGTCTCTACCTAAGTTCATTACACTTTCAGGCGTCATTTTATTTCCTTCTAGGCGATTAAATTGCTAATAAAAACTTTGTACGAGCGAACCCATCATTAATTGCCAGCCATCCACCAGCACAAATAACATGAGCTTGAATGGCAACGATACAATAGCGGGAGACACCATCATCATCCCCATGGCCATTAGTACGCTGGCAACCACCATATCGATAATTAAAAACGGGATAAAAATCGCAAAGCCAATCTGGAAAGCCGTTTTGAGCTCGCTGGTCATAAAAGCAGGTACCAAAACACGTAAAGGTACTTGCTCAGGCGACTCTATTTTTTCTACTTGTGCCATTTTCACGAATAAGGCCAAATCACCCTCGCGTGTTTGTTTCATCATAAAGGCTTTAAGCGGGGCAGCTCCTTTATCCATCGCTTCTTGCATGGATATTTTATTTTCAGAAAGTGGCTGATAAGCGTCAACATAAATCTTATCAATTACAGGGCTCATCACAAATAAAGTAAGAAACAAAGCCAATCCTATCAATACTTGGTTTGGTGGTGCGGATTGCGTACCAAGCGCTTGACGTAGCAATGAAAGCACAATGATGATGCGTGTGAATCCGGTCATCATCAAAACTGCAGCTGGCAAGAAAGTAAGTGACGTGAGTAGAATTAAGGTTTGCAGGCTTAATGTGTAATTTTGACCGCCACCAGCCGCAGGTACTGAGTTGATAAGCGGCATACCTTCTGCCCATGTTAACATTGGCAGAAATACCAGCATGCCAAACAACGCACCTGCCATCATCACTTTTAAGTTATTTTTTAGCATTTGATTTCTCATTAAATGTAGCTTTGGCTTTTTGAGTCGACTTTTTCAACCATTCAGAAAATGGTTTTACCAAGGGCTGTACCATTGGGTGTATTAAAGGATTAGCGACCGTTTGGTTTGCGGTAGAGGTTGTATTTTCTACCAATTGATCAGATAAATTTCCTGAACCCGCCTCCAAGTTTGCAAGCGCATTTACTTGGCCAGGAGCTACACCAACCACTATCCAGCGGTCTGCAATTTCCAGCACTACAACACGTTCACGCGATCCCACGCTTGCTCCACCAATAATGCGTACTGCCGATTGTTGTCCAGTAACACCGGGCATGAATCGCTTCACGCCCCAGCTGATCAGCGCCATTACAGCCAGAACGACTGCAAGGCCGAGTACCATTTTTAATATACTGCCAGAGTTCGAAACACCTGTCGCAGCCATAGCACCGGATTGATAGCCTAAGCAAACTAGAGTAGGTACTACTAAACGTAAGTTCATGTTTAATCTTTACAAAGTTATTTATTGATTTTACGGATACGTTCTGCAGGCGTAATAATGTCTGTCAAACGAATACCGAACTTATCATTCACCACGACTACTTCACCTTGCGCAATCAGGCAACCGTTAACCAACACGTCCATCGGTTCACCTGCCATGCCGTCTAACTCAACCACAGAACCTTGCGCAAGTTGCAATAAGTTCTTAATGGCGATTTTAGTGCGGCCAAGTTCTACCGTAAGTTGAACTGGAATATCAAGAATAAACTCGATATCATTTTGGGTATTAGTCGAATAATTCTTGCCTGCCAGCTCGGAAAATACTTGCGCTTCAGCTTGCTTAGGCTGTAAGACAGAAGACTCCGACGATTGCTGTTCAGCCATTGCCGCACCCCAATCATCACCTTCCGCTGCGGGTTCCGCTGCTGCTTGTTCAGCCATTGCCGCACCCCAATCATCACCTTCCGCTGCGGGTTCTACGACGTTTTCTGGTTCAGTCGCCATATACTTCTCCTTTAATATATTCAGTTGAGTTGGATCTCAAGAGCTTTTGCACGCGCAAAGCGTATTGCCCATTGAATAATCCATATTTGCATTGCATAACAGGAATGTTGTCCACTTTAGCTTCAACTTCTTCAGTAATAGAAAGTGGAATCACATCGCCTACTTTCATATTTAAAACATCGCTTAAGTTCATTTTCGTTTGGGCAAGATCAGCTACCATTTCCACCTCAGCCGCTTGAATTTGCTGCGTCATCAGACGCACCCAGCGCTTATCCACACCAAGCACTTCGCCTTGCAAGCTTGAAGTAAGAATATCTTTGACCGGTTCTAGCATTGAGTAGGGAAAACAGAAATGCATTTCGCCGCCTACTTCACCTAATTCAACCGTGAACGTAATCGCCACAATCACCTCATTGGGCGTCGCGATATTGGCAAATTGCGTATTCATTTCAGAGCGAATATATTCAAACTCGACCGGGTAAACAGGCTCCCAAGATTTGGCATAATTCTCAAACAGAATATCAATTACGCGGCGAATAATCCTTTGTTCAGTTTGTGTGAATTCACGCCCTTCTACACGTGTGTGAAATCTTCCATCACCACCAAACATGTTATCTACCATCAAAAAAGCGAGAGATGGCTCAAGCACCATCAGGGCTGTACCTCGTAATGGATTCATATGTACCAGATTCAGATTCGTCGGCACCACCAAGTTACGAACAAAATCGCTATATTTTGAAATGCGAACTGGCCCTACTGAGACCTCAACTGCGCGTCTGAGAAAATTGAATAATCCAATACGCAGCAAGCGTGCAAACCGTTCGTTAATAATTTCCAGAGTCGGCATACGGCCACGAACAATACGCTCCTGTGTTGCCAAGTTGTAAGGGCGCACCTCAGAAGGGTCGGCAGCCTCTGGCTTGACCTCATCTTGCTCACCATTGACGCCTTTCAGCAGGGCGTCAACTTCATCTTGTGATAAAAAACTATCTGACATAATTTGTGTGGGCTTTTATTACTGGATAATAAATGAGGTAAAAAAGACACCCGAGATTTTCTTAGGTTTACCTTCAGTAGTGTACGGCTGATTTAGTTGCTGGGTTAGCTCTTGGCTTAGTAGTTTCTTGCCCTCTGCGCTACTAATATCACTGGGTTTTTTGCTTGTCAGTAGCATTAATACGCGGTTGCGTACTTGTGGCATATGCACCTCTAAAGAAGTCGCCTCTTCTTTACTCGCTGCATTCAAAGTCATATCAACTTGTAAATACTTTTCACCTTCTTCAGGGCTTAGATTCACCGTGAATGTTTCCAACTTCACGAAAACAGGATCGACAGAATGTTCTTCTTTCACTTCCTCTTTTTTCGCTTTATCTTCTTTCGCTACTTTATGGTCATCAGATTTTTGATGCATGAAATACCATACACCACCGCCTATGGCAGAAAGTGCAAGCACTGCCGAGGCAATGATGATAATCAACTTTTTCTTCGATTTTTTCTTGGGCGCCTCTTCAGCTACTTCTTCTTCAACGACTGGATCCTGTGCCATTGTGTTTCCCTTCATTTATCATTCGTGTTGCGAATAACTCATTATCAAGAAACTTTAGGATATTAGATGCGTGGAATAGAGAGGGAAAATACGCCTTATTGTGGCTATAAGGCTTACTTGGTATGTAATTGCTTAACTTAGGTTAATTTTTAATGCGCATGAGCAACATCCACTTGAGACATTTTTTCGATAATACTCTCCAGCGATTCAGTCGGCTCTTGATTAATGTCCATTAGATGCAGCATCATGTCTCTAGAGATATCGCGCAATCTCCATGCAATCTCTCTGGCAGCCACATCCATCTCGAAACGCGTCTGAGTATCTTGCTGCAATTTCGCCCACATCTCGGGATGAAAGCAATATTCCATACCCATAGAAATCATTGCGCGTTTGACTCTGTTAGTCTCGGCTAACGCATGTTCCACCGCCTCTATTTCTACAAGATCGCATACACCATTTAGATAAGCACTTAATTCTTCGACAGCCGTGTCTAGTTTCCCAATTACTATCTGCACGCTTTCCGCATCTGCAAATGGAGCATCTTCGTCTTTTAGCTTAACCTTGTTGCTATTTAATAGTGCATGCACTACGCCTAAAGGCTCAGTAGGATATTGCCCAGGGACAAGTTTCATCACAAGCAAACCACGACTAATCGGGAAATCTGGTTTTGCCAGCATCCCCGCTAACAACTCGCTTACAATAAGAATATTCCCAAGTTTACTGATTTCATCAGCATGCAAGCGCTTGGGATAACCTGTACCATCCGCCCGCTCGTGATGCTCAGCTATGGCCCTTGCTACCTCAGGCGCATAATTTGTACAGTGCGTAATAACAGCCTCACCAATTTTGCTGTGAGCCATGGTACTTTTCCACTCTTTTGGTGTTAGATTTCCCTTTTTGTGCATGTGGTCCGCATCAATATATTGTTCACCGATATCATGCATCAGCGCGGCTTGACACAACAATGCCATATCGTAGTAATCCAACTTCATTTTTGCGCCAATAATTCTTGCAATTAATGTAACCAACACAGTGTGTCGGAAAATTTTGCTGTTGTTGTGTCTAATGACTGATAAAAACATTTCTGGCACTGGCCCCAGGTAAATCGTGCTAAGGGCTTTAGCATCAGCTTCAAAACAACTAAATGCCTCAGAAAATATTGGCAGCTCTTTTAAAATAGAAATTGCCTCGTCACTAATCTCTGATGGACTAATTGCTTTTTTTGCTGCAATTGACAATTCAAACGGCTTCTTTAATTTTTTGTCTTGCAGCTTTTCTTTCATTTCAGATGAGAGTGGTTGCCCTGCGGACAATAATGTGTCGCCGGATTTTTCACAAACATCATCTTTTAAGTACAGTCCCACGCCCTCTGCCGCAGATAATAAATTATCTAGGCAATGGATGTTTACACTGCTCAAATCAAATTCTTTCATAGCAATTTCCTGATTCTTGTTATTTTTAATGAACCAAACTATAAAAATCTAAAAAATACTCCTAGTGCCAACTAATACTGATATACCTTAGTTAGCACTAGGAGTATTTAACCAATAAAAAACTAACTCCTTAAAAACCTAAACTATCCAACAAATCATCTACCTGTTCTTGATTAGAAACTACATTCACTGCATTTTCTGGTGCTATTTGCGGGCCATTCATCAAACTGTTATTAGCCTCTTTTTTTACCGTTGACGGTGAAAAATCTATCAGCATTTGGCAAAGTTGTTGTTCTAGATTTTGTGCCAATTCCGTAATCTTTTTAATAACCTGACCTGTTAAATCTTGAAAGTCCTGCGCCATCATAATTTCCAGCAATTGCGCTTTGGTTAAAGTGGTGTTTTCAATCGCCTTCTGAATAAACTCCATAGTTTCTTTAGCAGCTTCGTTATATTCAGACTTTACAGAAGGCGTCTCCATCACTTTATTCCAACGGGCTTCTAACGCCGCTGCCTGCTTGGCAATTTCATCTTGTAGCGGGTTTGCGATATCGGTAGCATTAAGCACACGGTCTGCAGCTTGCTCTGTCATTTTTGCCACATATTTTAAACGATCACGCGCATCAGGAATTTCATGAGCAGCTTGCTCAATCATCTTGTCTAAGCCCAAGCCACGCAAGCTATCATGCAAACCTCTGGTCATCTGACCAATGCGGTGCAGCATATCCTCATCACCTTGCTGAACCGCAAGATGATTGACAATATTAGCTTCTACTTCTCTCGAAATATTGTTTTCCATGTTGACCTTTATTGACCCAGCTTCTCAAATATTTTTGATAGCTTTTCATCCAAAGTTGCTGCAGTAAATGGTTTCACAACATAGCCGTTTGCGCCAGCTTGTGCAGCTGCAATGATATTTTCTTTCTTAGCTTCAGCAGTTACCATTAACACTGGCAACGATGCCAGTGCGGAATCGGCGCGTATATTTTGTAACATGGTTAAGCCATCCATATTAGGCATATTCCAGTCGGACACAACGAATTCGAACCCGCCTTGCTTGAGCTTGCTGAGTCCATCTGCGCCGTCTTCGGCTTCTTCTACATTCGTGTAACCAAGCTCTTTTAGCAGGTTTCTAACGATTCTGCGCATAGTTGAAAAATCATCAACCACTAAAAATTTTGTATTTGGGTTAGCCATGCCTTGCTCCATTAAAATTGTTCATCTGTCCATTTAAACCAGGAAAAATGAGTGATACAAATTACATTGCTTCCACTTATTATCGGCTTACTTTCTATAAACCTTAATTAAGAATAGCTTTGTAAAACTCTACTTATTTCAAAAAAATTAAACACGTAATGCACGTGATCCACTCGCTATCAATTGGCTCAATACGGCCTTGGGTAAATCACTTAACGGCAATACCTCATCCACGCCACCGTGCGCGATAGCCTCTTTCGGCATACCGAAAACAACACAGCTTGCTTCATCTTGCGCATAATTGTATGCACCAGCTTCTTTCATCTGAGCCATACCTTCTGCGCCGTCTTTTCCCATTCCGGTCAAGATAACACCAATAGCATTTTTACCGGCTGCAGCTGCGGCCGATCCAAACAACACATCTACAGAAGGCTTATGTCTGCTTACCGGATCAGCATCACTCAACTGTGTGACATAATTCGCGCCACTTCTGGAAAGTAGTAAGTGCTGGTCGCCAGGTGCAATATAAGCATGGCCAGGTAATATACGTTCATTGCCTTCTGCCTCTTTTACCGATATTTGACATAATCCATCTAACCGATTTGCAAATGACTTGGTGAACCCTGCAGGCATATGCTGTGTAATGAGAATACCCGGACAATCCGATGGCATTCCTAGTAAGAATGATTTGATTGCTTCTGTGCCACCGGTAGATGCACCGACAATAATCAACTTTTCACTACTAATGAGCGGGTTTCGCAAAGCAGCTGGGGCAGCTGACTGTGTAGCATTTTTTGCTGCCGAACTGGGCAATGACGCTATTCTGGCTAGTGAAGCAGCTCGAATTTTATCGGCAATCACATCAGTATATTCACGCATGCCATCACTGATAGACATTTTAGGTTTTGTCACAAAATCTGTTGCACCTAGCTCAAGTGCGCGTAAAGTAATTTCTGAGCCACGCTCGGTTAGTGTGGATACCATCACAACAGGCATTGGTCGCAGTCGCATTAAGCGCTCAAGAAAATCCAACCCGTCCATCTTCGGCATTTCCACATCCAAAGTCAGCACATCCGGATTCAGCTGCTTAATCATATCGCGAGCAATAATCGGGTCTGGTGCTGCACCCACCACTTGCATATCCGGCTGACTGTTAATCATTTCAGTCAGCAAGCTTCGGATTAATGCTGAATCGTCAATTACTAATACTTTAGTTTTCATTTTGCTTATCCGTATTCGCTAAAACAAATCAATATCACCACCCACATCTTTCGTTTTAAGCTGACTTGCGTAGCTTTCTTCACGTTTCATCAATGTGTAGTTGTTAAGTTGTTTAAGTTTTTTAACCAATACCTTCCCTGTTTTTGGGAAGAAATATACTTTGCGAGGGTAAATATCATTCAAGTCTTCACCAGTAACACGCATACCTTCTTCTTTGAGATAGTTACGCACAAATGCAGCATTACGGTCGCCAACATTCATTGTGGTAAAACTTCTTAATACATTGCCGCCGCCAAAAATCTTAGCTTCCAAGTTTTCACGCCTTGCACCATTCTTTAGCAGCTGGTTAATGAGAACTTCCATCGCATAAGTGCCATAGCGCATCGACTCCGACACCGGGTTATCTTTATCCGCCTTGGCACTGTCTGGTAACATAAAGTGATTCATGCCTCCAATGCCGGAAACAACGTCTCGAATACAAGCCGAAACACATGACCCTAACACCGTAACTATCATCATGTTCTGATCGGTAAAGTAGTATTCTCCTGGGGAAATCTTGGCAGCCTCGATATCGAATGTACGGTCGTAATATAAGGTAGAGGAGATTTCTTCTTGCGCTAAACTAGGCATATCTCACCTCTTTGGATTTCATCACAGATGCTCTTGATTGCGCTAACTCATAAACAGTTTTGCCGCGCAGTTTTAAAGCATTGGAAACATACATAAAATTCTCAGAATGTCCCGCAAATAAAAGTGCATGCGGTTTCATTAAAGGAACAAATTTTTCCAAAATTTTGGTCTGTGTGGGTTTATCAAAATAAATCATCACATTGCGACAAAAAATCACATCAAACGGCTCGTTCAATCCATAACTGTCGTCTAACAAATTCAATTGATGAAAAGTAATTAATTGTTGAAGCTCCTTGCGCACTTTTACCGTACCCTCGCCAGCACCAGTGCCTTTTAACAAAAAGCGTTTCTTGCGTTCCAGAGAAAGTTTGCTCACCCTATCCATTGGATAAACGCCAGTCGCCGCAGTTGCTAACACATTCGTATCAATATCAGTCGCAATAATCTCTACCGGTGGTTTTAATGTGTTAAATGCCTCACAAGCAGTCATGGCGATGGTGTAAGGCTCTTCACCTGTTGATGCTGCAGAACACCATATTCTGATAGGTTTCTTTAACGCTACAAGATGTTCCGCTAATATAGGAAAATGATGCTCTTCACGAAAAAATGAGGTCAAATTAGTAGTGAGCGAGTTGGTAAAAGCTTCCCACTCATCCGGACTATTGTCTTGCTCAAGCAAATCAAGATAGTCTTTGAAAGAATCCATTCCAATCGTACGCAAGCGACGTCCAATACGGCTATAGACCATGTCCGTTTTGGCTTCTGAAAGAGAAATGCCAGCACGCTGATAAATCAGTTTGCGCACTCGGGCAAAATCATGCGGTGTGAAATTAAACTCACGATCCTCTATTTGTTTTTCGCTTTGCATCTTAATTTTTGCTCACTATTTCGCCGTGACATCCGCACAAAAAAATGTCGTGCCAATTATTTGACATCTGCCAAAAAATGAAGCCACGACCGAAAGAACTGCAGCCTTGATCTAACAAGGTTTTTGATACATTTAGATCAAGGCCGCATTGTTACTCTCTTATTAAACAATCTGATAAAACTCACAAATTAGCTTGTTACGTGACTTTTACGATCTTTCAATTCCTGTACTGCCTTAGTTGATTCATCTTCAATAGGCAGTCTTGGGAATGTTGGGTTGCGCATTCTCATTTCGCTGATTGCGATATCGGCTTTACGACGATTACGCTCTTCCTTGCTACGTGCAGCAAATGGATGTGCTGTTGCTTTGTATGCTTTAAGCACTTCTGCAGCTTTTGGCTTGCCTTCAACTGCATTTTTGATTGCCATTTTTGTCGCTTCGTAGTTCCAGTCTTGAATACGATCATCCATGTCTGCACGGTGGTCGATAAATACACCAACGCAAATAAACAAGTCATCTGCTTCTTCAACAGGAATCGTACCGTCTGCAACACAATCCATCACAGCCATGGAAACACCGCGTTGTGCTGGGCCAAACATTTGTACAGCTTGACGGCCATTGCGGATAGTCACTTTGTTAAACATCACAGTATTTGGTTTAACCATCATGTTAGGTGCAACAATAGCCAACAAGCCGTTTACACCTTCTTTTTGGTCAGTCAAAGTACGGCAGAAAGCATCTTCTGCAGCACTACCACGTGGCCCAATAATCAAATCAATATGTGCTACGTTCAATAAATCCAAACCAGATTCGTCAGGGCGGTTTTCAACCATTAAGCCTTCACCAACCATTACGCGATCAATCTTTGCCATTTCATTCTCCTAAAAATATCTAAAATTACACATTAAGTACTGCAATCTCACCTTACTGAAGTGCTAAAAACATCACCCTCGCAAAATGTAGCTCTTAAAACTCTTCCCAGTCTCCATCATCTGTGCCAGTTTTTGCTGACACTTTTTTTACTTGTGGCTTTGGCGATGATGCTTTTGCTACAAGTTGCGGCTTATGCGTTTTCCCACTTGAGTGTCCTGCGCTAGCGCCAACACCATCGATTTCAAACACACTTACTGCATTCATTAATTCGTCTGCCTGCTCCATCAGAGATTCAGCAGCAGCAGCGGCTTCCTCTACTAGTGCAGTGTTTTGCTGTGTCATATCATCCATCTTCATCACAGCGTCATTCACCTGCTCGATACCGGCACTTTGTTCCTGCGATGCAGCTGCAATCTCAGCAATAATGTCGGTAACGCGTTTAACCGAAGTCACAATTTCTTCCATGGTCTGTCCCGCGTTTTCAACTTGTCTAGTACCTTCAGCAGTTTTGCTAACGGAATCTGCAATCAATTCTTTAATTTCTTTTGCAGCTGAAGCCGAACGTTGTGCCAAATTACGCACCTCACCCGCTACTACCGCAAAACCACGACCTTGCTCACCTGCACGTGCAGCTTCTACTGCAGCGTTAAGTGCAAGAATATTGGTTTGGAAGGCAATGCCGTCAATAACCGAAATAATGTCTTCGATCTTGCGTGAGCTGTTGTTGATGTCTGCCATAGTAGAGACAACCTCGCTCACCACTTCGCCACCCTTAACAGCTACACCAGATGCAGCAGCAGCCAATTGATTAGCTTGTTTTGCGTTATCGGCATTTTGTTTAACGGTTGAAGAAAGCTCTTCCATACTTGCTGCAGTTTTCTCGAGTGAAGCTGCTTGCTCTTCAGTACGACGTGAAAGATCTGCATTACCCTGAGCGATTTCTTTAGAAGCCGTACCAATCGTTTCAACAGCCACTTTCACTGTAGCAATTGGTCCTACGATCATTTCCAGTGTTTCATTCACACCTTCTACAATCTTGCGGAAATCACCATGGTGACGGTCTGCATCAGCACGTATCGAGACTTTGCCTTCGCGTGCAGCATTAGCCAACATTTGCGCATCGTCATTCAAAGCTTTTAGGTTTTTACGTACTTGCTCGACCGTGACATTAATTTCAGCTTTTTTACCTGGGAACTGCTCAAGTGGAGCTTCAAAATCACCTTCGCCGAACGCTTTAACCACATCCATAGCTTTTTGATTCATATCCAGCAAGCCGGCTACCATCTTATTTACAGATTTAGCTAATACACTAAAGTCGCCTTTGAACATGTCATCACGCAATGTCATGTCAATACCACCTTTTTCGTGCTCGGCACTTACCCAATTAACAGAATCAATTAATCCTTTTAGATTGCCGCCAATCTTTTTAATCCCTTTGTTAATAAAGGCTTTTTCACCGGGGAACTCTCTAATCGTGGCAGAAAAATCACCATTACCAAACTGGGCAAGACAATCCATTATGGTTTTGTTTTCTTCAATGTAATCGTTCACCATTTGATTGATGCCAATAGCAGCTTTTTGGTAATCACCGTCAAACTTGCTACCATCCATCAACACACTGATGTTGCCGTTAGAGTGCTCTGCAGTCATGTGATTTAAATCGTTAACCATCGTTTTAACGTTGTAACGCAAGCCTTCAACACCTTCATTCACCATAGCTAACTTACCTGGGAATTGTTCAAGCTCTACTTCAAAATCACCTTTTGCTAAACCATTGATGCTCGCCATAGATTTTGTCATCACAGCAATGTGGTTAGCCACCATGCGATTGATGCCTAGAGCCATCTCACGATATGCGCCTTTAAATTTTTCAACGTCGATATTGGCGTCAATATCGCCTTCTTTGTGTGCAGCTTCCATACGTGCCATTTCGCGATCAATTTCCACCAATGCGCCAACGGCCAGTTCTAGAGCGCCTGCTACGCTAGTATTGCTTGATGCATTACCACCAGCACTTACATTAAATTCGCCATCTGCAATATTTTTAGCGATTTTCAACACATCAGATGCCTCACCACCTAACTGGCGACGCACATTAGCTACCACTGCAAATATCCCTAAGAACACCAGAACAATTGAAAGCACTATCAACGCTGCAGTTGTATATCGTGCCGATGAAATTTCTGCTGGCAATTTCTTTTCTGCTAATTCGTTATATATCTTGGTATTTAACGCAACTGTCTCGTCAATCACTTGACGATGCTTTTCATAAGCACTTCTCAAATGGTTTAAAGCGGGTTTAATTCGTTTAACATCTCCACTACGCACCGCTGGGATATACTCGTTATCACGAATACGAATAAATTCCTCACCGCTTGGTAATAAGGCTTTTGAGAATTGTTCCGCCATTTCTGGGCTTTCTGGATTTGAAGTTGCCCAATATTTGGCGCGCTCTATAAAACTTTTGGCTAACTCGTCACCTTTTTCTATTAATGGCTGTAAAGGTTCATCAGTAATAGCAGCCATTTGCAAACTCACTTGCCAGGCTTCTATCAAGTAAGCTGGTGGTGGCAAGATATCTGCAGCTAAGTCTTTGTGCGCATTTACCTCTTCAAAACCCTCCCCACCTACCATCACGCGACTGAAAGAGTTATTTCCTATCAGTACAGCGATTAAAAAGGCTATAGCCATAACGCCAAGCACGATGCTTGTTTGCGTTTTAAGCTTTAGGCTAAATAATTTTTCAATTATTGAGTTTGATTTTGTATTTATATCGTTTGACATTTGAAGTCCTTTTTTACCAATTTATCTATGATTCATCTAAATCTATAACGGCATTTGCGTATCTTTATGAAGCATTTCATCCGTTGAATAGCGGTATAAAAGCACCGCTATTCCCGATTAAAGTCACGCAATGCTTTACCTTAAAACTCTTCCCAATCCCCGTCATCGGTACCCGTTTTTGCAAGTACTTTTGCAGTTAACGGCTTTGATTCAGCCTTGGCTGCAACAGAGCGACTTGGTGTACGCATTGGGCTAGTACTGGCTCGGCGGTCATTACTTACGCCACCTGCCAACTTAAATCCATTCACTGTGTCCACCAGATTTGCAGCCTGCTCTACCAATGATTCGGCAGCAGCGGCAGCTTCTTCTACCAAAGCGGCATTTTGTTGGGTTACTTCATCCATGCTGGTAATCGCTGTGTTCACTTGATCGATACCTGAACTTTGTTCGCTTGAGGCAGCAGAGATCTCGCCCATGATGTCAGTCACTCGTTGCACTGAAGACACGATTTCTTCCATTGTCTTGCCTGCATCTTCCACCAGTTTCGTACCGTCTTGCACCTTAGCCACAGAATCGGAAATCAATTGTTTAATCTCTTTTGCCGCAGCAGCCGAACGTTGTGCCAAGTTACGTACTTCACCAGCTACCACTGCGAATCCGCGACCTTGCTCACCTGCACGTGCAGCTTCTACCGCAGCGTTAAGTGCAAGAATATTGGTTTGGAATGCAATGCCGTCAATCACCGAAATAATGTCTTCGATCTTGCGTGAGCTACTATTGATGTCTGCCATCGTTGTGACAACTTCACCAACCACAGTACCGCCCTTAACAGCTACGCCTGAAGCAGCTGCAGCAAGCTGATTTGCTTGTTTAGCATTTTCAGCATTTTGTTTAACGGTTGAAGAAAGCTCTTCCATGCTGGATGCAGTTTCTTCTAGAGATGATGCCTGCTGTTCAGTACGTGAAGAAAGATCGTTATTACCAGTGGCAATTTCACCAGCAGCGGTATTAATGGTTTCGCCAGCTTCTTTCACCTGTACTACCACTTCGGTCATCTTGTCCATTAATGCATTAATGCCATCGCACAAGGATGATATCGCTCCGGTTTTACCTTCCAGTGATACACGTTGTGTTAAATCACCGGACTTAGCTTGCTCAATTACTTGCTGTGATTCAGCTACAGCCTTTTCCAGCATTGCCGATGCGTTATGTTGTTCTGTAATATCAGTCGCGTACTTGACTACCTTATATGGCTTACCATTAAGATCTAGAATCGGGTTGTATATTGCTTGCAGCCAAATCTCTTTGCCGCCTTTGCCAACGCGTTTAATTTGGCCGATTTGAGCTTCGCCACGGTTCAAGCTCTCCCAGAATTGTTTATATTCCGAACTAGCACGGTATACAGAATCAACAAACATACTGTGATGGTTGCCCACAATCTCTTGTTTGCTGTAACCGGTTACCGCTGCGAAGTTATCATTTACTGCTGATACTTTGCCTGTCAGGTCAAATTCGATAACGCCTTGAACTTTACTGATACCATCTAGTTGGCCTGAAAAATCCGAGGCTTCTTGTTTGGCTTTAGTAATATCTGTGGCATATTTCACGACTTTAAAGGGTATGCCGTTCATGTCATAAATCGGGTTATAACTTGCCTGCAACCAAATATCTTTGCCACCTTTACCAATACGTTTATATTCAGCGGTATCTACCTCGCCACGACCTAGTTTTTCCCAAAATGCCTTATATTCTGCACTGGCAGCATAGGTAGAACTAACAAACATGCTATGGTGTTGACCCACAATCTCTGCAGGGGCGTAGCCTGTAACTTTGGAGAAATTTTCGTTCACTTTGATAATCTTGCCGTCTAAGGTAAATTCAATAACACCCATGACTTTATCAATAGCGCCCATTTGACCTTCAAGGTCAGCTATTCTGAGTTTCTCCGAAGTAATGCAGAAAGAATAAACCAAAACTTTATATGGTTTATCTTGCTCGTCTTTGACTGGCACATAGGTGGATTGGAACCAATATTCCTTACCATCTTTTGCAATACGTTTCATTTGTTTCGATTGTGTTTCGCCAGCATTTAATTTGACCCACATCGCTTTATATTCTTGGCTTTGCGCGGTGTCTTTGGTCAAGAGCACACTGACATTTTTTCCTGCAAGTTCCTGTGTGGAATAACCCAAAGGCTTACAAAATAATTCATTGCATTCTAAAATGTTGCCTTGCAGATCACATTCCATCACACCGAAACTTTGATGCAACGCTGCATCTTCACCTTGAAGAACCATAGACTTCACTCTATCTACGGTAATATCGGTAAAGTAAGAAATGATTTTTCTAACCTGCCCTGATTCACTCATTATTGGAGCGTAATAGCCCTGGAACCAAACTGTATTACCAGCTTTATTTTGCAGTTTAAAATTACCAGCCTGAGTTTTCCCGGCTGCTAAATTCTGCCAGAAGTCTTGATATTCAGTGCTAGTGGCATCTACACGTCCAAGCAACACGCGATGATGTTGATTAAGTAGTTCGCTTTGAGCATATCCCAATGCATTAAACATATTTTCATTAACGCTAATTATTGTGCCTTTAGCATCCAGCTCAATCGCACAACGCGCTTTATTGATCTCTGCTTTTAATGCACGCAACTCTGCGACTTCTTCTATCAATTCTTTTGCTTCTGATGTGCTGCCAGCCAGTCGATTCACAATTGTTGAAAACATGTTATTTCCCCTACTTAAATAATTAGAAACGGTTAATATTAAAAAAGTTAATGAACAACAGCGCTGTCCATCAGCGCCATCTCTTGGCTGGTCATCAATTGTTCGATATCAACCAGAATAAACATCTTGTCTTCCACCGTTGCCAAACCGGTGATGTATTTGGTATCGATACTAGAAACAATATCTGGCACCGTACGTACTTGATTGCCATTAAGATTCATCACATCTGAAACACCATCCACCACGATGCCAACAACGCGGCCATTCAAATTAAGAATAATGACCACAGTAAAATCGTCATACACCACATTGCCTAAACCAAACTTGATGCGTAAATCGACAATAGGAACAATGAGACCACGTAGATTCACCACACCTTTGATAAACTCTGGTGTGTTGGCGATTTTGGTAACGGCGTCATAGCCACGGATTTCCTGAACTTTCAGAATATCAATGCCATAAGATTCGTCTGCCAGAACAAAGGTCAGATATTCTTGAGGATGTCCTGTGGTCTCTGTACCGTTAGTTTCTACGTTCATTTCTGTGTTGGTACTCATGCGTAAGCTCCTTCTTTAAGATTGCCTTGCCCCATCTTAATCACTGTGGGAACATCGAGAATTAATGCGACCGAGCCATCACCCATGATGGTGGCACCAGATACGCCTTGAATTTTTTTGAAATTGGTTTCCAAACTCTTAATCACTACTTGCTGTTGACCTACCAGCGCATCGACAAACAGTGCCGCTTTTTTACCCTCGGCTTCGATAATAATGAGCACACCTTCTGTTGGATGCGTAATTTCTGTTTCTTGTTTGAACAGCGCATACAAAGGAATAATAGGTAGGTACTCACCGCGCACATGAATCATGAGACCTTCATTGGTGACAGTTTTGATGTCTTCCATTCTAGGCTGCATGGTTTCCATAATCAGGTTGAGTGGAATTACATATAGGCTCTCACCCAGTGCCACTGACATGCCATCCAGAATGGCCAATGTAAGCGGTAAGGCAATTGAAATAGTGGTTCCGAAACCGAGCGCAGAACGAATCTCCACTGAACCACCCATGGCGGTAATGTTACGTTTAACTACGTCCATCCCCACACCACGACCAGAAACATCGGTAACTACTTCTGCAGTCGAAAAACCTGGTGCAAAAATTAGCCCGAACACCTCAGTGTCAGTCATATTCTCACTAACCTGTAAGCCATTAGAGCTAGCTTTGGCGAGTAATTTCTCGCGATTTAACCCTGCGCCATCATCGGTCACTTCAATAACAATGCTACCGCCTTTGTGTGCAGCTGAAAGTGTTAACCTACCCATTTCAGACTTGCCTGCGGCTTTACGTTTTTCAGGACTTTCTACACCATGATCGACACTGTTACGTATCAGGTGAGTAAGCGGGTCAACGATGCGTTCAATCAAACCTTTATCAAGTTCTGTAGTTGCACCGACTGTAACAAACTCAACTTTCTTACCCAGCTTAGCTGCCAAATCACGCACCATGCGTGGAAAGCGTGAAAACACAAAGTCCATCGGCATCATACGAATAGACATGACGGACTCTTGTAGGTCGCGCGTGTTACGCGTGAGTTGACTCACACTATTAATCAAGCCTTCGTTATTAATCGGGTCCAGTTTGCTAACACGTTGCTCTATCATGGCTTGCGTAATAACGAGC
>Ga0315912_10001315_pt1 | contig 31359 bp, 25 predicted proteins | sample VfabasoilMG_FD_204469 | JGI IMG/M metagenome (GOLD analysis project Ga0315912, IMG submission 204469) | Garden soil microbial communities collected in Santa Monica, California, United States - V. faba soil | ecosystem: Environmental > Terrestrial > Soil > Garden | place: USA: California...
CACGATCCTGCTGACGCTCGGACACGTCAGCGAGCCGAGTCCATAGAGCGGACGCATCTCTTCTATCTGCTCTCGGCATGGCTACGTCCTCACCGCCAGGACGTGGAGGTGCGCCGCGGGACCGAGGAAATTCTCGCTCGAAGGTGCATCGGCGCCGGACGCGTCGCTGCTCATTCGAGGCGGAGCGACGCAAGAGACTCGCGCAGTACGGCGGCGCTCTGCGCCAACCGAGCGGTCTCGTCGGCATCGAGAGGTAGCGGCAGGACGGCGAGCACGCCTTGACCACCGACCAGGTGCGGCAACGCGAGCGTCACCTCCTCGAACCCTCGCACGCCCTCGATGCGCGAACAAACGGTGAGTATTGCGCGACGATCGTGGAGGAGCACGTCCACCATGTGCGCGACGGCGCTCCCGATGCCGTAGTACGTGGCACCCTTGCCGGCGATGATATGGTAGGCGGCACGCCGCACCTGCTCGTCGATGCTGGCACGCTCGTCCGCGCCGAGCGGCATGCCATGCACCCTCGCGAATTCGTCGAACGATAGTCCGGCGATCGTGGCCTGAGACCACACGAGCACTTCGGAGTCTCCGTGCTCGCCGACGACGTACGCGTGGACGTGACGAGCGTCGACGTCGAAGTGACGGCCCACCAGTGCGCGGAACCGTGCCGTGTCAAGCGTCGTGCCCGAGCCCAACACCCGCGTACGCGGGACGCCGAAGTTCGCGGCGAAACTCGCAGCGAGGTGCGTCATGATGTCGACGGGATTCGTAACGACCAACAGCACTGCGTCAGGCGCGTGGCGCAATGCCGAGGGCACGATGTCCTTGAACACGTCGGCATTGCGTTGCAAGAGTTCGAGCCGCGTCTCGCCAGGTCTCTGCGCAACCCCGCCTGCGAGCACCACGACACTTGCCCCGGCGAGGTCCGAGTAGTCACCCGCTCTCACGGTAAGCGGATGAGCGAAAGGCACCGCGTGGTAGATGTCGTTCGCTTCCGCTTCGGCGCGGCTGCGGTTCAAGTCGACCAGCACGATCTCCCGACCCACGCCGTTCATGACCAGCGCAAACGCCGCCGCCGAACCGACCATGCCACAACCGACGATCCCGATCTTCACGTGCGCCTCCGGATTTGACCCCAAGTTCGGGGAGCCGAAACTTCATCGCCTGGGCGTTCGAATGCCCGCTCACACGTTGTCGCCCTCGGTCGAGCTCCGCCCAACACCTTTGCCCTTTCCCCCCCAGCGCCAACCGAGCACGAATGGGTGGTCCTCACCACGTTCGTTGATGTATTGACGATGCTCGATAAGGGCGTTCCGAATCGCTTGCTTGGCGTACGCGGCGCTCGAACCGAGTTGCGGCAAGCGATCAATCACGTCTTCCACTAGATGGAAGCGATCCATCTCGTTCAGCACGACCATGTCAAAGGGAGTCGTGGTGGTCCCCTCCTCTTTGTAGCCTCTCACGTGCAGGTTCTTGTGATTCGTGCGCCGGTACGTGAGCCTGTGGATGAGCCAGGGGTAGCCGTGAAACGCGAAGACGATGGGCCTATCCTTCGTGAACAGCGCATCGAAATCGCGATCGCTCAGCCCGTGAGGATGCTCGCTCGGGGGCTGGAGCTTCATGAGGTTGACGACGTTGACCACACGCACCTTGAGTGAAGGCAGGTGCGTACGCAGGAGGTCGACTGCTGCAAGCGTCTCGAGCGTCGGCACGTCGCCGCAGCAGGCCATCACGACGTCCGGCTCGCCACCCTTGTCGTTGCTCGCCCACTCCCAGATGCCGACGCCCGCGGTGCAATGCTTGATCGCCTCGTCCATCGTGAGCCACACGGGCGCGGGCTGCTTGCCCGCAACGACGACGTTCACGTAGTCGCGGCTACGCAGGCAGTGGTCGGTGACCGACAGAAGGCAGTTGGCGTCAGGGGGCAGATAGACGCGCACCAACTCGGCCTTCTTGTTCATTACGTGATCGATGAAACCTGGGTCCTGGTGCGAGAAGCCGTTGTGATCCTGCCGCCAGACATGTGAGCTCAGGAGATAGTTGAGCGAGGCGATCGGACGCCGCCAAGGAATGTCGCCGCACACCTTCAGCCACTTGGCATGCTGGTTGAACATCGAGTCCACGATGTGGATGAATGCTTCGTAGCAGGAGAAGAAGCCATGGCGTCCGGTGAGCAGATAGCCCTCGAGCCAGCCCTGGCACTGGTGCTCGCTCAGCATCTCCATCACTCGACCATCGGGCGCCAAGTGATCGTCATAGTCGTAGCGCTCGGCCATCCATGCGCGGTTGGTCACTTCGAGCACGTCTTGCCATCGGTTCGAGTTGTTTTCGTCGGGGCTGAACAGACGGAAGTTCCGCTGGCCGGCGTTCAACTTCATCACGTCGCGCAGGAACTTACCCATGGCGCGCGTCGCCTCGGCGTCGACGGCCCCGGGACTTCCCATGCGCACGGCGTAGTCTCGGAAGTCGGGTAGCAAGAGATCGCGCAGCAAGAGTCCCCCGTTCGCGTGGGGATTCGCGCTCATGCGCCGCGTTCCCTGCGGTGCAATGGCCGCAAACTCAGCCTTGAATTTCCCGAAGTCGTCGAAGAGCTCCGCCGGCCGATAGCTCTTGAGCCACTGCTCGAGGATCTTGATGTGCTCGGGATTCTCGTGCATCTCGCCCATCGGAACTTGATGTGAACGCCAGTACCCCTCGGCGCGCTTGCCGTCGATTTCCTTGGGACACGTCCAGCCCTTCGGGGTTCTGAGCACGATCATCGGCCAGCGCGGGCGCTCGGCGTTGTTGGTCTTGCGCGCAGCTTGTTGTATGCGGCGAATTTCGTCCAAAGCTTGATCGAGTGCTGCCGCCATCTGCTGGTGCATCGCCGCGGGCTCGCTGCCCTCCACGAAGATCGGGGAGTAGCCGTAGCCGCGAAACAGTTGCTCGAGCTCTTCATGACTGATGCGCGCGAGCACCGTCGGGTTGGCGATCTTGTATCCGTTCAGATGGAGAATCGGCAGGACTGCGCCATCCTTGGCCGGATTCAAGAACTTGTTCGAGTGCCAACCCGTCGCCAGAGGTCCCGTCTCCGCCTCGCCGTCGCCGACCACCGCCGCGACGATCAAGTCAGGATTGTCGAACGCGGCGCCATACGCGTGGCTCAACGCGTACCCGAGCTCCCCTCCCTCGTGAATCGAGCCAGGAGTCTCGGGCGCTACGTGACTCGGGATGCCTCCGGGAAAGGAGAACTGCTTGAAGAGCTTCTGCATCCCCTCTTCGTCTTGTGAGATGTTGGGATACACCTCGCTATAGGTGCCTTCGAGCCAGACGTTGGCGACGATCCCAGGACCGCCATGTCCGGGACCGATGATGTAGATCATGTCGAGATCGCGCTCTTTGATCGTCCGGTTCAGGTGCACGTAAATGAAATTGAGTCCCGGGGTAGTGCCCCAGTGACCCACCAGACGGGGCTTCACGTGCTCCTTCGCGAGCGGCTTCTTCAGGAGCGGGTTGTCGTAAAGGTAGGTCTGTCCGACGGAAAGGTAGTTGGCAGCACGCCACCAAGCGTCGATCTTTCGGAGCATCTCGGCGCTGAGCGGACCCTTGGCCCCGGCGGCTTCCCGCTGTGAAGAGAGCGTGTCCTCCATGTGCTTTTGCCTTTTTCGAGTTCGTACTTGCGACGTCGCCTGAGCAAGCGCGATGCCAAGTGGACAATCACGACCCTTTGAGGTGACGCACGGCAAGAGCGGCATCACCGACCGCGCACGCTTTGCGTTGGCTTGCTCCGGCGCCGAAAGCATTGCGTGGTGCGCGCACGGCTCCGATGGCAGCTGGCTTGCGCCGCGGGGCTGGCACAGCCGTTGCTGAGCACGGGTGAACGCCGTGACTTTCGCGCTCATCTCACTTCCCCTCGCAATTCTGCTGATGCTCGGAATGCTCGTGCTCTTGGAGCTCGGCCGTCGTCTCGGGCGGCGTAAGCTCGAAGAGAATCAGGAAATTGGTTCGCCAGGCGCGCTCGACGGGGCGCTGTTCGCCTTGTTCGGCCTGCTCCTCGCGTTCAGCTTCTCGGGCGCGGCGGCGCGGTTCGACGCACGTCGCGAGCTCGTGGTCGAGGAAGCGAACGACATTGCAACCGCGTGGCTACGCCTCGACCTGCTGGCGCCGGAAGCGCGCGACGATCTGCATCAGCTCTTCCGGAGCTACCTCGATTCGCGAGTGGCGACCTATCGCAAGATCCCGGAATTCGAATTGGCCCACGAGGAGATCGGTCGCAGCACCGAGCTCCAGCAGCAAATCTGGAAACGCTCAGTTCTCGCTTGCCGAGACCTGAAGGACCCTGCGACCACCTCGCTCGTCCTCGGGGCGTTGAACACCATGTTCGACATCACGACGACACGAGCCGCCGCGGGCCAGTTGCATCCACCCAAGGTCGTGTTCGTTCTGCTCTTCACGCTGGGGCTGTGCTGTGCGCTCGTGGCCGGACATGGGATGGCACGCGCGCCGAAGCCACCTTGGCTGCACATGATCGCGTTCGCCGCGATGATGGCCTCGAGCGTCTACGTCATCCTCGATGTCGAGTACCCGCGCGCCGGATTCATCCGCATCGACGCGTTCGACTCACTGCTCGTTCAGCTGCGCGCCAGCATGCGGTGAGAAAGCTCCGCCCCAGCTCCTCGGGTCGGAGGGCTCAGGCGGAGACGGCTAGCTCCCGTACACCCCAGAGTTCCGCGCAGTACTCGCGAATCGAGCGATCCGACGAGAACTTGCCGCTGCGAGCCGTGTTCAAGATCGACATCCGCGTCCACTGCTCCGTACTTGCCCATGCCTTGCTCACGTCCTCCTGGCACGCGACGTAGGCTGCGAAGTCAGCGAGCACCAGGAACGGGTCGGAGTGGACCAAATTCTCGAAGATTGGCCGGAAGACCTCTCGATCCCCACGGGAGAAATGCCCATTCGCGATGAGCTCGAGCACGCCACCTAGCTCGGAGTTCGTCTCGACATGGTGTAGGGGGCGGTAGCCCTCGCGCTTCACGCGCTCCACCTCGGGTGCCGTCAGGCCGAACAAGAAGAAGTTGTCAGCGCCGACTTCTTCGCGAATCTCGACGTTGGCACCGTCGAGTGTTCCAATCGTCAGGGCGCCGTTCATCATGAACTTCATGTTGCCGGTGCCAGACGCCTCCTTGCCAGCCGTCGAAATCTGCTCCGAGAGATCGGCCGCCGGGTAGACGAGGTGCGCGTTCTTGACATTGAAGTTGGGTACGAACACGACCCTCAGCCGGCCGTTCACCTCGGGATCGCTGTTCACGGTCTCCGCGACAGCGTTGATGAGCTTAATGATGCGCTTGGCCATGAAGTAGCCGGGCGCGGCTTTGCCCCCGAAGATGAAGGCGCGCGGAGCGCCCGGCAGGTTCGGGTTCTGCTTGAGCCGGCGATAGAGCGCCACGATGTGGAGTGCGCTCAGGTGCTGGCGCTTGTATTCGTGAATCCGTTTGACCTGAATGTCGAAGAGCCAGCTCGGATCGAGCTCGATACCGGTCTCGTTGCGGAGGTAGGCCGCGAGCCTGCGCTTGTTCTCCAGCTTGACGTCGTGAAACGCACGGCGGAAAGCCGGGTCATCCGCGTGTGCTTCGAGCCCGCGGAGCATCGTCAAATCACGGAGCCAATCGCCGCCTAGCGTCTGGCTCAAGAGCTCGCGGAGGCCCGGATTCGCGAGCGCGACGAAGCGGCGTGGCGTCACGCCATTGGTCTTGTTACTGAAGCGTTCGGGCCACAGCTCGTAGAAGTCCTTGAGCACGCTCGCCTTCACGAGCTCGGTGTGGAGCGCGGCCACGCCGTTGACCGCATGACTGCCGACACACGCCAGGTGAGCCATGCGCACGTGCTTTTCGCCGTGCTCGTCGATGATCGACATCCGTGCGACGCGGTCCTGTTCGCTCGGGAAGCGCGCTCCAACCGCGGCCAGGAAGCGACTGTTGATTTCGTAAATGATCTCCAGATGTCGCGGCAAGAGCGTCCGGAACATCGGAAGCGGCCAGGTCTCGAGCGCTTCGGGCAAGAGGGTGTGGTTCGTGTATCCGAACGTGTCCACCGTGATGGCCCAGGCCGTGTCCCAATCCAGCCCCCGCTCGTCCAACAGTAGCCGCATGAGCTCGGCGACTCCGATGGAAGGGTGCGTGTCGTTCAGTTGCACTGCGAAGCGCCGCGAGAACTCGGTCACCGGCACGCCAGCGCGGTCGAGGATCGCGAGCATGTCCTGGAGCGAGCACGACACGAAGAAGTACTGTTGCGCGAGTCGCAGGCGTTTGCCGACTTCGGGCTCGTCGTTCGGGTAGAGCACCTTCGTCACGGTCTCGGATACGAGCTTCTCTTCGACGGCCTGATAGTAGTCGCCGCTGTTGAATGCCTCGAAGTCGAACGACTCGACGGCCTCGGCGCTCCACAAGCGCAGCGTATTGCAGTTGTCCACGCCGTAGCCCTGGATGGGCGTGTCGTACGCCGTGCCACGAATGAGTCGTTCGGGAACCCAGCGCACGCAGTAACGCCCTGTTTCGTCGACGTAGGGGTCCGTGTGCCCGCCCCATTTCACTTCGTACACGATCTCAGGCTTCGGGATCTCCCAGGGGTTACCGTAGTGGAGCCACTTGTCCGTGCGTTCGACCTGCCAGCCATCGCGAAACTCTTGATCGAATATGCCGAACTCGTAGCGAATCCCGTAGCCGATCGCGGGACGCGCGAGGGTCGCGAGCGAGTCGAGGTAACAAGCGGCAAGCCGGCCGAGACCGCCGTTGCCGAGGCCGGGCTCTTCCTCGCAGTCGAGGATCTGCTCGAAATTCTGGCCGAGCCCGGCCATCGCCTGGCGCGCTTCGCGTTCAATCCCAAGGTTGAGGACGTTGTTGCCGAGGTGCGGCCCCATCAGAAACTCTGCCGAGAGGTAGCAGGCGACTTTTGCGTGGAGCGCGAAGCAAGCCCTGGTGGTGGCGATCCAGCGTGCTTGCATCCGATCCCGCACTGCAAGCGACAGTGCCTGGTAGTAGTCATGCGGCGTCGCGAGCTCGGGCATACGTCCGAGCGTGAAGCTCACGTGGTCGAGGACGGCCTGCTTGAGCGCCCCCACCTGCATGTCGGTCCGCGTATCAGGCGACCCCTCGTTGGTCGCTGGCTGTTGCGTCTGCGCTCCTATCGAATGAGACTGCATCGGTCGTCGCTCCTCTTCCTTCGCGCAGCACTCTGCGCGCGCTCGTTCCGAACGTGCCGCCCGTCCATCTAGTGTGCCGCTGACGACAGGGCAAGACGCGAGGGAAGCGCGCGGCCTTCGTGTGCGGCGCAAAGCTTGCGCCTCGGCGTCAGCCTGTGCTTGTCAGCGCGTCGGTAGAAGGACTCTGAAACGCGAACCCTGACCAGGCGTGCTCGTCACACGCACTTCTCCGCCGTAATATTCGATGACCTCTTGCACGATCGCCAAACCGAGGCCCGTGCCGCGTCCATTCGTCTTGGTCGTGAAGAATGGCGTGAAGATGCGGCCGAGCAGATCGTCCGACATGCCGACACCCGTATCAATCACGTCGATAGCGACGTAGCCGGTGTCTCCATTCCGCCTTCCCGGTGGAATGACCGTACTGCACTCGATGCTGATCCGTCCGCCGTTGGGCATCGCGTCACGCGCGTTGGCCACCAGGTTCATGAGCACCTGCTCGAGGCGCAGCGGGTCCATGGCGACCTTGCCGACTGCAAGCATTTCACTAACCAGGATCTCAACAGACGGTCCGACCATCTTGGACAGCAGCGGCGCGAGTTCTCGGATCACATCCGAAGGCTCGAACTCGGTCGTCTGTTGCAGGCGCTCCCGGGCAGTCGTCATGAGGGTGCGACTGAGGGCTGACAACCGAACGATCGCGGCACGGATCTCGCCAACCACCTCGGCGCGTCCCTGAACGAAATCGCGATCGAGATGGATGACGTTGGCATCGATGATGGTGAGGAGGTTATTGAGGTCGTGAGAGACGTGGGCCGCGGAGCGCGCGAAATCCTCCAGGCGCTCGATCTCCGCTAGCTGCGCGTCCCTTCGCAGCAGCTCATGGTGTGCTTCACGCTCAACGGTCGCGTGGTGATGCGCAGCAATCAATATCAACGGCGACAGCACGCCGTGAAGTGCAAGCACTGGCAGCAGACGCCCAGGAGCTCGAAGCTCGAGCACCCAGATGGGCATCAGGCAAAGCGCAACGAAGATGGCAACCGCCACAGTCGCGGCCGTTCTCACCGAGAAGAACAGGCTCGAAAACACAACGGCGATCAGGATGAAACAGTACCAAACATGATCATCCGGGGTGAGTACGCCGACCGCGATACACGCGAGAGCTGGTGCGGCTACGGCGAGGCCAGCACTGAAACGATAGAACTGAGTCCGGCTCCCTGCGTAGGAAATGGCGAGGACCAGAAGGGCCCCCAGTATGGCAATGAGCGTCCGTTGGAAGGTTGAGATCGTCGCGGCCTGGACGGCGGCGCTGATAGCGCCCAAGACCACCAGCGAAAGGAGCAATCCCGCGAGCAGACGAGCCTTGCGACGCTCGACGGGACCAAGAGCCACCAGCGGCTCGACCAGGCGGTCCCACCAACCCGCGGCCCGCGCCCCCAGTCCTCTAAACAACCACATCCGTCAAGGATAGCTGACACGTCGCGGGTGTCGCTTGGCCGAACGACGCAGCGTTTGTGCTGCGCAGCGCGCCTCGCGCAATTGTTGCGCGACAGCCTCACCGGGTACTCCGGGCTTGCTGCCCGCGTGCGGGCGCGGTGACACGCCGGCACGCGGTGGTTCAGCGTTGCACGCTGGGCATCGACGAATCATCCGGTGCCCAAGCTGCGCACTACTGAGCCAAGGTCAAGGCGCCTCCCCCGGGAACCCCGCCCCCTGCGTGACGCTCAGCGACGTGGAGGAGAGCGCACCGCCAAGACCGAGCACGTTGCAAGGCGAATCACCCTCTCTGCGACGCTTCCAAGCGCGAGGCGCTCAAGCCCAGTTCGTCCGTGCGTCCCTACTACGACGAGCTCTGCTCCGAGTGCCTCGGTGGCGCGGATGATCTCCGCAGGAGCCGAGCCATCGGCGAGCAGAACATCGCCGGTCGCCCCCGCCGAGGAGATCGCTTGCTCGATGATACGTCTCGCAGCGTCACGAAGCTGATCTCGCGTCTCCTCGGACGGTATGATCGGCAAAGCTCCAAACAGCCCTGCCCAGGCCGCCGATTCGACGCCGGGCCATTCGAGCACAGACATCACGACGAGCTTCGCTCCGCGCCGCCCAGCAGCAGCGGCCCCCGCTTCGACTGCTGGCAACGATGCAGGAGACAGATCCGTCGCCACCAATACAACGCCATGCTTCGACGTCGGACGCGCAACCAGCACCGAGCAAGGTGCGTGACGCACGACCCGCTCTGCGACGCTGCCGAGCAGCATCCGTGAGAGCCCTGATCGGCCATGACTCCCGACGACCACGTAGTCGGCGTCCCAGCCTTCCGCCCGCCGAACGATCTCCGCGTCCGGCGCACCCCTTTCTACGAAAACCGTGCTGAGTTCGAGACTGAGGTGCGTTCGTGCGTACGCTTCGACGGCGCTGCGCAACGCTTGTGCCCCCGCTTGCTTGTCCGCCACGAGGCTGAGGCTACCTTCGGGAAACAGCGCACTCAGGTCTGGCGTTGCCGGAAGCACATGCACAACGCCCAGTGCTGCACCCATACCGTGAGCGAACGACCGTCCCTGCCGCAAGGCCTCGAGCGAGGCGTCACCGAAGTCGAACGCTACGAGCACTTTCGGTTGAGTCACCTGGTTGCGTTTCCTATTGATCGGGGTCGCGTTGGTAGCGCTGCGGAAAGCTATGCCTGGTCGTATGCGGCCAGCGCCGCTGGTAGGACTTGTGTCACCGCGTTGCCTGCTGCGGGCAATCCAGCCAGGATCGCGCTCACCACCTCGTCCCGGGAAGCGCCTGCCCGCTTCGCAAGGCCCGTATGAAACGGCACACCGCTCTCGAGCCGCAAAGCGGCGAGCACAGCTAGATAGACGAGGTGCGCCGTCTTCGGGTCGAGCGAGGTGGCGGCGGCCAACTCATCAACAGCTCCCATCCAGGCTTTCGCGTGACGGGGGGCCTCCGCAAGAAACAGCCCGAACGCTTGGCTAACACCGGGCGCATTGTGAGTCATGGTCGTCTCCTTGCTCGCCCGGAAGGATGCAGGATCCGCGCCGAGGTACATCGCGTCGGTTCAGCCGACTCCGAGGGCTCAACGAACCCCCTCGTGCACATTGTCCGCGTTGCATGGCCAACGACGCAACTCCTGCGCGTCGTGGATCCGGTGGGCGTTACCCTGAGCGAGGGCGACGACCTATCCAGTCTAGACTACTTCACCCGACGACTCGTGAAGTGACGCATGCGGGACCGGGCACGACTCTTGCGCTGGTCCGGAGCATGGCCACTTCAGCCGGAAAACAACGCACACATTCGTCGACTCTCGCAAGCACACGCGCAAGTTGGGCGCGCGTCTGGATAGCAAGCGCTATCGCCTTTGCCAGCAGCATTGCGGCGTGCACGTCGACAACCCCACCAGAGCAACACCCCCATGGCTCGACCGCCAACTGTCAGATCAGCCCGGGCTGTGGCCCAAATTCAGGATCCACGAAAGGCGGCGGGATGATGCAAGAGGGCATGGCCGGAGCGTGCCCCATGCAAGTCTCCGGCACCTCGGCGCACGCTATCGATGTCGATGATGGTGTCGCGCTCGAGTTCACGACGACCGGAGATGTTGGCGAACTGCGACGGCGAGTGGTCACCATGGCCTCCATGCATGACCGTGGCTGCGGTGAAGTCGGCACCGACGGTGGAGTGGCCCGAGAGCAAACTACCGACTGCACGATGGGGACCGACCGCGGCTTGATGGGGTCCAGTATGATGGAGCAGCAGGACGGTGGCATGGCTCATGGCCCAATGGGGACCGACCGCGGCATGATGAGGTCCAGCATGATGAGGATGCCACCCGCGAACGTCCGCGCCGAAGACATCGCTCAAGGTGCGCGTCTGGTCTTCACTCCGAAAGATCCCAAGGACCTGAACGCGCTTCGTCAGCACACGCAAAGGCACGCCGAGCACGCGAATGGCGGCATGTGCCCGATGATGCAAATGCACGGTGGCTCTCCTGCGACGGCGGCCCCTGCGGCGAGCGCGAGGCAGTAGCCGTGTCTGCCACCTCACTTCGGCTGAGCGCCGACATGCCAGAGTGACCGAATTGGCGCCAGAGAGAAGCGACGTGCTCGGCAACCTTGGCGGTCTCGCCGTAGGTTATGCAAGCACCGCGTTCTGAACGAGTCTGCATCGCATCACGCGGCGCTGACGGCTGATCGCTCCGGCTTTCGGACCATCGCGGCAACGCCGAGGATTAGCTCAAGCGAACGTCGCGTTGAGCTGCGTTCCACCCGGTCGTTGAGCTCATGCCACAAGCGCCGCGTGAGCTGCGTCGCGGATCAGACCAGCTTCGGCCTCGCGATGAACCGTAAGGCGTTGAAGCACGCTGCCAATCCGAAGCGGAAGCTCCACCCACCTCGCCTGGTCTGCGACGAGAAGGCGAAGATCCGTCAGCGACTCCGACAACGCTGCGTGGTCCGACCTCATGTCTACGACGGCCGGCAGCAGATCGGGTCGGCGCTTTGCAACAACCATCAGGCAATCCTCGGCACCTTGAAAGTGCTCGGTGAGCACCCGTGCTAGTTCTTCGATCAACGGAGGTGGATCGAGCCTCGCGGAAAGTGGGCCGCTGCCGACCTCGAGTGCAGCGCAGAGGTCACCGAGTGCGTCGATCAACGCCGCGCACCGTTTCTGCTCACTCAAGAGCACGGGCATGCGGCCGAAGAAGGCGGGCGAGCGTGGAGATGATGTCGCGGGCGTCATACTCGCACCTCAAAGCAACTCGCGTGCCCAGCGCCTCTTAGACGCTGCACAGCGCAGCACCGGCGACGCCCCGGCGCGCGAACCGCAAGACGTGCGCCGTGAACGCTCGACGGCGCACGTTCTGCCGATTGCCGTGTGCTTTTGACGCCGATCGTCCGTTGGAACGGTCCCGCTCGTGTGTGGTCGCGATCGTTTCCAACCCAGAAGCTTCCCATCCAGCCGCTCGGACACGAGGCCGGGCTCGGCTTCGTTGACGAACAGCTTCCGAAGCGCGTCGGCCGAGCGTGGGGATCGAATTGGCACGCGTGCTGCACGGAGAAGGACGCATGCGAGCACACAATCTACTCGGATTCGCAATGATGATGGCGGCGACCGCTTGCGTCTCAGCCGGCAAGTACGACGCGGCGATTGCAGACGCGAGCCGAGCCAAGGCGGCGCTCGAAGCACAGCGTAAGGAGACCGCCCGTGTGACCGCGGAGAAGGGGGCAAGCGAGCTGGGCTGCCAGAAGGAGCTCGACGAGGCGACCGCCGTGAACCAAGAGCTCCATGCCGAGCTCTTCCGTCTCGGCAAAGACGCCGATCAGCTACTAGCCGCGAAGGGGGCTTTGGACCAAGCGCGCGCTCGTCTCGAAGAGCTGCGCAAGGCACAGGCGGCAGCAGAGGCTCGCTCCGCGCTGTTCCGCGAGCTCGCTTTGAAGCTCAAGCGCATGATCGACTCGGGCGATCTACAAATCACGCTGCGAAGCGGCCGGATGGTGCTCGTGCTGCCGAACGATGTGCTCTTCGATTCGGGCAAAGGGAGCGTCAAGCCGAACGGGAGGGAGACGCTCGGACTCGTGGCGGCAGCGCTCGCGACGATTCCGGGAAGGCGGTTTCAGGTTTCCGGACACACCGACAACGAGCCCATTCGGTTCTCCGGCTTCACGTCCAATTGGCAGCTCTCGAGCGAACGTGCTCTGGCCGTCGTAAGCCTGTTGATTCAGTCGGGAATGCGCGCCGATTCGCTTTCGGCAGCCGGGTACGGGGAGTTCGATCCGGTGGCTGGCAACGACACCACCGAAGGCAAGGCGCGCAACAGGCGTACCGAAATCGTGCTGCAGCCGAACATCGACGAGCTGGTCGCGATTCCGCAAACTCAAAAGTGAGCGTGAGCGTGCGACGTGAGTGTCGCGAACATCCGCACTACCGGCGTCGAGCTCAACGGGTGGGATCGCGACTGAGCGTGAGGATCAACACAACCAGGGAGCGAGCCTGGACCGCATAGCTGCCGTCCGCGACGATTTCCGCTTCTCCAGGCGCGACCGCGTCGTTCGGTGCCGGTAGAGCCGTGTCGATGCAACGACGCCAGCGTTCGCTCGAACCTTCCGGCGGGGACGGGAGCTCGAACGTGAGTGCTTCCCAATAGGCGTTGAAGATCAGATGCAAGAGAAAGCGTCCACGCACAGTTTCGAGCGTGAGCGCGATAGCGCGCGACGCTTCGCTCCAGTCCGGACACCCGAGCGCGACGCCGTGCCATTCGATGCGGGCTAGCTGCAGAAGTTTCGTCAGCGAAGGCCCCTCGTCCCAACCGGCAATGTCGCGGTGGTGTCGCAGCTGAATCAGCACGCGCACGAAACGGTGTACGTCCGCGTGCCGCTCCAGGCAGCTCCAGTCGAACCAGCCAATTTCGTTGTCCTGGCAATACGCGTTGTTGTTGCCGCGCTGCGTCCGGCGCACCTCGTCACCCATGACCCACATGGGCGTGCCCGCCGCGAGCATCAGCACTGCGAAGAAGTTCTTGACCTGGCGATTGCGGAGGCTCTCGACGGCAAGGTCATCACTCGGCCCTTCCACGCCACAGTTCCAGCTGTGATTGTCGTTGGCACCGTCGCGATTTCCCTCACCGTTTTCCTGGTTGTGCTTCTCGTTGTAGGAGACCACGTCGTTCAGTGTGAAGCCGTCGTGGCAAGCGATGAAGTTCACGCTCTGTTCGGCCTCTCGATTTTCGTGCGCGTAAAGGTCAGGGCTACCGAGTAGGCGCGTGACGAACGCCGAAACGGTTCCTGACTCGCCCTTCACGAAGCGCCGGACGTCGTCGCGAAAGCGCCCATTCCATTCCTGCCACGCGTCCCCCACGAAACTGCCGACTTGGTAGAGCCCACCGGCGTCCCACGCCTCGGCGATGAGCTTGGTGCCGGCGAGCACCGGGTCCGTCTCGATGTCCCAGAGCACCGGCGGGTTCGGAAGCGGATGACCCGATTCGTCGCGCGCAAGAATCGACGCGAGATCGAAACGAAAGCCGTCCACGTGCATCTCGGTCACCCAGTAGCGCAAGCTCTCGCGGATTAGGCGTCGCACGATCGGATGATTGGCATTCAAAGTATTCCCGCACCCCGTGTAGTCGGCGTAGCGAGCCTTGTCCTCATCGAGCAGGTAGTAGGTGTCGTTCGCGAGCCCGCGGTAGCACAGCGTCGGACCGTCAGGCCCTCCCTCGGTCGTGTGATTGTACACCACGTCCAGAATGACCTCGATACCGGCGCGATGCAGCGCTTTCACCATGTCGCGGAACTCGTCCAGCACCGCGAGCGCACCCGGCTTGGACGAATAGCCATGGTGGGGAGCGAAGAAGGAGAGCGGCTGATAGCCCCAGTAGTTCTTGCGACCGGCGGGGGCGTCGTCGGCGTCGAATTGGAATACCGGAAGGAGCTCCACCGCCGTCACGCCCAGGTCCACGAGGTACGGGATCTTCTCGATAAGGCCCGCGTAGGTTCCCGCCTTGGATGCGGCGACGCCCGAACTCGAATGGCGGGTGAACCCACGCACGTGCAACTCGTAGATCACGGTCTCGGTGAAGGGACGGTGCAGCGGGCGATCACCTTCCCAATCGTAGCTCTTCGGATCGACCACCACGCTCTTCACTGCTATGCGCGCGTTGTCGCCGGGTTTTCGCGCCGCCTCGCGCTGGTAGCCGTCGGGGACGGCGACGGCGCGTCCGTAGGGGTCGATCAGCACCTTCTCGCGATCGAAACGCAGCCCCTGTGTGGGCGCGAGCGGGCCGTACGCGCGGTACGCGTAGATGGCGCCGGCCGCGAGACCCGGAACAAAGACGTGCCAGTAGTGATAAGTGCGGTGGCGACTGGGCTCGAGCCGGATGACCTGGGTGGGATGCGCCGCATCCGCGACGTCGAACAGCAACAGCTCAAGGTGCGTCGCGTCCTTCGAGAAGACGCTGAAGTTCACTCCGCCGTCGCGCACGGTTGCCCCAAGCGGTGCCGGCGAACCTTTGTCAACCCTGTATGGGTCGTCGGGCTGATCCGACGGGGGAGGGACGCAGGTCGGAGTCGTGGTGGTCACGCGCTTCAGATCCGGTTCCGGGCGACCAGTTGATCGGATTCTCCCTTGGTGAGGGGTGGACACCGCGACAGAGAGCGCGCGTTCCGCGCAATGAATGCGTGAAACCCTCCGCCTCTAAGTCCAACCAACGCGGTCGGGTTCTTGGTGTGGGCGATCATCGTCGGCCCGATCGACAATCGTCGAGATTCAAAAAGGGGTGAGCGGAACCCGCCCGACCCGAAGGCCGTGCCGGAAGCCGCTGGCAGGTCGTGGCGGGCCTTCCCTGTCCCGCCACGACTGTCGCGGCCGGGTTCACTTGCTCTGGACCTCGATCTTCTTCGGCTGAGCCTCGGGCTTCTTCGGGACCGAGAGCGTCAGCACGCCTCCCTTGAGCTCCGCCTGGATCTTGTCCGAGACGATGCCTTCCGGAAGCGTGAACGCGCGGGTGAAGCTGCCGTACGAACGCTCGCTGGTGTAATACTGATCCGTCTTCTCGACCTTTTCCGACTCGCGCTTGCCCGAGACGGTGAGGCGGTTCTGGGTCAACCGCACCTCCAGGTCGCTTTCCTTCACACCCGGCAAGTCGGCGGTGAAGACGAAGCTCTCCTTCGTCTCCTTCACGTCGAAGTCGGGAGAGAACGCGGCAGCTTCGAGCCCGTTGAAGCTCGGCAGCATCTCGCCGAATGGATCCCACCGGAGCAGCTCGCGCATCGCGCGAAACGGTTCCCAGCCGTACGCGAGTGAACGAGCGGGCGCGGGTGCTTGGGGAGTCTTGTCTTGCTGAACTGCGATGTTGGCCATGTTTGTTTCCCTTGATTGAGCCCGCACGCGGCGAGCAGCCAGTCGCTGAGCAAGAGGCGTTCCAAGTACGCGCAGCACCGACATTCAGCGTCGTTCCGCACAGACCGCCCATTTGATCGCGCAGCAGTGCGCGCGGCCTGCGCTCATTGCCGACGCAAACGCAACGTCTGCGCCCACGCGTGTCAGCGGTGGAGCCTAGGCCTCCTCACGCCGGCACGCACCTTGCTGAGAGCCGCTGCGCATTCCACGCGAGGTGATTTCATGGCTACGATGCAAGCTGCGGTCTTCGTCGAAAAGGGTAAAATTGAGTTGCGCGAAGTTCCCAAGCCCGCCCCCGGGCCGGGGCAAGTGCTGATGAAGGTCACGCTGACCACGATCTGCGGGACGGACGTTCACATCCTGAAGGGCGAGTATCCGGTCAAGCCGGGGCTCATCGTTGGGCACGAGCCAGTCGGTCGGATCGAAGCCCTCGGGTCCGGCGTCGTGGGCTACTCGATTGGAGACCGCGTGATCGCAGGCGCCATCACGCCGTGCGGACAGTGCCGCGCCTGCTTGTCGGGAGACGGTGCGCAATGCAGCCACGGCGGGGACGGTTTCCAGGCCCTCGGCGGTTGGCGGTTTGGCAACACGATCAACGGGTGCCAAGCCGAATACGTGATCGTTCCGGCGGCGCAAGCCAACCTCGCAAAGATCCCGGACGGGCTTAGCGACGAAGACGTGGTGCTGTGCCCCGACATCATGTCGACCGGTTTTTCAGCCGTGGAAAGCGGGCACGTCGGCATCGGGGACTCGGTGGTGGTGTTTGCAGAGGGCCCCATCGGCCTTTCCGCGACGGCTGGAGCGCGACTCGCGGGGGCCACACTCATCATCGGCGTCGACAGTGTGCCGCGTCGTCTCGAGCAAGCCAAACGCATGGGCGCGGACGTGGTGCTGAACTACAAGGAACAGGACGTCGTCAGCGAAATCAAGCGATTGACAGGCGGTGGTGCCGACGTTGCGATCGAAGCGCTAGGAACGCAGGAAACATTCGAGGCGTGCCTGCGCAGCGTTCATCCAGGCGGCGTCGTTTCGAGCCTCGGAGTCTACTCGGGGCACTTGAATCTGCCGCTTGACGCATTCGCGGCGGGCCTCGGTGATCACACGATCGTCACTACCCTGTGCCCGGGCGGCAAAGAGCGGATGCGACGCCTGATGAGTGTCATTCAGGCCAAACGGGCTCCGTTCAACGAGCTCGTCACGCACTCGTTCAAGCTGTCGGACATCGAAGCCGCGTACGACCTCTTCGCGCACCAACGAGACGGGGTCATGAAGGTCGCAATCCGACCGTAGGCGTGCGAACATGAGCGAACAGGCCGAGCTCGAGCGACTGCGCGCCAGCATCTCGGAGCTCAAGACCGAAGCCCTTGGGCAGGAAGCAAGGCTAGAGGAAAGCCTCGCCCGCCTCCATCCGAACCACACCGCCGCCGGGCGAAACCTCGCCCACTACCTCGCCTTGCGTCAGCACGATCTGAGGGACCTCCAGCGAGGGCTCGCCGCGGTCGGACTGAGCTCGCTGGGACGTGCCGAACGCTGCGTGATGGCAACGCTCGACGCCGTGGATCACGCGCTCGCATGCCTCGCACACGCCGACGCTTCGACGCAGCCTTCAGAACCGCCCACGCGCTTCGACAGCATCGACAAGATGCTCGAAGATCGAACGAGCGAGCTCTTGGGTCCGATGCCGGTCGGTCGTTCCGCCAGGATCATGCCCACACTGCCGAACGAGTGCGACTCGAGTACCATCGACCAACTACTCGCGGAGGGGGCCGACGTCATGCGAATCAACTGCGCCAAGGGCACGGTGAAGAGCTGGCAACGGATTATCGAGCAGGTGCGCCAGAGCGAAACGCGTCGCGGACGTGAGTGTCGCGTGCTGTGCGATCTGGCCGGGGCAAATCCTCGAACGAACGCCTTGAATGACGAAGGCCGACAAGGGCCGATCGGACGGGTCAGAGTTGGCGACCACGTGCTGCTCTGCGGGCAGAGCGCGAGCCATGGCCGTCACCATACTCGTCACGTCCTGGCGGTAGGCTGCACGTTGCCGAGCATCATCACTGATCTTTTGCCCGGCGAGCGTGTCTTCTACGACGACGGCAAGTTCTCGGGCGTCGTCAGGCAAGTGAACGGAGACAGCGCACTGATTGAGATCACCGGCACTCGCAAGGAACGGGTCAAGGTGAGACCGCAGAAGGGCCTCAACTTCCCCGATTCGAGGCTGAATCTACCGTCGTTGACGCCGAAAGACCTCGAGGATCTCCGTTTCATCGCTCGGCATGCCGACATGGTCGGATTGTCGTTCGTGCGGACGCCCCGAGATGTCGAGGCCCTGCAAGTGGAGATCAAACGCCTCGAAGCGCGCGACCTTGGTCTGGTGCTCAAGATCGAGACGGCGCAAGCCTTTCAGTCGCTGCCACATTTGCTCCTCACCGCGATGCGGAGCCCACGCGTAGGTATCATGGTCGCACGCGGCGACATGGCCATGGAACTCGGATTCGAGCGCCTCGCCGAGGCGCAAGAGGAGGTCTTGTGGCTCAGCGAGGCGGCGTTCGTTCCCGTGATTTGGGCGACTCAAGTCTTGGATAGCTTGAGCAAGACCGGGGTGCCCTCGCGCGCAGAAGTCACGGACGCGGCCATGGGCGGCCGAGCTGAATGCGTGATGCTGAACCAAGGCCAGCATCAGCTGGCCGCGCTCGATTTTCTTCGCGACGTTCTGGAGCGCATGCAGCAACACCACGAGAAGAAGCGCGCCATGCTGCGAAAGCTCCGCATTTCGAGCATCGACCCGGTGCAGATGGGTTAAGGCCTACCGCGACTTAGCACCTTCGTCTGCGAACGGGAGCTGTAGTGACATCTACCGCCGGCCCGCAGCGGCCCACCGGCCCAGAAGCATTTTGCGTGTTCCGGAAACGCTTGCTCTCCCCAAACACGCTCTCCTCGCAGAACTTGCACCCTCATGCAGGCTTCGGTCGGCTCAAGGTTCGGACGTCGGTCGAGCTTGTTTGGCTCGCGCCTTGCAGAGCGTATTGCGAGGCGTTGGCAAGAACGGCATCGGCGGATCTGCGCGCGCTTTGCGGCAGGGCGCTGACCTAAGCGAACCGCTTGAGCGCCGGAGGAGAATTCAATGACTACTTCCGTGATCAAGGTGCTAAGTGCGATCGATTTCGGGGAACCATCGCTCGAGGGCCTTCGCCAGGCTCGTACGCTAGCGCACGAGCTCGGTGGGACAGTGGCGGCCTGTCACGTGCTGCCCGCCAACCACGACCTCTCGCTGCTCTTTCCTGAGCGAAGTCTCAGCGCCGTTGGGGAAGGGGCCGCGGCCGAGGACGGCGCGCGCAAGGCGCTGCAGGATCACGCGCGCACCAAGCTCGGCCTCGAGCTATCCGAGATCTTCATCGAACGAGGCACCGCCTACGCGGAGATCGTCCGCAGAGCCGAAACCTGGGGCGCAGACTTCATCGTCGTCGGCAGTCATGGCAGAACGGGTCTCGCGCGGGCGGTGCTCGGCAGCACTGCGGAGCGGGTGGCCCGCTACGCCCATTGCTGTGTGTTGATCGCGCGTACCTCCCCGAACGCCGGTCCCGTGCTCGTGGCAACCGATCTGTCGGACTTGTCGCTTCCTGCGCTCGTCGCTGGTGCGGCGGCTGCAAAACGAAAAGGGGCGCGACTCGTCGTCGCTTCCGCATTCGAGTGGTATGAAACCGTGTTCGCGTCCGTCGGTGGCATGACCACGATGTTGCCCCCGATGCCACCAGTCGACCTGAAGCAGCAGATGCGCGAGGCACTCCAAGCCACGCTCGAAGAGGCGTGGCTACCCGTCGAAGCCACGGGGGAAGCGCGAGTGTTGGACGGATCACCGGCGACGGCCATCGTTGCCTGCGCGGAGGAGCTCGGAGCCGCTTTGGTCGTCGTGGGTACCCACGGTCGAACAGGCCTCACCCGTCTTGCACTCGGGAGCGTCGCTGAGCGCATCATTCGGGGCGCAGCATGCTCGGTTCTTGCCGTGCGCCCCGTCACCGCCTGAATGCCACCCGTGCGGCGGCCGTACCCTACCTACTCGGCAGCCGCGCGCGTCGGCACGTCGGCGCGACCTGCCGAGATTCTTCCAAGCGTGTGCGCAAGCACTACGCAGGCGGGCAGGCTGTTGCCGTCGGAGCTGCGAACATGCCGCGCGATGTCCGCGAGCGCGACGATTCCCACCAATCGGCCGTGCTCCGTAATGGGGACGCGGCGCACCTGCTTCTCGCCCATGAGGCGCGCGATGTGTCCGAGCGTGTCGTCAGGCGAAGCGGCGGACACGTCTCTCGACATCGTGCTCTCCACGCTAAGCACCCCAGGTGACTGCCCACGCGTGTACGACGCCATGCAGATGTCGCGGTCCGTGACGATGCCCAGAAGCAGACCTTCGGCATCCACCACCGGGACCGCCCCGCAGTCGGTCTCCCACATGATCCGGGCGGCACTGCCCAACGAGTCTTGTGGCGAACATACCCTCGGGGTCGCGCTCATGAGCTTTCTTGCTGGCGTTGTGAGTTCCAGTGCCCCCGCTTCACGAAAGAGCTCGTGCACGGAGTGCGTCAGGTCCTTCACCGTAATCGTTACGCTGTCGGCGATTCGATCTCCCCCCTGCTCTAGCTTGGTCTGCAAATCGAAGAGATTCGACTCGAGCTCTTGCCAGCGCTGCTTGGCCTCGACCGACAAGAGGTGCAGCTGCAATCGGGCGCTGTCGCGCACGACGTTGAGAGCGTCGATCAGTTGCTTGCTGGAGCGAGCCTTCGAATCGTGGATCGACATGGATGCCTCCGGGTGCGTCTGCGAGATGCAGGGATCGAGCCAACCCTTGCCCTCCGGCTCAGCGCCAACCTAGAGCCCGTGGATGCGCAGGACCTGCACCGCGCCGCTTCCGACGCGCAACCGGTGCGGGCATGCATGCCCACCGTGCCTCTACGCGCCTATCGTCACGACTGCGTTGTGAGCACGAGCGCCCCGCAAACGTCTCCACGACGAAGCCTGTCGAGGGCGAGGTTCGCATCTGCAAGGCGCATCGCCTCGACCGCAGTCTGAACCCGGGCGGATTCAGCAAGAGCAAAGAAGCGGTCGCCATCCTCTCGTGTAAGGTTTGCCACCGAGCGAAGCACCCGTTCGCCCCAAAGCAGGTGATAGGGCATCCGTGGGATGTCGCTCATGTGGATCCCTGCGCAAACGACCGTGCCGCCGGCTCGAACGGCTCCGAGCGCGAGCGGAACGAGCGCACCGACGGGTGCAAAGAGGATGGCGGCGTCGAGCTCAACGGGTGACGGCTTGTTGGACGGGCCGGCCCATTCAGCACCGAGTTCACGAGCGAACGCCCCCGCTTCCGCATCGCCCGGTCGGGTAAAAGCGAACACACGTCGCCCTTGATAGCGAGCGATCTGAGCCACGATGTGCGCTGCGGCACCAAAACCATAGATACCGAGCGTCGTGCCCTCGCCCGCCGCGACCAGCGCGCGGTGACCGATGAGCCCCGCGCAAAGGAGAGGTGCAGCCGCGATGTCCTCGTACGCCGCGGGAATGGCGAAGCAATAGCGCTCGTCGGCAACAGCGCGGGTCGCGTATCCGCCGTCCAACGTATAGCCAGTGAAACGCGCCTTCTCACACAGGTTCTCGCGTCCCGCCAAGCATTGGGCGCAGGCCTGGCAGGTCCAGCCGAGCCAGGGCACGCCCACTCTGGTGCCGATCGCGAAGCGCGTCGCGCCCGAACCACGCGCGACGACGGTTCCAACGACCTCGTGCCCCATGACGAGCGGAAGCTTTGGGGTGGTGAGGTCACCGTCGAGCACGTGTAGATCCGTGCGGCATACGCCGCAGCACCGCACGTCGAGCAGCACTTGTCCACGCGCCGGAACGGGGTCTGGGAGCTCAGCTGGCCGAAGCGGCTGGTGCGGGCCGTCGAGCAACATCGCGCGCATACCGAAGGATACCTCGCCCAACCGCTGATCAGCCAAGCAGCTCCTGATCAAAGCGGTAGCCGGCGGCGGAGTGAAGACGCCAAGACCCCTCCGCGCCGAGCTCCAGGACCTGTCGGTGATACTTGAGGAGCGCCGGCCGATGGCTGACGCTCACCAGCGTCGTGCCGGTATCGACCTGGCGGTAAAGTGCCGCCTCGTTTTCCGCGTCGAGAGCGCTCGTTGCTTCGTCAAGCATGACGTACCTCGGCTTTCGCAAGAGCACCCGGGCGAACGCGACCCGTTGTTGCTCGCCAACGGACAGAACCTTGTCGAAGGGAAGCTCGCAGTCGAAGCCGCCACAGTGCTGCTCAAGGTTCGGGAGGTTGACTCGTTCGAGTACCGCCCGGAGCTGATCGTCCGAGAAGTCGCGCTCGCGCCCCGGGTAGGTAAGCTGGCGGCGTAGGGTTCCCAGAACCATGTAGGCGTGCTGCGGCAAGAACAAGAGGTCATCGGACCTCGGCCGCAGGATGGTGCCGCTACCCGCGTCCCAAAGGCCGGCAATCGCCCGGAGCAACGAGCTCTTTCCGCCTCCGCTCGCGCCGACGATGAGCAGGCCTTCGCCCGGCTCGACCGCCAGGGTGAGATCCTTAACCAACGTTCGCTCGTGCTTTGGCGTTTGCAGCGTGACGAAATCGAACGCGAGGTGAGAACTCTCGACCGCCTCGATCACCGGCCGAGCGCGGTGAGCGCCCTGCGTACTGAGAGTATGACGGAAGGCGTAGAGTCGGTCGATGCCAGCCGCGAAGCGACTGAGGCTCTCGAAATTGTCCACGAACACGGTGAGCGCGGCGAGCATCGCTGCGAAGGCGCCCGCCGCTTGAACCACACGACCCACCTCGAGTTCGCCCGAGAGGACTCGCGGAGCGACGATCACGCTCGGAAGGATCAAAGTCGAAAGGCTGTACGCGTACTGGAACAGGCTGAGTTTGAGCGTCCAGCGGATGAGCGCATTGAAATTCTCGAACAACGCCGAGAAGCGGCGCCCGACTTGAAGCGACTCCTCCGCCTCTCCCCGATAGAACGCGATGGACTCGGCGTGCTCCCGGAGGCGTACCAGGCTGAATCGAAAGTCCGCTTCCCGCTTGAGCTGACGAAAGTTCAGCAGAATCAGGCGTCGCCCGAACACACCGAACGTCACCAGCGTGCCGGTCGCTGCGTACAAGACCAGGAACACCACGAGCAATCGGGAAATGGCCCAAAGGACGTGACTGAACGCGAAGAGCTGAAACAGTGCGCTGACTACGACTAGCAGGAAGGTCAGGGACTTCTGGGTGAAGGCGCTGATGTCCTCGCAAATGCGCTGATCCGGGTTGTCGATGGATGGATCGGAGAGGAGCTCGTAGAAGGCGCGCTCTCCGAGGTACCTGCCCATGAAGTACCTGGTCATCCAGCGCCGCCAATGGATCCCGAGCTTGTCACGCACGTAGTAATAGAAAGCGTAGATAGGGACAGCGAACATCAAGAGGCCGCAGAAGAGGCGGATCGAGTGCCAGAATCTCGCGCCGTCGCGGCCCGCGAGGGCCGACGTGAGCTCACCCGACTGCTCGTTGAACACGACGTTGAACTCGGTTTCGCCGATCAGCAGGAGCACGAGCAAGGTCAAGAGGCCGCGGGCAACCCACTTCTCGTCCGAGAACCAATACGGTCGCGCAAGAACGCCGAACCGTCGCCACAGACGGCGATCGAACCGTCGCGGCTTGCCGAGGAGCTCGCTCTGCGCGCTCGCGTCAGTGGTCTCCAATGGCGTAGGCATCTACAGATAGGCGTGCGCCACGTATTGCTCCAGCATCCGATGAGTATTGAAGAACGAGCCCGTGAGGGCGATGGCGTTGCGCATCACCGTCGTGAATTCGTCAGGACGATCGTAGAAGAGAGGCACGATCACGCGCTCGAGCTCCGCGTACAGGTCTTCGGCGTCACGCGCGTCGTCCACACCGTCGCCGGCGGTATAGCCGTCGCGGCCGATCGCCCACCCAGTCACCCCTTCTACGTGTCCCTCGAGCCACCAGCCGTCGAGCACGCTGAGTGATGGAACCCCGTTGACGGCAGCTTTCATCCCGCTCGTGCCAGACGCCTCGAGCGGGGGCTTAGGCGTGTTCAGCCAGACGTCCACTCCGGCAACCATTAGACGAGCCAACTGCGCATCGTAGTCTTCCAAGTAGACGACTTGAATTTGCCCGCCAAGCGCAGCTCCACGTTGGGTGATCTCGGCGATCAATCGCTTGCCGTCGTCATCATGTGGGTGCGCCTTGCCGGCGTAGACGATCTGAAGCGGACCGACCTTGGTCGCGATGCTCCGCAGGCGCTCGATGTCACGGAGGAGCAGAGCCGGGCGTTTGTACGCCGTCGCACGCCGCCCGAAACCGAGGGTCAGGGCAGTCGGATCCAGGTTCCGGTGCGTGGTGCCCGAGACATGATCCAGGAGCTTGGCCTTGGCAGCTCCGTGAGCTGCAGCTATCTCCGAAAGCGGGATCTGAAGGGCATACCGCAGCGAAAAGTTATCGACTCTCCAGCCCGGGAGGTGGCGATCGTAGAGGGTAAGGAACGACGGCGCGGCCCAGGTGGCAACGTGAATCCCGTTCGTGATCGCCTCGATCTTGTAGTCGGCGAACAAGTGCTGCGACACCTCACTGTGTCGCTTCGCGACGCCGTTCACGTAGTGGCTCAGGTTCAGCGCCAAGAAGGTCATGTTCAGCGTCCCCTCGTGAAAGAACGTCGCCGGTACCTTCTCCAGCTCAGTCCGGCCAAGCACCTGAAGAGCCAAGTCCAGGGGAAACCGATCGTGCCCAGCCGCGACAGGTGTGTGTGTCGTGAAAACGCATCGCCTGCGAACGTCCTCGATGTCACTCAACTCGGCGGATGTGCCAGCGTGCGCCCGAACGCGCTCATCCAGAAGCTCCAAAGCGAGCAATGCCGCGTGACCCTCGTTCATGTGGAAGCGCTCGATCTCGGAGTATCCGAGCGCACGCAGCAGGCGCACTCCGCCGACGCCGAGCACGATCTCCTGCCCCAAGCGATACTGAGCGTCACCACCATAGAGGAAATCAGTGAGCGCGCGGTCACTTGGGTCGTTCTCAGGGAGGTCCGCGTCGAGCAGGATCGTCGTTACAACGTCTCCACGCGCACCCCGAACGCCGTGGCGATAACCACGAATGCGCACCGCCCGCCCTTGGACTTCAACGGAGACCCGCGCGGGGAGCTCTTCAAGTACGTCCGCGGGCGCCCATGGTGCCGCTGTCTCGCTCTGGTTACCCTGCGGGTCGAGCCGCTGACGAACGTAGCCTTGCCGATGCACGAGCGTGACGGCCACAAGCGGGATCCCGAGGTCCGCTGCGGCGCGCACGGTATCACCCGCGAGCACGCCCAAGCCGCCACTGTAGGTCGGGACGTGGTCCGCGAGGTGGATCTCCATTGAGAAGTACGCGACCTTCGCGGCGAGCGGTGTGCGGGGAGACGGAGGGAACGACATCGCTACTTGCGCGTCCGCACCGTCAAGACCGGACAGGGCGCATGTCGAACCACCCGCTCAGCAACGCTCCCGATGAGGGTCCGCGAGAGACCAGTGCGGCCGTGTGTGCCCATCACGATCAGGTCGTAGTGGCCCGTCTTGGCTGCTTCGACGATGGTGAGCGCCGGGGAACCGGGCTCGGCGCGCGAGGCGCGCACGGTAAGGTCACGCTTGACCGCCGCCGCGATGAACTCATCCAAAGCCGTTTCAGCATTCTTCTTGACCAGCTCGACGAGCGACTGGTTCCACTCGCCTGCTTCGGTCCCAAGCGGGACGAAGCTTGGCGCTTCCCACACGTGAATCACGTCGACACTCGCAGCGAAAGGTCTGGCGAGATCGACCGCGTACTCGAACGCAACGCGGGAAGATTCCGAGAAGTCGATGGGCACGAGGATCTGGCGAATGGAGGTCATGCCCAAACTGGATTGCACCTCGCGTGCCAAAGAGGCAGAGGATCGCTACTTGGCACGACTCGTGAATGCCCTGCGATCATGTCGTCGGCTTCCCACGATGCGTCGCCAGCGAGCTTGGACCTCGGCACGCAACGACTGCATCACATCGTCCAGAAGGCTCTCCCCGGCGCGCAAATCCTGCGCGTCGTACCACTGAAGCCAGACTCAACGCTGGAGGACGAGAGCGCCAAGGGCGCCGGCTATGGGGCTCCATTGCGTTTGGAGGTCGCACACGAAGGGAAGCAGCTCTCGCTGGTGCTCCACACGGCGACTTCCAATCAGTTTGGCCACGATCGAAGGGCTGACAGAGCAGAAGCCGTCTTGCTGGCTGCGGATACCTTCAACGCCCTCCCTCGTCACGTGGCGGTACTCGACGTAGGTGCCTACCGCGGCGCAAGCGAGTTCGTGTCGCTATCAGGCACTGGCGAATTCTACCTTCTGACGACCCACGCCGAGGGCCGTGTCTACGCCGATGACCTTCGGCACATCGCCCGAACGGGGATGCTCACCGCCCGGGACATCGAGCGCTGTCGCGTGCTCGCACACTACCTTGCGACGCTGCACGCGCGCCGCCCGCCACAGCCGCCGTTAGCCTACGTACGGTTCGTTCGCGACACGCTCGGCAGCGGAGAGGGGATTTTCGGGATCGTGGATGGGTACCCGGAAGACGTCCCCGAAGCATCGCCCGCCCGCCTCCAGCGCATCGAGGAACAATGCTTGGCCTGGCGTTTCCGGCTGCGCCGTCGCACGGAGCGATTGCGCCGAACCCACGGTGACTTCCATCCGTTCAACGTGCTGTTCGACGACAAGTCCGAGCTGTCGTTGCTCGACGCTAGCCGCGGCGCCATCGGCGACCCAGGCGACGACGTGGCGTGCATGGCGATCAATTACGCATTCTTCGCTCTGGGGCATCCTGGTGCTTGGCGCGATGCGTTGCAGTCACTCTGGTACGGCTTCTGGGAAGCATACGTCGCCGAAACGAAGGACCAGGCTCTCTACGATGTCGTCGCTCCGTTGCTTGCGTGGCGCGGGCTCGTGCTGGCCAATCCGAGCTGGTATCCGGAGCTTCACACCGATGATCGTCAGCGGATCCTCGGGTTTGTCGAGCATGTACTCGCAACCGAACGTTTCTCTCCCGACATGGCACAGGAGTTCTTCGACACATGAGCGCGGGCATAGTCGTCTGGATCACCGGCCTTCCGTCCGCGGGCAAGTCAACGTTCGCCCAAGCCGTACTCGCTGCCTTGCGCGAGCGAAACGCTCATGCTTGCGTGCTCGACGGCGATGACGTGCGGGCGATCCTCTCGCCACCATTGGGTTACTCGGCGACCGAGCGAGCCAACTTCTACGAGACTCTGGCTCGGCTCGCAGCGCTGCTTGCCCGGCAAGGCTTCGTGGTTCTAGTGCCCGCCACGGCGCACCTTCGTTCGTTTCGCGAGCGGGCGCGCAGCCTCTTCCCGGCATTCCTCGAGGTCTTGGTCGACACGCCCACCGACGAGTGTAAGCGCCGTGATTCGAAGAAGCTCTATGCCCGCAGCCGATCCGGGGAAGCGAACGACGTCCCCGGCATGGCGGCCCCATACGAGCGTCCAACTCAGCCGGACCTCGTGGCGCACGGCGGCTCCGACCGCGCCGCCCGAGAGGCTCTCCTTGCGCAGCTCTTGCGTTTCGGCGCAGTCAGCGCGCAATCCAAGCGGCCTGCCTAGGCCAACAGACGGAACGGACTCGGCGCAAACATCGCACCGCGGCGGGCGCGGCGCTGGTACGTGTCTTGCTCCTTCGGCCCGCGTGCTCTCTCACGTCACCCGTGCCTGGAGCGACCCAACATGCTCACACCGTCGGTAGCAGTCGGTGAATCGGCCGTCAGCACGGCGCAACGGACTCTGTTGGCGTGCGAAGGCATCGAAAAGGTCTACCGCATGGGCGAGGTCGACGTGAGGGCACTCGACGGCGTCGACTTCGCCCTGCACGAGGGCGAGCTTCTCGTCTTGCTCGGCCCATCCGGAAGCGGGAAATCGACGCTCTTGAACATCCTCGGCGGTCTCGACCTGCCGAGCGCCGGTCGCGTCTTCTTCGGCGGCGAGGAGCTCACTGACGCCGACGAAGAGCAGCTCACCGCGTACCGCCGCCACCAAGTTGGATTCGTCTTCCAGTTCTACAATTTGATCCCGAGCCTCACCGCGCGCGAGAACGTCGCGCTCGTGACCGATATCGCGGACGACCCGCTGGACCCGGAGGAAGCGCTCGGACTGGTCGGTTTGGGCGAACGGCTCGAGCACTTTCCAACCCAGCTCTCCGGCGGCGAGCAGCAGCGCGTTGCCATCGCGAGAGCAGTCGCCAAGCGCCCCTCCGTGCTGCTCTGCGACGAACCGACGGGCGCGCTCGATTTTCGGACCGGCATCATGGTCCTCGAGGTGCTCGAGCGAGTGAACCGCGAGCTCAGGACCGCGACTGCCTTGATCACCCACAACGCGCCGATTGCGGAGATCGCGCACCGTGTGGTGACCCTCGGCGACGGCCGTGTGCAGTCCGACAAGCTCAACACGACGCGCGTCCGCGCCAGCACCCTCCGTTGGTGAAAGCGCGTGCTCCGGGCGATCGACCGCAAGCTCGTGAGAGAGATGCTCCGGCTGAAGGGGCAGATCGCCACGATCGCCCTCGTCCTCGCGAGCGGGATCGTGTGCTTCGTCTCCATGCGCGGGACCTACGCTTCGCTCGCCGACGCGCAGCTCGCCTACTACGACCGCTTCCGCTTCGCGCACGTGTTCGGCACCGCGGAGCGCGTGCCGGAGACGATCGCGCGGCGCATCGAGGCTCTGCCAGGTGTCGAAACCGTGGAGACGCGCATCGCGGAGGACGTGACCATTCCCATCGACGGCATGCCACGTGCGCCCTACGGGCGTCTTCTGTCCCTACCCGCTTCGCACGAGCCTTCGACCAACGCGCTGTGCCTACGTCGGGGTCGCTTCCCGGAGGGCGGCAAAGACGACGAGCTCGTGTTGCTCGAAGCGTTCGCCGAGGCACACGGGCTCGACCCGGGCGCTCGCCTGCCGGTCGTCATGAACGGCAAGCGGCGCTCGTTTCGCGTGGTGGGCATCGCGCTATCCCCTGAGTTCGTCTACGCGATCCGACCGGGAGCGATGGTCGACGATCCCAAGCGGCACGCCGTGCTCTGGATGGATCGGGCGGTCTTGGCGACGGCATTTCAGCTCGGTGGAGCATTCAACGACGTGTCGCTCCGACTTGCCCCGGGCGCGTCGGAGCAGGCCGTGCGCGTAGCGCTCGACCGCATTCTGGCTCCTTACGGCGGTAACGGCTCGATTGGCCGGAAGGATCAGATCTCCAATCGCATCGTCACGCAGGAGCTCGACCAGCTCGGCATGCTCTCGACGATGGTGCCGGCCGTCTTCCTCGGCGTGGCCGCCTTCCTCGTGAATCTGGTGCTCGGCCGGATGATTCGACTCCAGCGCTCCGAGATCGCGACCTTGAAGGCCATCGGTTACGGGAACCGCGAGCTCGGCCGACACTACCTCGGGCTGGTCGTGATCGTGCTGATCCCGGGTAGCGCGCTCGGTATGGCCGGTGGCTTCGCACTCGGGCGGCTGCTGCTCGACCTCTATGCTGCCACCTTTCGCTTTCCGGAGCTCTCGTTTCACCTGTCGACGCCGCTCCTGTGCTCAGCCTTGCTGGTGAGCGCTCTGGCCGCTGTGGCCGGAGCCCTCGGTGCGGTGCGGGCAGCCGTCAAGATGCAGCCCGCGGAAGCAATGCAGCCCCCTGCGCCCGCGCACTATCGACGGAGCTTGCTCGAGCGCCTCGGGCTCGGCGTGATCGTGGGCACGAGCGGGATGATGGTCTTGCGCGAGGTTGCGCGGCGTCCGTTTCGGACGGCGTTGTCGTCGCTCGGGATCGCCGGCGCAATTTCCCTGATGATCCTGGGTCACTTCGGCTGGGACTCGCTGCTCGCCTACTTCGAGGGCACTTTCCGGCGCGAGCAACGCCAGGATCTCACCGTGGCCTTCGCGCACCCGGTGGCGCCGCGCGTCGTCTCCGAGCTCGGTCGCTTGCCCGGTGTCGTCACGGCCGAGGGGGTACGAACCATCCCCGTGAGCATTGCCTACGAGCACCGCCGGCGCGACTCGGTGATGTTGGGCATGGCGCCCGAGGCGACGCTGCGTCGACTGGTCGGCCACGGTGGCGCCGAGGTAAACATTCCCGCCGAGGGCGTGATCCTAACCAAGACGCTCGGACAGATCCTCGGCCTCCGCGTCGGCGACCGCCCGGAAATCGAAGTCCGTCAGGGCAACCGCCGCACCGTGCGTCCGGTCGTGCTCGGCTTCGTCGACGAAACAGTCGGCCTTTCGATCTACGGTCAAACTGGACTGTTCGCATCGCTCGCGGGCGACCTCGGGGCCGTCTCGTCCGCCATGCTCCGTGTCGATCCCCAACAGATCGACAGCATCGAAGAGCATCTTCGCCGTTCACCGCAAGTCATCGATGTGTCCGATGCGAAGGGTGACATGCAACGGATGTTGGACATGAACGCCTCGTTCATGAACGTCTGGACCGCGATATCGATCGCGCTTTCAGCCAGCGTCGTATTCGGCGTCGTCTACAACAACGCGCGCATCGGGCTCGCCGCGCGCAGCCGAGACTTGGCGAGCCTGCGCGTGCTCGGCTTCACGCGACGGGAGATTTCCGTGATCTTGCTCGGCACCCAGGCGATCGAGGTGGGCATCGCCATTCCGGCCGGCCTTTGGCTCGGCTTGCTGTGGGCGCGCGAGTTCATGAAGACGGTCGACCAGGAGACGTTCCGCTGGCAGGTGAGGATTGCGCCGAGCACGTATCTGCTGTCCGTGGCGGTGACACTCTTGGCAGCCGCGGCGAGCGCCCTCTGGGTGCGACGCAGCCTCGATACCCTCGACTTGGTCGCCGTGCTGAAGGCGAGAGAGTGAGAAAGCAATGTCCACCGCTCCCGTAGAACCAGGTTCGTCGTCGGCAGCCCCGCTGGACGTTTCGCGCGATGATAGTGCGGCGAAAGACGCGACACGCCGCAAGGCCCGCGAGCGGAAGCGCGCGCTCGCCAAGAACGTCAGACACGGCCTGGTCGGCGCTACAATTGTCGCAGCGTCCGCCGCCACGGTCCTGGCGCTCCGACCTCAGGCCGTCCCGGTCGACGTCGCCACCGTCACCCGCGGGCCGCTCGTGGTCGCAATCGAGGAGGACGGAATGACGCGCGTGAAGGATCGCTTCGTCGTTTCCGCGCCAGTCACAGGCAGCCTTTCTCGCCTCGGCCTCGAGCCGGGCGACGCCGTAAAGGAGGGCGACCCGCTAGCGGAGATAGCGCCGGCCCTGTCGCCC
>Ga0315912_10001316_pt1 | contig 31320 bp, 26 predicted proteins | sample VfabasoilMG_FD_204469 | JGI IMG/M metagenome (GOLD analysis project Ga0315912, IMG submission 204469) | Garden soil microbial communities collected in Santa Monica, California, United States - V. faba soil | ecosystem: Environmental > Terrestrial > Soil > Garden | place: USA: California...
TGGTGGGCAGGGAGGCGGAGGGCACGGGCAGGAGTCCAGCCTGCCGACCGTCGCACCAGCAGAGTACCGGAGTGGGGGAGCGAACCGGAGTCGGGGAGGGTTCCGTGGTCGGGCCGGCTGCCGCGTCGTGGACGCCCGTTCGATGCCGGTGCGCGCTGCCCGTTACCGACCCCCGCGCACCAGCCGCCAGGCCTCGCGAGACGCTGCCGGGCAACGCCTCGCAGCTCCCCGTGCGCACTCCCCAGGCGCAGCAAAGCCTGCTATGGTGTCGGCGCGCGTGGAGCCGGGAAGGGACGTCCCGCGCCCGGCCACCCTCCTCCAGGTGGCCTGTGCCACCGGCACCCGACGGACCGACCACCCCCTCCAGCGATGGGTCGCATCGACATGTTGCACACCCCTGTTCCTGCGGTAGCCACCCTGCCCCGGCGGCGCTCGATCCTCGCGATCCTGGCTGCGTGCACCGCGGCGGCCTTCCCGGCCAGTTCCCAGACGCCCAGCTTCAGCGATCAGACGGTCGCGGCGGGCGTGAGCTGCACCCAGACCTCGCCCCTCGGTCCCGAGACGAACGACTTCCTCGGCGGCGCGGCTGCCGGCGACTTCGACGACGACGGCTGGCAGGACCTGTTCGTGCCGATGTGCGGCAGCGCGCCCGACAAGCTGTTCATGAACAACCGGGACGGCACGTTCTCGGACCAGGCCGGCCGCTGGGGCATCGCCACGACGCACATCGGGAGCGGCATGGCCGTCGGTGACTACGACAACGACGGTCACCTCGACATGTACGTCGTGAGCCACGGCACCGGGGCGGGCTACCTGCCCGGCAAGCACAAGCTCTATCACAACAACGGACAGTCCTTCACGAACGTCGCGCAGGCCGCCGGCGTGCACTTCTCGGGGAGCCTCGCCTACGACGGCTTCGGCGCCGCCTTCGGCGACTCCGATCTCGATGGCGACCTCGACCTCTTCGTGAGCGGGTGGCAGATCCAGGGCTTCGCCAACTCGTACTTCCTGAACGACGCCGACGGCACCTTCACGCGCGTCACCAACACGCACATCGCGGCCGCGGCCAACCTGGGCGAGGTGCGTGGCTTCTCGCCGCTGTTCGTCGACATGAACGACGACTTCTACCCCGAGCTGCTCATCGTGGCGGACTTCGGCACCAGCCGGTACCTGGTGAACAACGGCGACGGCACCTACGTGGACGCGACCTCGCTCTCGGGCACCGGGCTCGACGAGTTCGGCATGGGCGGCTGCGTGGCGGACTTCAACGCGGACGGGATGCCGGACTGGTATGTCACCTCGATCTACGGCTTCATCCACCTGGTCACGGCCCAGGGCAACAAGCTCTATCGCAACGAAGGTGGACACAGCTACTCCGAGCTGAGCGGCCTGGCCAACGTGAACGACGGCGGCTGGGGCTGGGGCACGGTGGCCGTGGACTTCAACCACGACACCTTCACCGACATCGCCGAGACGAACGGCTGGTTCCAGCTCGAGTGGGTGGGCGAGAACGACTACCTGTGGATGTCGAACGGCCCCTCCAGCAGCTTCACCGAGATGGCCGTGCAGGCCGGCATCGTGCACGCGTCGTCCGGCAAGGGCATGCTGCACTTCGACTACGACCGGGACGGTGACCAGGATCTCGTGGTGGCGTCCAACGACGGTCCGCTCACGCTCTTCCGCAATGACATCAGCGGCCCCGACACGCACTGGCTGCGCGTGACCCTCGACAACCGCGGCGCCTCGCACATCGCGCCCAACGGCTATGGCGCCAAGGTCGAGGTCACGGTGGACGGCGTGACGCAGGTCAAGTCGATGAACGCCGGCGGGTCCTTCCTGAGCCAGTGCGAACTCGTCTGCCATTTCGGGCTCGGGGCGGCGGCGACCGTGGACCGCGTGCGCATCACCTGGCCGGACGGCACCATCCAGCAGCGGCTCGACGTGCCTGCCGACCAGACGCTCGACTTCAAGTACGGCCCGCAGCCGGGCTGGAGGCTGATCGACAAGCACCACGCACCGGGCACCGGCCCGGTGGGCCCGCCCATAACCCAGTGAAGCGCTTGGTGCGCGCGGCCTGCGTCGGACTGCTGCTGACGCTGGGCGCCTCGGGGTGCAGTAGCGAAGCCACGGCGTTGCCTGTCCGTGATCAGAGCGGCGAGCAACTCTACGAGTCGCAACGCTGCGCGCTGTGCCACGGAGCCGATGGATCGAGCGCGTTCTGGCGTCCAGGGCCGGAGCTGCTGAGCCACCTGGACAGCTGGTCCATCGATGCGCTCGCGGCCTACCTGGCCGATCCGGTTGCCGTGGCCGCGACGCTGAGCCGTCTCGACGGCGAAGGCATGCCGGCCTACGACCACCTCGATCAGGCCACGCGCCGCCGGCTGGCGGCCTACGTGCTCAGCCTGCCGACTCGAGCCGCCGCCGCGCGTTGAGCTCCCGCCAGCACTGAGCTCGTGATGGGCGAAGCGCGCACGCGGCAGGCCTAGCCCAGCTCGCCGCTCCGCCGGAGCCGCCGGGCGAGGAGCGCGAGCGCGCGGCGCAGGCGGCGATGCGCGTCGAAGCGCCGCACGTAGTCCGACTCGCGCCGGCCGCCCTTGGCGGCGATCACCGACACCAGCGCCCTTCGATCGTCGGCCGGCCAGCGCTCCAGCCCGGGCAGCAGGTGCAGCAGCGGCCCCCAGCGCCGCCAGGCCAGGCGTTCGGAGGCGGGCCAGCGGCGCCAGCGGCGCACGCCGAGCCGCTCGGCGGCCTCGTCGGCGTAGTGTTCCTCGCCGGCCGGCCGGTCGGAGCCGAAGTGCTGAGCGAGCAGATCGGTGATGGCGAGGCTCAGCGCCTCCCCCGGGAAGACGCCGATCATCTCGTCGCGCGCCGGGCGCGGCGACCAGTACACGTTGTGCGCGGCCAGGGCCGCCAGCGTGGTGCGATCGGAGCGATGCCGCGGGTCGCGACGCTGGGCCGCGAGCTCGCGCTGCATGAGTCGCAGGGCGCCCTGATCGCGCGGGCGGAAGCCGAGCTTCTGATAGAACCACCACGCGCCGGAGCGCAAGCCCTCCTCGTTGTGGTGTCCGAGCTGGTAGGGGTAGACGGTGAACGCATCGCTGCCGAAGAGCGCACCGAGCATGCCCACCACGCGTCCGTACACCCAGCCCGCCTCGCCGCCGCGGAACGTCTCGAAGACGTTGTAGGCGATCTCCGACGAACGGAAGAGGGCGCTCGCCAGCACGTAGCCGATCGGCACCCCGTTCTGGAGCGTGAGGAAGCCGTAGACGGCCTCGAGCACCAGGCGCTGCTCCTGCTGCAGGCCGATGCAGGCGAACTGCAGGCCGTCCCCGCAGTCCACGAGCCGCACGTCCTGCGGATCGGCGTACGCGAAGGAATCGAGGTCGCGGCTGCGCGTGATCATGGCCTCGCGCGCCAGGTCGATGAGTGCGCGCGCCTCGCGCGGGCCGACCGGGCGGATGGAGCGCGGAGGCTGGCGGAGCGCCGTCGCGAGATCCGGGCGCTCGCGCCGCAGCGGGTGCGTCTGGAAGCGCGTGCCCCGCAGCAGGCGCACGCCGCGGGCGCGCGCCAGGGTGCGCGAGGGCCCGGGGGCGGGAGCTCCGGTCCCGGTGTCCAGCCGGCCGCGCACGCGGAACCCCACGTCGAGCACCTCCAGGGCGCGCTGTCGCACCGGAGCCTCGGCCGCGAGCTGCGCGAAGCTGCGCACGAGGAAGACGGCATCGGTCTCGTCGGGTCGCTTGCAGCGTTCGATCCAGCCGCGAGCCCCGAGCTTGCGTTCGTAGAGGCCGAAGAGCTCGCCCGGCAACACGATCGACTCCAGCCACTGCATGAGCTGCCCGGCGAGGCGCGCATCGACGCTCGACCAGTCGATGTCCAGGCGCTGCGGGTGGCAGCGGGCCAGCCAGGCCGCGGTGGGGGCGTAGAAGGCGTAGTGCAGGTCGGTGCCGGCGATGCCGCTGTCGGCCAGCTCGGCGCGATGGCGGCGCAGGTCGGCGCGCATCGCGAAGGCCTCGAGCTGGCTCTCGACGAGCGCGAGGAGCGCTGCGTCGTCGGGATGCGCACGCAGGAAGCAGAGCACCTCGTGCAGGGCGTGCACGTCACGCCCGCGCGGCAGGCGCGCGTGCCCCAGCGCGAGGAGTCTCAGGCGCTTGCTGTCCGAGGTGCCGGGACCGAACTCGGCCTGGAGGCGCTGCAGCTCCCGCAGCAGGCGTTGGGCGCGGCGTCCGCTGGGTGTCGTCATCTCGGCCCGGGATCATGCAGGAGGCGGGCCGCCCTTGCGACGTCGGAGCGCCTCGCGCAGCAGGAATTCGAGATGTGCATTGAGGCTGCGCAGGTCCTGGTTGGCCCAGACGCGCAGTTCGGCCAGCAGCTCGGGCGGGAGTCGCAGCAGGTACGGCTTGCGCGTCGGACGGCCGGCCGGGCCGCCGGGGCCGGCCGCGGTCTCGTCGGGGCCGCCGTCGCTCTCGTCGCTCCCGCCGCTGGCGCCACTGGCGGCGCTCCCGCCGCTCCCGCCGCTGGCGGCGCTCTCGCCGGATGGATCCTCGGGTGTGCCGGCGGGCAGGGCGGAGCCCGGGCGAGGCTCACCGGCGGGCTTTCCACCGGGTGGCGGCGGGGCGGGCGGTACGGGCATGGCGCGCCCGGAGGTGACGCCCTGGCGTCACCTCCGGCCTCCGTCGGACATCAGTTGTAGAGGCTGCCGGTGTTGATCACGGGCTGGGCGTGCGCATTGCCGCACAGCACCACGAGCAGGTTGCCCACGAGCGTCGCGCGCCGCTCGACGTCGAGTTCGACGACCTGGCGCTCACTCAGCTGCTGCAGCGCGTCCTCGACCATCTTGACGGCGCCTTCGACGATCTTCTGGCGGGCGGCGATGACGGCGCTCGCCTGCTGTCGCTGGAGCATCGCGCTGGCGATCTCGGGCGCGTAGGCCAGGTGGCTGATGCGTGCCTCGAGCACCTGGATGCCGGCCCGGTCGAGACGAGCCTGCAACTCGGCCTTCAGCTCGTCCGCCGTCTCGGCCGTGTCGCCACGCAGGCTCGGCACGTCGTGGTCGGCGACGTTGTCGTCGTAGGGATGCGTCTTCGCGAGGTGGCGGATGGCCGTCTCGATCTGCACGTCGACGTACTCGTTGTAGTCCTCGACGTCGAAGCGCGCCTGGGCCGTGTCGCGCACCTGCCAGACCACCACGGCGCCGATCTCGATGGGGTTGCCGACGAGGTCGTTGACCTTGATCTTCTCGCTCGAGAGGTTGTGCACGCGCAGCGAGATCTCGTGCTTGAGCGTGAACGGGTTGGTCCAGTAGAAGCCGTCGCCGCGCACGGTGCCGCGATAGCGGCCGAAGAGCACGAGCACGCGGGACATGTTCGGGTTCACGAGGAAGAAGCCGCACAGGCAGGCCACCGTGACGAGCACGGCGGCGGCGAAGCCGAGCCACCAGCCGACGACCTGACTGGTGAAGAGCCCCTGGCGCACGCCGTAGGTCAGGAGGGCGGCCCAGGCGGCCGGCAAGGCGATCACCATGATCCAGCCCGACAGGGCACTGAACGGCTTCTCGCGGGAGGCGGGGCGGACGTCCATGGAGGGTTCCTCGAGGGGAGATGTCTTGTATCGGAGTGATATCACCATGAAATGAAACCTGTCCAGGGCTGCCGGCGGGCAGGCAGGTCGAGGCGGGGTCGAGGCCCCCTGCGGAACGGCCTGCAGCCCCCGCTCCGGCAGGCAATTCGATGGTTGTGACCCCCTGATGGCAGCTTTCGCCATCCTCCTGGCACGCAGCCGGGTCGCTTGGGATTCAATGAGGGCATGCCGCTCGAACGCCCGCATGTGATGCCCGGCCTCTGGCTCCTGCTCGTCTGCCTGGCCTGCGTCCTGTCCTGTTCGGCGGACGGCCCCGGCCTGCCACCGGACTTCGAGGCCGTCGGACCCGAGATCTCCGGCAACGGCCTGCCACGGCGCATCCGACACCGGCCGACCGGCATCGTGCTGCGGCTCGTCGATGCCGGCAGGGCCACGCTCGGCTCGGCGGCCAGCGAGGCGGAGCGCGACGGCGACGAGTTCGAACGGGAGGTGCAGATCGCGGAGCCCTTCTATCTCGGCGAGACCGAGGTCACGGTGGCCCAGTGGACGCCGCTCATGGGCAGCACGCAGGAGGACTTCGTCGAGGACGCCGAGTCGCCGATCGGCGGTGTGACCTGGCACCGCGCGAGCGAGTTCGTGCGCCTGCTCAATGCACAGGGTGACGGGCTGTGGTGTCTTCCCACGGAAGACCAGTGGGAGTACGCCTGCCGCGCAGGGACCACCACCGCTTATTCGTTCGGTGCCACGATCGACCCAGAGGTCGTGAACTACGACGGCCGCTATCCCTACGGCGGCGTGCCGAAGGGGCTCGATCGCGGCAAGCCGCTGCACGTGCGCAGCCTGCCGCCGAACCCCTGGGGCTTCTACGAGATGCACGGCAACGTCTGGGAGTGGTGCGCCGACGTCTACCGCTTCGATCCCAGGGAGCCCGACGACGGCGGGTCTTCGGCCGGCGTGGCGCGCGTCATCCGCGGCGGCGACTTCAGTTCGGCCGCCAAGGAGGTGCGTTCGGCGTTCCGGGAGGGGTATCCGCCGAAGAGCGACGAGTCCAAGTACGGTCTGCGCGTGGCACGTCGCATCGATCTCTGATCGCCGGCGCGGTCCGGCGTTTCTCCGCCTCTCGCCCAGCGAGGTCCGAGCATGCAACCCCGTCCGTCTGCTCTGCGCGTCCTCTGCCGGAAGGTGTGCGTCGGCGCCTCGTTGCTGGTGGCCGCTGCCGCCGTGGTCCGCTGGCAGGGGGCGCCGTCGCCGGAGGTCCACGCAGCCCGGTCCGGGCCGGGCGCGCTCGCGGCGGAGAGGCCGCAGGCCACGGCAGGTCCGCTGCCGGCCGAGCCGCCGCTCCAGCCGGCGACGCCCGGTGCCGATCGCATGCCACGTCGGCCGGTGGCGACCTACTCCATCGTGGCGCGCGACCCGGACACGGGAGAGCTGGGTGTGGCCGTGCAGTCGCACTGGTTCTCGGTCGGGCCGGTCGTGCCCTGGGCCGAGGCCGGGGTGGGCGCCGTGGCCACCCAGTCGTTCGTGCGCATCGACTACGGTCCCGACGGCCTGCAGGCCATGCGCGCTGGTGAGGAGCCCGGCCAGGCCCTGGCGCGGCTCCTGGCCGCGGACCCCCAGGCCGACGTGCGCCAGGTCGCCTTCGTCGATGCCCAGGGGCGTACGGCCGCCCACACCGGGGCGCGCTGCATCCAGGCCGCAGGGCACCACACCGGCGCCGGCTACTCCGTGCAGGCGAACCTGATGGAGAGGGAGAGCGTCTGGCCGGCGATGGCGGCTGCGTTCGAGGCGGCCGACGGGCCGCTCGCCGAGCGCCTGCTCGCCGCGCTCGCGGCGGCCGAACGCGAGGGCGGCGACATCCGCGGGCGGCAGTCGGCAGCGCTGCTGGTGGTGTCGGGCGAGAAGGCGTCTCGTCCCCACGAGGGCCGTCTCGTCGATCTGCGCGTCGAGGACGACCCCGACCCCGTGGGTGAACTCAACCGGCTGCTGCGCCTGCACCGCGCCTACGAGCGCATGGATCGGGGCGATGCGCTCTTCGCCGTGCAGGACGTGACGGGAGCCATGACCGAGTACGAAGCGGCCCTGCAACTGGCGCCGGAGAACTACGAGATCGCGTTCTGGTCGGGCATCACCCTGGCGGGTGCGGGGCGCCTCGCTGCAGGGGCGACGCTCGTGCAGCGCGCCTTCGTCGGCGAGCCGCGCCTGCGGGAACTCGTGCCGAGGCTCCCCGCCTCCGGTCTGCTGCCCGACGAGCCGCAGCTCATCGCGCGACTGCTCGGGGATGCGGCAGCTCCCGGGCCGTCTCGTTGAGCGCGGAGGTGCCGGCCGTGGTACGGCAGCGGCTGCTTCCCGGTCAGCCGCGCGCCGACCACGTTCGGTATGCTCCCCGCGCGCCTGGACAGGGTGCACCCCGAGGCCTGGCCCTGGAGGGACAACGTGCTGAGCACACATGGCGCCGGGCGGCGGAGCGCTGACCCCGTGCAGGGCCGGTTCGCGTGAGCACGATCGACGGGGACGCCGGATCCGGTGCGGCGGCACGGGAGATCGACGCGCTGCGGCGCCGTGTGGCCGAACTCGAACGACAGCTGCAGGCCTGGCGCACCTGGCGACCTCCCGGGCACTTCTACTCCCCGATCCCCGACCTGGCCGAGGTGCTCCGCCGGGAGGACGCGCTCTTCGACTGCAGCCTGCGCACGCTGCCGGGCATCGATCTGCGCGCCGCGGAACAACAGGCGCTGCTCGAGGTGCTGGCCGGCTTCTACCCCGAACAACCCTGGCAGGCAGTACCGGCCCAGGGCCGCCGCTACGGCTTCGAGAACGACCAGTACTCCTATGCGGATGCGATCTTCCTCTACGGCATGCTGCGCCACGTCCGGCCGCGACGGGTCATCGAGGTGGGTTCGGGGCACTCGTCGGCAGCCATGCTCGACACGGCCGAGCTGTTCCTCGACGGAGCCGTGGACTTCACGTTCATCGATCCCCACCCGGAGCGGCTGCACACGCTGCTGAAGCCCGGCGATATGTCGCGCGTCACGATCCTGGATCGTCCCGTGCAGGACGTGCCGCTCGAGACCTACGACCAGCTTGGCGCGGGGGACGTGCTGTTCATCGACTCCACGCACGTGAGCAAGACCGGCAGCGACGTGAACCACCTGTACTTCGACGTCCTGCCGCGGCTGTCGCGGGGCGTGTTCGTGCACGTGCACGACGTCCACTTCCCGTTCGAGTACCCGCGGGATTGGGTGCTCGAGGGTCGGGCGTGGAACGAGGTGTACCTGCTGCGCGCCTTCCTGCTGTTCAACGACACCTTCGAGGTGGTGTGCATGAACACGGCGCTGGAACGGCTGCGTACCGACTGGTTCCGCGAGCACATGCCCCTGTGCCTGAAGAACCCGGGCGGTTCGATCTGGCTGCGTCGCGCGCGCTGAGAGCCCGCGCGCGCTGAGAGCCAGTGGGCCACCGCCGTGTGGGCCGCCCCGCCGCACGCGGCCCCCGGCACCTGCCGGAAATCGCCGCAGCCCGCCGCACGGATCCCCGGCGGCGACCGCGATCAAATGGAGCGGAAGCGACTAGTTGGCAGCCACCACCGTGGTGGACGTGACTCCGGTGACGCTGGCGGGCAGGCCCTGCTGCGGGTTCACGACGGCGACCTGCCAGAACACCTTGAGTCCGAGGGCGCTGGCCGGCACGACGACCGGGAAGCCGCCCACGCCGGCGCCGTTCGCCACCATGCCCTGCAGCCAGAGCAGGTTGGCGAAGTTGTTGCCGATGCCGAACGCCACCGTGCCCGGGGCGATCGACGGAACGTTCGACAGCGAGGCCACGGGGTAGAAGAGGTCGCCCGGCTGGCTGCCGACGGCCACCAGGAAGCTCGCGCCGACGGCCTGCACGGGCTCGCCCGTGTCGAGGAGGGGGCCGACCGGCGGCGTGACCTGCACCTGCACGGGCAGCGACGTCCCGCTGGCGTTGGTGACGGTGATGGCATTGTTCCCGGTGGCGGAGACGAGCGGCATGCGGAAGTGGATGACCTGGTCCCCGATGCGCGTGAACTCGGTGGGGCCGAGCACCTTGCTCCCGACCGTCACCGCCGTGGCTCCCAGGAAGCCGGCGCCGGTGAGGATGATGCGCTGACGCGGGCTGGAAAGGGCCGAGACGACCGGCGGCCAGACCTTGCACACCTGCGGCTGCGGCTGCGCAGGCAGGTCCACCGAGCACTCGTTGAAGTTGACCACGAACAGGCCGCGTTGCCGGTCGGACACGTAGATCACGCCCGACGGCTGGAACGGGTAGCAGCCCCACGCTCCGTTGAAACCGGTGATGCCGCCCGACTCGGTGTTCGGCTGCGTGTCGTAGCGGCCCACCTTCACGGGGTTCGACGGGTCGCTGATGTCGATGGCGATGTAGCCCTCGGTGTACCAGGACACGTGGCAGACGTTGCCGCGGATGTAGGGGTTGTGCGGGATCGACTGGGCGTCCTCGACGAACTGCGAGAGCTTGACCGGCTGGGCCGGGTTGGAGACGTCGAAGAAGGCCAGGTGCCGGTCGGTGGCCTTCTCGTCCGCGACGACGACCACGTTGTTGTCGGCCGTGGGCCACGTCGAGTGCGCGAAGTTCGCTCCCGACTGCGTCAGGCCGATGGTGGTGATGTGGGCCGGGTCGGTGACGTCGAGCGTGCGGTACACGCCGTCGTAGATGAGCGCCGCGTGCCCGACGCCGTCCTGGATCGAGATGTCGTGCACGTAGTTGGGGCCCCAGACCGAGATCTGCGGCGGGTTCAGCGGGTTGACGTCGAGGTCGTAGACGTGCATGCCGTTCTGCGTCCCGACGGCGTAGAGGATGCCGGTCTCCACGTCGATGGCCACGTTGTGCGCATGCGATACCTGCCCCAGCCCGAAGACGCTCACCAGCAACGGGTGGTCGGGGTCGGACATGTCGATGACCTCGATGCCCGCCGAGCAGTCGTTGACCACGTAGAGGTACTCGTTGTAGGTCTTGAGGTCGCGCCACGTGCAGAAGGTGCCCGGGAACGAGCCCACCTCGAAGGGCGCCAGGGGGTCGGTGCAGTTGACGATGCTGACCCCGTTCGTGAGTCCGACGCAGGCGTACTCGCGTCCGTCCGGCGCCACGTAGCCCCAGATGTCGTTGTAGCCGGCGTAGCCGTCCACCTGAGCCAGCTTGACCGCATTGAGGTTCGGCGGCGACGACTGGCCAGCGGCCATCGGACCCGCCATGATGGTGGCGAGGACGGACAAGGCAACGACGGCACGGACCATGGAGGGCTCCGGAGAGGGGGCGGGCGGCCGCGGACGGAAGACACCATGCAAAGCGGTGGGGCCGCGGCCGTCAAGGGCAGGCTGACCTGGAAATCAGGCGATCGGCGGCGCGACGGTCCGGATCGGGTCGGCTGGCCGCCTCACCGCGCGCCCGGATCAGGCCGGCCGGCCGCTCAGCGGCCCTCGGCCGCGGGCACGAGGCTCTCGGGCGCCGCACCGAATCTCGTGGGCAGGCTGTCGTCCGTCAGGGACTCCAGGAAGGCCACCAGGTCGGCCTGCTCGTCGGGAGTCAGGTCGCGCGGCAGGATGAGCCGCTCCCCGGTGGGGTCGGGGGGTGAGGCGTTCTCCAGGGTGGAATAGAACGCGATGACCTCGGCCAGGGAGGCGAACTGGCCGTCGTGCATGTAGGGCGCCGTCGTGGCCACATTGCGCAAGGTGGGCGTCTTGAACTCCCCAGGGTAGTGCAGGCCGCGCGGCGCGATGGAGAGCCGCGTGCGCCCCGTCCGGCCGCCGTCGTCCGCGAAGCGCGAGGCCAGGTTGAAGGGGTCGGCCAGCAGCGTCTGGATGCCGACGGCCCGCCCGCCATCCGAGAAGTCGGCCGTGGGGACCCGGTTGGAGTGGAACTCGAGGTCCGTGAAGTTCGGCCCGTCGTGGCAGACGAAGCACTGGCCCTTGCCCAGGAAGAGGGAGAAGCCGCGTTGGGCCGCGGGACCGATCGCGGCCAGCTTGCTGGCATCGCCGTCGCGCAGCCCCTCGACGAACACGTCGAACGGCGCCCGCCGGGTCACGATGCGGCGCACGAAGGCCGCGATGGCCTTGCCGGCGTTGGCGAAGACCTCGTCCACGAGTTGCCGATCGTCCTCGCTCATGGAGGCCCAGGCGACCGCGTCCGGGTCGTCGGGCGCGTCGGCCACCGGCCGGCCCGCAGCGGGGAAGCGCGCGCTGTCCGACAGCTTCGGCAGCGGCCCGAAGAGCTGCTCGTAGGCGCCGGCGTAGCGCTCGTCGTCCGCGAGCAGGTGCGCCACCTCGAGCCGGCTGATGGCGTGTTCGCGCACATCCTCGAGTGGTGCCAGGGCCTGCGACCAGAGCGAGTCCTTGCGGCCGTCCCAGAAGAACCAGCGGTTGTAGGCCACGTTCCACAGCGTGGGTGCATGGCGCGCGGTGGCGGCGACTCCGAACGCGCGCTGGCGCCCGTCCGACCACCCGCGCTCGGCCATGTGGCACGTCGAACACGAGATGTCGCCCGTGCTCGACAAGCGCCCGTCGTAGAACAGGCCCTGTCCCAGGAGGGCCGCGGCGGGATCGTCGGCCACGGCGTTGGTCGGGTCGGCCGGCGGGTCGGGCAGGGGCGAGAACTCGGCGCTGCGTTCGATCTCCGCGGGAGTGAGCAGCACCGTGCCGTCTCGCGCCCCGCCGGTCGCCGCCGCGGGTGTGCCTGCCGGGGGTGGGGCGGGCGCCGCGCTGGCGGCAACACCGTCCTGTGACGCCGCGACGGCTGCCAGCAGCGCCAGGGCTGCCAGAGGACCCAGCGCGCGGAGAGTGAACGTGTGGCTTTCCATCTCAGAACTGCAGCTCGAAGGTCACGCTCTCCACGATCTTGTCGGCGATGACCTGGAAGCGCAGCTGCCAGGCGCCCCGCATGTGGAACAACATGCCCGAGACGCGGTAATGGCCCTGACCCACCTCGTCGACGATCGGCGTCTGCACGAGACCGTGCTGGTGCTCGGCCATCCAGCCGCTCACCTGGATGAGCGCTCCCGGGACGGGTGCCCCGTCGCGCTCGAGATAGATGTCGAGCTCGGACTCGACATTGCGCGGCACCTCGCCGCCCCCAGCGAGGCGCCAGGCGAGTCGATGACGGCCCTGGTGCCCGACGCCGACGTGCCAGCCGGTGAGATCGGGCCCGGCGGGCGGCACGGCTGCATCGGAGGACACGGGTTGGCCGGGCGTCGGGTCCTGGACGGCCGCTGGGGGCGTGGCCACGGCTGATGTTGGGCCGGGCGCGGCGGCCGGCGCAGCGGCCTTCCCGGAGTCGCGGGCCGTGCTGGCCTCGGGTGCGCCCCGGCTGGCCGCCGGCTCCGCGCCAGGCTCGGCAACGTCTGCATCGCCAGGACCGGCCGGGACTGCGAGGGGCGTCGACGGCGAGCCAGGCCGTTCTCCGCTCGGGTCGTGCGGGGCTGCCTGGTGAGACTCACCGCAAGCCAGCAACGAGGCGGCCAGCATCGCGCGGACGAGGCCATCATGAAATCGCGGCATCACGCTGCACAGCGCACCAGATCGGTGCCTGGAGCGCAAGTTCACGGGTCGCTCGGGCACCGCGGGGTGCTCGGGCACCGCGGGCCACTCGGGCCCTCGCGTGGTATCTCCACAGGTTGTTCGTGAGTTGCCTCGGTGCGGGTGCTGACCCCCGGGTCGGCGAGAGCTACTCATCTCACGCGGCTCGGCGCATCGCGGGTTCGACCTCGTCATTGTGAAACGACTCAGTTCGGGGTCTTGATCTCCTACTCCGCCTTGGTGACACTCGCAGGCCCCTCACAACTCCCATGGGAGACCAAAGATGGTCGCCAAGCACCTGTCCATTGCCGAATTGGAGCGCGAACTGAATGCCCGCCAGAAGGCGCTCGAGACCCTGGCGTCGAGGCACAAGTCGCTGGCCAGCGAACTCCAGGGACTGGAGTCGGAGATGGCCTCCATCCGCGGCACCGGCAGCGCCGGCAGGACGGGAGGGCGGCCGGCTCGCAAGGCGCGCCGTGGGCGTCCGCCGGGACGAGCTGCGGCAGCGAGTGCCTCGCGCGCAGGACGCGTCGATGGTCGCGCGCGCCGCAGCAAGAACGAGATGACCCTGCCCGACGCGATCGCCGCTGCCATGAAGGTAGGAGCCGTCGTCTCCCCCAAGCAGGCTGCCGGACTCGTCAAGGCCGCCGGATACAAGACGGCCAGCAAGACCTTCGGCATCCAGGTGGCCACGACCCTGGCCAAGGACAAGCGATTCAAGCGCATGGGCCGAGGGCAGTACAAGCGCGTGAAGTAATGTCAGCGGCTGGTGTCCAGCTCCGCTGCCTTTCATGGTCGAGTTGATTGACTAGCCTTGCAGCAGGGGGCGAGACGCTCGGATCCGAGATGCGTTCATGGGACGAAGGCTCGCCGGAGAGCGAACTCGTTCGCGCCACGACGGCCGAGCTCCAGGCTGAACTGGCTCGGCGACAGGCTCGACTCCAGGCGCTCCAGGCCAGCCGGAGCGAACTCCTGGAGCGCGTCGCGGAAATCGATCGTGAGATCCGGGCGATCCAGCATCCGGGCGCCTCGGGCACCGCGTCGGGTGAGGTTGGCGACAGCGGTGCCTCCCTGCCCTTGCCGCGACGCTGGGAAGCCTTCGACAGCTTGCCGCTGCCAGAAGCGCTCACGCGGTTGATGGCCATCGGCGAGGTGATCACCCCCAACGAAGCGACGGAACGACTCATCGCGAAGGGTTATGGGGTGCGCAGCAAGAGCCTGCGAACCCGCGTCACCCAGGTGCTGGCCGGCGAATCACGCTTCAAGCGCGTGGCCCGAGGCCGTTACGAGCGTTGCGCTTGAGCGTCGGATCGCTCCTCGTTCCGCACAGGTGGTGAGTCGGCCTGCACGACAACCGGGCTGCGACCGTCGAGCCCGGCTGTCCGTCGCCCCGTTGTCTGCACCGCGGGCTCCCGGCCTGCTCCTGGTCTGGCTCGTCGTGCTCGCCAGCTCGCTCGGCGGCACCGTCGGCGCCCAGTCGGATGGTGAGGGCACGTCGACGGCCGGCATGGCGGCGAGCGCCCACGACGGTCTCGAGGGACTCACTCGAGACGAGGCCGAAGCCCTCGCCCTGCAACTGGAACTGGAGAAGCGACAGGTGCTGGCGGGGCGGTTGTCGGCGGCCTTCGATCGGGGTGAGGTGCAGCATGACGGGCGCGTGCTGGCCTTTCTCAGCCGCCAGTTCGGTTCAGCGCCCGAAGGCGAACGCAGCCTGTGGATCTCGCTGCACGGAGGAGGCGGCGCACCTGCCGAGGTGAACGACCAGCAGTGGCGGAACCAGCTGGGCCTCTATGAGCCGGAGGAGGGCTTCTACGTCGCGCCGCGTGCACCGACCAACACGTGGAACCTGTGGCACGAGGGTCCTGTCGATGCGCTGCTCGATCAGCTCATCGCGGCCTTCGTGTCGCTGCGCGGTGTCGACCCCGATCGCGTCTACCTGCTGGGTTACTCGGCTGGAGGCGACGGGGTCTACCAGCTCGCGCCGCGCATGGCCGATCGCTTCGCTGCCGCGGCGGCCATGGCCGGGCACCCGAACGAGGCGCGTCCGCTGGGTCTCCGCAACCTGCCGATCGCGCTCTTCGTCGGGGGGCAGGACGAGGCCTATGGTCGCGCCGCCGCCACGGCGGCCTGGAGCGCGGAGCTCGATGCCTTGCGGACTGCGGACCCGGACGCCTACGTGCACCGACTCGACATCTATCCTGCCTGTGGCCACTGGATGGATGGCCAGGACAAGGTGGCGTTGCCCTGGATGGCGACCCATCGGCGACAGCCCTGGCCGCGGCGCATCGTCTGGTTCCAGGACGACGTCGTGCACACGCGCTTCTACTGGCTGTCGCTGCCTGCCGAGGAGGCCGAGGCCGGTGGCACGCTGGTGGCCGAGGTGTCCGGGCAACTCATCCAGCTGGAGGCTCCCGGCGTGCAGCGACTGAGACTGCTCCTGGGAGATGCGCTGCTCGACCTGGACCAGGAGATCCGGGTCATGCTCGACGGTGCCGAGGTGTACGCGGGCCGGGTGCCACGCACGCGCGCAGCGATCGAGCGTTCGCTGTCAGGCAGCGACGATGCGTGGAGCGTGGCGACGGCAGCACTCGACATCCAGCGTCCGGGCGGCTGAGTCGCCCGCACCCTCCTCTCCGGGCACTGGCGCTGCGCCTGCCGGTCCCCATTCGACACCAGCCGCGGGGCGGGCATCGGTGCCGGCCGCGCGGTGCCGGCCGCGCGGTGACGGCCGCAGCCGGCTGCCGGCTCAGAGCCCCGCGTCGGCGAGCAGCACCATGGAGGGGGCGCTCAGTTTGAGTCCGTCATCGTCGAGCACGAGCGCCTGCACGTAGACCGGCAGCGCATCGACTCCGGGCCCGAGTTCCGGCACTCCGTACGTGATGCTGATGTTGCCGGTGACGGCCGTGCCGAAGTAGACGCGCGTCATCAGGGGGAACGCGACATGCAGCACGCCTCCTTCGCCCGTCAGGAAGGAGCCGACCGGGGCCAGTGAGGCCATGCCCAGCACCTGGTCTCCCGGCGCCCCGTCGTACTCCAGATGGCCGACCTGTCCCTCGCGGCGGACGGGCTCCAGCAACTTGAAGCTGCGGTGTGGCTCGTCCAGTGCGATGACGTCCGCGCTTCCGGTGACGTACAGGCCCGGATTGAAGAGCGGCAGCCCCGGTTCGAACGTGCACGCCTGGTGGCGCATGAAGGTCACCGTGTCCTGCACCCAGGTGCCGGGGCCGCTGAATCCGGCCACGCTCGAGTCGCCCCCGGTGCTGCTGCAACCCGAGATCAACCCGAAGCTGGCGGCCACGGCCAGCCCGGTGCCGCCCTGCTGGGTGGTGTGGTCTCCGCCGATGAAGGTGCAGCCGTAGGCACAGAACGACTGGCTGGCGTAGACGTAGGCGCCGTCCGCTCCCCCGAAACTGGCATGCCCGCCGCCGGTCAACATGCAATCGACCAGGGTGAGATGGCCGGCGGCTTCCTGGTACTGCAGGCCACGGAGGCCGGCGACACCGTGCAGCTCGAGCTGCTCGAAGTGCGAGGTGCCGGCGACGAGGCGCGCGTAGATCGGGTAGTGGGTCGGGTCGCTGGCCGGCTGCAGGGCGCGCAGGGTCACGTGCGATCCCGCCGGCGTGAGCGAGATGTCGAGCGACCCGACGGGCACGATGCTGCCGTCGCCCACGATGGTCAGGCCCTTGGCTGTCACGAAGGCCGGGGCAACCCCGGCGCTCGACTTGACCAGCAGGATGTCGCCGCTCGTCGCGGCCGCCGTGGCGTCCGCGAGCTGCGTGAAATCGCCGCCGCCCGAGGCCTCCACGACCCACACGTTCTGCGCGCTCAGCAGCTGGCAGCCGAGCAGGAGAAGGGCTGCCGCTCGTGGGATGCAAGATGAGCGTTTGGTCATGGGGGCCTCTTCGGACGGAACGCGGTTCGGCGGGACGGGGTGGCCGAGCCGGGGATCGATGCCACCCCATCGTAGCCTGCGATCCGGGGCACCGGTGCGCTTCCCTCGGAGTGGGTGCAGCGGATCGGGACGCGAGACGAGCTTCTGCTGCGCGACGGTCTGCCCGGCAACGTGGAGTCTCGCCGCGTCTCACATGCTGCGAGCGCCGTGGTGGCCTGCCAGCCGACCGATGCGGAAGCCCATGCTGCGGAGTCGCCGAGGTGGACTCCCGAGGGGACCGCGCGCTAGATTTCCGGCGTGCCGGTTGGGGCCGCCGTCACTGCGGTCTGTCGGGATGGTCCACCTGGAACGTGAGCGCGCTCGCCCCGTGCAGGCCCCGAACTGCAGCGCGCTTTCCGGAAAGCCACGCTACGGAGGATCGTCGCATGAACAATTGGAAGGTCAGCTGCCGGCAGCGCAGCCTGACGGGTTCGTTGGCCTTGGTCCTGGTGATGGTCATGACCCTTGCGCTGCCCGGATGTCTCGGCCCGAATCACTCGGTCGGACACCTCGCCCGTTGGAACATGGAGTTCGAAAACCGGTGGGCGCGCGAGGGCGTCTTCCTGGTCTGCTTCCCCGTCTACCTGTTGCTGGGTCTGGGTGACATCCTGATCTTCAACCCGATCCAGTGGTGGTCCGGGGAGAACCCGATCAGCCGACCCGACCGCCCCGGCCCCATGGCGCTGTGAGAAGGATGCCCATGCAGACCTCATTCCATGGCAAGCGTGTGCTGCTGATCGCCCTGCTCCTCGCTACCCTGGCCACGGGTTGCGTAGGGCCATTCAACGCGACCCGTCGTGTCCATACGTGGAATCGCGAAATTGAGAATCGCTGGGTCGGTGAAGGCGTGTTCCTGGTCTTCCGCGCTGCATTCGTCTACTCGGTCGCCGCGGTGGGCGACCTGCTCATCTTCAACTCCTGCGACTTCTGGGGTTTCGAGAATCCGATCGACCCGCCCTCACGCGAACGCATCGACCAGTTGAACGCCGCCGACGACGCCCGTGCAGCGGCTGCACGTGCCGAGGACGAGGCCGAGGAAGCGGCCGACGCAGCAGAGGACGCCGAGGCAGCCGAGAGCTGAGAGCTGAGGGCTGAGAAGGCCGGGAGCTGAGGCGGCCAGGGGCTGAGGCGGGCTGGCGTTGCCGGAGCCTGCCGGCGAGCGATCCGCCCGCCGCCAGGAGCAGGCAACGCCCTGTCATCCCCTGGTCGCGACAGGCGTCGGACCCGACCAGCGTCGGGCGACGTGGCGGCCACAGCGCTCGACCGTTGGAGAGGTCTTCGGTCGAACGTCGAGCGCCAACACGGAGCCAGGGGTCGTCGCGGCACGTCCCGCCGAGGGGCACCGTTTCGCGGCCATGGGGCACCAGCAGGCGCCTGCTGGGGTCGGGCTGATGCCGTGGCCCGGGCCGTGTCCGGGCGGTGGTGGGTACCGCCGGCGTGACTTGTCGCAGCCCGAAGTCCTGGTTGGGTGAAGCCCCGGAGAGGGAGATGTCATGGGTCCATGGATGAGAGGGCGAATCCTCTGCGTGTCACTTTGCGTCGGAGGCGGATTGGTTCCGGGTGGGCTGCCACGCGCGGTGGCGGGTCAACGCGCGGACGAGCCGGTCGTCCTGTGCGAGGCCGCCGCGGGGCTGCCACTCATCTACGGGAAACGCACGACCGACGGCTCGAGCGTCGAGGCCAGGCTCTCCATCCCCGTGCGCCGTGCCCTCAACGAGTGGGCGGCCCTGTCGAGCGCACTGGGTCTCACGGTACTCGTGCCCGAAACGGCCGATGCGCTGCTCGTGGGCATCGGAGGCGACAGGCCCCTCGAGCAGGCCGGCCGGGTCGCGGACCAGGTCGCCGAACTCTTCGCGGACCTGCTCGGTCAGCGCGTTTCAGCGGCGACCCACACGGCAGTCGTGGTCTTCCTGTTCGACGAGGAGGGGCTCAGCGCTCCGTCCTGGGGCAAGACGCTCGACGCCCTCGTCGCGCGGAACATCCTGGTGCCGGCTGCTGCGGAGCACTTGCGCCAGGAGCCCGCTGGTCTCACCCAACGCGAGCGCGGCGTCATCCTCCAGCCGACCTTCGACTCTGTCGGTGATGCCGCGGCGGGCGACGACGAGTTCCGCCTCGAGAACGAGATCGCGCACAAGTTCGCCGTGTGCCTGCTGCGCCAGCACTTCGGGGAGGTGCCGGCCATGCTGCGCTGGAGCTTCGGCTACGTCGCCGAGCAGCGCGTCTGCCACTCGACCTACCAGTTCGATCGCGTGGGCTTCGTCGCCGCGAGCGAGCACGTCGAGTGGCCGGCCCGGGCGCAGGAAGCGCTCGGCAAGCTGCTCGCCGCCGACAAGGGCAGGCAGTCGACCCCGGCGTGGCAGCGCGCCCTGCTCGACGAGGGAGCGGCCGGCACGAGCTGCTCGCCGCAGCTCGTGGCCTGGGCCACGCTCGACTACCTGCTCGAGCGCGAGCCCGAAGCCCTGGCCAGCCTCCTGTCGGAACTCGGGGCGCTCGACGAGGGTGCCCGCCGGGGCCGAGCTGGGCCGGGCTACGCCGGTGATCCCGTGCAGACCGAGGCCCTGCTCGCTGCGGCGCTCGCGGATGTCGGCCCCAAGGCACTGCTCAAGCACCTCAAGCAACTGAAGTAGCCGATGGTCGGTCTGCGCCCAGCGTGCGAGCAGTCGCCCGCGGCTGGTGTCGACGCGGGCCCCGATCGCTTCGGGTCGCGTCCAGGGCCGGGGCGAATCCGGCGATCGGCTGCGCTATGATCCGCGCCCCGAGGTCGTGGACGACGTGCCCCTCGCAGCACATCGAGGGCACGTCAGCCGGCCGACCCGCGCCGACGCCAGCCGACGGCAGCCGGTCGACCGCGTCGATGACCTTCGCAGTCGATCCCCGGTGGTGTAATCGGCAACACATCAGATTTTGGTTCTGAGATTCGAGGTTCGAGTCCTCGCCGGGGAACCACGGGGCGCGACAGGAGCGAGCGGGGCGCGGGAGGGCGCGCGGGAGGCGGCCAGGCAGGCCGTGGCCGCGAGGCGCCAATCCTCGCGCACAGGGCGCCAGCAGGGGCGCGGAGCGCGAAGTCGGGGTCGCGGGTGGTGGCTCTCTGCGAGTTGCGAGGGGTGGTCGCGGAGAGGCGGCGGAGGGCCGGTCGGGTCGGGGCGGCGGCTCTCTCGGGGGCCGAAAAGCTCTCCGACTCTCCCTCGACCAGCCGACCTCGCATACCGTTGAGGCGGTTCCGGGGAAACGAGTTGCGAGAGAGATCCATCCTCGAATGTCATTGAGAGCAGGGCGGACCGTCACTCGGCAGTCTGTGGATCGCTGGAGACTAGGGGCACTCCGGTTGCACGAGATACGCATCGCGGACCCGCGGGGATGCACTCGTTGCTGGGACAACTTGCTGATGCCCCTTCTCATGCCTGATACCGGGTAGTAGCCCGGCGGTTGACGCCTGCGGGAATCCGCAGGACACTCCTGCGTCCACATCGCTGGGTCCAAATTCGGGAGAGAGATCGAGATGGTCCGGACTCGCTGGTTCCTTCGGGTCGTTCTTGCCTCATTGGTCTGCGTTGGCGACGGGAGGGGGCAGGCTACAACGCCGGGCCTATCCCCCGGGGGAGGCGACCTTTCCCGTCGGTCTGCCTCCGTGGCCAGCCAGGCTGATTCGGAGATCGCGAACGGCCTCTCTGAAGCCGACTGGTCGAGCATCCGGGGTGCGTACGAAGCCGGGCGCCATGCGGTTCACGCTATCGACGCTGGCTACGAGGCTCGTAATCCCGGGCAGCAGTGGGTGACGCAGTTCGACGGTCGTGGTTTCAGCACGCGCCCCGACACAGGCGCTTGGAGTTGGGGCTTGGAACTCATCCGCTACGGCTTCGCTGGCCAAGAGCGCACGGTCAGCAAACCAGACAAGGTGAGCGCTAACGGCCAGCACGTGACCTACGACTGGGACTCGGCGTTGCAGGAGTGGTACGTCAACGACTCACGAGGCCTGGAGCACGGCTACACTGTTCACGAGCGGCCGACTCGGGCCACCGGCTGCGTGGAATACCCGCTCTCCTTCACGCTCGCCGTCCGCGGTGAGCTGACAGCCCAGGTACAACCTGGCGGGCGCGGCGTGCGGTTTGTGAACTCCGAAGGCATCTTGGAGCTCACCTATGCTGGGCTAATCGTTCTCGACTCCGACGGACAGCAGCTTAACGCCAGCTTCGCGCGCATCGTCGAGGGGCTGCTCATCTCCGTCGACGATCGTGGCGCGCGCTACCCGCTGACCATCGACCCGATTGCACAACAGGTCTACCTAAAGGCATCCAACACAGATGCAGGCGATCAATTCGGCTGCTCGGTGGCTATATCTGGCGACACGGTCGTGGTCGGAGCAGTATGGGAGGACGGCGTAAGCACCGGAGTAAATGGCAACCAGAGCAACAACAACGCAACCGAATCCGGCGCTGCCTACGTTTTCGTCCGAAATGGAGCAGGCTGGAGCCAGCAAGCTTACCTTAAGGCATCGAACACGGCAGCTCTCGACTATTTCGGGGTTTCGGTGGCGGTATCTGGCAATACCGTGGTTGTGGGAGCCTCTGGGGAGGACAGCAGCGCCACGGGTGTGAACGGCGATCAGAGCAATAACACAATCGAGAATTCAGGTGCAGCGTATGTGTTCGTGAGGAGCGGATCGACCTGGAGTCAGCAGGCCTATCTCAAGGCATCCAACACGGGGGCAAATGACGCATTTGGGGAGTCGGTGGCGGTGTCGGGCGACACTGTGTTGGTCGCGTCGTCAAGGGAGGAAAGCAACGCCACCGGCGTGAACGGAGACCAGCTCAACAACGGTCTCTCCCAGGCCGGTGCGGCCTACGTGTTCGTGCGGAGCGGGGCGACCTGGAGCCAACAAGCCTATCTCAAGTCTTCTAACACGGGAGGGGGCGACGAATTCGGTGTGTCAGTCTCGGTATCAGGTGACACAGTGGTTGTTGGTGCGCATGGCGAGGACAGCAACGCTACGGGAGTGAACGGAGACCAGAGTAACAACAGCTTCAGCGGAGCCGGTGCGGCCTACGTGTTCGTGAGGGGCGGGACAACCTGGAGCCAGGAAGCCTTCCTGAAACCCTCCAACACGGGGTCGACCGACCAGTTCGGCGAATCGGTTGCGGTGTCTGGCGACACAGTGGTTGTCGGAGCGAAAGGTGAGGATAGCAACGCCACAGGTGTGAACGGTGACCAGGGCAACAACAGTTTTGGATCAGCCGGTGCAGCGTACGTGTTCGTGAGAAGCGGAACGAGCTGGAGCCAGCAGGCCTATCTCAAGGCATCCAACACGGGAGGGGGCGACGGGTTCGGCAAGTCGGTGGCCGTGTCGGGCGACACAGTGATTGTGAGTGCGCAAGGTGAGAGCAGCAATTCCTCTGGCATGAATGGCGACCAGTGGAATGACAATCTTCCGGCTTCCGGTGCGGCCTACATCTTTTTGCGGAGCGGAACGATTTGGAGCCAACAGGCGTATCTAAAGGCTTCAAATACCGGGGACCACGACGGGTTCGGTAAGTCGGTGGCGGCGTCGGGGGACACGGTTGTTGTAGGGGCGGCCGATGAAGACAGCAATGCGATCGGCCTAGGCGGCAACCAAATGAACAATCTGGCCGATCGTTCCGGCGCGAGCTACGTGGTCGATTTCGATGCCGACGTCGGGCGTTGGACCGACGTCGGTGGCGGTACCGTTGGTAGCAATGGCCCGCCGACACTCGTCGGTACGGGCTCACTCGTAGGCGATACTCAGGCCTCAGTACAACTCAGCCAGGCACCGCCGTTGGCGTTCATGCTTGCATGGCTGTCGTTCACATCCGAACCGGTGAGCTTCTTTGGAGGGGTGATTCACGCTAATCCTGTCACCAAACAGTTCCTGCTGTTTGCGGACCCTAGTGGCGGTATTACGCTATCGACCACTTGGCCGCTCGGGCTCTCCGTGGGAACGGAGGTCTGGTTCCAGTTCCTGGTGCAGGACGTGTCGGTGGTGTGGGGCATTACACTCTCGAATGCGGTTAAGGCCACGACGCCGTGAGGCCCCGAGGCGCCTCGCGACCGATCCGTAGGGATCGTGTTGACTGCACGGTCAACCTGGATCAGAGACCTGGTTCGACTGGGCTCCGAGGTGCTGCAGGATGGCCCTGCCGCCCCGGGACCCTGGGCTGAGGTGGGCTGCCCTGGCCTCGTGGCCGCGGTAGACGACGACCCGATCGGACTCCCGCAGCCCCCAGGCAGCTGCTTGGCGCGTCACGATCACCAGGGCGTCGCCGCGCCTCGCGCGAGGGACCACGTACTCGTGGACGAAGCTGCGCGCCAGCCGAACCGACGCCAGGCCATCGATCCATCCCCCTGCGTCGCTGAACTGGGGGCTGTGGTACGGCACCAGCTCGATGCACGCCAGCTGCGACGCCAGGCGCGCTCTCGCCTCGGCGAACGAAACGTCCCAGGACCGGGCGAGCTGCGCGATCACCTTGGCCAGCTTGCCGTGCCACCAGTCGAACCCGCCGTCCCAGGCAAACCGCGGGTCAAGGAACAGGAACGGAGAGATGCCGTCCGGTTGCTGCTGCTGCTGCTTGAGGTTCGCCAGAAGTGCTGCGCGGTACTCGGGCACCTGGTGCTCGCCGTAGTAGCTGTTCGGGCCGGCGCTAGGGTTCAGCAGCAGCACGTAGATCGCTGCGCGCCTCAGGTCCCCCATGAACGGCATCGGGAGGAGGCCGAGGTGCAGCCGCGAGTCGTTGGGGGCGCCGAAGTCGGGGGCTCGGTGTGCGCTGGCCCAGTCGGGGAGGACCACGGTCGAACTGCGGCTGCGTGCGGCGCCCAGGACCTCAATGTCGCCGTCAAAGATGAACGGTGCCGAGGTCGGGTTCCAGTTGGCCCATCGGTCCAAGAGATCCATCGCGGCGCAGGCTACTCGGCGTCCGGCCGGGCTCCCACGCTCCAGTCGAGATCCGGCTCCCCGAGCGGCATCTGCTAGCCGTGGGTGGGCCAGCGAACGGCCGACCTCGGGCCTGCTCCTCGGACCAGGACTCTCCGGAACGGCGGTTCCGTCAGTCCGGGGGCAGTGAACCGCGGGCCGCGCGGTGTGTAACGCCAGATGGACCGGCTGCTGGGGGCGCGGCCGCTTGCGTAACGGTGGCAGCACGCAGCTGGGCCGATGGCAAACGCGGTCGCCGCGAGACGTGTGCGAGCAGAGCCTACCTGGAAAGACGTGCGGGGCAGACGTCCCGAAGAGTGGGTGCTACCCTGAATCGGGTCTGGGCGAAGGGTGTCAAGCCGGACCAGTCCAAGATCGGGTTAGCTTGACCACGAAATGACTAAGAACAGCATCGTGTCCTGGGGGCAACGCGAAGCTCGCAAGGCGGCCGAGCGTGAGGCGAAGGCCAAGGCAAGAGCAGCGGCCAGTAGCGAAGAGGGGCCCGGCGGGTTGCTTCAGAGGCTGCGGGTCTGGCTACTCGCGCGCCGCACTATCCGCGACGAAGTGAATCGGCGAGCGCCTCCTGGCGGGCTCTACCTCCGGGCGCAACTTCGTCGTGTGGGCAAGCTAACCCTTATAAGGCCCCGGGTTGTCAAGGCGGTATTTCTCCCGAGCGCAGCGGGTGAGCTGCGTGGATGAGGTCTTGAGCGCATGAGGCTTCGAGCCGTTCCTGTCTCGCGTTTCGTAGCGGGTGCAGGACGTCGCCCTGCACCAAACACTTATCGAGGATCGACCACCGGGCTTCGTTGGTGTCCGGCCGATGGCGCCGCCTTGGGTGGCGGGCGTCCTAGAAACTCATCGGTACCCTCGTACCGTCCCATTCATGGGGTGCTGGCACATGGCGGCCAGTTAGCAGCGGGTTCGGGTGAGGGGCAGGGCGGATCGTCGTCTCGTTCGGTGAGGTGGAGGGAGCCGGTGTCCAATCACGGCGTGGGGCTGCCGGGCTGTCTGTCCCGGGATCTTCCGTTCGTGCTCGAAGCACAGGGGGTTCCAGGGTCGTCGTGCGGGATCGGCCCATGGCGGCTCGAGTTAGGCATCGGGTTCACCGGCTCCGCTCCTTGTGTCAGTTCAGGTCCGTGTGAGGAATCGTTCGATGTCGAAAGCCGTGCCGCGGCTGAGCATGAAGTAGACCGCTCGCCCGATCTTGTGCGCGAGGATGCTGAGCGACTTGCCTCTCCCGTGCTTGCTGTCGAGCCGCGCCTTCAGCGCCTTTCCCCGCTCGCACTTGGCGAGGAAGAGCACCGCGGCTTCGGAGAAGGCCCACTTGAGATGGACGTTGCCCATCTTGGCACCGCCGGCCCCCTTGCGCTTCCCGGCCGACTCCTTGGTGCCCTTCACGAGTCGGGCGTAGGAAGCGAACTCCTGCACGCGTGCGAAGCGCCCGATGTCGTGGACCTCGTACAGGATGGTCATGGCCAGGATCTTGCCGATGCCTGGCACAGTGCGCAGTCGGTGGAAAGCGGTGCCATCGTGTTCCTTCGCTCGACGGCTGAGGAAGAGCTCGAGGCCCCGGATGTGGTCGTCGAGGACATCGATGAGCGCGAGGTCTACGTCCACGGCCTTGCGGGTGCTCGGGTCGGCGAAGCCTGCGCCGACGCCCTCCCGGTTGCTCTTGTAGGCGATGCGTCCAGGCGAGGGCAGGTTGTACTGGTGATGGGTGTTCTGGATGTGGGCCAGCAGGCGCGCCCGGTGCCGGACGAGCACCAGGCGGCGTCGGAGCAGGTCGCGGGTCGCGCGCATCGGTCGCGGGTAGACGTACGCGACGGGGAACATGCCACCGCGCAACAGCTTGGCGATCTTGAGGGCGTCGATCCGGTCATTCTTGGACTTGGTGCCGTGGATCGCCTTCATGTACAGGGCGTGGCCGAGGGCGAAGGGAATCCCTTCCCGTGTGCAGAGGTCGGCGAGCCAGTACCAGCTGAACATGCACTCGACGCCGATCACCAGGTCGTCGCGATAGGGCGCGAGCGCCTCGAGCAAGGCCTCGGGCTTGGCTGGGAGGTTGCAGTGCAGGACGACCTCGCCGGTCGCGTCGAGGACGCAGATGTAGATCGTCTTCGCGTGCAGGTCGATGCCGCAGGTGTGCTTGTGCGTCGTCGGGTAGAATCGCATCCGGTTCCTCCTGAGGGGTGTGAGCGTGAACACAGCATCCACGCCGCCGGGCGTGCCGGCAGCCCTCAGGAGGGCCTTGATGAGGATCACGCGGTAGCAGCGGACGGTCCTCTGCGCGGCCCGCCGCTGAACCGCAAGTTCGTTGGGCCGGTGGGGAGGAGTATCGCACGTGATGAATATCGAGCGAGTGCATAAACGGAGGCAGGCGCTCCTGAGGTGCATGTCTTTGGTTGCGATCGCGTTGATCTCAAGTAGATGCGCGAATCGAGTAGTGTCTGACTCAACGCACCAATCTGCGGAGCCGTCGAGACAGTCCCGAGAACAGCGCATCAATGCCGCGACGCTGAAGTTTCAGGTCGGTATGACTGCCGAAGCAGTGAGTGCACTAATCGGCGAGCCAGACTACGCATCCATCGAATCGTTTGGGGGCTTCTCGGGTGGGCAGGTGGATCTGCGCGGCATCAGAGTGGAACTTCCTCCGACTGAACGCTGGACCGGAAGGGTCTGTAGGTATAACTCACATTCATCGGGTTCTGGGGGGCTCCGGAAGTCACACTTCTTCGAACTTGTCTACCACAAGAAGGCTGACGGAGGTTGGGGTCTCAACAACTGGGAGTGGAAAGACGAGTACATCGATTGAATGAGCCCAAGCTCCCGCACCACACGATCGATGTCTCGTGCCGTCGAAAACGACGCGCCTGTTAAGCCGCACATCCATGAAAGGATACCCATGACGTACGCAGTGCTGTTCGGTTCTGACCTGTATGTAGGGACGACAGGGGTCCTCAGTGTCACTGAAACAGACCCGTCTGCCGGCAAGGAAAGAACAAGGGAGTTCTTTCGCATTCGCGAACTCGATCGTAAGCGCTCTCTCGGCAGCTATTTGGTGATTGATTGCGACATCTTGGACCCGAACGGTAGTCGGGAGATCAAGTTGTTCAAGAGTCGCCCTGTGGCGGGGAGCACCGACGTGCAGGTGCTGAACCCAGGCAGGGCAGTCGAGGTCCGGCGTCTGGACGGGAGCTTGGTAATCAAAGTTGAGGAACTCGATCGTGATACTCTCAAGGTTCCTATCTCGGGGCCGTTCGTTGAGGCGCTTGAGCAAGTAGAGGCAATAATACAGATCACAGGCGACTTCCAAGCAGGTCCGTATCGCGTGAGGGCAACCACCACCCAGCTCCAGGTTGGAGGCATCACGTTCTCCCACAACATGAGAATCGGTAGCAGTGGCCTTCACCTGAGCACCAAAGGTATCGCATTTTGAGTATCTCGTACCGCGGTCCAACCTACGGTAGCAGCGGACGGTCCGCTTCGCGGCCAGCAGCTGAACCGGAACCACCTTGGCAGTATGAAGATCATCACAAGTAGTTCGGCTGATTCTTCGGACTTCATCGCTGAGGTCCCCACGTACATGGGCACGGCAAGTCTGCGCCTGTTCGCAATGGGCTTTCTTGAAATGGCGGAGATCTCGACTGATCGCGCCGTACAGAACAGCTGTTCAATCGACGCGGTGATTCCGGCTATCTTGTACTCATTCCGGCACTCAGTTGAGCTCTTTCTCAAGCACGTCCTATACGATCTTTGTGTGGTTGATGAAGGAACGGCAATCAATGGGCACGATGTCTTCGGCCTGTTCAGCAAGCACAAAGAAATGCTGGAGCTCGCTATTGAGTACGAACCAGAAACGGAGTTTAACTGGCGTGATTGGCTGATTCGATTCGAGACGTTGATGCAGTCAGTACACGAGCTCGACCCAGACGGGCAATCGGTTCGGTATCCATCAACTCGCGCACTCGTGCCAAATCAAGGCGGGGGCTACAAGATTAGCACAAGACACTTGGCGTTGTGCTTGTCAAGCGTGCGCTCCATGTATCACGAGTACGATGAGCGCAAGTGCTAACCTGCCGCTGTATAGGACCGGCGTTGCCGCACCTGCCGCTCAGCGGCGAGAGCGTTAGGTCGATCAGGAGAGAATGGATGGGTGCTGAGAAGCTTCCGTGGGCAGAAGCGCTGTTCATAGGATTCCTGGAGCGAAATGCTCGTAATCAACGACTTCAACGGTTCGCGCACTTCGGCATTCGTAGCACTTCCAAGCTGTCGGAGTATGTCGAAGCCCGTGAGCAGTACAACGAATTAGAGGGCAAGAAAGCCGATGCAGCGGCGATCGCGCAGAGCAAAGATGATGCTGAGTTTGCTCAACGCGAAATCGCTGCAGGCATGCCCTTCTTATTCAGCATTGCCGCGATCATGCTGTGGGGGTCGGTAGAGGCCTTCTTGCATGATCTTCTCGTGCAGTGCTTGCATCACGATCGGGTGCTATTGGGTGCCGAACGCGCGGCCAAGGTACGGGTCTCAATCGCAGTGCTCGAAGCGCTTACAACAGAGGAGCGCCTGTACTATCTAGTCACCGCTCTCGAACGTGAGCTACCTCGCCCCTCCGGTGCTCCGAAGTTCGAAGCTGTATTTCGAGAGCTGACTCTGCGCACAGGTGCCTCAACACAGACCCTGAGAGATCTATTCGAGTTGCAGCAGGTGCGCAATGCGCTGCTACACCGAAATGAAACGGTTGATCACGGATTAGCGTCAGCATGTCCGTGGCTCGAACTTGTGGTTGGCCAGCCCATTACCATAACACCAAAGCAACTCGGTAGATATACTACTGCTGCGTTGGTGTACTCTGGTCTAGCGCATCGGGTAGTAACCTCACACTTCGGTGGGAGCACAAGCCACATCGATAACTACCTTGCAAGACACACGGGTGAGAGGGGCTAACACATGTAAGGCCCCACCGCGTCATGAGCAGAATTAATCCGACTCCGATTGGGCGTCGAGGACAAGATGCCGATCGGTTGCGTGTCGAGCCGTGTCTGTCTCTGGTTTCGCTGTCGGTGCCGGGCGTCGCCCTGGACCAAACACATGTCGAGGATCGACCACCTGGACTCGCTGGCGTGCGGCCGGTGGATCCGTCGCCGGTGACGGACGTCCTAGCTGGACGCCAGGTTGGCTGGTACTCGGGGAATCGGTGCGGTCTGAACCAGCCAGGCACGGTAACTTGCGGCTGCGTGCAGCGCCCAGGACCTCGACGTCGCCGTCGAAGATGAACGGCGCCGACGTTGCCTGCCAGTTGGCCCACCGGTCGAGGAGTTCCATCGCGGCGCAGGCTACTCGGCGGCCGGCAGGGCTCCCACGCTCCAGTCGAGATCGGCTCCCCGAGCGGCATCTGCCAGCCGTGGGTGGGCCAGCGAACCGCCGAACGCGGGCCCGCTCATCGAACCGGGCCTCCCCGGAACGGCTGTTCCGTCGATCGGTGGACGCTGAACCGTGGGCCCGCCGGCCTGCGCAGCCCGGTGTACAGCCTGCAGGCGGCGTGACCGCAAGCTTGACGGAGGCTGTACGCGGCTGCGTTAGGCCGGTCTGGCCAACGCGGTCGCAGGGGATGTGAGCGAGCAGAACCTGGCTGGCTTGAAGGACATGCGGGGCAGACGTCCCAAGCAGCGGGTGCTACCCTGCCAACCAGGTCTGCTCGAAGGGATTCAAAAACGACGACTCCAAGCCCAGGTCAGGCAGGTGACGCCATGAACCGCAGGCGAGGCATCCTCTTCCTCGTGGCGGCGTGCATGGCCGGCTTGGTTTCGGCTCTCGTCGCGCCCGAAGACTTCGACATTCTGTTGGGTTTTGCTGCGTACTTTGGTTTGTTGGGGCTGGCCCAGTCGGTGTACGCGGTCTTGCTCGCGCGCCGAACGGTGGCTCCGAGTCGCAAGTTCGGAATGTCGCCGCTCGGCCAAGCGATGCAGGGCACAGCCTCGCTCCTGATGTGCGCAATGTTGGTGGGGGGGCAGTCCTGGTTGCCAGGCGTGGGCTGGTTCTTTGGCATCAGCTACGTCCTGCTGCTCGCGGTTGGGCACCGCGTCGAGCACAAGTCATGTGAGCAACTTCATGCCGTCTAGTCCCAGCCTGCGGTGCCGGGCATGAAAGTTACCTGCACAACCCGCGGTAGCAGCGGACGGCCCGCTGCGCGGTCTACCGCGGAACTGCAAGATTGTTTAGCTGGATGCACCGCGTGAAGGCGACATGAAGAGCTGGTCAGTGCCCCATGACTGATAATCAGGCTGCTCGCAGGCAGCGCACTGGCTGGAACGCCGGGGCGCTGCTGGGAATGGTAGGTGTCTCCATTGCCGGAATCTTCGCGCACACCGCCTCGTACCAGGATTCACCAGGGAGGCAGTGGGCGCTCTCTCTTTTCGCGTTGGCTGTGCCGCTCTTGACCGCCGGCTACCTCTGTACCGTCACCAAGACATTCCATCCGCGTTTTCGCCCCGAATCGGCACGCGGTGAACTCCTAATGAGTGTTTCCGTCTTCTTCGGCGAACTGAGCGTGATAGGTGGTCTTGGATGTACTATCGGCAGCTGCAGTGCGTCGGCAGCCTGGGTATTCGGGCTTGGTGCTATCGGAGCGGTAGTGGTGGTCGCAAACTCCGAAGACCGACGAAACAGCAGCGTTGGCGTTAAGGATTCCAATGGAAGCACAAGCGCTGGGCCCACTGCCGATGCCTAAGGCTGTCACAGTCCAGCTAACCCGCGGTAGCAGCGGACGGTCCGCTGCGCGGCCCGCCGCTGAACCGCAAAATCGTTTCACGGACGTGGAATCCCCGAATGTCGTCTGAAGCCGCAGGCAAAGACTGGAAGCACGAGGCGTACATCGACGCCGTGAAGCCATGGAGTAGCCAGCTCGGAGCGGTCGCGGGAGATGTTGTCGCCAAGTGCTTAGCGCCCGTGCGTCTGATGCTATGGGGCGCAGACCAGATCGCGTTCGAGCTAGGGCCAATGCTCAAGAAGGCGCTTCAGAAGGTTCCCGACGACAAGATAGTGGAGCCCTCGCCAAGCGTAGTCGTTCCCGCCCTCGTGGCGATGTCATACACAGGTCACGAGCGCCCCCTCAACGAGATGTTCGCGAATCTGATCGCGTCGGCAATGGATTCGCGCAACAAGAGCAACGTGCATCCAGCATTCGTTTCCGTCCTGAAAGAAATGCTTCCGGAAGAAGCTCAGCTCATTGCTGATCTGCGACCAAGATTCAGCTCAAAGCTTGCGCTGACGTTCTATACAAACGCGAGCGGCGCGCATGGAACAATGCAGGTCGCCCTGATTGGCCCTCGCCCGGATAACATAGGGAT
>Ga0315912_10001317_pt1 | contig 31312 bp, 41 predicted proteins | sample VfabasoilMG_FD_204469 | JGI IMG/M metagenome (GOLD analysis project Ga0315912, IMG submission 204469) | Garden soil microbial communities collected in Santa Monica, California, United States - V. faba soil | ecosystem: Environmental > Terrestrial > Soil > Garden | place: USA: California...
TGGAAGGCGAAGTCACGGGTCATGACCGACCGCGCACCAGAGCGGGCGAGCAAGGACACGCCACCGGGAACGGCGCTGAAGGCGCACCACCGGTTCTGGAAACGGATGGTCGACTGGTACGGGAAGCTGTGGCTGGTGCAGACGGGCGAGTGGCCAACGGCCGAATGGATCCGCCTGCTGAACCTCTGGGGCAACGACAACGGCACCTGGCGCGAGCTCGAGAAGCTCTTCGAGGCCATGACGCTCGATCGGCCGCTGAAGCCCCCGATGCTCGGCGAGATCGAGGCGATTTTCCGCACGGTGAAAGCCGCCGGCGCGAAGCCGTACGACGAACCTCTGGCGCGTGCGTACTGGTTCAACCTGGTGCGCAGCGAGATGTTCGCGATCGCGCGGCTCTACGGCCTCGGCGCGTTCGGCATGACGAAGATCAGCGAGATCACGATCGAGGGCCAGCACCAGCAATCGGTGTACCTGCGCGATCGGCTGGTCAAGCTCTGCGACGAGCTCGTCCAGAACGCGATCGCCGGCGAGAAGGCGTACCCACCGAAGCCGCGCAAGGTCCTCGAGGCGATCATGCACGACGCCGTCGTCGCCGAGTTCAAACCATACGCACCCGAGCCGTTGTCCAGGCGGCCGCGCACCGAGGAAGTCGCGTGAATGCGCTACGCGAACCTGGACGAACTACCCACAAGCCTGCGCCAGCCCGCAGCTGCGGAGCTCGAGCGGCAGGGCGTTGCGCTGGCGCCTGGCGCGAAGGCCGGCAAGTACCGCAATCAGCGGGTCGCTGTCGGCGACGAGATCTTCGACAGCAAGCTGGAAGCCGATGGCTGGCGGGCGCAGCTGAGGCGCATGGAATCGGGCGAGGCCCGGCTGGTGTTGCGCCAGGTGTCATTCCCGCTGCCAGGCGCCGTGCGCTATCGGTGCGATTACTTCGTCTGTCTCACGGCGGGCGGCTTCGAAGTCATCGACGCAAAGGGTGTGCTCACCAAGGAATTCGTGATCAAGGCGAAGCAGATGCTGGCGGTCCACGGCATCGACATCCTCCTGTGGACACGCCGCGGCACCAAACCATTCTCGAAGCGGAGGGCATGACCATGGGCCTGAAGTTAGTCGGTGGAACGGACACGGGCGAAGGCGAGGGTGGCCGCGGAGTTCGGGCGAAGCGCCAGCCGGAACACCGCATCCTGACGGACGCCGAGCGCCAGGCGATCAATCGCGCATTCGAACGCCACGTCGACGAGTCGCGAGTCGACGCGCTGTACAACAACGTAACCTGGAAGCGCGCGGCATTTTTCTTCGCCGGCGTCGCCCTGGTCGCGCTGGTGCTGCTGTTCTGGCTGGCGATGGAAGTCTCACGATGAACGCGCAACGAACGCCGGCGCCGGAGATCTGGCTCGCCATCGGCTGGGGAGAGGGTAGCGCTGACATGCGCGTCGTGCGCAACGATGCCGAGATGGTTCAGTGGCTTTGGGAAACATGCGGCCCGAGCGACCACAACTCGGAAGCGCAGGACCGCGCTTCCTGGGCGGAATACGTAGCCGACGAGGACAACTGGACCCACCTGCAGCAGGATGTCCGGCGCTGGCGCTGCACTTTCGAAGTAGGCGAGACCGGGCATATCGAATTAATCCGCCTGCTCGATGACGTGGCCAGGCTGCACGACTCGCTGCTCGAGGCCTGCGATGCAGCCATGCAGTGCATCGGCGAACTCCCACCGACTCAGGCCCGGGTCGAAGTGGCGCAGCTGCTGCAGGCGGCGATCGCCGCGGCGAAGGGTCAGCCAGGATGAACGCAGCCAGGGAGCGGGTCGAGCGGGACTGCCAGCTGCGGGAGCGGCTGCACCGGTTCAAACAGCTGTACTGGTGGCTCGAGTACTGGGGAGACTGGCTCGGGCCCGCTGGCGATCGCTCGATGCCGGAGTTCGAGTTGAGCCCGCTCGGCAAGGCGATGAAGCGGGGAAAGGACTACATCGCCGCCACAGGCGAGCGGGATCAGTGGAACGATGATCTGCAGAAGCTCGAGAACAGTCTCGGGCACCTCAAGGTGCGCGAAAGCGCAGAGAAATTATCGGGTTACCTCGCGCTCTACCTCCTGCACAACCGCAAGTGGTCGCTGAATCAAATCGAGATGGAATTTCGCTGGCGGCTGCTGAAAGCGGAGCGGAACACGCAGCCGATTTTCCGCACCACGGTGAACTGGCGCACCGTCGACAACAAGCTCTGGTACGCGTATTCGTACATCGAAGCCGGCCTCGATCACATCGCGCCAGGCCTCTTGCAGCGCCCGGCGCCGTTCTGGGAATAGTGGGTCGACGCCGACGCCGCGTAGGAAATTGTTGACAGAGTAAGCGTGGAAAAAATACCCTCCGGCCGTCTAGGTTGAAAAGTCGCGTCCAAAAACCGGACGCACTGACGATTAGACTCCCCCAAACGACCCGCCACCGGCGGGTTTTTCATTTCCGGCCAGCTACTAGCTAGTCAGTGCTCACGCGCTGGCGCGGGCCTTTTCGTGCCCGCGTTTGACCGGTTTTTATTCAGGAGCATTGTTTGAAGGCACTCGGGTTCGCTCGCAATTTCGCGTGCCTAATGGTGCTAGTAGCGCTCGGCCATGCTGCCGGCGTTGTCACGCAGACCAGCCGCAAGTTCTCGCCGTCGGGCGGCGGATCTCCGCCGGCCGGGTGCGAGTTCTACATCGGGCCGTCGGGCAGCAATTCGAACGACGGACTGACCACGGGCACGCCGTGGCGGATCGACGGGCTCAACTCGAAGGGCGGAACGTACGGCGGCACGGTCGTTTGCCTGCTCGATGGTACGTACGACCTGACAAACGTTGGCGGCACGAACCTGATGGACGCCGCGGGCGCGAGCTACTCGGCCGCCGCGGTGACGGTTGCGGGCGGAACTTCAGGCGACCCGACCGTGCTCCGCGCTGTGAACCCACGCCAGGCGATCCTCGACGGAAAAGGATCGTCCGGGTTTTACGGCGGATACTCCGGATCCGGGCACGCCCAGCGGGCGCTGATGCGCGTGACGCAGGCGCACGTCACCATCGACGGCATCAAGTTCACCGGCGCCGCAACCGGCTACCTGAAGATGGGGATCTTCAACGACGTGCCGGGCGCCTGGGGCACGATCCAAGGCTGGACGGTCCAGAACAACTGGTTCGACGACCAGGTGTGCCAATTCCCCGACGGCTACATCGACAACTGCTATTCGCTCGAGATCCAGAATTCACTGGACGCGGTCGCCCGCAACAACAAGTTCACGAACAGCCGTGGCCGCTCGACGACGAGTGACGACCATATGTCGGCGATTTTAGTGTGGCTCGCGAGCGGCACAGTTCTCGAATACAACACCGCGATCGGCTCGTCGGACTTCTACGGCAAGGAGTATTACAACCACGGCACGATCATCCGCTACAACTACATCGCGCCTAACAAGAACGACGGCAACGGCGTTTTCGACTTCAACGGCGGAAACAAGTCAACCTATACCGGGCAAACGCGGCCGACCGAGGTCTACAACAACGTCATAGTGGCTGCGGCCACCGGAATCTTGCTGATGTCGACGAACGGGAGCGGCACGACGCGCTTCCCGTGGGTAACGCCGGTCAAGGTCTACAACAATACGATCGTCGTGACCGCGACGACGAACCCGCATTTCTACGTGTGCCTCGACAGCACGATGAACGGGCAGCTCGAGTACTACAACAACATTTACGCGGGCACATTCAGCGTCGACCGCAAGGCGGTTTCTCTGAACGCGTTGAGCCTTGGCAAGAGCGGATACAACGTGATGCCGAACTCCGGCTCACGCTGGCGCCTGGTGTCAGACGCGAACTGCGGGCCGGACAACGGTCCCGGCGACTACACCGCGATCGGTACCTACCGCACCGCTGTGCAGACGCAGGGCGGCCTTTCGTCCTCACTGGTCGAGGTCGGCACGACCGAGACCGCGCAGGGCACCTCGTCGCTGTTCACGCTCACCGGCACCGACGCTGCGCAATACCAGCTCAAGGCGGGCAGCGCCGCGATCAACGCGGGGCGCAGTGACGGCACGAGTGGTGGCTCGGTCGTCGACGCGGGTGCATGGGGCAACCTGCCCGTAGGTGTTACGCGCATCGGCACCGATTTCTAGGAGACTCATGAGAAAGCTACTTCTGGCGCTGCTCGTTGCAGCGTCGCTGGTGCCGTGCGCCTCGAATGCGGCCATCGGCGTGCTCGGGACGCCTGCAAACCAGAACGACAACACGAGTTACACGGCGGTCGCCGGCAGCAACCGCGTAGTCGTGACGACCGCCTGGTCACGCCGGACGGGCGCGACGAGCCTGAACAACGTCGTCTGGAACTCGATTACCAGATCGCCGGAGACCACCGGTAACGACGCGGCGGGCAACGACCGCAGCGGCACCGGTATTGCGATCTTCAAGGAATCGGAGATCGGCGGCGCGTCCAACATGAACCTGGTGTGGGTGACGGATTCACCGGCTTCTGCAGGCCAGATGCCCATCACTGTAGGCGACGTCGACCAGACGACCACGGTGCGCAGCTCCGCGAGCGCCAACGACGTCACGACCGGCAACCCGACGACCGCGGTCATCACGATATCGGCAACCGCCGGCGATCAGATCCTCTGCGTGTACGTGAACCGCAACGGCGCCACCTACACCGTGAACAACGGCTTCACCTCGCTCGGCACCGGGACCAACGGTGACGGCGGTCGGTACCTCTACCTTTCGAAGATCGCGGCTGGCTCGAATGACAACTGCAGCGTGACGCAGAACGTTTCCGACGCTTGGCAGGGATCCGCCGTGGTCCTGGTTCCGTTCAGTGGCGGTGGTGGCGGCACCATCATCAACCCGCTCGCCGGCGGTGGCGGAGCTGCAGCTCGCCCGGTGACCTTCAACTGGATGCCGGCTGCCAATGACGATGAATTCCTTCTGAGGGCAAATCAATGAATCGCACGAAACTTCTGGCCAGCGCGGCCCTCCTGGGCGTCGTCGCATCGTCCGCCTTCGCCGGCAACTACGTCGGGGACTACGCGCCAGGCGACACCGTCGACTGCAACTTTGGAACGGTGCGGCCGTCGACGGGCGCGAGCTTCACGCTCGCAGGATCGCCTGCGATCTCGGCGTACAAGGACAACGGCACCACCGAGAGCACGACAGGGATTACGCTCACCGCGGACTTTGACTCCCGCACGGGTTTGAACCACGTCCGGGTGACAACCGGATCCGACGGCACCTTCTACAGCGCCGGCGCCTTCGTCGAGCTCGTGATCACCACCGGCACCGTCGACAGCGTGTCGGTCGTGGGTCAGCCGGTGTGCTCGTTCTCGCTCACGAAGACCTCGCCCCTGCGTCCAACCACCGCAGGCCGGACGCTGGACGTGGCCACGACCGGTGAAGCCGGCCTCGACATCACGAACATCATCACCTGCACGGGCGCGGTCCCGGCGCTCGGCATCATCGATTGCGGTACCGCGCAGGCGGTCACCGGCACGACCCTGCAGCTGCGCAGCGCGGCCAACTTCGATGCGGACAGTGAAATCGTTGGCGCGACCTGCGTCATCGGCAGCGCAACGACCGGCGCCGGCCAGGCGCGCAGCGTCACCGCGTATACGAACAGCACCGACACGGCCACGGTCGCCACCTGGACGACCACGCCGACGGGGACCATCACGTACGTATGCTTCGGCACGGCCGCCGGCGGCACAGCCGCTGACGTCTGGGCGAACGCCACGCGCACGCTGACCGCTGCGACCAACATCACCAGCACCGGCGGCACGATCCCCATCACATCGAGCCGTGTCGACGCGAGCGTCGGCGCCTACCAGTCCGGCCTCACACCCCTGCAGCCAACGGTCTCCGGCCGCACGCTCGATGTATCGTCGACCGGCGAGGCCGGGATCGACATGGCTAACGTCGGCAGTCCCTCGAGCGTCGTGACGCTCTCCAATACGACGGTGGGCGCAGTATCGGGCAGCGTGGGCGCCGTCGGTGCTGGCGGAATCAACGCCGCGAGCCTGGCAACCGACACGATCACGGCATCGAAGCTTGCGGCCGATGTGACGACAGAGCTTCAAACCGGACTTGCCACTGCCAGTTCGCTCTCGACCGTCGGCGGTAACGTGATCAGCCTGCAGGCGGCGGTCGCCGCCCTGAACAACCTCTCGGCCACCCAGGTGCGCGACATCGTCATCGAGGACCAGGGTGGGGGCGGTATCACGCTTGGCTGCGCAATCGCCGCGATCACGGCGTACGTGGGCGGTGATCTCACTACCAGCGCAGGCAGCTCAACCTATAAGGACGCAAGCGGTAGCGAGAATCGCATCACCGGTATCGTGAGTTCCCCTGGCAACCGCCTCGGGACGATTGTCTGCCCGACGTATCCGTAAGAGGGCGCCATGCCCGAAGAATTCCAACCACCTGGATCCGGTGAAGCCGACTGGCAACCAGAAGGGTGGCAACCGGATAGTGCTAGCGGCGGTGGTGGTGGAGACACCACTCCGGATCCGTTCAACTTCGTTTCGCAGACCGGAGTACCCCTCAGCACGCCGATCATCTCGGCGCCGCTGACGCCGGCCGGCTTCGACACGACGACGACCATCAGCGCGCCCGATGGTCTCGAATACAGCCTCGACGGCGGCGCCTATACGACGCTGGACGGGTCGATCGATCCGGGCCAGTCCGTTACTGTTCGCAGCCTCTCGAGCGCCCTGAATTCGACTCCGGTCACGCGCACACTCATCATAGGCGGCGTCTCCGGCACGTTCACGATTACGACGCTGGCAGCATCCTCTGAAGTAGGGGCGCGTCTCCGGATTCGTGTGGGCTCCAATCAAGTGGTGCTCATCGACGCCGAGGATCACATCGAGGTCACGCTCGACTGGCAGGACCAGCTCGTCGAGAACGTAACGCTCGTCAGCGTCTCGCATACGCCGCCGTCCTCGCTCACAAAAGAGGACGAGCAGACCAATTCGGACACTGGTGAATCAGTCGTCAAGGTTGCGGGCGCAACCCATTGTGGGGTCTATCAGATTAGTGCCAGAGCAACCCTATCGAATGGCGAGACTGTTTCTCGGTCGGTTGTGCTGCGCGGCTTCAACCTGTGAGCTTATGCCGAAGGCGGCGCCGCATCCTTGCTGCCACCCTGGCTGCAATCGCCTGACTGGCGAGCGCTTCTGTCCGCGGCACGTACGCAGCGTGAAGCGTGAGGTCGATCGTAGGCGGGGAACAGCAGCTGCGCGCGGTTACGACAGGCAATGGCAGCGCCTTCGCCTGGCATATCTCGCCGAGCATCCGCTGTGCGAGTGCGATGAATGCAAGGCTGGGAAGCTCAAGGTCACGGCCTCGGAGGTCGTCGACCACAAGCTCAGCATCAGGACGAACCCCGAGCTGCGGCTCGACTGGGACAACCTGAGAGCGATGTCCAAGCGTTGTCACGATCGACGCACTGCGAGAGAGCAGGGCTTCGGTCGATCATCACCGGCAACCCCGGGGGGTGGTCAAAAGTCCGGCTTCGGTCGTTGCTGACCGTCGCCCCAGTCAAATTCCCGTGTCTCCAAAATGGGACCGGCGTTATTTCTGAAAAGGAGCGTTAACTTGGCCCGGCCGCGGACTCCGTCCAACTTGCTCGAGTTTCGCGGGTCTTTTGACAAGCATCCGGAGCGCCGGCGGCAAGATCTGCCAGGTGTGGGAGCTTTCAACCCGCTCCCTCCGAAGAATCTGCAGCGCGAGCTCGTCCCGCTCTGGCGCGAAATCGTCGAGCAGATCAATCCAGTGGTGCTGACGGGCAGCGACTATCTATCTATCGAGACGATGGCGAAGCTCCTGCTGCAGTACAGACTGTCGGGCGACGTTTCGATCGCGAAGGAATTGCGGCAGTGGTTCGCGCAGTACGGCCTCACCGCAGTCGGCCGCACGAAAATTGCGCCACCGAAGGCGCCGGGCGGCGGTAACGCATTCGCAGACACGTGAAGGCGTCGCGCGATGCCGTAGCGCTCGGCGAGCGCTATGCGCGAGACGTGTTGGCGGGGAAGGTCCCGGCGTGCAAGTGGACGCGGCTCGCGTGTAGGCGACACCTCGACGACAAGAAGCGCTCGAAGTCGCGGACCTGGCCGTACAAGTTTGACGCTGACAGAGCGAACCGCGTGGCGCGGTGGCTCGGATTACTGCCGCACATCAAAGGCAAATGGGCGAGGCGCGATCCACGCAAGCCGAACGCGAATCGAATCGTCGCTGAGCCGTGGCAGTGTTTCGTACGGATCTCGCTGTACGGGTGGGTGCAGAAACGCACCAGCAAGCGAAGATTCCGGAAGGCCTCGATCTATCTGCCACGCAAGAACGGCAAGTCAACCGAGGCCGCCGGCATCGGTCACTGGATGGCGTGGAAGGACGACGAGCCGGGCGCGGAGGTCTATTCGGGCGCCACAACTGAACGGCAGGCCTGGGAAGTCTTCGGGCCGGCGCGGCTCATGGCATTGCGCGAGCCGGAAATGACGGAAGGCCTCGGCATCGAGGTCAACGCACAGTCGATGATCCGCGTGTCGGACGGATCGAAGTTCGAGCCTGTCATCGGCAAGCCAGGCGATGGCGCCTCGCCGCACTGCTCGATCACGGACGAGTATCACGAGCACGCGACCAGCGAGCAGTTCGACACGATGATCACCGGCATGGGTGCGCGCGAGCAGCCGCTCGCCCTGATCATCTCGACGGCTGGCGACAATCTCGCGGGCCCTTGTTACGACGACTGGCTGACGGTGAAGAAGATCCTCGAGCGGACCGTCGAGGACGAGACTCACTTCGGGATTATCTACGCGGCCGACGACGACGACGACTGGACGAGCGAAGAAGCACTGCGAAAGGCGAACCCGAACTACGGGGTGAGCGTCAGCGCAGAGTTTCTGCAACAGCAGCAGCGCGACGCGATCAACAACGCGCGCAAGCAGGGAACGTTCAAGACGAAGCATCTGAACATCTGGGTTCAGGCGCGCGACGCATACATCAACATGCAGCGATGGGGCGAGTGCCACGAGCCTGGCCTGTCGTTCGACCAAATGCGCGGGCAGCGGTGCCTGGTTGGAATGGACCTCGCAAGCAAGGTGGACCTTGCTGCGCTCGAACTCCTGTTCCCGCGGAGTGATGGCAGGTTTGCAAGGTTCGGTCGTTATTACCTGCCAGACGAAACCGTCCAGCAGCCGGAGAACGAGCATTACCGGGCCTGGGCGAAGCAAGGATGGTTGACCGTCACGGACGGCAACATCATCGATTTCACGAGAATCTTCGACGACCTCGTCGAACTCGCCAGCCAGGTCGAACTCGCCGAGATCGCGTATGACCCGGCGCAGGCGACGATGCTCGTGACCGAGCTGATGAACGAAGGCCTGACCTGCGTCGAGCTGCGGCCGACGGTGCTGAACTACTCCGAGCCAATGAAACAGATCGAGGCGCTCATTCGTGACCGAAAACTCAATCACAACGGGGATCCGGTCATGACCTGGGCAATGTCCAACGTCGTGGCAAAGGCGGATGCGAAGGACAACGTCTATCCGCGCAAGGAGCGTCCCGAGAAGAAGATCGACCCGTTCGTCGCGCTGTGCGCGGCGATGAATCGCGCCATGGTCGGCGAGCAGACCGGCGATCTCGTGGTGGTGCTGTAGTGAGCCTCTGGACGCGCCTGCGCGAAGCATTCCGCGGACCGAGCAACGAAGCGGTCGATCTCACCGGGCTTTCGCCGGCGGCTTTCGCCGCACTGTTTCAGCCGACCACCTGGGCGGGAATCAACGTCACGCCTGAGTCGGCGATGCGCGCGATCCCGGTGCAGGCCTGCACGTCGCTCATCGCCGGCGGTATCACATCGATGCCGCTTTCGTTCTTTCGCCGGGAGATTGTCGACGGCGCGTGGATCCGTACTCCCGCCGACGATCACGAGCTCTGGTGGCTGTTCAATGAACAGCCGAACGAGGATCAGACCTCTGCGTCGATGTGGGATGCGGTAATTCCGCGCCTGGCGCTTCGCGCCGAGGCCTTCGCGCGCATCGTGCGCGGCGCGAGTGGGCGATCGCAGAGGATCATCGAGATCGTCCCGCTCGACAATAAATGCGTGCAGCCGATGGTCGAATGGGACTCGACTCGCCGGCGCCGGCGCATCGTGAAGTACGTGGTCAACGACGAGGGCATGTATTACGGCGTCGACCCCTCCGACATGCTGCATTTTCGCAGCAAGCGTGCGCCGCAGGAGCCAACACAGTCGGCGATTCTGAATTCGTGCCGTGAAGCGATCGGCATCGTGCTGGCCATCGAGCAGTACTGCGGACGGATCTTCTCGAACGGCGGAACGCCGCGCCTGGCGCTGCAATACCCGGCGGGCACGAAGATCACTGACGCGCAGAAGGAAGAGATTCGCGCGAACTGGCCGAAGTTCTACGGCGGTGGCGAGAACCAGCATCTGCCGTTCATCGTCGGCTCCGGCGGCACGATTCAGAAAATTTCCTTCAGTGCCTCCGAGGCACAGATGCTCGAGGCGCGGAAGTTCCAGGTGATCGACATCGCGCGCGCCTTCGGCGTGCCACCGTTCATGATTGGCGAGAGCGAGAAACAGTCGTCCTGGGGTTCCGGCATCGAGCAGATGTCGCAGGGCTTCGTTCGATACACGCTCTCACCGTATATGACGGCGATCGAACAGGAGATCAATCGCAAGATCTTCATGCAGCAGACCTACGTCGTCGACTTCGACGAAGAGGCGCTGTCGCGCGGTGACATGAAGTCACTCGGCGAATGGTTCCGGCAGGCGATCGGCGGAAGCCAGGGACCGGGATTCATGGCGCCGAACGAGGTGCGCCGGCGCATCAACATGCCGCCGGTGAACGATGGAGACAGTCTCTATGACCCCGCGAAGACCGCTGCGGCCGCCGCTGCAGAGAATCCCGACAAGGCCCAAGAATCCGACGCCGGTGCGTCCGAGGTAGACGACAATGCGTGACCGAATCAGAGCGCTGCAGAACAAGGCCGGAGCTCCAGCCGCGCGTTTCGAAGTGAAGAATGACGCCGACTCGAAAGAGGCGACGATCTACCTTTACGACATCATCGACGCGTACTGGGGCGTCTCCGCCGTCGACTTCGTGAAGGAGATCTCGGGGATCTCCGCCGAGACAATTCATCTGCGGATCAACTCACCTGGTGGTGACGTCTTCGAGGCGCGCGCCATGGCCACGGCCTTGCGTGCACATAAGGCGAAGGTCGTCGCTCACATCGACGGACTCGCGGCCTCGAGCGCGTCCTGGCTGGCGCTGGCGGCCGACGAGGTCGAAATCTCGCAGGGCGCGTTCTACATGATCCACCGCAGCTGGTCGTTTGCCATGGGCAACGCAGCCGACCTGCGCAAAACCGCGGACCTGCTCGAGAAGGTCGACGGCGAGCTGATCGCCGAATACTCCCGCGAGTCCGGGAAGGACGTGGAGCAGGTCACCGCGTGGATCGATGCCGAGACCTGGTTCACTGCCGACGAGGCGGTCGAGCACGGCTTCGCCGATCGACTTGCACCCGCGGCGCCGAAGGACCAGGCGACGTGGGACGTCTCGGGCTTTGCTCATGCACCCAAGGATTTGCTCGACCGTCCGGCGAAGAACGCCGCGGCGGCTAACGAGGCGGAAGCCAGGCACGCACATCTCGTGCGCCGATTCCGTGCTCAGGAGCGACAGTTCGCGTAGCGATTCCCGCGAAGCGAGATCACGGCCGCCATTAGGCGGCCGTTTCATTTCCAACCGCCTTTAAGGAGGCATCATGTTGAACATGCGAAATCTGCGGGAGCAGCGCGACACCGTTGCGAAGCGCGTCCGCGACCTGCTCGACAAACACCCCGGCGCCCAGTGGGGCCCCGAGCAGCAAAAGGCCTACGACGCCGACATCGGTGAGCTCGACCGCGTCGACGCCGAGATCCGGCGCACGCAGCGCGTCCTCGATATCGATGCCGAGAAGAACTTCACCGACGCCATCGACACAGTCAACAAAGACCGCGCGCGCCGCGGCGTCGGCGAAGCGGACGTCTCGGCGATCATCGAGAACTGGGCCAATGCCTCGCCTGACAAGGGCGGCGCGCAGCTGGTGCGCGACACGCACTCGCTGTGGATCCGTGGCGGAGACCGCGCGTTTCCCGGCGAGCTGCAGATGAAGCTCGCGACGCACATCCGTAACACGATGTCGACCACGACCCCTGGCGAAGGTGGCTACACCGTCCCGTCGCTGGTGGCGAGCGAACTCGTCGACGCGTTGAAGGACTTCTCGGGCGTGCGAAACGTGGCCGAGATCATCAAGACCGCGGGCGGCAATCCGCTGAGCTATCCGACCTCGGACGGCACCGCGGAAGTCGGTGAGCTCATCGCGGAAAACACGACCGCAACCGGCGCGGATCCGTCGTTCAACACCGTGTCGCTGAACACGTTCAAGTACAGCTCGAAGATCATCGCGATCCCGTTCGAGCTGCTGCAGGACACCACCATCGACATGGAAGGGTTCCTGAAGCGTCGCATCGCGCAGCGCCTCGGTCGGATCACGAATCAGCATTTCACGACCGGCACGGGCACGGGTCAGCCGCGCGGCATCATCACGGGCGCCACCACCGGCAAAACCGGCACCACGGGCCAGACGCTGACGGTGATCTTCGACGACCTGGTCGACGTTGTGCGTTCGGTCGATGTGGCATATCGCCAGGGCGCCCGTTGCACGTGGATGATGCGCGACGCGTCGATGGGCGTGGTGAACAAGCTGAAGGACACGGCTGGTCGTCCGATCTTCATCCCGGGATGGGATGGTCTCGGCAAGACCTCGCCGGACACGATCCTCGGCTATCCGGTGCAGATCAACAACGACGTCGCGGCGATGGCGGCGAACGCGAAGTCGATCGCCTTCGGTGACATGAGTTACTACAAGGTCCGCGACGCGATGGAAATGACGCTCTTCCGGTTCACGGATTCGGCCTACGCCAAGCTCGGTCAGGTGGGTTTCCTCGCCTGGCAGCGCTCCGGCGGCAACCTGGTCGACACCGCGGCCGTGAAGCTCTACGTCAACAGCGCGACCTGATCTGCACTCGCGCAACGAACACCACCCGCCGCAAAGCGGGTGGTGTTCCAGATCTCCATTCACTCGAGTGGAGACCTGGAACACCACCGAACCCATGGAGCTCATATGGCCCTGAAGAAATACCGCGTGCTGCGCGACACGAGCCTTGACGGCAAGGATTACAAGGCCGATGCCGTTGTCCTGGTCGACGAGAAGGTCGGCGCCACGCAGAAGGCCGCAGGCGCATTCGACGACGACAAGGCCGCCGTCGAGCACGCAGAGAAGACGCTCGAATCGAAGGTCGTCACGCACAAGGCGCCCGTCGAGGAAAAGGGCATCGACGACAAGTCGGCCGGCGAGCAGACGAAGTAACGGCGCGCTGTGGCAAACATTCGACGCGTCACCGGTCCGGCTACCGAGCCGGTGACGCTCATCGAAGCCAAGTCGCACAGTCGATTCGACGACGCTGCGAGCGATGCTGATATCGCCGCCTACCTGATTGCCGCGCGCGAGTCGATCGAGCGCACGTGTTCGCTGGCGATGATCGAACAGGAATGGGACCTGCTCATCGACAATGCGTGGCCCTGTGTCGCATCGCGATACTCGTGCGGCGCTCCGCAGGAAATCGAGATCCCGCTCGCGCCGCTGCGGTCGATCACCTCGATCAGCTATGTCGATGCGGACGGCATAACGCAAATTTTGGCTGCCGACCAGTATCGACTGGTTCGCAGCGGGCTGTACAACAAGCGCGGCCTGGTCGTGCCGGTGTACGGCGTGAGTTGGCCGGCGGTTCGATACCAGCTCGAGGCAATCTCCGTGCGATTCAAGTCTGGCTTCGGAACAGAGCCCGGCGACGTTCATGAACCCGTACGCCAGGCCATCAAGCTGCTCGCCGCGCACTACTGCGAGAACCGCGAGCCGATCAACATCGGAAGCGCCGTCACACCGATCCCGCTCACCATCTCGAATCTGCTCGCTGACTACGTCGTCGGCGGATCTCCTGACGCGCTCGGGGGCGGCTGATGCGCGCCGGCCAGATGGACCGGCGGTTGACCCTCCGCCGGCGCAGCGTCGGCGCGAAGGATGCCAACGGATTCAGCGCTGAACCATTCGTCGAATACGACACGGTCTGGGCGAGGAAGGTCGAGATAGGCGGCCGCGAGTTTGTCCAGGCAGGTACGAAGGACGCGCAGCAGACCACTCGCTTCGAGATCCGCTGGCGCGACGACGTCGCCGCGACCGATCGCGTTACCTGCGAGGGAGTCGATTACCGGCTCACCGCGGCACCGTCAGAAATCGGCCGCCGGCGCGGCCTCTTGCTGTTTGCCGAGGCGATACGCAATGCCTGAAATCATCGGCATCTCTGGCCTGACCGAGCTCCGGCAGACACTTCTGAAGCTGCCAGAGTCGGTTCAGGGCAAGGCGTCGCAGAGCGCGCTGGCGAAGGCCGCGGCGCCCATTGTCAGAATGGCGAGGTCACTCGCACCACGTCGCGCAGAACGCGGGCTGGTAGGTCCGCTGCCCGGCCGGCAAGACGCACAGCCTGGACTGCTGAAGAAGTCGATCCGCGCATTCCGCAACCGAGGCAGCACGAAGACCTACGAGTCACGTTTCATCGGCGTGCGCGGAAAGGCCTGGTACTGGCGGTTCATCGAATTTGGTCGCGGCGTCGTCACCAGCGCGAAGTCGCTCGGCACGCAGGCCACGGGCTTCTTCGGCAAGGTTGTGAGGGCCGTGCCGGCGCGGCCGTTCCTGCGCCCCGCGTTCGAGGCGCTGAAGCTGCAGGCGATCGAGATCTATCAGAAGTCGATCGCGCCAGAGGTCGAGAAGTACGCGCAGCGCGCGTACCAGCGTTCGCTCCGAAGGGTCACCAGAAAGATCACGGGGTTCTGATGCCGGTCGCAACTGTGCGAGCACTGCTGGTCGCGGAGCCGGTGGTGACGGCACTCGTGCCCGCCGATCGGATCGAGGCGCTTCGGCGGACGCAAGGCTTCGCCATTCCAGCAATCACGCTGCAGCGTGTCTCGACCGTGCCGTTCAACGAGCTGCGCGGCAACGGCGGCCTGGACGCGAACGTCGTTCAGATCGACTACTACGGCGCCGACTACACCGCGCTGAGACACATTGCCGACGTCTGCCGGGCAACGCTCGAGGCTGGCGGCCTCACCATGCAAAACGAAATTGACGGGTACGAATCGGATACCGATCCCGAGCTGTACCACCTCATTCAGACCTGGTCGGTATTCACGTAAGGAGATTTCGAAATGGCACAGAAAGCGCAACAGGGTTACCTGAGCGTTGCCACCGCCGCGGGAGCGACGAAGACGATCACCGGGATCACGAATGCGAACCCGGGCGTCGTGACCTCGTCAGCGCACGGCCTGGCGAACGGCTCCGTCGGCATCTTGTCCGGCCTTGTCGGAATCACGCAGCTGAACAATCGCGCGGCGGTGGTCGCCAACCAGGCGACGAACACCTTCGAACTGAAGGGGCTCGATACCTCGACCGCGAACGGTTACGGCACTTACACCTCCGGTGGCATCTGGACGCCCCAGACCATGGTCGAGGTCGGCGAAGTTCGCTCGATCAACGGCTTCGATGGCCAGGCGGCCGATATCGACGTCACGCACCTGCGCAGCGTCGGCAAGGAATACCTGACCGGCCTCGCGGACTTCGGCGACGTGAACCTGACCCTCTGGTTGCCGAACTCGAACGATGCCGGCCAGAAGCGCCTGCGCGATCTGCGCGAGATTCAGGCCACCGCGGCGTTCACGGTCACGCTGGCATCCGGCCAGGTGTGCGCCTTCGTCGGCCTGGTGAAGTCCTTCGCGCTCTCCGGCCTCGAGGTCGACAATGCCGTGCAGGCTGCCTGCGCGATCAAGGTGTCTAACGCGCCGGCGTGGTTCGCTTGAACCCGCTCCTGCAGAAGCCTGCGGTCAGGCGTCTCACCCGGGTGGTCCTCGTCGGCCACCCGGACGCCGAAGTCTTCGTCCGATCGCTCACTGGTGTCGAGCTCGCCACGGTCTTCGAAAAGGTGCGCGAAGCCAAGAACACGGCAGGAAAACTCGCCGCCCAGGTCGAAGCCTACGTCTGTGACGCGAAGGGTGAGAGCTGGTTCAAGCCGGGAGAGGGCACGGCTGCAGTCGAGGCAATGGACGGCGTCGATGTCAATCACATCATCGACGAAGGCGACAAGCTCAACATCTTGAGTCGGCAGTCGATCGAGGAAGAAAGAAAAAACTGATGGCCCAGCCTTTGCGCTGGGTACTCATCTCTCTGTCGATTCGATTGGGACTCTCGATCCGTGAGGTCGAGCAGTTCGACGTGTCGGACATCCGCAGCTACCTCGCGGTGTTACGCGAGGACGACTCCAAAGAAAATGACGCGGGCGCCGGGCCTGCAGCGCAGTCGGCCGACGAACTGAAAGCCAATTTCGAAGCGGCTCTCGGGAAAAACAGAAGGACTTTGTAATGGGAAAGCTCGGTCAACTTGTCATCGAGCTTGCTGCGAACACCGCACGCCTCGAATCCGACATGGGCAAGGCGGTCGGCGTCGTCGAGCGCGGTGCCCGGAAGATCACCAGCGCCTTTAAATTCGTGGCCGGCGGCGCCGGCGGTGGGCTGCTGGCGAGCACGCTCATCAATGCTGGCCGTGAAGCGATCAATTTCGGCGACAACCTCAACAAGGCCGCGATCAAGGCGGGCGTCAGCGGAAAGGCGATCTCGGAGCTCGCCTATGCGGCGAAGCTCGCCGACGTCGACCTGGCTGCGTTGTCGACCTCGATCAAGAAAATGCAGGTCTCGCTCTCAGAGGCGAAGTCTGGCGCGAAGGGACCCACGGAAGCGCTTCACGCGCTCGGCCTCGAGGTCGCCAACCTGCAGGGTCTCAAGGCCGATCAGCAATTCGAACTGATCGCCGATCGCATCGCGCAGCTCAAGGATCCAGCCGATCGCACACGCGCTGCTGTGGAGCTCTTCGGAAAGTCCGGCGCAGACCTGCTGCCGCTCTTCGAGAAAGGTGCCGCAGGGATCCGGGAAGCGCGCGAAGAAGCCGAACGCCTCGGCCTGGTCTTCGGCGACGAGCAGCTGAAGAAACTCGCCGAAGCCGACGACGCCATCAAGCGCCTCGATGCAGCCTGGCAGGGTCTCGAGGTGACGCTGACCGCGAAGGTCGCGCCGGCGCTCACCAGAGTCTTGAACATGGCTAGCAGCGGTGAACTCGCGAAGCGCGGAAAAGAGGCAGCATTCGGTCCGCCCGCACTTGCTGCATTTAGATTTGCCAGGGATGTATTGGGTGGCGGCTCATCCTCAAACGCCACTAGCGGTCAAAGTGGCCTAGGTGCAATAGCTGCATCTGCCGTCAATCGTGGACAAGCGCCTGGCTTCAAGGCTGGTCCGGATGCATCAGCGATAAAGGCCGCAGCTGCCGCTGAAAAGGCTCGAATCGAGGGGATGGTCACCGCGCAGGAACGCTTCAATGCCGAGCTCGAGCGCACCTACCAGCTGAACGTCGAGATCGAAAACATTCTCGCCGACAACGCCGAAGCGATGGGACAGGCGGTCGAAGACGTGTTCGAGGATATCGGCAAGGAGCTCGAGGAACTTCCCTTCGAAGACACCTGGGAAAAGAAGTTCCAGAAGATCGGCGAAGACTTCATGCAGGCCTTCGACAACATGGTGCACAACGGGAAGATCTCGTGGGACGAGATGCTCAAGTATTTCGTCACGCAGCTCGTCCGCTCGGGCATCCAGGAGCTCGTCTCGAACATCGCGAGCGGCAGCAGTTCGGGCGGCGGTGGTGGTTTCTGGTCATCCCTCTTTAAGTCGGCGGCAGGCTCGTACGGTGGTGCGCGCGCTGCAGGCGGTCCCGTCTCGGCCGGCAAGTTCTACACGGTCGGCGAGCGTGGGCCGGAGATCCTCGCCGCCGGCGCCGCCGGGTCAATCATTCCGAACCGAGCGATGGGCAGCTCGATCGTGGTTTCTCCGCAGTACAACATCGATGCGCGCGGCGCGACGACTGACCTGGTCAAGGCACTGCCGAAAATCCTGCGGCAGAACAACGAAGCTCTGAAGGCCGACATCATCGAAGGCAGTCGCCGCAGTCGGTATCCGCTGGGTGTCGTAAATGGCTGATCTCGTCCTGCCGCCGGCGCTGCGCCACGCGCGCAATGCCTTCCGATACATCGACAACACCGGCGTCAGCCGCGGTGTGTACAACGGCATCGCGCAGACCACGGGTTACGGTGGCGATCGTGTTGGCGCAACGATCGAGCTGACTCCGCACGGCGGCCGCTCGTCGGTGGCAAGGGTTGAGCGCGCGCAGCTTCAATCTCTTCTCATGGCGCTGCGCGGCAAGCAGAACCGTCTGCTCATAACCGATCAGAGTTACACGCCTCGCGGCAGCTGGCCGTCGATCGCGGGCGCCGAGCTGTACGCGAACGCGGATTTTTCGAACGGTACGACGGGGTGGAACACGACCCAAGGGGTGATCAGTGTTTCAGATGGGGTGATTCGCCTTTCGAAGACTGGACAGAATGATCCGGATCTAAGCCAGTCACCGACGCTGGTGATCGGTGTTCCGTACGTTCTTCGCAGCATCGACCTACCGGGCAGCAATTCCATCGGCACGACCATCGGCCCTTTTCTGACCATCGGGTCGCTCACCGTCGACGGCAGAACAACGACGCCAGGCTACAAGGTCATCTCCGCGGTCGCGCCGGCAACGACCAGCACAGCATTCGCGCAAGTCTGGAACCTGTCACTCGCGGGCGTCATTGCTGGGGCGCACGCCTATACGCCGTTCGCTTCGTTTTCCAGGTGCTTTCTGTCGGACGGTGGCGGCAACTCGCTTCTACGCTCGGACGAGATCGACAATGCAGCGTGGAGCAGCACCGGGCTCGGCAGCGTTACAGCAAATGCGCTCGCCGGCCCCGACAACGTCGCCACCGCGGAGCTGCTGAACCAGAATACTTCGTCAGGCGGCCATTATCGTTCGCAGAACTACACCATCCCGTCAGCCGCAGCCGACTTCGCCGCATCGGCGTGCTTCAAGGCGTCGAACCGCACCTGGGCGTTCATCGTTCTGGAAGAGCAGACCGGAGGCACTGCGGCGTATGCCTTCGTGAACTTGAGCACTGGTGCCATCGGCACCGTGGCATCGGGCGCGAACATGACCAATGCCCGCGGGTTCGTCGTTTCCCGCGGCAATGGCTGGTACGAGCTGCACGTGGTGGCCAGGAAGACGAACGCCGCGACCACCATGCAGGTGCGTGTATGCGCATCGACCGGTGACAATGTTCTGACGTACTCGGGAAGCGCCGAGGGTGCTGTATACGTGTGTCGCTCGAGCTCCTTCGCGTCCGGTGTCCCGCTTCGCCAGACGCTCACCACCTCCGCGGCCGCGGCCGCCAGCTCGCAGACCGGTGGTGCCATCTACGTCAAGGGTCTGCCGGTTTCCCAGACCGGTTTGCTTGTCGCCGGCGACTGGGTCGAGATCGATGGCCAGCTCAAGATGGTGCTGGTGTCCCTGGACTCCGATGCCGCAGGCATGGGCTACCTTCAATTCTCCCCGCCACTTCGCCGCCCCGTCGCTGACAACACACCGATCATCGTCACCCGACCGATGGGTCGCTTCCTCCTGGCGCCTGATCAGCTCGCGCAGTTCTCGAACGAGCCGGGCCTGTTCACGCAAAGCTCGATCGAGCTCGAGGAAGCGTGAAGTACCGCGTCATCGTCTACTTCGCGGGTCCGAAAACGACCTGGGCGAAGAAGATTGATCCGTCTGAAGTCATCTTCGACGCCGTGGTGCCGTGGCTATGGGCAGCGCGCAAACAAGCGCTCGATCACGTCGGCAACACCGGCCGCTGCGGATACAAGATCTTCCAGGGCGAGCGGGTAGTTGAAGAGAGCGAAAGCAAAGTCCGCCCCTACGGATCTCTATGAGCTGGTTCACCGATGCCAATTGCGAGGCCGAGTCCCTGAAGGACCACGTCTGCCTCGCGTACGCGGTCGACCTCGATTTCCCCTCCGCACACGTGAGAGTCGGCAGCTGGTCCGGCGATCTCATCATCGGCGGCAATGTGTTTACGGGCGTGGGAACGCTTGGAAGCGTTTCCAATGTCCCCGAGCGCGCGCAGCTCACGACGGAGCGCTGGGTGTACATGCTGTCCGGCGTAGACCCTGCGGTGGTCCCTGAGTCGGAGATCGACAACTGCTTCGGACGCAGCGTCATCGAGTACGAAGTCTGGATCAATCCGGCAACCTTCGCGGTGATCGGCACCGAGATCAACCGCGAGGGCACGATGGGCCGGGTCCGCCGGCGTGATGGCGGCGAGCCGTGCATCGAAGTCAGCTGCGAAACGCGCCTGGTCATCCTCGAGCAGGCCGACGGCTGGCGCTTCACGACCGAGCACCAGGAAAAGTTCTTCTCAGGTGATCTCGGCCTCGACTTCGTGCGCAGGATGGAGTCGATCACGCTCAACTGGGGCGGGCACGTTGTGCCCGAATACATCCCCGGTGTCAGTCACCCCCGTTTCGGTCCGAAGAGATGACCCGTATCGTCGGGTGGCTGGAAGCGCTCGAGGAAGTATTCCGCCAGGCGCACGGCAGGCAGTTTCGCTGGGGCCGCCATGACTGCTGTCAGTTCGCTGCGCGCTGCGTTCTGGCAATGACCGGCATCGAGAAGCGGGAGCTCTTTCAACAGTACCGCTCACGGCAAGTCGCCGGGCAGATCCTCGCGCGTATCGGTGGTATGCGAGGACTGATCACGCAGGCGCTCGGCGAGCCAATACCAGTCGCATTCGCAACGACGGGGGACATCGTCTTGATCGAGATGGGGAACGGTGAGCAGCCGGCGGTGTGTATGGGCGTATTCAGCTTCGCGCCTGGCCGGCGGAACCTGGTGCACCGAGCGACGATCGACGCGCTCGCCGCCTGGAGGGTCTGAATGCCACAGGCAATCCCGGTCGGGTTTATCTACGCCCTCGAAACTTTCGCCGTCAATTTCCTGATCAATGTCGCGCTAAACTACCTGGTCTCGTACGTCACGAGGCCGCCGGAGCACGGCAGGCTTCCGGAAAACGTAACGATCCGGTCGACGGTTCCAGATCGACAGCTCATCGCCGGCGAGGCGCGGTCCGGTGGCGCGCTCGTCTATGCGAACACTTCGGGCACGAACAATAAGTATTTGTGGTTCGTAGTCGCGTACGCGAGCCACCAATGCAACGCGCTCAAGGATGCATGGCTCGACAGCGTCCGGATCCCCGCAGCCGACATAAACGGTACGACGGGCGCTGTCTCCACGGCCTCGTTCGACGGGAAGCTCAAGATCTGGGACCACCTGGGAACAGGTGGCCAGGCCGTCGACTCGAACCTCGACGCCGAGTTCGCCGAGTGGACCTCGAACCATCGCCTGCAGGGGATCTGCTACCGCGTATTCCGCTTCCAGCGCAGTGACGATGCCTTCCCAGGCGGCGCTCCACAGAACTGCTCGAGCCGTGTCGAAGGATTCTTGTCCTACGATTCGCGCCTGGACTCGACGAACGGCGGATCCGGGTCGCACCGCCGCGACGATCCGAGCACGTGGTCGTACTCGAGGAACTGGGCGCGCAACATCCGCTGGTTCCTCTCCGGCGGCTCTGTGGTCAACGATCAGACGACGCGGATCATTCGCTTCGGCGTCCAGGAGGCGGACAGCCGCATTGACGACGCCTTCTTTGCCGCGGCCGCGAACATCGCCGATCAGTCGCTCTCTGGCGGCAACGCGCCGCCGTCAGGGGCACAGGTGCGGTACACGCTCGACATGGTGTTCGCGTGCTCGGAGACGCGCCGCGACATCCTTGAGGACATGCTCGCCGCAGGCTTCGGCCAGCTCGTCAACCTGCACGGGAAGTGGCGGCTCTACGCCGGCGCCTACGATGCCCCGATTCACACCTTCACGCAGGACGACCTCCACGGCGAGCTCGAGATCGAGGACACGAGCGGCGACGAGGACCGCTTCAATCAGATCAGCGGCGTTTACTTCGACGAAGAGAGGGAGTGGACCGAGCAGACGACGCCGGTTCGATCGAATTCTGCCTACGTGACGCAGGACGCTGGCAAGGAGATCCCGCGGCCGGACGTTCCGCTGCGCGGTTGCACCAACCAGTACCGGGCCCAGCGCATTCTCGAGCTGCAGCTGCGCCGCGCGCGCCAGATGCGGAAAGTGGTGTTCCGCTTCGGCCGACAGGGCATGAAGATCGCGCCCTGGGAAACCTTTTCCATGTCGCACACCCGGTACGGGTGGAGCAGCCGCGTCTTTCGATCGACGGAAAGAATGATCGAGCGCACCGACAGCGGTGGCGTGATCGTCAAACACGTCGCGATTGCCGAGGCCTCGTCGATCTACACCGACCTCGTGACCGCGGACTACACCACGGGAACATCCGTCACGAATTCCCTGCAGAGCGAGCCGCCGGATCCGCCGACGGGGCTCACGGCGCTGACCGGCAACGGATACATTCAGTTCACGTGGTCGCTCGAACCTTTCTGGCTGCTGAACGGTACCGTGGAGCTCTGGCAGCACACCGCGAATACGCCGTTCGCGAGTGCGACGAAGATCTGGGAGGGAGCGGGCACGCTGGCGGTCATTCCGAAGACTGACCAGACGACCGGCTACTACTGGGTCCGGGTGCGAGCGAAGGGCGGGCAGACCAGCACGACAGAACCACCGGGCAATGGGCTCGCCGGCGTCGCCTATAACCCGACGTTCGTCGCGCCTGTCGCCGACACGCCATCCGACGGCAACATCTCCTACGGCGCGGTGACGCAGCCGCAGGTCGAGGCCTCGGGGATCGGATCGCACATCACGTACACGTCGCCGGCGAACGTGGCGACCCGCTGCATCGTGAACTTCGCGGGCCAAGCGAATATCTCGAACACGACGAGCGGCGGCGCGACCGGTTACGCATTGATTGCGGTGACGGTGCAGGTCAACGGGTCGACGGTGTTTACCGCGTCGACCAGGCTCGAGGCGTGCCTCGCGGCAAACGACGCCTGGGGCGTTCTCGCCGGATCCAAGGCCTTCGACGTGCCTGCAGGCCAGGCGATCGACGTCTACCTCAGCACGGGCAGATCATTCTCGACGGGCGGCAGCAGCCCTGCACAGACCATCTACCACCGTGCTTGTCACACGGAAATCTTGCCGACGAAGCAATAGGGAGATCCGAATGAAACGAATCTGGCTGGCAGCGGCGCTGCTGGCGGGCCTCATTTCGCCCGCGTTTTCGTGTGATCTCACAGCCGGGCCGGGCGCAGTGGTGCGGCTCAGCGAGGGCAAGTCGGGCGGCCTGTTCACGATCGGCTGCGTCGCTCCGAAGTGGGAGATCCGCGCGTACTGGGTCGGTGAGCAACGCATTTACGACGGCCAGGTCGTGATCGACGGATTCCCAGCGCTGTCGGCTTCAAGGCTCTGGACGTTCCGCGAAGGAAAGCGGGTGCAGCCGATGCTGGGCGTCGGCCTCATGGTCAAGGGTTCGCAGCGTTGCCACTACAACGGTGACATGAGCTGCAATCGGCTGATGCCGCTGCCGTTCGGGTTTCTCGCGACCGCCGGCATCAAGGTGGGCGACGTTCTGTTCACGCTCGGACATGCGAGCAACTCAGGCCTGGATCACGGCGAAGAAAAGAAGAACCTCGGGCTCGACCACATCCGCGCTGAGGTGTGGTTCTGATGCTCGAGAAGGACTGGCTCACCGCGCACTGGCCCGACGTTGTCACGCTCGGCGTGCTGCCGCTAGTGATCTGGGTGGCGAAGCGGATCGTCGATCGTCACGACCGACGTCAGCTCGATCGTGCGGAGACGATCAGGCAACACGGCGAGCGCCTCGACGAGCTCGAGGGCGATCGCGTGAAGCGCACCGACCTCGAGGAAGTGCGCGAGTCACTCACACAGCAGATTGCAAATAACCAGGAGCGCACCGAGGACCGGCTCGATCGGATCCTGTTGCACCTGGCCGGAGGTGGCCGATGAGTCTCACTCTCGAGCAGCTTCAGAAGTGCATTCCCGACGCCGGCGAGCTCGTCCCGATCTACCTCGAGGCGCTCAATTCCGCGATGGCCGAGTTCGAGATATCGAACCTCGCGCGCCAGGCGACGTTCCTCGCGCAGATCTGCCACGAGTCCGGGTCGCTCAAGTACGTCCGCGAGATCTGGGGGCCGACGGCCGCGCAGCTCGCCTACGAAGGTCGCGAGGACCTCGGCAACACGCAACAAGGCGACGGCCCGCGATTCAAAGGACGCGGACTGATCCAGATCACAGGGCGCAAGAACTATGAGGCGGTGTCGCTGGGGCTCGGGCGCAACGTAGTCAACGACTTCGCGTACCTCGAGACGCCGATCGGCGCCTCGCGTTCGGCCGCCTGGTTCTTTAAGACCCGCGGCTGCAACGTCTCCGCGGATCTCGGCAACTTCTGGGACGTCTCGAAAACGATCAACGGCGGCACCAACGGTCTCAATGACCGCATTCGTCACTACGTCCGCATCCGGAGGGTGTTAGGTATATGAACGATCAGATCAACAACGCGAGCGGCGTCGCAACGCAGCTCACGAGCTTCATCCACGCAAACCCGATCCTCTCCCTTGTCATCGCGATCGTCCTGTGCAGCTGGATGGGCACCGCTGCAATCAAGCAGTTCCTCGCACCTGGTCCGACACGCCGGCGGAAGCTCGTCGCGATCGACATCGCGATCGCCGCGGGGCTCTCTGCCCTTGTGCTCCATGACCATTTCCCTTGGGAGATCGTCGTTCTGCTCTGCCTTCTCTTCGGCTTCGGCAGCCCGTTCGCGTACTGGATCGTGGGCAGTCTCCTCTGCGCGTGGAAACCCGACCTGCGCAAATTCATGACGCTGAAGGAACTCGTACCTGAGCCGGAACCCGAAGCGCCGGCGTCTATCAATTCCGCGCATCCCCCTGGCGACACGCGGTGAAATGACCTTCAGGGCGCCGCCGGCGTGGCTGCAGCGAATCCGCGGTCGCGACCAGGCGCGGCCGCGCAAGGCGAACTTCATCGGAGCGCCGGCGACGTTCCGCCTCGAGCTCGCCTGCCAACACCTCAATCGAGCATTCGGCGGGCACGGCTGCTATCACGTCGGCTCGTCTCGAGAGCGCAAGGATTGGCGCGACGTCGACGTCCGCATGATCCTCGAGGACGACGAGTTCGAGCGGCTGTTCCCCGACGCGGGCGAGAACTCGTGGGAATTCGATGCACGCTGGCTGATCCTGACCGTGGCGATCTCGGACTGGCTTTCGAAAGAGACAGGCCTGCCAATCGACTTCCAGTTTCAGAAGCGATCGCACGCCAACGAGCGGCATTCGAAGCCGCGCAATCCCGTCGGTTTGAACATGGCGCCGAAGAAAAAGCGCCGAAGGAAAGCATGATGTTCAACTTCATCACGACGAAGCTGCTGCTCTGGGTATGCGCCGGCCTCGTGGCTGCGCTGGTGGTGACTGGCTCGTTCGCTGGCTGCGAGCATCACAACGCTCAGGCCGCGCGCGCCGACCGCGACGCCATGAAATCCCAGCGCGACACCGCCAGGCGCGATCGCGCCGAGGTCATCAAGGCGAACGAGTCTCAGCAGGAAACGATCGACGCGCAGAGCAAGGCGCTCGATGAGTGGCTGAAGATCGGTGTGACGCCTGAAGAAGTCGAGGATCTTGTCGCCGGCGTGCGAGCGAAGAAGGCCGAGCTCGAGCAGCTCGTCGCGGAAAACCAGAAACGGAAGGAGATGGACAATGCGAACCCCGACTGCGATCGCCTGCGCCAGGTTGACTTCGAGTCTGTGTGCCGCAATCGCGCTCGCGTCCTGCGCGGATACGAGCATCGTCTATCGGGACAAACCGGTCCCGGTCCCGACGCCAGTGTACGTGGCACTCCCTCCGGAGCTGCTCGAGCTGCGCTACCCGCGGTTTCTCTATCCGGCGGGCCGGATGCCGGTCGGAGCCCTTGAGGACAAGGTCGAGTCGCTCGAGCTCGCGCTCGGCATGTGCAACAACGACAAAGAGCTGATCCGCGCGAAACAGCCGAAGGACCCGAAGTGAAGCTCACTGAGTTGGAGCCGCGCTGGATCCTGAAAGATGGCGAACGCATCGGAATCGTCTTTCGGTGCCCGCATTGTCTGGGTCCCGATCCGGCGTTGGTCACGTGCTACTCGAAATCGCCCGGCGGCTTAGGCGACCAGTACCGAGTGTTGGTTGATCTCATTCCCGACGTGGAAGAGCGCTGCGACGTGATTCCGTGTAAGCGGGACTATTCGTGGACGTTTGTCGGCGACAGTTTTGAAACGCTGAGTATCACTCCATCGCTGGACGCAAGCGCCAGCGGACATTGGCACGGCCACGTGACGGCAGGCGAGATCCGTTGACGTCAGCGGAATCACAGTAGTCGACGGCCGTCGGAACTGGATGGACGATGGTGCTGGGCGAGATCCAGAATCGGCGCACGATGCCGCCGCTCACGTTCACCGCAGAAGAGTATCGAAGCGCCGCGCAGGCCTGCCGCGCGCTGGCGTATCAGCACGAACAAGACGCGCTGAAGCAGTCAAACCCTTCCGTAGCGGCCACCATCAACGCGTCGGCGCGATACTTCAGCGACCTCGCTCAGAAGTATGAACTCGCAGCAAAGTGGTTATGACGATCTCAGCCATCTAGCAAAGTCTCGGAGGAACTCCCATCCGAAGGTTCTCAGGTGACCGTCAATCAACGCGTCACGATCAGCTTTTGGAAAGTTGCAAATGATGAGGAATTCCGCCCCGCTCTTTCCCATTATCTCCAGCACCTTTGCCGCTCGTTTTGCCTGTTCAGGGATGCCCGCGATGTGATCAGCCAGCATTTTGAGCTGGCCAACGGAATCAGTGTGTTCGATCGATTCAAGGTTCTCGCCGAACACCTCGCGCAATCGTTGCTGCAGGCCTGGCGAAAGCAGGCTAATCCGCTCGATCGATGTCATTTTTCATTACTCCCGCCAGATACACAGCCCCACCAGGCGCTGCCCACCTGTCAATAATGTCCCCTGCGCTGCGCCCACGCGCCAATTGGTATTCCGACCAGCAAGCCGATATACACGCCCGCAATAACGTCAAGGATGAATTCTGTCATCTGTCCACTCCCGCCAGCGCGCACGCATCGACGTGCTCATATCGTGCCTCGAGGCATTTGCACGAGTGCGACCCTGTCGGACTCGTCCGCCACGCTCGTGCGCAGCAGTTCGTCGACGGCCGCTTCTCCGCCCCTGGCATTCGCTGCGGCAATATCCTCCGGTGTGATCGGATCGTTCGGCGATCGCTGCGACCAGTGCAACGGGCCGCGCGCCTTCGCGAGCAGATACCGCAGCGCGAGGATCGCCATCAGCGGCGGCGGCGGATTCGCCGCGACCCACCGACGCATCGATCGAGTTTCAACGCCGATCGCATCCGCGGCTTCTCGCTGACTCATCTCGAGCAGCTTGATCAGCGCCCGCAATTCCAGCGTGTGCGGATCCGACGCAATCTCACCAGCCCCGTACGGGGCAACATCTTCTGACATACATCTCTCCTTCAATTGAGGGGCGGGCCTTTCGGCCCGCCACCCCGTTCTGGTTAGAGCAACCCCCGTTCGGCGAAGGAGCAGGTCCCCTTCAGGCCGATGATGATGTGATCGAGCACGCGCACGTCGATCAGCGCCAGCGCATCGCGCAGGCGGCGGGTGATCAACTCGTCGGCCTGTGACGGCTCGGCCACACCGCTCGGGTGGTTGTGCGCGAAGATCACCGCGGCCGCGCCGGCGTACAGCGCCAGCTTCGCGACCTCGCGGGGGTGCACGCTCGCGCCGTCGATCGTTCCGCGGAACATCTCGTCGACGCTGATCACGCGATGCCGGTTGTCCAGCAGCACGACCACGAACACTTCGTAGTCGCGGCCGCCGAGGACCTCGCGCAGGAAGCTCACCACTGCGCCGGGCGCGTTGGCCGACGGGCGAGTCTTATTGATTTCAGCAAGCTGGTACTTGCCGTGGATTTCCGCGACTTCCGCGGGCGTTGCCACCCGGTACCGCGAGCCAGTCTTCACCATCAGTTTTTGCATTGCCTTGCTCCTTTGAGCCGGTCTTTTCACCGCGCTGGGGGATTCCAGCTGGTAAGTGGAAGTATACAGGACATTCTGTCCTATGCAACTCTCTTTTATAGCCCTCCGCGGTTGACGCCAAACACCGCTGGTCCGAGTCCCATCCGCATCGCCAACTTCCAGCACCGGCGCCGGACCTGGTCCTGCAATCGGAACCAGAGCCGGCGGAGCCTGAGCCGGGACGGCAGGCTGTACACCGCCGTCCGCTGTGCCTCGATGGTCGACGGCACGGTGTAGCTGGTGACCGGGTGCTGGTAGAGGCCGAGATTCGGCAGCGATCCCCACCAGGTCTGATCCATGACGTCGTCGACTGGGCCGCGGACCTCCCGCATGTGCTGGAACAGCTTGTGCGCGCCGGCGCGCGTGAGCAGGTACGCCTGAGAGCCGAGCGCGTATCCGAGGTAATGGGTCACATAGCGGCCGAGCAGCTCGCCCTTGTAGATCTGGGGCGGCCAGGCCGTCGACGCCAGACGCAGGTATTGGATGCAGTTCGCCTCGAAGTTGTGCCGGGCCACATCCTCGAGGAAACCCCAGTCAACGAGCGTGTCGTCCTCGAGGACGATCAGCTGATCGTCCTCGCTGGCCAGGAACTCGAGCCAGACCTTCGTATGGCTGCTGTAACAGCCGAGCTCGCCGCGCGTGAGCGGGCGGCCGCGACGGACGATGACCTCGTCCTCGTCATACGTCAGGTGCGAGGCGAGCTCGGTGCAAGCGTCGAAGAAACGCCACGGCAGGGACGCGCCTGCTGCTCGCTCCCGGAAACTCACCCGCCGATCCGTGTCCGTGACACGGCTGATCACCCGCACCATGGTGCGGACTTTTCGAGCATTCATGGCGGGCCGCCTACTTGACCGCAGGCGGCGGCGTGCAGCCGCAGGGGAACTGCCTTGAGGCGTCCTGGTTCGGCTGGCCGCCGTTGTGGGAGGCGACCATGGCGATCGCTGAGCCGACGACGATGAATGAGGCGACCTTGACCGCGCGCTTCTGAGCGGTCGTGGTCGGTGTGCAGGCGGTAAGGGCGAAAACGGCCAGGATCAGGGTGGCGGCCTTGGTGATTCTCGACATATTTGAGACCTCGGTCTGGCGGAGGCGTCGAAACGCCCCCGTCGCTTAAGCCCGCTTCGCCAGCGCCACGGGCAGAATCAGACCCTGTGTCTCACCCTCGGATAGCCCTGGGGACGCCACAGATCGCCACAGCTCGTTAGGTGAGCTTTTTCGGCGTAGCTGGATCTGACAATTCAAGTCCGGTTCTAGCACTACACGATCGACGAGGGTCCGGACCACCCTCGTCGTGTCCTGTGATTCCAAAACTGTGCGCAGCTCCTCAATCCCCATGGTCTTGAGACCTGATTCGGCGGCGTTCTCGCGTTGCACCGCAGCAAGTTCGCGCTGCAGGGCCGAGATCTGCCGGCTGCGCTGCTCGACGACCTGGGCGTAAACGCCGGGCGCCTCGGACGCCACCGCGGCCTCGGCGGCGCGCTGGCGCTCACGCTCGAGCCGGCGGATCTGTGCGGTGATGTCGTGACCAGGCTCGGCTGGCTTCTCGTCCCGGCGCGCCAGCTCGAGCAGCCAGGCGAGATATCGATCGCTGGTGCGGAAGGCCTGCAGGGTGCCGATCACGGCCTGGTCGAGCTCAGAGGCGCGCACGATGCGGCCAGGGAGATCACAGCTGCGGCGCAGGCGGTAGTGATGCCCGTGGCCCTTCCAGACGCGGCCGTCGGTCGAATAGACGAGACCCGACAGCAGGAAGCTCGAAGCCGCTGCACGGGCCCGGCGGATCGCGGCGCCCATGTTCGAATTTTCGAGCTGGGCAAGGATCGTCTCCGCCTCACGCTCGGTGATCAGGGCGGGATGCGTGTCCCGCTGTACCTGCCACTCCTCGCGCAGCCGACGCTTCCTTCCGGATCCTGAGTCGCCGTGGCGATTCCACACCGTGTGCCCGGCGTAAACGAGAGCGTTCCATTCCACATCGATCAGCGAGTTCTCGGCCATGGCCAGGCCCGCCATATTCCGAGCCACCGTGCGCGGTACGCCGCGCGCGCGGCCGCGCAGGAACGCGCGCACCTGGTGGGAGATCTCCGATGGCTCGAGCTTAGACTTCGTCACAGGCCGGCCGTCTCGGATGCCGCCGGTCGCCTGATGCGCCAGACGGTATCCCACCGGCGCGCGGCCGCCGGCGCGCCAGCCCTGACGGACGTTCTCGGCCATGCCGGCGAGGCCCTTCTTCCGCGACATCATCGAATGGACTTCGTCCATCGCCTCGAACGCCGAGTCGAGCATCACTTCGGAAATCGGATCGATGTCAGCCGGGCGCGTTACGTAGTGCAACGTGATGTTACGTTTCTTGAGCTCGCGCTTGAACGCGTGCGCGATGTGGCGGCCGCGGGCGATGCGGCTGGTGTCGTACACCAGCAGGTGTGACCAGGTGCGCGCCGGATCCTTGATCGCCTGGGCCAGCGCCTGGAATCCGGGCCGGTCCTCAGTGGCGCCGGAGACGACGACGTCCTCAAACCTCTCGACGATGGACAGCGAGCGCGAGCTCGCGAGCTGCTCCAGTGCCGTGCTCTGCGCCTGGATCGAGATCTCGGAGCGGTCCTTGCTGCTGCGGGCGTAACTCGCTGCCTGTTGTTCTTTTCGCATTCAGAGACTCCCTCAGCAGCTCGAGCTCGAGCTCTGCGCACGGCGTACCCAGAAGGGCACGCATCTTAATCCCGGTATCTGGCGATCGCGACTTCACGAGACCGTCTTCGGCGGTGATTCGAGTTCCGCGGCCGCCTCTTCCACGTGTTTGAGCAGCGTCCGCATCGTGTCCGCCTGGCGGCGAAGTGCTTTCGGGACTTCTCCCAAGCCGTCGCCCAAGTACCCGAGCTCGAGCAGCGATCGCACGACCTTGCCGGCATGGTGGAATTTCCAGTCGCTGAGCGTGATGCCGGACTCTTCCTCGAACTTCGCCACTGTGTTGCGCAGAGTCTCGAGATCTCGGCTCGCTCTATTGCCAGCCTGCTCGAGCTCGCGGGCGTGACGCGCGAGCAGATCTCGCTGCCGCTCCTCGAGCATGGTCCGGACGTCGGGGCTGTTGACCAGGTCATCCTGCAGCTTGCGAAGAATTCCGAGAGTGAATCCCCA